>Ga0114932_10001243_pt1 | contig 29254 bp, 28 predicted proteins | sample 2SBtaG_2_FD_87286 | JGI IMG/M metagenome (GOLD analysis project Ga0114932, IMG submission 87286) | Deep subsurface microbial communities from Kolumbo volcano to uncover new lineages of life (NeLLi) - 2SBTROV12_ACTIVE470 metaG | ecosystem: Environmental > Aquatic > Marine > Volcanic ...
GATCTTTTCATCCCCCATTTGCTTTCGAACATTGAATCTTTGGTTTCTTGTATAATATTTTCTGTAAGGTCACGTACTATAACTTCATAGCCACCGATCGCCATAATCTGAGCAATGCCGCCACCCATCACACCACCACCAACAATTCCTATTTTTTTAACGTTTTCGAATTCCATTTAAAGCTCCAACTTGTACTTTCCTTTGCGATCGAAAGGAGATCAGAAAATATGGCTCCCCGACGTGGACTCGAACCACGAACCTAGCGGTTAACAGCCGCTCGCTCTACCGATTGAGCTATCGGGGATCGCATACATAGTAGTCTGACCTAAGATGTACCGCTGGGACAAGTCATTTATGAAAATTTTTTTAATATTTCCCGCTGCTTTGATTAATCTTTAGTATGTATTTTATGGAAGGCGCTTATGGCACAACAAAATATGTCTGAACCCGACATTAATAAATCGACGAAAAGAAAATGGGGATTGCTATATGGATTATCTGCTGGGCATGCTGTAAAACACTTTGGCCAAGGTGCAGTCTTGCTATTAGTTCCTGAAGTCAAAGCAGCATTGTCATTATCAGATTTTGCTGTTGGGGCTATGTTTGGCGCTCAGGAAGCATCTGCGGGAGTAACAAATGTTCCAGCTGGGTTACTTAGTGACATGTATAGACGAAGAGTTCCTCTATTATTGATTACTAGTATGTCGTGTGTTGCCTTTGGTTATTTTTTGATTGGGATTTCATATTGGTATGCGTTGACGCTTTTGGCATTAATTTTCATTGGAGCTGGGACTTCATTATGGCATGCCCCTGCTTTTTCAGAATTGGCAGTGCGATATCCAGAACGACGTGGTTTCGCTATGGCAGCACATCTCACAGGTGCACAAATCGGTAATACCACTGCACCAATTGGTATTGGTCTGTTATTAGGTGGAATTAGTTATGCCGGTATTGAATGGGCTGGTTTGGACTGGAGGTTTGTTGCATTTTTGTTAGTGATTCCTGCAATTATCACAGCATTTTTGATTTTTATTAAATTTAAAAGCCCTGCCCAAGATAATTCCATTCACGTTGATTTAAGATCATACTTTAGTGCTTCTGCGCGATTGTTGCAGAACTCTGCAGTTTTGGCGCAGGCTTTTCTGCATGCATTACGTGGAGCATCTCATACATCGATACAATTATTTTTAGTGATTTATATGTCAGAAGAGCTTGAATACAGTGAATGGATGATTGGAGTACATGTCGCATTGTTAACGCTTGCAGGAATTGTGGCTACGCCAGTACTAGGATCATTGTCTGATCGTTTTGGACGACGCATAGTGTCAACAGTAGCAATGTGTGGAATCACTATTTTTACTTTAGGTTTTTTGTGGGCTGACACAGGCTTGGCATTAACTATTAATGTAATTTTATTAGGAGTTTTTCTATTTTCAATAATGCCTGTAATTGTTGCTGCTGCTATGGATGCAACTGATCAAGGATCTGAAGGAACTTCTGTAGCAATATTGTTTGCTGGAGGAGCTTTGATTGGTGCGTTTGCTCCTGCAGTTGCAGGTGCAATTAATGATCGTTGGGACTTTTCCGGTGTCGTTTTATTTGTTGCCTTTTTGGCAGGTGCAGGTGCATTAATAGCTTTTCTTGCTCCACGTAAACCTATTAATACATTAGAAACCACAGCCTAAGGCCTAATTGAGTTGGGAATAATTAGACCGTTAGACTGCTTTAAGCCCAATGGAAGGATTGGCGCTTAGGGAACAAGTATCACATTTTTCATTTATGGTTTAATTGGAAAAGAAAAAAATAAAAATTTTCGTAAAATGCCTTTCTAATGGGATAGTATTGCATATATTGATATGTACGCAGAATAAATAAGGTAAACATAGGGGGAAATATGACACGCGTGAAAGATGGTGTTTTACAACTTGACAAAGAGGCTAACGGTCGAATTTGGGTAATGACTTTGAATCGTCCAGAGCGATTAAATTCATTAAACGGTGAACTACGAAAAGCTCTTTATGAAACTTATTGGGAATTTGCACAAGATGAAGAAGCTTGGGTTTCAATTATTACAGGAACAGGCAGGGCATTTTGTACAGGGCAAGATCTTCGTGAACGTGCTGATCGTGATGCAGCAGCAGCTCAAGGACTCCCTGACCCAATGGTTGAGATGCCAGATTATCTACAAAATATTTTTCCACTTGCAGATCGTTTAGATTGCTGGAAGCCAATGATTGCCGCAGTTAACGGGATCGCAGTTGCAGGTGGTTTTAATCAGGCTATGCAGTGCGATATTCGAATTGCTTCAGAAACCGCAGATTTTGGTGTAACTGAAGTTCGATGGAATCAAGGTGCAGGGTGGGTACACCACCTTACTAAGGTCATTGGATTGGGTAATGCGTTAGAATTAGTTTTGTGGGGTGATGAGCGTATTTCTGCTGAACGAGCAAAAGAATGGGGATTAGTTAATGAAGTAGTTGCCCCTGATGACTTAATGCCTCGCGCAATGGAATGGGCTGAAAGAATGTTAAATCTTGCACCTCGATCGGTACAGAACTTAAAAGAAATCCTTTATCGGGGGACTGTAATGGGTCCGATCGAAGCCCAAAGATATGCTTCAAATCTTGAACGTAATTTACAAGGCATGGAAGATTCAGTAGAAGGGCCTAAGGCTTTTTCAGAAAAACGTGCTCCTGTATTTAAGAATCAATAATCAGATTCAAGAGTATTTTGCAAAATGGAAAAGATTATTTTTGAGGAAGTGGCTGCAGGACAGCCACTTCCTCTTCTTTCATTTTACCTATCTCGCAATGATGTTATTTCTTTCCATCAGACTGTCGGTATAGGACATGACGATTTTGTCTCACCTATTATGATTCTTGCGATAGCAATGTCTAAAATGACAGAGATAATGCCCCTTCCTTTTTCAACTCTTCATGTAGGTCAACAGTTTGATTGGTATAGCCCTGTTGTTATTGATGATCATTTAAATGGACAATTTGTGCTTCGAAACAGGCGTTATTCTGAAAACTCAGTCCTTCATTATTTTGACCTAGAAATTTCTAATTCTGGCAAAATAGTTGCTGATGGAAGAATTACGTTACAAACAGATGCATAAAAATAATAATTAGTTTCTCAATTTTATTTTTCACTGTCTCTTCGTTGGTGTTTTGTCCATAGAACTCCTCGACGTTTGATACGCCAAACATGCCATCCGATCAATAGTAATGTTTTAAGAGTAATGAATGGATCTCGTAAAAGTCTCTTAGTCATGGTTCGATAATTTAATTTAGTTTTTGTTAATTTCATGTTTGCAAAAAGGGTCATTTCGTTTTTTTCCCATTCTGATATTGAAATTTGGATTAAGTCATTAATATCGGATACTCGTAGATCATATCGTGCGTCAGAGTTAATAAAAGGTGAAACATACATTCGTTTATTGCTGCTGGCTTTATAAACCGTTTGTGATTTTATTGCGTCCGGAATAGTAAAGTCATAAATCTCTCTTTCGCCATGAGTATTATTTACTTCAGCTATGACATGCCGTATGACGTTATTAGAGTCATGACATAAATAAAAACTGACAGGGTTGAATATGAACCCTAAGACACGTGGATAAGTGACTAAAATAATTTTCCAATCAGAGTGTTTAAAGTCAAGATCACTTAATCTCTTACGAATTGAATAACTTAATGGTTGCTTACTTCCATCTAAATGATCTGTTGTTCTGAATTCTAGGATATTCTTATGATTTACTGATAGAAACCATAGTTGGTTATTGAGCTTGTCTAATGCATCTATATCAACCGCTAAATACCAAGCACCATGTGTAAAATCATAATTAATGAATCTTGATCTTTTATGACGAACTGAGCCCACTAATAAATGAGAATTTTGCATAATCTCTTACCAGACAATTCCTAAATTATTTGCTGCTCGAACTGCTGAAGCGACTCCATCTTCATGGAATCCATATCCTAGATAAGCACCTACATAATATGTATTTTTTTCTCCGTTTAGTGAATTTAATTGTTGTTGATAGGATAAAGTTTCAGGCTCATAAACTAGATGTGAATAATCAAATGAAGCCAGTATTCGCGACGAATCTAGGTTTGGTCCAGGATTTACCGAAACACAAAAATCTCGATCATCATCTAATGCCTGAAGTTTATTTAAGTAATACGTCATTGTAAGCTTGTCGTAAGTGTCATTCAGTTGTGTTTTTTGATAATTCCAAGATGCTCGAGCCCAATTTTTTTTAGGTAGCATATTTGTATCATCATGAAGGACTACTTTATTTGGCGCATAACGAAAGCCACTTAGAATTTGGCGTTCTTGAGTTGATGCATCTAATAGTATTTTAAGCGATTCATCAGGATGGCATGCTAAAACAACAGCATCAAAATTTTGTTCTTGGTTGTTTACATTCAGAGTAATACTATCTGCGTTGCGAGTGATTCCATTTACTGGGTTGCCAAAATGAAAAGATTCTTTTCCTATTTTATCAATTATCGCATCGATATAGGTTTTCGCACCTTCCTTAATCCATCTCCATTCAGGTATGGAATTCATTGCTAACACGCCATGTTGTTCTAAAAACTTAAACAGGTAATTTGTAGGAAATTTAAGGATGTCTGTCGGTGAATTTGACCAAGTTGCAGCAGTGAGTGGAATAATTAATCTTTCTTTGAAAGCTTGGCTGAAATTCCGTTCAGCGAGATATTCTTCAAAAGTGACATTGTGTAGTTCATTTTTTTTGAGAATACTACGCGCATCGCGATGGAAGAAAAGCAAGTCATAAAGCATGCGGTAATGTATTGGATTAAAGATATTTTTCTTTTGTGCAAAAAAACCTCGTATACCTCTACTGCTAAATTCAAAATTTTCTTTTATTGAATTAAAACTAAAAGACATATCACTTAATTGTGTGGAAATATTAAGTTCATTTAATAATTGTGTAAATTTCGGATAAGTTTTTTCATTGTAAACAATAAAACCGACATCAAGATTGTATTTTTTTTCAGAATCCGTTACTGAAACTGTGTTTGCATGACCTCCTGCTCGATTCTCTTTTTCGAATATTGTCACTTCATATTTGCGACTTAATAAATACGCAGATACAAGACCACTGACACCTGAACCGATAATAGCTACTTTCAAGATTAACTCCCGTTTAGTTATTTTACTCGGGTATTGATATTCTATTTATATGAATATGAATTTTAAACTTTTTTATTGATAAGAGGAACTTATGGCCAATTATACCGTAGAAATTTCTTCAAAATGGACTATTGAAAAGACTTTTGCCTTTATGTCGGACATGCAAAATTTTATTTCTTGGGATCCTGGGATAAAAAATGTCAAATTATTGGCAGGTCCTGATAAAGGGTTAGGCTGTAAGTATGATTTAGTGATTGGTGGTGTTTTTCGTGATATCAACCTCGAATACGAGATTATTGAATATAGAGATCCATATATCGTAACTTTTTATGCTAGAAACTCTATCTTCACTTCATTGGATACGATAAAAATTGCTCAGTCTACCAATAAAGGTGAATCCTCTATTAGTTATAATGCTATTTTAGAATTCAATGGATTATGGCGACTTTTCAACCCTCTTCTAAATCCTCTGTTTAAAAGAATTGTTAATAGAGCCACAGTAGGCTTAAGACAAGAAGTTCAAGGCAATGCAACTTAATAATCGTTTACGAAATACCATTGATACTCTTCTAGAATTTTTTGTAATTACGAGTTTCTCAAATATTGGTTATATAATTCGTCGGCGACTTTTTAAGTGGGGTAATTTTTCGAATGAATCCATTGATGGGAAATGTATTCTGATAACTGGAGCCACATCAGGTATTGGATTGACACTTGCAGAGCGTTTAGCTTCAAAAGGTGCAAAATTAATATTAATTGGTCGCGATTCAGAAAAAACTAACTTTGTCGTTAAAAGTCTAATAAGAAAAACCAATAACACTGACATTTCATTTTTTATTGCTGATATGGGGAATCTAGAAGATATTCGAAAGATAGCAGCAGATATCAAAAATAGTTTCGACTCTTTGGATATCCTAATTCATAATGCTGGTGCAGTCGCAAATACCCCCAATCTCAATTCACAAGGTATAGAGACTACAGTGGCGAACCAACTCATAGGGCCATTTTTATTGACTAATTTGATGTTGGATTTATTGGAATGTTCAGATAATCCTCGTGTAATAACCGTATCTTCAGGAGGGATGTACACCGAGCCATTGAATGTTAAAGCTTTAATGACACTACCTTCATTACACGATGAAAACCAACCATACAATGGACTTAAACGATATGCTGTTGTCAAACGTGCTCAAGTAAGTATTAGTTCTGTTTGGGCGGAACGAATTTCTAGCGAGAGAATAAAATTTTACTGTATGCACCCTGGATGGGTTGATACGCCTGGTTTAAGAGTCCATATGCCCACATTTTCAAAATATTTACGATTATTATTGCGTAACCTTGATCAAGGTATCGATACGTTGGTGTGGTTGATTAGTAGTGCGGAGAATTCATCAACTTCAAGTGGAGAGTTTTGGCATGACAGAAAGATTAGAAGTAGCCATCGATTAAAATCTACAAGGAATGCAGAAACTACTGATGAAAGAACTAAGTTATGGGATTTTTGTGTCGAAAAAATGAATTATTGAGTAATTAAAAATCATATGCCAAGATCTCTTCTAACAAATGTATAGTGTGCAATGTAATAAAAAATACATGCACAAACTACCATGATTAAGATATGCGATATGTTTGAACCCTCACTTAGCAGCTTTGAACTATTGTAAAGATAAAAGGGAGAAAAATATTTTACTAATTCTATATCGTTAATTAGTTTTGGTAATACATTAGCAAAATAAGTGAGCACAGCAATTAGTGTACCTAAGCCTGTCGCCACTGAACGTTTACCTGTAACACACTGAACAGATAACGCTAGAAAACCAAACCAAATTCCTAGTAACCACAGCATGACATTTGCCGCAAAAACATTTAATAAATCTATAGGGAATGTGAACAGGAATGTTCCGAAGAAAACAGCTGTATAAGATGCGAGTGAAATTATCCCAAGCTGAAAAATAACTGCAGATGCTTTTTGAAAAAGAATTGTACTCCTGCTAACTGGACTAGCCAGTAATAATTCAAGTGTAGAAGAATCTTCTTCGGTGCCAATTGCGGAAGATCCGAAACCTATAGCGATTATAATAAGTATGAGAGGGAGTATTAATTCATAGAGCTCGAGTGCTAACCATCCTGGGGGAGTATTAATTATAGTGACGTCACCAATGAACGCTTGAATTTCTTTTGAGAAGACATCAGATATTTCGGAATAAGAATCTGCGACAGATTCGAATAATCCTACGATAAATAATGTCATAAAAAATATGCATGTAGTCCAAATAAATGATCCTTTAGATCGTTCACGAAGGGTCATAAAGAAAATTGAATTACTCAATTTTTACCTACTTTTCGTATAATTGTAAAAAAATGTCTTCGAGCATTGTCTCTTGTTCATGAAGATCGATCACAGAATATTTGCCAAGATGGTGTATAAAATTTTCGATATTTCCAGAAATTGTTAAGGTTAATGTTCGATCATTAAGTTTTAAATCGGATATTCCCTGGACGGATTCAAAATCTGCAATATTTGGAGCGTTTCTAAAAACAATACGGTATTTTCTGACATTTACATTGAGAATATCTTGGATATCTTGAATTGTAATTAATCTACCTTCACGAATGAAACCAACTCTATCACAGATTTTTTCTACCTCTGTAAAGTCATGTGATGACAAAAAAATCGTAGTCCCATTTTGTTTCATCTCTAAAACAAGATCGTAGAAGGCTTGCTTTACAAGGGGATCGAGGCCACTAGTTGGTTCATCAAGTATTAGTAATTTTGGTTTGTGCATGCAGGCTAGGATTAATCCTATTTTTTGACGATTACCTTTTGAAAGTTTACCTATATGTTGATTAAGGTCTGCTTGTAATTTTTCTGATAATTGTGAGACGACTTTAGTATCGACTGTTCTTCCTAAATTGGCCAAGTAGTTAATAACTTGATGGCCGGTCAATGAATTATAGAGTGCTATCTCACCGGCTAGGTATCCAATATTATTTTTAATTTGGACGTCATCTTTCACACTATCAAATCCATGAACTGCAATTGATCCTTGAGTGGGTTGGATGAAGTTCATTATTGTTCGGATTGTGGTACTTTTCCCAGCACCATTTGGTCCTAAGAATCCAAAAACTTCACCAAAATGTAAACTTAATGAGAGATTTTTAACTGCATTATAGTTACCATATTTTTTCGTGAAGTTTTTGATTACTAAAGGATTGTCTATTTCCATAACTCAATATTAGGAGATATCAGAAAGTTTTTCACTATGTTTGCTTTTGTCAGACGTTGCGTTCGTGATGAAATAGTCATGACAGCACTAATATTAGGAAGTGCGATAGGCATTTTTGGTATTGCCTTCGGTGTTTTGTCTGTAAATACAGGATTAACTACTCTTCAAACTCAATGTATGTCCATATTCGTTTTTACAGGCGCATCTCAAATTGCTGCAGTAAGTATTATTTCGACAGGTGGTAGTCAAACTACTGCACTGATTGCAGCTCTAATTCTTGCAATGCGTAATGGATTGTATGGATTACGTCTTATCCCAATAATTACTGGTTCTTTGCCGAAGAGATTATTGGCTTCACAACTGATTATTGATGAATCTACAGGAATGGCTTCTGCACAAGCTGATCGAAACGATTCATTTCGTGCATTTTGGTTAGGTGGTATATCTGTTTTTATATTTTGGAACTTGGGTACATTACTCGGTAGTTTTATTGGAGAGAGCGTCGGTGATCCTAAAAATTTAGGTTTGGATATAGTTTTTCCAGTTACCTTTTTAGCTTTATTAATACCGCAATTAACTTCAATTGGAAGAATTAATATTGCATTAATTGCATCTTTTATTGCCTTAGTCGCTACACCTTTTCTCCCTTTGGGTATTCCTATTTTGTTAGCTGCTTTGGCTGTTTTGCTACCAGTGATCTTTCCATCTTTTAAATATTTTAAGGATAATTCATGACTTGGGATTATATTTTTATGTTGGCATTAGGCGCATACGCTTTCAAATCAGGTGGTCTAATAATTCTGAATAAGTTTAATTTGGATAGATTTTTTCAAAATTCTGTATTGTTGATTCCTATCGCTCTGTTAGCAGCTTTAATTACTGAACAAACATTTGTGATTGATCAGGCTATAGATTTGGATGAAAGAGTTATAGGATTGTTGATCGCTTTAGTATTAATTAAGAAAAAATCACCTTTTCTGATAATTATTCTTTGTCCAGTTGTCGCTGTGGCATTACTAAGACAGATCATATGATTGTTAATTGCTTGCTGAAATAAAACTCATATTTACAGGAGTCGATTTTGCCTATTTGGCTTATAGCACTACCGGCATCAATTACTTTCTTAACGCGCATACCTATCGGCCGTTCTGTTTATCCCGATTCTGTATGGCGTTGGATTACTATCTGGTTTCCATTAGTAGGCTTGTCTTTAGGATTTATATTGGCATTTTGCTGGTTCCTCACAGAAGATTTATCCCTTTGGTCTAGAGCAATAATTATTGTTGCGCTAGGTATTTTTTTAACTGGAGGTTTCCATGAGGATGGATTGGCTGATTCTGCTGATGCATTAGGGGGAGCCTATAACCGCTCGGATGTTTTGAAGATCTTAAAAGATAGCCGGATTGGTACTTTTGGTAGTTTGGCACTTATATGCGTTGTTTTGTTGAAAATTAGTTTAATTGTTGATTTAGATACTTACGCACCTGTTGGAATAATTCTTAGTCACAGTTTGTCAAGATGTATTCCAGTTATACAACTGGGTATTCAACCGTATGCACGTGGAGAGCATGAAAAATCAAAATCGCGCGACATTGCATATTCAGGAATTCCTCAAATGATAGTGGCATCACTATGGTATTTGGCAATTATTTGTTCCGGTATTTTCTTTGGTGAAGTTGAAATATTTGAAGCGATCGTTATTACTATTGCCTTGATAACAGTGGCTACTATTTTTGGACTTTATATTCAGAAAAGGGTGGGAGGTCATACCGGAGATTTTTTGGGTGCGATACAACAATTGGGTGAAATTACAATCTTGATAGTAATTTGTTTATTTTAACTTTGATTTATTGACCAGTTTGAGGCTATATAATCTTTAGTTTTTGTTGCATTATTTATTTTAAGATTGATCATTTGCGACAGCCTTATGATGTCTGTTAACAGACATTTGCCAACTTCGCTTGTTATGAAATAATTGTAAAATGTATGTATGTGTAAGAACATTTTGAACTTGTTCTTTAGAGCCCCTTAGATATAGTTAGCTACTTAGGAGTTTAGTTTGATTTTTGGTGGAGAGATTCTGAGAGTTCGTTTATTTTTTTTTCAATTAGCTGTATTGGCTATTTTGTTGATTTCTTGTTCCAACGAAGAATCGAATTCTGTTGATTCTTTGAAAGAAAAAGCTACCACACCTGTAGCACCTGTAATATCTACAACACCTGTAACGCCTGCAACACATGCAGCAACTACAACAACTACAACAACTACAATACCTGCAGCGACTGCATCACCTGCAGCATCTACAATACCTGCAGCAACTGCAATACCTACAACACCTGTGGCAACACCTGCAGCGACTGCAGCGACTGCAGCGACTGCAGCATCTACAATACCTGCAGCAACTGCAATACCTACAACACCTGTGGCAACACCTGTGGCAACACCTGCAGCGACTGCATCACCTGCAACATCTGCAGCGACTGCATCACCTGCAATATCTGCAACGCCTGCAGCACCTGTAGTAACACCTGTGGCAACACCTCTAATACAAGTAGCATCACCTATCTTTTCTCAACTAAATGGCTATTCCGAATTTAATTCGGATCTGCAATACGCTTTTTCAACGGCATTAACGAATGAATTTAACTCTGTTTCCGGAGATAAGATGGGTATATCTGTTGCGGTGTATCAAAATGGGAAACTTTGGTCTATGACACAAGGAATGGCCACCATCGATAGACCGCTTTATGTTGAAACTCCGTTTGCAGTAATGAGTACATCAAAAACTTTTCTTTCTGCATTAATTCTTTCTCAAATTGAAAAAGGTCTATATCATTTAGATGACAGATCGTCAGAATTACTCTCTGGTATTGCTGGTTTTGAATCACTTGATAAGAATATTTTCCCTGATAGAAGTGTTGAGGAATTACTTTTGCATCGTTCTGGTCTTGCTGGAAGAGCAAGTAAGGCTCCAGGTTCTAAAGAGGTGATGGCAATGCCGAATTGGCATCCAATGGATACACTGAATTTAGTAACTGATTCTGCCGGTCCTACTGGTTCTTTTGCTTACCGTAATACTAATTCATGGTTGTTAGGACTGATTGCTGAGAATCAAACAGGTAAGGATTTGAATACTCTCTATCAGAATGAATTACTTAATCCATTATCGATCCAAGCAGGGCTTCGTCCACATATTACAACACCTGAAGGGTTCGCTAATCCTCATGCCATACAATCACGATACTCAAATATTGAAGGTGGATTTGGTGATCTAACCTTGAATTCAGAATATGTAGATGCTGGGTTGGATTTTATACAAGCTGATGCTCGTCTTTCCTGGTCTGGTTCGGGGATGGTATCTACAGCAGAAAGCATGGCAGTATGGGGGTATGAACTTTATAGCGAAAATGGTCGGGCTGTTTCAGATTCTGTACGTTCTCAATTATTAAATTCTTTCAATGGTGAACTTGTGGATTTTGCAGGAACATTAGATGAATATCAATATGGATATCATATTTCTAAAAAGGAGCATACTCTTCGTGATGGATCAATTGTCCTTACATATGGGCACCCAGGTGGAGGTGCAGGCTCCGCATCTCGTTTGTATTACGCACCTTCTTTAGATTTAGCTGTATCAGTTCTAGCTAACTCAGAGATCGATAAAACAAGTATTGGTACATGTGGTAATCTACGAGCTGGTGATTATACAAATCCTATGGAGTGTTTCGCACGGGATATTTTTGAAGAACTTTCTCGCTAGATTACCTAAAAAATGACATTACTATTAGATAAATTCCAAACACACTCCAAATAAGAGGCCTCCAACGGTTTCTTCGTCTATTTGGCCAGCGTGATTTTTTTTGCTCAGCTTGTTCTTTATTTATATTTTCTGGTTGTTTAGAATTTCGCCAGCCTGTAAAAATCCCCCAAGCTAGTGCAGTTAGTCCTAAAAAAAATTGTAATGAGCTTTCTTCCATGATGAAGGAACCTTCTTAAGATAATAATAGTGAGCAGTATGATGAATTTTGTATTATACAATACTACTTTGATCGTATGCTTTTATCAGGAAGATATTGCTAGGAAATAGTATGAGAGAACAACCTTCTTTTACAGTTGCTGCGCTATACCATTTTACACAGTTGGGCGATCTCAATAATAAAAAAAGTAGATTAGAATTTTTATGTGAAAAAATGCAAATTCGTGGGACGATTTTGCTTGCTGATGAAGGCATTAATGGGACAATTGCTGGCAATTTAAGCGCAATTAAAGACATTGTTGCGCATATCAAAACCTGGGATGAGATCGATCAAATCGAATTAAAATTTTCAACCAGTCAGAAGATGAATTTCAATCGTATGAAAGTCAAGATAAAAAAAGAGATAGTCACTATGGGACAAGAAATAAATGTCGCAAAAGACTCTGGGCAATATGTTAAACCACAAGATTGGAATTCATTGATTAGTCGTGATGATGTTCTCCTTATAGATACACGTAACCAGTATGAAACTCGAATAGGTAATTTCCAAAAAGCGATAGATCCGCAAACAGATAATTTCCAGCAATTTCCAAAATGGGCTGATGATCTGAAGGAAGAAGCAGATCTGAATACAAAAATTGCGATGTACTGTACTGGTGGGATACGTTGTGAAAAGGCTACTGCATATATGCGGCAACTTGGGTTTCAGGAAATTTATCATTTGCAAGGTGGAATTTTGAAGTATTTAGAAGAAATTCCTGAAGAAGAAAGTCTTTGGGAAGGTGAATGTTTTGTTTTTGATGATAGAGTCTCACTCCAACATGGACTTCAAGAAGGTGAATATGATTTATGTTATGCCTGTCAAGAACCGATTTCAGCAGAAGATCGCAACTCTTCAAAATATGAAGAAGGTGTGAGCTGTGAATTTTGTTATGAAACAATTACTGATGAGCAGCGCAATAATTTTAGAGAACGCCAACGGCAAATATACTTAGCATACTCTAGGGGTGAGAATCATTTAGGTATGGAAGCTCGCCGCAAACAAGAAAAGTACTAATTTATTCTGGGATAGCAACTATAGCATGTCCGGGAGTTGTACCTTCTCCTGCTTGATTGATTACGTTCATCTCAAGGAAAATTAGGAGTTCCCCATCTTGGCTTTGTTTATCGGTTATTTTACCGGTCACAGTTAGGATGTCATTTTTTTGGTTAATAGCACGAAATTGTAATCCACATTCTTTGATAATCGCTTCATCGCCAGCCCAGTCTCTGAGAGCATTTAACATGTATGTATAGCGTAAATTACCCATCCCGAAAGCGCCTTGTTCATTTAGGGCAGCCTTACCTACTTCATCATCCATATGAATGTATACAAATTCATCATTTACTGCAGCGTATCTATTCCAATTCATAAAATCAGTTTTTCTTGACCACGCTGGCAATTCATCACCAATTTGTATTTGATCGAATGCTATATTGACTGTCATTCTATTCTCCTAATTTAAATTTACTTAATAACGTATGCTTGTGGAAATTCTTGTTTTAACATGCTCATTGTTTTGATTACACCATTCAATTTCAGTTTCTGAAAATAAAGTTAGTCCGAGTCGTGTTTCTCTTTCGTTCCACCCTTTTAATCTGTTTTTTGAAGTTATGACATCACCTGGTCTCATAACGACACCAAATGTTTCAACTTGTCCTCCATTCATACCCCTCGTTCCCGGTTCACGATTTCCACCCTCTGCTCTGGGTGGTCCTGGTGCTTGTGGTGGCCTTTCGATCGGCCATGCAAAAGGATTGAAATCAGTAGGTGCAATAATGCCATTCCATTTAGTTGTTATTGCATATTCTTCATCCCAAAAAATACGTGGAGGTTTTTCTGGCCAATAAGAGGCAATAGCCCATTTACGGATATCTGAGATAGAGATGGGATAAGCGACTCGTTCTTCCCCCCAGACACCTCTTAAGTCTTCCATATCTTGAGTGACTAGTGTAGGGATTTCGCTATCAGACATTAGGACATCCTAACTTACAGAGCTATATCATAACGAATTCTGAAATTTTTCACATCAATTTTCAGGTGCTCTATTTGTGCTAGATGTCTATAATGATTTTCTAAACAAGAAAGTGATATATGAAATTTGCAGCTTTTGCGTTAGCAGGATCGTCGGCACTTGAAGATCCATCAGTAATCTATAAAAGAATGGTTGAATTCGCTCAAGAAGCTGAGCTCCTTGGTTATGATTCGGTATGGTTTGCTGAACACCATTTTTCTAATTATGGGTATATCCCTAATCCGTTATTGATGGCAACGCGTGTTGCCGCAGAGACATCAAAGATACGTGTTGGCACCGCTGTATTAGTTCTTCCTTTCTGGGATCCCTTACGTGTTGCTGAAGATATCGCAATGACTGATCAACTCACAGATGGTCGTCTTGAGATTGGTGTTGCACGTGGATACCAACCTTTTGAATTTCGACGTTTCGGTCTCGATCAAAATGAAGCACGGGAGCGTACTAACGAATCACTGGCGATAATTACGAAAGCATTAAGTGGAGGGACGTTTGAATATCATGGGAAATTCCATGATATTCCTGAAACCACACTTTACCCTAATCCACGACAAAAGCCGTATCCTCCAATTTGGTTGGCTGCTAGTACTCAAGAATCTTTCGATATAAGTGCACGATATGGGCTTCGCGCCTTGACAACACAATCAGGAAGACCGATTAGTATTTTGAATGAGAGCTGGAAAAATTTTAGACGTTCACGTGAAAATTATCCTGAATCTCCTGATGAATTTGGTGTACAAGCACAAGTCATAGTTGCATCCACTGAAGATCAAGCACGCGATCAGATGGAGCATTTTTTGTACCAATCAAGACAAGCAACAAATTTAAGACATGGTCGTGAACATGTTGTTTCAGGGGTTTCAGAACCTTTACCTTACGAGAATGAGCCTGATTTACAAGAAATGTTTGATAACCGAACATTATCTGGTACTCCACCTGATGTTATAGAAAAACTTGATCGTTATCAGAAGACAGCAGATATCAGTACACTGAGTGCTGTCTTACACGGTGGTGGAATGTCACCACAGACTGTAATGGAATCAATGCGTTTATTTGCTAATGAAGTTATTCCCGCCTTTCGGTAGTAAGTAGATGTTAACGGATAAATTTCATAATTTTCTTATAATTATGATGTAGTATCTTTACTTATGGCACAGCAAGTTAGATTATCGAATCATACCTCTAATCTTCGAATGTATGATCTGGATGCTTTACGGGCATTTGCAATGTTGTTAGGGATAGTTTTACATGCAGCTATCCCATTCCTTCCTTGGAGGTCAAGTGGAAATCCAGATCACCCCATATTTGATTTGTTAGTTCTCTTTATACATGGGTTTCGGATGCCATTATTTTTTCTATTAAGTGGATTTTTTACTGCAATGTTATGGGATCGTAGAGGTTTTGAAGGAGTTATAAGACATCGTCTAAAAAGAATTGGACTTCCTTTACTTGTAAGCGTTGCAACTGTCCTACCATTGATAATTCTTTGTTTCATCGTAGGTGCTGCATTAGCTACTCAAGAGAGTTGGTCAAATTATAATTTTGCTCAAGATCAATCTCAAAACACAGATGATGAAGGTTTTGATTTTTCTCATTTATGGTTTCTTTGGCATTTACTTTGGTTAAATGCTGCCTACTTATCCTTAAGAAAATTATTATCACCGATTGCTCTATTAAGAGGTTATAAGGAACAAATTTGTAAGGTAATGTTGATTCTTTTACCTTTTATGACATTAATTCCTCAATTATTTATGCAGGAACATAGTTTTGGACCAGATACTTCAACAGGGTTAATTCCGGACTGGTATGTAGTGCTGTATTATTTTGTTTTTTTCCTATTTGGCAGTACTTTATTTGATCTAAAATCTCATAGCGGTACCCCAATAGTAAGAACTATAGGGTTCCGTTGTAGTTTTCTTACTATTATTAGATTGATTATCTTTCCGTTTGGAATTTTTTATACCTTTGTAGAAATTTCTTCATGGTTTTGGATATCTATAATTCAGTTAATATTTACATGGACAATGGCGATTGGCTTGATTGGCTTGTTTAAACTACTACTTTCACGAGAAAGATTTAGCATTCGTTACTATTCCGATGCTTCATATTGGATGTATTTAATACATCTGCCACTAGTAATTTTAGCTCAAGGATTGATTACAAATTGGTCCATTCATGAATCTTTAAAATTCTTCATAATTTGTCTAAGCGTGACAGTAATCCTCTTAATCAGTTACAGATTTTTTGTAAGGTACACATTTATCGGGACCCTGTTGAATGATGTCAGAACAAAAAACGGTGACCTAAAGATAAAATCCAAACTAGGAAATTTTCCTACAGAACTTTAGCTTACTTTTGTTTGCTATTGCGCAGAGAAATTGTAGATTATCTCTCCATCATTCCAAACGGGATCACTATCGAGACATGCCATGAATTTTTCATATCTTGCAGCCTGGTCAGGGCTTTCTGCATTGGCAAGGTATGCTTCTTTGGATTCAAAACAAACTGCCATAATCCATTCATTTGAATTACTGTCCATCTGGTAAATCATGCTTGATAGTGCACCAGAGACATTAAGTGTTTCGTACTCTCTGAACCCTTCAATTAATTGTTCTTGCATTCCTTCTTTGACCTTGAGTTGTGCGATTGTTCCGTACATCGTATCTCCTAATTTATTATGAAGTTTGAAGCTGTGGTACCAATATTCTTAAGTGTAATTTTACATGATTATTATAATTCTCATACATATTCTTAATATGAATACAATTTGTTTTCTTATTAATTTATATTTAGGCCACTCATTTTTTTCTCTATCTATATAATCAACAAATGTAATGGGGTGAATTGTTTCTAAAAAAATTCTTTTGCGTGCAATCCTTGCAGCTTTTGTCGTTGGAACTATTCTGACATTATTGAATCAAGGGGATTTGTTAATTTCTGGAGAGTTGAACTCTTCGTTGTATTGGAAAGTTCCACTGACTTATGTGGTTCCTTTTCTCGTTACAATATGGGGTGCTCTTGGGCGAGATTAATTAATAATGATGTAAACTAGCAAAAATTAGAAGGTGGTGACATGTCAGTAGATTTAACAGCTAATATCAATACTGTTGATACTCCAGTGTTATGGCTAGATTTGGATGCCTTTGAATCCAATGTGGAGAGAATGTATGCATTATGTAAAAAACATAATGTATTGTGGCGACCTCATGTAAAAGCAAGTAAATCTCCTCAAATCGCACATAAACTTTTGACTGGAGGTGCACATGGTATTACTTGTGCAAAAGTTTCAGAAGCTGAGGCAATGGTTGATGGTGGAATAAAAGATATTCTCATTGCTAATGAAATAATTGGATCAAAGAAAATTTCTCGATTAATGACTGTAGCTAAACAAGCTCATGTGTGTGTTGCATGTGATGACGCTACTAATATTCAGGAAATATCAGCCGCAGCTGAAAATGCTGGCGTTGAAATTGATATTCTTATTGACATAAATGTGGGAGCCAACCGTTGTGGTGTGACTCCCGAACAAGCTGTCAATTTAGCTCAGTTAGTCGAAGATTTACCCTCAGTACGTTTACGAGGACTTATGGGTTATGAAGGGCATGTCATGGGTATGCAGTCTGAAGATAAAGAAGCCGAATCGAAAGCAGCAGCAGATATTCTGAAAGAAGCTCGTACACAATTGGATGCTGTTGGCCTAGCCCCAGAGATTTGTTCGGGTGGTGGTAGTGGTAACTACTGGCATGCCGCCTCATTAGGATCAATTAATGAACTTCAAGCTGGTGGTGGTGCATTGATGGATATTTCTTATCAAGAGTTAATGAAGGTGCCAGACCATCGATATGCACTATTTATTAATGCACAAGTTATTTCAAAAGCAGTAAGTGGGCGTGTCATTCTTGATGCAGGATGGAAAACTACAGGAAGACATACGGGTTTACCTAGCATAGTCTCGCATGAGGGTATGGAAGTTATTTCATTGAATGCTGAACATACTATTGTTGCCGTGGATGATGATGTTAACTTGAACCATGGTGATCGTGTTACTTTGGTTCCGCACTACAGCGATTCAACTGTACTTTTGCATAGAGAAATGTATGCTGTTAGAAATAATTTCGTTGAGGAAATTTGGCCTATTACTGGTGCTGGTGCATTGCAATAAGCATGATAAAAATTTTTTGGAGGATCAATAATGACAAAATCAATAACATTGGAACAGGCTCAATCAATTGCTAATAGTGCTTTTGCACACGCAAGATCTGAATCGATGCAACCTTTAGCAGTGTTAGTTCTTGATGATGGTGGACACCCCATATTTTTTGCTCGTGAAGATGGAGCATCAAATTTAAGGTTTCAAATTGCAGATGGTAAAGCTTATGGTGCTTTAGGTTTAGGAATGGGCTCCCGTGCTTTGTTTAATCGTGCTCAGGAACAGCCATATTTTGTAGAAGCAGTGAATGGTGCATTTGGCGGCAGACTTATTCCAGTTCCTGGCGGTGTGCTTATTCGCAATGCAAGTTCAGATATTTTGGGTGTAGTTGGTGTTAGTGGTGATAATTCAGATAATGATGAGGCTGCTGCTATAGCTGGTATACAATCTATCGATTTGGTAGCTGATGCAGGCTAATTCATAGAAGTTAACACTTACATGGGTTACAAGTGCAGTTTGTGCACTTGCAATTTTTATTCTCACACTTTTTTAGCTCGTTCTTAGCCATTTAGATGCCTTCCAAGGAATGCAATTGTAGCAGCTAATGCTTCTGGAGAAGTGTCTATATGTAATCCAGGAAATGTGTGTAACTCTTTTTCTTGCGAACCTATTAGATCAAAAAGAAACACTGAACTATAACGATCGAATCTTTCATCATCCCATTGAACATGAAAATATATCGGACAATTAATTTTGGGTGCTGTATTTCGAAAATGGGGAGCGATATTACTTCGATCGACACTGCTACCTGTCAGGCCTGCTTTTCCCAGAACTGCAGCGCGAATACGTGGTTCCGATGATACAAACGGTATGCCAAACATGGTCCCCATAGACATCCCCCAGTATCCGACTCGTTTTTCATCGAAATGCCCTAAATTTAGTAGAGCATCTAAAGTAATTTTCCAGTCAGATACCATGTTTGGGACGGTGTTATTATTTTGCCACATAGCTTGATAATTAGGATCATGAGTATCTGATATGGCACCTCGATCTCCATGTATTGGGCCATCAATTGCTACAGCAGCGAATGATCGATCACGTGCAAATCGAGTTCCTAAATGGAGCATACGTGAATTTCTTTTATGACCATTACCGCCATGTCCTAGTAATACAAGCGGCATTTTGGTGTTTATATTTTCAGGTATCCACAAAACTCCCGGGATTTTGCGATCATTATGTATAATTTCGAAACATTGTTCAGAGACACCACCCTTAAGTACGGGTTGTTCTAAAAAATTAAATGGTTTATTTTTTGTTGTCATAAGGTCACCTCGCCAAAGAGCGTTAAAACAGTATATGGTGCTTGAGTCGATGTCAAAATAAGGTAGTAGCATAGAACCATGAAAAAAAATCATTCGGTAATTTTAGGTGTTGATGTTGGAGGAACTTTTACTGATTTTTTGTTGTGGGAAAATGGAACTGTAAAAACATATAAACGCCCTTCATCTTCTGAAGATCCGTCACAATCAGTGCTTGATGGGATACTTGAACTTGCTGTAACTCCTGATTTAATTGTACACGGTACAACGGTGGCAACTAATGCAGTATTAGAGCATCGAGGAGTGAAAACTGCCCTTATTTCTACGGTTGGTACAAGGGATTTATTAATTATAGGCAGGCAGACACGGTCAAATATTTATGAATTAGAACCAGTCACACGCGAACCGTTAGTATCTGATGAATTACGACTGGAAACATCAGCACGGTTAGATATTAATGGTGAAATTGTTGAATCTCTTGATGTTGAGGACACTTTGCGATTAATTAAATTTGCCAAGGAAAAAGGTGCTGAGTCAATTGCCATTTCTTTGTTGTATTCATACATTAACCCAATATTAGAAGAACAAATCGCACAATTATTTCGTCAATATTCTGACATGTATCTTTCTACTTCGAATCAAATTTCTCCAGAATATCGAGAAGTGGAACGTACTCAAACCACAGTTCTTAATTCATATATTGGTCCAGTAATGTCTCGATATATCGAGACATTATCTCTTGGACTTGAAGATCTAAATGCTGGTCCCTTAAGAATTGTCCAATCTGATGGTGGATCAGCCGATGGTGAACGTGCATCAAAACTGCCAGTAGCAACTTTACTTTCAGGGCCTGCAGCGGGTGTGGCTGGAGCTTTTCAAATTGCAAAAAAATCAGGATTTGAAAAAATTATTACTTTTGATATGGGAGGTACATCGACAGATGTTTCACTTTGTGATGGTGAAATTCCCACGCGTTCAGATTTAACTATAGACGGACTTTCTGCACGGACACCTGTTGTGGATGTGCATACTGTGGGTGCTGGTGGAGGTTCAATTGCGAGGATTGATAAAGGAGGTGCATTGAGAGTTGGGCCAGAATCTGCAGGAGCAATTCCTGGCCCAGCGAGTTATGGATCGGGCAATTCGTTCACAGTCACTGATGCTCAAGTTGTACTAGGACGCTTGGGTGAAACAGGTTTATTAGATGGGGCGATGTTGCTAGATAGAAGTCGTGCTGAAAAAGCAGGAAATGATTTGCAAAAAAATATGGGTTCAATAGAACAATTAGCAGAGTCAGTTATTGCAGTTGCTTTGGCAAATATGGAAGCAGCGGTCAGAGTTGTATCTATTCAGAGAGGCTATGATCCTCGAGAGTTTGCACTTGTTGCATTTGGTGGAGCTGGTCCTTTACATGCGTGTGAACTTGCAGAAGCTCTTAAATTGCCTCGAATATTAATTCCTTTAGCTCCAGGAGTATTAGCTGCACAAGGAGCTGTCTATAGTGATTTAATGGCGACTCGTAAGCGTTCTGTTCTTCAAATTTTTGAAGCTTCTAATCATATTAAATTGCATGATTCATTAATACAGGTAGGTGATGAAGTGGCCCAAGAACCTGGATTGGCGAATGCTGACTTAATTTATGCCTTTGATATGCGATACGTCGGACAGTCATATGAACTTTCTATTAATGTCAGTTTGGATAAAATTAGTGATGTAGAAAGTAAATTTCATGAACTACATCAACAAAGATTTGGGCATAGTGATCTGAATGCTGCCATCGAGATTGTGAACGTAGTTGCTACAGCGATTGTTCAAGGTAAGGATAGTGATGTAACTGAATATCGCGATAACAGTTTGTATTCACAAAAACTTGTATCTTCTGAGTCTGTTTGGTTTTCTGGTAAGGAAATTGAGACAGCTATGCATCATAGGTCATCCTTATCTGTCGGCCAAAAAATTAATGGTCCTGCGCTGATTAATCAGCTAGATACTACCAGTTTGGTGGCTCCAGGCTGGGTAGCTACTGTTGATGATTTTGGGAATTTAATTTTGGAGAGAGAATAGTGTCTAATCATTTTGTAGAAGAACCATCAATAATTATTAGTGCTGCCGATTTAGCTATTACAGATGCACTTTTAGGTTCTATTGCTGAAGAAATGGGTGAAGCACTGGGTAGGACTGCGTATTCACCAAATATCAAAGAAAGACGTGATTTTTCTTGTGGTGTTTTTGATGCAGAAGGACAGATGGTTGCTCAAGCTGCCCATATGCCAGTTCATTTAGGTGCAATGCCTGCTGCGGTTCGACAAATTATGGAACTTGCACCATTTTACGAAGGAGATGTTTTAGTATTAAACGACCCATTTTTGGGGGGAACTCATTTGCCAGATATCACCACGATTAGTCCAGTTTTCGTCAGTGATCAAATCATAGGATTTGTAGCAACTCGTGCGCATCATGCTGATATTGGTGGCATGGCTCCTGGGTCAATGCCAGTAGCAAAAGAACTGCTCCAAGAAGGTTTAGTGATACCCCCTATCCGGTTAGTTGATGGCGGTAAAAGGAATGATTCAGTTTTTGCGTTAATCATTCGAAATTCTAGAGCTCCTGAAGAAAGAAAAGGAGATTTGCGTGCGCAAATTGCAGCAACAGAAGTGGGCGTTCAACGTCTAAGAGCTGTTGCCAATCGCTTTGGGACACCATCACTTTTAGCTCGATTCGATGCATTGTTACAACATGGCGATAGAGTTATTCGAGAAATTATTTCTGAAATTCCAGATGGAGATTATGCCTTTCAAGATCGATTAGAAGTAGGTGATCACGGTCTCCAAATTCAGTTAATGTTATCTATAACTGGAGACGAGGTTATGTTTGATTTTTCCGGGACAGATCCAGAAACAGAAGAATCTTCACTTAATGCTGTTGCTGCTGTAACACGATCAGCATGCTATTACACTATTAGGTGTCTAGCTGGTGATGAAGCTCCTAATAATGAAGGTTGTTATCGTCCTATCCATTTTATTCTACCTGAACGTAGTGTTGTTTCTGCAGGCACACCTCGTGCAGTTTCAGCAGGGAACGTAGAAACCAGCCAGCGTATTACAGATACAGCAATGGGTGCATTGGCGTTGGCTTTACCAGATAGAATTCCTGCTGCTTCGAGTGGCACAATGAACAACATTACTATTGGTGGTTTTGATAAAAATCGCGATCAACCGTATGCGTATTACGAAACTATAGCTGGTGGTGCAGGTGCAGGTCCTTTACGTTCAGGTAGATCTGGAGTTCATACACATATGACAAATACTATGAACACTCCAATTGAAGCTTTACCGTTGGCTTATCCTTTTTCTGTGGAACGTTATGCATTACGAGCAGGGACTGGGGGTAATGGATTGCACAAAGGTGGTGAAGGGATAGTTCGTGAATATTTATTTTACGATAAAGCCACTGTTTCATTGATTACAGAGAGACGACTATTTGCGCCATGGGGTTTGTCTGGTGGATCAGCAGGTAGCTTAGGGAAAAATACACTTATCCGAAAAAATGGTGAAGAGATTGATCTTGGATCTAGAGCAGAAATTAGCGTTGATATTGGTGATCGTGTACGTGTTGAAACTCCTGGTGGTGGTGGTTGGGGTAAAGAAAAATAATATTCTTATATTCAATTTGATAATTCAAATACATAGTAAATAGATAACTTATAGACATAAGCCATGAATAATTTTGCTGGTATACATTTTTTAAATTTGTTAGGACTAGCAAAAAATATCTAGATGGTTAGAATCTCTACATGTTGTAAAGATGTTTGCGGACAGCTGAAAACAAAAATGATTAGAGGTATACGTGAATGCTCCACTATCTGGTGTGAAAGTTCTCGATTTGAGTAATTATATTGCTGGACCCTTCTGTACACGTTTACTTGCAGGGTTTGGTGCAGATGTAATTAAGATCGAGAGACCAAGTGGAGATCCTATTCGCCATTGGGGGCCTTTCCCAGATCAATCAAAAAATCCTGAGACTGGCGCCATTCATCTATATGTAAATCAAGGGAAACGCTCTCTTGTACTTGATCTCGAAACTGATGACGGTCGAGAGCATTTAAATAGTTTATTAGATTGGGCTGATGTTTTAGTTGAAAGTTATCGTCCAGGTACTATGGAGAAATGGGGATTTTCCTATGAAAAAATATCCATTGATCATCCTGGTCTGATTTATCTGTCCGTTACTGATTTTGGTCAAGATGGATCATATTCCAATTTTGTTGCTTGGGAAATTACTACTTATGCACTGAGTGGACTGATGATGATGACTGGCGATCCAGAGAGGGAACCCCTGAAAAACGGGGGGTACTTAGGGCAATATGGTACAGGACATAATGCTTTTAATGCCCTGCTAGTTGCTTTATGGGAACGTAACGAATCAGGATTGGGACAACATGTCGATGTTTCGATTTTTGAATGTGTGGGTTCATTGCTTGAGTATGGCGATATGTATTGGATATATAAAGGTGAGATACATCCACGTTTCGCTGGTGGCCTTAGAGCGGCATGGGGAGTTTATCCTGCTAGTGATGGATATGTTGGTGTTGTTTCCGGCCCAGAAAGAAGGTGGCGTCAGATTACGCAAGTAATCGATAGTGAAGAATTAGCTGATGAAAAATTTTTTCAACCTGGTGCGACATCCTTGCTGCGAGATGAGATTGATGCTTTGCTAATTACCGCTACAGTTCAACAAAAAAAAGAAGAACTGTACCATCGTGCACAATCTTTAGGGATGCCATTTGGTTTCGTAGCAACTCCTTCCGATTTCTTAAAATCTGAACAGTTGGCCTTTCGGAATTTCTTTGAACGAATAGAACATCCTGTAGTTGGTTGGGCTCATTATCCCACTATTGCAGCAAGATTTAATGATCAGCTTTGGCATTCAGTTCGTGCGCCTTTGATTGGTGAACATAATAATGAAATCGCATCTCAAATTTTACAAAATAAAGACTTGTCATCTACTGATAATTCTGGTGATCAAACTTTACCTTCTGAAGTATACGAGAACAGTTTTGAATCAATTATGTTGACGGGCCCCCGTAGGGGAGTGTTCCCCAATATTATAGAAAATCATGGTGATTTTGTAGAAGACCTTAATCGAACAGGCCCACTTAAGGATATCGTTATTTTGGATCTTTCAATGGTTTGGGCAGGGCCTTATGCAATTAAGCTCATGGCAGATCTAGGTGCGATGGTTATCAAAGTTGAAGTTAACAGCCATTTAGATTCTGTACGTGGCCAAGTTCCTGCAGTTGACGGCGTGGGAGTGTTTGCCAATGATAGATTTGCTGAAGATTCATGGAATCGAGCAGGTTATTTTAATAAATTAAACAGGGGCAAATTTGGAATATGTCTTAATATTGTTGAACCTGAAGGTCGCAAAATTATGCATGAACTAATCGCAAAAGCTGATATTGTCATCGAAAATTTTGGCGGTGGAGTTTTTGAGCGTATGGGCTACGGGTACCAAGTACTCAAAAACATTAAAGACGACATTATTTTTGTTTCTATGCCCCCAAGTGGCAACGGTGGTCCAGAAGGTAATTATGTTGGTTATGGGGTCGCTATAGAGCAATTAGGAGGAATTGTAGCACGAACTGGTTATGCTGGAGAGCCACCTATGAAAAGCGGAATCAATCATGGGGATCCAATTGCAGGTATTCATACAATGGGCTATATCATGACCGCGCTACATCATCACCGTAATACAGGGCGAGGTTCTTATGTTGATTTGTCACAACGTGAAGCTGCAATTTGTTGGTTAGGAGATGAAATTGTTGAGTATGAATTGACAGGCAATGAGCCAATTCGTATAGGGAATAGAGATGAATTTATGGCTCCATCAGGAGTATATCGTTGTACTGGTGAAGATGCTTGGATTGCACTGGCTTGTGGTTCATTAAGTGAATGGCAAGCATTGGCAAAGATTATTAGCCCAGACAATCTATTTTTAGATGATGATCTTTCTACCTTTGAAGGTCGTTCTCGTAGACATGATGAAATTGATCAGTTGATTTCTTCATGGACTGCTGGATATACCCCAGATGAAGCGATGATACTTTTGCAGTCCGTGGGAGTAGCTGCAGGTACGTGTTCGAATAGTCAAAGATTTGTAGAAGACCCCCATTTAGACGATCGTGATTTTTTCAAATTAGTCCACCATAAATCTGTGGGACAACACATTGTCCCAGGTATTCCCTGGAAATTTAGTAGAACCCCTGGTGAAATCCATCGTGCCGCACCTCAACTTGGACAGCATACTAACTATATTTTGAAGGAAATATTGGGCAAATCTGAAGAAGAGATTTCGTTGCTTTGGTCTACAGGTGTTTTAGAAAATATCCCTTTGAAATTGTTAGAGAATGAGAATGATGCTAAGTGAGGATGTAACATTAAAATGTATTTCATTATTTTATGTGTTGGGATTTCCAAATGAAACACCTTAATAGTGTGATTGAAAAATATGTAGAACTAACTCCAAGAAGTAGAGAAATTTGGGAATCTGCAAAACAGTACTTACCCGGTGGTGATAGCAGAAATTCTATTTTTTGGGATCCATATCCTATATATATTAAGTCTGCACGTGGTCCCATCGTGACTGATGTAGATGATATGCAACGAGTTGATTTTATTAATACTATGACCACCATGATTTTAGGACATGCGTTTTCTCCTGTAATGGATGCAGTGAGTAGTCAGTTGAAAAATGGTGTTGCATATAATGCCCCAAATAGTCATCAAATTCGATTAGCAAAAATATTGTGTGAACGTGTACCAAGTTTTGATCGTGTTAGATTTACTAATTCAGGAACAGAAGCAACGATGAATACAATTCGTGCGGCTCGAGCATTTACTGGGCGTACTTTATTTGCCAAAGCTGAAGGTGGCTATCATGGTACACATGATGCTGTTTCAGTGAGTGTCAAAGTCAAAGTCGAACATGCTGGAGGGTCTGATAATCCTGTCGCATTACCTAGCACCGAAGGTCTTCCTGATGAAGTATTAGATCAAGTGATCGTATTCCCTTTCAATGATGTTGAAGGTGCTCATAAGATTTTAGAGCAACATAAAGATCAACTTGCTGCAGTAATAATCGAACCAGTTTTGGGATCCGTTGGCATGGTGCCTGCGACCTATGAATTCCTTGAGATGCTTAGGAATTTTACTTGGCAGCATTCTATAGTGTTAATTTTCGATGAAGTTATTAGTTACAGAGTTACTGATGGCGGTAGTCAAAAATTCTTTGGTGTTATTCCTGATATGACTTCATTAGGAAAGATTATCGGTGGTGGATTTCCCATAGGTGCTTTTGGTGGGCGAAAGGATATTATGGATTTATATGATCCTACAGGGGGATTAGAGATGGGAACGGAACCATCTATTGGTCCACATGTATCACATGCAGGGACATTTAATGCGAATCCTGTCACTATGTTGGCAGGTTCAGTAACTCTGGATCACCTTACAGATGATATCTATGAGTCACTAGCATTCAATACAGAAATTCTTCGTCAAGGGATTCGTGATGTTTGTGCAGAATTAGAAATTCCTGTTCAAGTTACAGGAATTGGTTCTTTATTTGGTATCCATTTTAATGATATTCCCATTAATAATTATCGTGATATTGCTTCTTCTGATACTAATATTCGGCGGAAAGTTTTCTTAGGCCTTATGAATGAAGGTATTCTTATTGCACCAAACCTTGTTGGAGCATTATCAACTGAGATAGGGAGTAATGAAATCAAAATGTTTGTAGAAAAATTTAAGTTGGTATTGTCAAAATCTGGAATTTGAACTCGATATCTCTAGGAGTTTTATGCTTAGTGAAATAAAAAACCTGTCTATTTATGGTGCAAAAGTCTGGATAGGTGACAGCGAACCACCAAAAGAGAAAATCCTCCATGTCAGTGATGGTATTTTTACCGAAAACCCGACTGATGATGCGATTGAGGTAAATGCATCTGGCCTTGTTATTATTCCAGGTCTAATCGAAGCACACGCTCATTTATGTCTAAATGCTGGTGATGACTGGGAAAAAGTACAAAATAATGATTCTTCTAGAAGTATGTCTCTTAGGATGATTGAAAATGCACAAAAGATGTTGCGTGCTGGTATTACAACAATACGTGACTTAGGTGCACCAACTGAACTTGCTGTTTCTTTAAGAAATGCAATAAATGAAGGAATTGTCACCGGGCCTGAACTGTTTGTTGCTGGTGCTCCTATTACTACTACAGCTGGACATGGTAATTTTTGGAATGGAGAAGCTGATGGTGAACTTGGAGTAAGAGTTGCAGTTCGTGAAAGAATAAAAGCGGGTGTTGACTGGATTAAAGTGATGGCATCTGGTGGTAATATGACACCAGGTTCTAATACAGCTCGCGCTCAATATTCTATCGATGAAATGAAAGCTATTGTAGAAGAAGCTCATCGCCTTGGTACTTCTGTGACAGCTCATGCACATGGTGTTGAAGGTATTCGACATGCGCTCGCTGGTGGTGTTGATATGATTGAGCACTGTACTTTCCAGACAGAAAGCGGTAGTGAACCAATTCCCGAAGTGATTGCAGAAATAATTTCAAGTCAAACTATTGTATCTCCGACACTTACAGGCTCATTGGCTTTACAAAAAGGAACAGAATTGTACAAAAAACGAACCGAACTTACTCGACAACTAGTTGAAGGTGGAGCACAAATAGTCATGTCTACTGATTGTGGAATACCAGGAACTCCACATACATATTTAAGTTACGCACTGGAAACAATGCATGATATGTCAGATTTAACTGCTATTGAAACACTTCGTCTCGCTACAAGCACAAGTGCACATCTCCTTTCTTTAGATGATCGAGGTAAAATTAAAACTGGTTTAAGAGCTGATTTAGTGGCTCTCAATGAGGATCCGACAGTTAATCTTGCAGCTTTGCGCGACATCAACTTTGTGATGTCAGGCGGAAGCTTCGTTCACCGTTAAGGTCTTAATTTTCTTTCATATTAATACTGCTGTGCATCCTCTGTTACTGTGCGGTACAGTGTACAGATGAGTACTCCTATACAAATTCATCGTGATGAATACGGCATTCCACATATTGAAGCTGTATCTGAAAATGATGTTTGGTTTGCCATGGGACATACCTCTGCAGAAGATCGACTGTGGCAGATGGAATGGTACAGACGCAGAGGTACTGGACGATGGTCTGAAATAGTTGGGGCCAGCGGACTTGATGCCGATAAACTATTTCGACGATTCGGACTCGATACTGCTTCACAAAATGATGCTAAAGAATTGTCATCCGATACTTTGGA
>Ga0114932_10001244_pt1 | contig 29249 bp, 24 predicted proteins | sample 2SBtaG_2_FD_87286 | JGI IMG/M metagenome (GOLD analysis project Ga0114932, IMG submission 87286) | Deep subsurface microbial communities from Kolumbo volcano to uncover new lineages of life (NeLLi) - 2SBTROV12_ACTIVE470 metaG | ecosystem: Environmental > Aquatic > Marine > Volcanic ...
CCGGCGCTCCGACGCCTACCGGGACGGGACTTGCACCCGCTGGAGAAGCGCAGCGTGACAGGGTCCACATCAACCCGAAGGGCAACGGGAGCTGAGGACCCTGATCGTCGCGGCGCACCATGGCGCGAGTCTACCCCCCGGGGAGGCGCCAGATCTCGGTGTCGCCCTCCACGTCGAGCTGCGCGCCCCAGGTCACGAGAGCTTCCTTCCAGCGCCTGGCCTCTGACGCGTCCAGGGCGGCACGGTGGAGCACCGCGTAGCGCAGCCCGTCCTGCACACTGGGCAGCACCTCCGGGAGCGGCTCGGCGGCCCCCCCCTCGTGCACGGAGGCCAGGGCGTCGAGGAGCGGCCGGTCGGCAAAGCGCTGGCGCCACGCGCGGTAGCCCTTGCGGGTGGGGTTGGCGCGGGGGACGGGCAGCGCGACGGCCATCATCATCTCGCCCTTCTCGTCCTTCATCACCAGCGGCAGGTCGACGACCGCCACCTCTCCCTCGAGGGGGGCGAGCGCCGGGATGGCGGGCCAGCGGAGGAACCACGGGGCCAGCGCGGGCCGAGCCTGGACCGCCACCCACCACCCCAGGTACAGCGCCATCCCCCAGCCAAGGGTCCGGCGAAGCCCGCGGCCCTGGCCGAGGGCGGCTCCGAACGCGACGGCGAACACCAGCGTGGCCGGGATCACGAAGCGGTCGGGTCGGTAGCAACCACGCAGCCACGGCACGTGGTCCATGGTCCACGCGTAGGGTGGATGGTCGGGTCCGAGCCCCATCAACAAGAGCCACCCTCCGCCGACGAGGGCGGGTGCCCACGCCCACGCCCTTCGCCACGCGGTCAGGCCGAAGGCGAGGGCCCCCGCCGTCAACGACAGCGGCACCCGGACCTGGTGGTGGCCGCCGACCTTCCAGAAGAACAGGTTGTCGTACCGGATGGAACGGAAGTCGGCGTCCTGTGCGCGAAAGACCTCCTGATCGAAGGTCTCGGCGCCGAGCACGAGGCCGCTCTCCTGGAGCCACCACCAGCCGACGGCGCACGCCGCCAGAGCGCCCAGGAGGCCGCGAACCGCACCACCGAGGCGCGCACGCCAGACCACCGCCAGCCCGGCCAGCACGGTCCAGGGAGCGAGCAGCGCCGGTCCGTACGGATAGACCTCCAAGGCGATCCAGAGGGCGGCGAGCCCAGGAACGAGCCACGGCATCCGGCGCCAGCTCTGGAGGGAACCGACGCACAGGGCGCTGGCCGCGAGGGCCGGGGCCCACCATGCCGTGACCGGGCGGCCTTCCAGGATCTCGTTCACCACCAGCGGCGAGGTGGCGGCCAGCCCGGACGCGAACACCCCCGCGGCCCGGGAGCCACCGACGATGCGAACCGCCAGCTGGGTGGCGAGGCCGTTCGAGATCAGCAGGAGGACCATCGCGAGGTTGAAGCCCACCAGCAGACCGAGCGGCTCGGCCAGCCCGGCGATGAGATCGGTCACCAGGGGGTTCAGGAACTCCATGCCGAGGCTGCCACGACCGGGCCAGCCGAGCAGTGCCGTGTTGCGCCCGGTCTCGCCGAGCATCGCCCGGGTCACGAGAAAGAGCGTGCCGGCGGTGTCGCCCCCTCCGGCGTAGAGGTCGACGTCCTCGACCATCAAGCTGTCGGCGAGGCGGGGCAAGGCCGCGGGCTGCACGAACGCCACCGCCCCCAACGCGACGAGAGCGCCGGCCGCGAGCTCCGCCAGCCGCTTCACGTCTGCACCGGACCGTCTTCGCACAGCCTGCGCACCTGGTACGCGACGTCCTCACGCTCCCGCTCACAGTGCCTCGCCAGGCCGGCGTGCAGCTGGCCCGCATAGAGCAGGTGGGCCGACCGGCACGTGAACGGCAAGAAGCCTCGGGTGTACTTGTGCCCGCCACCCTGGCCAGGCTCGAAGCGCTGGAGGCCCTGCTCGATGCACCACTGCACGGGGCGGTGGTAGCAGAGCTCGAAGTGGAGCAGGTCGACCTGCTCCCGGCAGCCCCAGTAGCGGCCGTACAAGGTGTCGCCCTTCGCCACGCAGAAGGCGCCCGCGATCATGCGCCCCTCCCGCCGGGCCACGAACAGCACCACGCGTCCCCAGTCCTCGAAGGCCTCCCAGAGGCCGGGGCGGAGGTAGGCCCGGCCCATCTTCTGCAGGCTCGTCTGGCGGTACAGCGACTGCATCGTGGCGAGGTCGTCGGCACGCACGTCGCTGCCAACCTGCACCGAGATCTCGACCTGCTCGGCCACCCGCTTCCTCTCCCGGCGAAGGTTCTTGCGGGAGCGACGCTTCAAGGCCGCCTCGAAGTCGAGCATCGTCCCGTAGCCGCGGTTCTGCCACCCGAACTGGAACTGGTGCCGCTCCATCATGCCCAGCGCCACGAGCTCGGCGGTCTCGGTGGGATCGGTGAAGAGCACGTGCACGCCGGCACAGGCTGCGTCGCGCGCGACCGCGTCCAGACCACCGACCAGTTGCTGCACCCGCAGCGGGCGGTCCTCTCCAGAGGCCACCAGGAGCCGCTGACCGGTCACGGGCGTGAAGGGCACACACACCACCAGCTTCGGGTAGTACGCGTGGCCAGCGCGCTGGGCCGCGTCTGCCCAGGCCCAGTCGTAGACGAACTCGCCCATCGAGTGGCTCTTCAGGTAGGCCGGCGCCGCGGCGACGAGCCGGTCGCCCTCCCAGACCGTGACCGGACGGGGCAGCCAGCCTTCCTCCGGGCCGACGGATCCGCTGGACTCCAGCGCCGTGAGGAACCGGTGCTCGAGGAACGGGCTGCCGCAGCCGACGAGCGCATCCCAGGCGTCCCGCGGGACGTCGGAGACACCGGGGTGCGCGCGGAGGGTGGTGGCCAGGCCGGCCGCCTACTCCGCGGGGGGCTGGGGCAGCAGCACGTAGCCGCGGTAGAGGTCACCGAGGAAGGCACAGCTCTCGGGACCGCGGAGGCCGAGGTAGGCCGCCACGTAGGCCGACATCACGGCGTCGAGCTTGCCCTCCAGCTCACCCAGGCGGGTGCCGTTGAGCCCGGCGAGGTTCTCGTTGACCAGCTCCTCGAGCGGGTCCGAGTCCTGAAGCTCCGGATCCAGGAAGGGCAGCTTGCCGTAGATCAGCTCGCGGTAGCGGCTGGTGGCGTCCTTCCGGCCGCCCATCGGACCGGTCTTGATGCGAAGGGGCCGCTCCAGGCCAAAGAGCAGGATCTGCGCCGCCTCGGTGCAGGTCTCCACCATGCGGTTGCCTTCGCCCTGCGGGTCCGGTGAGAAGCCCATGCGACCCAAGGCACGCGAGATGGTGCGCGGGTGGGAGGCGTTCACCGTGTTGACCATGTACTCCTTCACCTGGAACCGCGAGAAGTGGTGCTCCAGCTCGAGGTCCACGGGACGTCGGCCGGTGCTGTTCTCCACCACGAGGGGCGCGTTGACGGCGAGGATGCAGCCGTGGCGACCGCGGTTCCGAGCGATGAAGCCCAGCACGTCTTCGTGGGCCCGCAGGTGGGCGGTGGCGACCAGCTTCACGCAGCCGTCTTCGGTGGGTTCGAGCACAGCACCGCCGGAGCTCTGCCGCGGGGCCCAGGCCAGGTCGAGCCCGAGAAAGCGCATCTTCGTCAAGGAGGGGTCTCCGTCTTCGTCGAGCCACCCCTAACCGACCTACCCGGACCGCCCACCGCGCCGCGCCCACCGCGCCGGTTCCGAGCGGAGGAGGCTCGCAGCGAGTTGCCCCGAGCAGCTGTCGAGCACGGTGTCGAGGATCGCCTGGAGCTCGTTTCGGGCGTCGCGTCCGCCGGTGGCGTGCTGCACCTCGATGCGGAGGAACAGGTCCCCTGCAGCCCGGGCCTCCTCGCCGGCCTCGTGGAGCACCTCGGGATCCGCGGCCAGCCGCGCGCCCTCCAGCAGCAGCCGCGCCGCGAGCCGACGGTGACGAGCTCCATACAAGGCACCGATGGCGTCGGTGAGCTCGCCTCCCCGTGCCGTGAGGATCGCCACCATGCCGGTGTGGAAGGCGCGCTCGGCCTCCCAGCCCGCCTTCTCCGCGTCCTCCATGCACTGGTGGTGCGCCGAGAGCGCAGCGGGGTGATCCCCACGGGCCCGCCGCAGGTCTGCGAGGCATCCCCGCCAGGCCAGCCGCGTCCCCACCGGCGAGGTGCGCTCCCCCGCGGCCCGGTGAACACGCAGGAGCGAAGCGGCCCGGTCCAGATCGGCACATCCGATGAGGATGTCGCCCTCCAGCGCCACGGCAAGCCCCTGGATGCGTGCCAGCTCGAGGCGGCCGGCGATCTCCCGCGCCTCACGCGCGGCCGCCATGGCCTCGTCGATGCGACCGACGCGCCGGAGGTACTCCCCTTGCCCGATCAACGCCTCCGCCAGGCGACTCCCGCCGCCGGTCTTGCGCAGGGCGCCCACCGCGGATGACAGGCGCACCGAGGCGTCGTCCAGCCGTCCGGAGCGCAGCCCACAGATGCCCATCCCCAGCTGGCTGCTCGCCGCCTCGCGCGGTCGCCCCTGGACCGTGGCCACCTCGAGGGCCTTGGCGTACCCCGCCTCCGCACGCGCCGGCTCGCCGCGGTGGAGTCGGGACTCGGCGAGCGCCAGGAGCGCCACCGGCAGCACCGGGTTCTGCATGGTGCCGGACACCAGCCCTCGGGCCTCCTTCAACACGCGCTCCGCCTCGGTGGCGTCGCCGTGGAAGAGCTGCAGACGACCGAGGTCGACCAGTGCCCGACCAGCGAGGTCCATCCGACCTTGCTCTCGAGCCCGTCGACGAGCCGCCAGGAGCGCACGCCCCGCCTCGGTCCACTGCTCGAGCGCGAGGAGGGCTTCACCACGGGCCAGCGCCGCATGCGTGGCCGTGAGCGCATCCAGGGTGGGCGACTCATCGTCGACCTGCATCAGGACATCGAGCGCCCGGCGGTGCTGTTCCCGACTCTCGAGCCAATCACCGAGGCCGACGAGCGCTCGCGCTGCATGGGCGCCGGGCACGCCGTGGGCCTGGTGGTACGGCAAGCGTTCGTCCCGCCAACGGCTCGGCGGGAGGAGCGCCAGCGAAGCCGCGAGCCTCACGTGAAGCTCCCGCCGGCGATCGACGCTCAGCGTGGTGTCCACCAGCCGTCCGACGAGCGGGCGGGAGAGGCCGATCCAGGGGCCGTCCTCCTCGGAGGGACCTGCGTCGCGCTCGACCACGAGGTGGGACGCGGCCAGCCGGAAGGGAGCGGTCGACCCCATGTCGAGCTCCGCCGCCTTGAGCGCGAGCTCCAACGGCACCTCCTCCGCCGCGACCGTGAGGAGCTCGAGGAGCCCGCGAGCGTCGTCTTCGAGACCGACCACGACGTCGTTCACGAGCCAGCCCGCGGCCATCGCGCCGACCTCCGCCGAAGGCTCCAGTGCCCACGTGGATCGACCGTCCTCGTCCAGCCCGATCGGCTTGAGCACGTCGCGCTCCACCAGGTCCCTCACCCCGGCCACGATCGCGCCCGGCAACCCGTTCGTCAGCCGGTGCAACCTGCCGGACAGGCCGGCCGGCGGCGCTGCCGCGTTCAGCATGCCGGCGACGAGGCGGTCCGCCTCGCCCAGGGTCAGCGCGCGCAGCTCGACCACGTGCCCCGGCATCTCGATCGGGGAGGCGCTCGACGACGTGGCGAGCACCGCCGCGCCCGTGGGCTCGAGGAGTCGCAGGGTCGCGTCGCGCACTGCGGGCTCGGCGAGGTCGAGATCCTCCAGCAACACCATGAGCGGCGACTCCGCCGCCTGGTCGCGGAGCGCCTTGCCCACCTGTTCCGGAACCGGCTCGATCGGACCGATGAGGCGCTCGAGGGCGCGCGCGAGCCCCGCCACGATCTGGGCCTCGTCCGTGCGCGGCAGGAAGCGCAAGGCGAAGACCTCCCCACCCCGCTCCCGCACGCGCCACCACGCGATGCGGGCCACGCGGCCCAGGCCCATCCCAGGCTCACCGTGCACCTGCACCATCCCGCCACCATCGACGAGCGCTTCGACCGCGCCGAGCGCCGCAGCACGTCCCACCAGCGGAGGTTCGGACAGCTCGCCGCGCAGGAGGTCGCCCGCCAGCAGCGCCCGCGCGGCGGTGGCCGACGCCGGACGGGCGCCGGGATCGGGTGTCATCAGCCGCGCGACGACCGACACCAGCATGGCCGGTGTGCCCGGGGGGGCCGACTCGGCGATCTCCTGGGCACCCTTCCCTTTCCGGTGTGCGTGCAGGTAGCCGGTGGCGCCGCGAGCACGGTACGGCCGGCGCCCGACGAGGGCTTCGTAGAGCGAGATGCCCAGCGAGTACAGGTCGCTCCGGTGGTCCACGGCGGCGCCCGCGATCTGTTCCGGCGCCATGTAGGCAAAGGTGCCCATGACATCGCCGAGCGTGGTGGTGAGCAGGTCGTGCGGATCGGCGGCGAGGCCGAGATCCATCAGCAGCACCCGGCCATCGTCGCAGAGGAACACGTTGCCGGGCTTCACGTCGCGGTGGATCACGCCCTGGCTGTGCAGGTAGGCCAGGACCTCGAGCACCGGGGGCGCGATGCGCAGGATCTCGTCGGGTGCCATGGGCCCGTCGCCGCGGATGGTCTCCGAGAGCGTGCGGCCGACGAGCACCTCGATCACCAGGTAGGGTCGCTCGCCGTCCACCACCTCGTAGCAGACCGGCAGACCGGGGTGATCGAGGTTCTTCAGCAGCCGCCCCTCGCGGAGGAAACGCTTCAGGTGCGCCCCCCGGCGGGTGGCGTCCCGGAGGACCTTCAGGGCGACCGGCGGCCCCTCTCCTTCCTTCCGCGCCTGGTACACGTCGGCCAGGCCGCCGGCGCCGAGCTTCTGCTCGACGATGTAGTTGTCGATGACGAGCGGCATGCAGGGTCAGGATACCGCTACACGAGCAGGTCGAGCCGTCCGCGCATCCAGTCCCTGGCCACCACCATCTGGTGCACCTCGTCCGGTCCGTCGGCGATTCGAGCCGCCCGGGCCGCCCGGTACCAGGTGGCAAAGGGCAGGTCCTCGCTGTAGCCCGCCGCCCCGTGGAGCTGGATCGCATCGTCGAGGACCCGGCAGAGGGCGTTGGCCACATGGAGCTTCGCCATGCTCGAGTAGGGCCGCGCCGCCCGGTGATCACCTGCCTCGAGCAGCGTGGCACAGTGGAGCGTCATCAGGTTCCCGGTGTGCAACTCGGTCGCCGCACGGGCCAGCTTCACCTGGACCGCGCCGTGCTGGTGCAGCGGCTTGCCGAAGCTCACCCGTCGCTCGAGGTAGTCCCGCGACAGCTCCATGGTGCGGTCGGCCAGCCCGAGCCAGCGCATGCAGTGCGTGAGCCGGGCGGGCACCAGGCGCGCCTGGGCGAGGGCAAAGCCCTCACCGATGCCGCCGAGCACGTCGTCGGGGCCCACGCGGACGCCGTGGAAGCGCAACTCCGCCTCGCGGTGGGCGAGCAGGTCGGGGGCCATCACGGTGATGTCACGCACGTGCTCGAGCCCCTCGGCCTGCCGGTCGACGACGAACATCGACGCGCCCGTGCGGGGGTCGTCGCTCGTGCGAGCCATCACGATGATGAAGCTCGCCAGCCCCGCGCCCGTGGCGAACCACTTGTGCCCCTCGATTCGCCAGCCGTCGCCGTCGGGCACGGCGCGGGTCCGCAGGTTCTTGGGGTCGGCGCCGGCTCCCGGGGCCGGCTCGGTCATCGAGAAGGCGCTCGTGATGTGCCCGTCGACCAGGGGCCGGAGCCAGCGGTCCTTGACCGCCTCGGAGCCGGCCTTGAGCAACAGGTCCATGTTGCCCTGGTCGGGCGCGTCGCAGTGGAACACGCGGGCGCCCATCGGCGAGCGCCCCATCTCCCGGAACAGCGCACACATCCCCATCGGCCCGAGGCCCAGCCCACCCCACTCCGGCGGAAGATGAGGCAGCCACAGACCGGCCGCGCGGACACGGGCCTGGAGGCCGCGGAGGGTGTCCCAGCAGTGGTCGGCGTCCTCGGCGAGGATGCGGTCCTCGGCCTCGAGCACGTGGTCGTCGACGAAGGCCCGCACCCTCGAACGCAGCGCGGCGAGCTCGGGAGTCAACAGGAAGCTCACGGTCCCACCTCGATGAGGCGCAGCGCCTCGTATTCCATCTCGTTCGTCCGCCGCGCGATCGCGAGCAGCTCCAGGTCGCGCTCACCGTCGAGGTAGCGGAGCGCCTGGTGCACCGACGCCACGGCCCACCGGAGGTTGCCCACCACCTCCCACCAGTGCACGAGCGCGGGGTCGACGGGTCGCCCGGACGCCTCGCCGTAGGCTTCGTTGAAGAGCTCGCGCCTGCAGAGGCCGCCCACTGGGAGCTGCACGGCACCGAAGCGCCAGTCCCTCACGCAGAGCCAGGCGATGTCTTCGGCCCAGTGCCCGAAGTGGGCGAACTCCCAGTCCAGGATCCCCGCCAACCCCTGCTCGGTCACCAGGAAGTTCCCCACCCGGTAGTCCCCGTGGACCAGCACCTCGGCGGCGTCCCTCGGACGGTGTTCGTGGAGCCAGCGCAGCGCCAGCTCGATGGGAGCGCGCGGCTCGGGCAGCGCGTCGGCCCAGGTGCGCAAGCGCCTCAGGGCGTCCATCTCCGGGTCGGGGTTGCGGGGCAGCACACCGGCTGGCAACGCCGACGGCCCGAGGCCGTGGACGAGCGCGAGGTTCGAAGCCAGGGCCTCCGGCAGACCTGCCCGCGCCTCGGCGAGCGCCGGGCTGTGCACGACACGCTTTCCGATGGCTTCGCCGCGGACGAGGTCCATGTAGAACGCGGTGGTGCCCGCCCGCGTGAGGTCGCGCGCCTCGAACCATGGCTCGGGCGTGCACACGCCGACAGCATGGGCCGCGACCACCAGCGGAAACTCCTGGGCACGGGTGATCGAACCGGGGAGGCTTCCGGGCGCGTCGCTCCGGAGCACGAGCTCGCTCCGCCCCGGCCGCGGACCCTTCTCGAAGAACACGTCGACGCGGAACAGCTCCTGGCACGCCCCGCCACCCAGCGCAGCCACGCTGTGCACCATCACCGCACCGTCGGTCTTTCGAGCAAGGTCCTGCTCGATCCGCAGGGCCAGCTCCTTCACAGCTCCGACCCCGGCACCCAGCGGGTGTGGAAGCCCACCGGCACCCGCGGCAGCAGCACGCGAGCCACGGGCGCCGCGCCGAAGTCCTGCGCCTCGAGCACACAGAGCTCGCTCCGGGCCTCGCGCTCGTCGTGCACCAGGGCGACCACCCAGCCATCGTCCTCGTCGACCGCACCGGGGCGCGGAACGAAGGCCGGCTCGCTGCCGAAGCGGCCCGGCCCCCAGCGGTGGTCGACGCGCTCGGTCCCCTCGTGGTCGATCTTGCGGAGCCCCTCGAACTGCAGCCTGGGGTGCTTCGCGAAGCGCGGCAGGTAGGCGAAGCGGCTGGGGGCACCCAGGCGCGCGTCGTCCATGCGGGGGAACTCGCCGACGCAGTCGTCGAGCTGCTCCTCGCGCACCTGCCCGGTGACGAGGTCGATGCGCCAGCGCCAGAGGTACGGCTCGAGGCGCAGGAACGTGAGACGAGGAATCTCGGCATCTTCGGGGTGCGGGAGCCGCGGAACGGGGTTCTCGATCCGGCACGCCACGAGCACGATCTCGTCGCCCTCCTCCCACGCGTTGACGGTGTGGTAGCAGTAGCAGGGCGGGATCTCGAACCAGCGGACCGAGGTGCCGCGGCGCTCCATCACGCCGATGCGCGCCGGCTGGTCGTCGTGGAAGCGCACGTGACGGATGCCCTGGGCGAGCTTGTCCGTGCGCCAGACCATGGGGAAGTCCAGGAGCACGTTGTAGTGCTCGGTGATCGCCAGGTCGTGCAGCAGCTTCGGGGCCGCCAGCGGCTCCACGTGCTGGTGGACCAGCCGACCGCCGTGCACGACGCCCACCGAGAGCCGCGGCTCGTCGTAGAGCGAGTAGTCCATGAAGACCAGCTCCGAGGTCCGAGGGTCGACCTTCGGGTGGGCCGCCACGCCCATGCCGAGCGTGCCGCCGAAGGTCTCGGGGCCCAGGGTGTCGAGGCTCTCCGGGTCGAGGGCGTAGGGCTGGCCGCCCAGCCACCACAACGCCAGCAGCTTGCCCTCGTGCCACACGAGGTCGGTGTTCGCCGTGTCCTTGTCGGGCGCGGGGTCCGAGGGGTCGAAGCGGTGCAGGATGCCGCGGGTGGTGGCCCTCCCGGCGGCTCGGTCGCGCGCCAGTCCGGACGTCCGGACCCAACGGTTGCGGTAGCTGGCGCGCCCACCCTGGAGGCGCACGGCGTGCACCATGCCGTCTCCGTCGAACCAGTGGTACGGCGGCTCGGGGGGCAGCGCCGGGTTGGGGTTGTTCTGGCAGAACAAGCCGTCCAGCGCCTCGGGCAGCTCGCCGATCACCTCGAGCTGGGCCTCGCAGCGCTCGTGGTCGACGGGCCGGAAGAGGTCCTGGCGGTACGCGTCGAGGTTGAACGCGCTCTTCATGGATAGGCTCATGCCCGACTTCTACCTCGGAGTGGCCATGGTTCACATCGTCGGCAGCGCGTCCACCGCCTTTCGCCGCCATCCTGAGCGCGACCATCGCTCCCTCGCCGAGGAGGCCCTGCGAGGCGCGCTGGCTCAGGCGGAGCTCCCGGCCTTCGAGGGACTGGCCGGCGTCTGGTTCGGTGCCTGCGCTCTGCACGCCTGGGGCCAGCCCAACGTGGGAGGGCAGGTCACGCTCGCCCCGCTCGTCGGCACGCTGGTGCCCGAAGGCACACCGATCGTCAACGTGGAGGCAGGCTGCGCCACGGGATCGGCGGCCCTGAACGGAGCCGCCCACGCGATCTCGGCCGGAGCCGATCTGGCCCTCGCCGTGGGCGTGGAGAAGACCTGGATCCCCCAGGATCCGGCTCGCAGCTTCGCCCTGTTCGCGGGTGGCGCCGACGTGCTCCGCGCCGAGGAGTGGCTCGAACCAGTAGCCGCCGAGGCGGCCCGCCACGGCCTGACCTTCGCTCCACACCCCGGGCGCGTCGTCTTCCTGGACCTGCATGCGCTGACGGCAGAGCACCACATGGCGGCCCACGGGATCACGGCGGCCCAGATCGCCAAGGTGGCGTCCAAGGATCACGCCCACGGCGCCCTGAACGACAAGGCGCAGTACCGGAAGGCGATGACCGTGGAGCAGGTGCTGGCCGACAAGGCGGTGGTCGGGCCCCTGACGCGCTCGATGTGCGCCCCGATCAGCGACGGTGCTGCAGCCGTGCTCCTGGCGTCCGACGCGTGGGTACGACGCCACAGCGCGCCCAGCGTGAGGCTCCGCGGGATGGGCCTGGCGGGCGGACGCCGACGCGGCCTCGACGCCCCGAGCGTGACCGCCCTCGCGGCCAGGAAGGCGTGGGCCGCTTCGGGGGTGGCTCCGGAGGACATCCAGCTCGCCGAGGTGCACGACGCCACGAGCGCCTGCGCCCTCCAACACCTCGAGGCCCTCGGACTGTGTGACCACGGGGCGAGCGGAGCGCTGGCCGAGCGGGACCACTGGTCCCTCGGCGGGGACGTGCCCGTGAACACCTCCGGCGGACTCGTGTCGAAGGGCCACCCGCTGGCCGCGACGGGGCTCGGCATGATCGACGAGCTGTGCACGCAACTGCGCGGGCGCGCTGGCGCTCGTCAGGTCCAGGGCGCTCGCATCGCGGTGGCCCAGAACGCCGGCGGCAGCGTGGGCCTCGACGAAGCGCTGGCCGCCGTGACCGTGCTGGAGGGATGACCTCGGCCGCTCAGCGCTCGCCGCCCTGGTGCGTCTCGTCGTCGAACACGCCGTCGATGCAGCGGATGGGGTCCTCGAAGTCGTAGGCTGTGCCGGTGAGCGTGCACATCTCCGACGGGAACCCGAGCACCTCGTCGGTGGTGTTGTCCCAGGTGCACGTGACGCGAAACACGTCCCCCTCGCTCACCGAGAGGGTGTCGGTCGAGTAGTCCGCCACGATGGGTTCCGACTTGAACTGCGGCTCCCACTCGGCGACCTCGTAGAGGAGCTCCTCGCCCTCGGCGTGCACCCACTCGACCGAGAACGAGGTGCCGTAGTCGTGCATGTGCCCGAGCATCGAGTACACCACCGCGTCCTTGGGCCACGCGCACTCGAAGGTCACCGACGCCGGGCCGGGGTCCAGGCTCAGCGGTCCGGAGTCGTACTCGAAGGTGCCGAGCCAGATCTCGACCTCGTCGGCCGGCACGAAGCCCAGGTTCATCGCGCTCTGCACCAGGATCCGGTCCGCGCTCGCGTTGATGTAGTGGGTCTCGTGGACCCAGGGGGTCCCCGTGCTGAGCTTCACGGCCATGCCGTCGGGCAGGCGGAGCATGTCGTTTTCCGCGACGTCGGTCTCGGAACCGGCGGTCTCGAACATCGGCGCGTTCTCCGACATGAACTCGCCCGCGTCCTCGCAGGGTTCCAAGGTCCCGTCGGCGGGCGGCTCCGAGAGGGGCCGCTTCACCTGGTTGTGGTGGGTGACCCCCTGGGTGTCCATCGACATCACCGAGTTGACGCCGATGGTCTCGCCCTCGTAGGTGCCGGTGAAGCAGAAGATCTGTTCCTCGTAGGGCTCGACCACCTGCTCCGGCGTCACGATCTGCAGCCCCGGATCCGGCGGTTCTTCGAGGGAGGCGCGCAGGTCCACCACGCGGCCGCCGAGCCCCATGGGGTGGACGCCGACGCAGCCGCTGAGCACCCACAGCATGGCGCCTCCAAACTCGATCGAGCATAGCGGTGCCCACGAACGGCCCGCAAGGCGGGCGCGCTCTGCACCCGGCGCCAGAGCACCACGGGCCCGACCACCCGGTCGAGCCTGCGGACGCCAGCGGCCCCCTACAGGAGGGCCAACACCCCTTCGTTCAGCCCGTTGGCCTGCGCCAGGATGGACAGCCCGGCCTGCTGCATGACCTGGAGCTTGGACATCTCGGCGGTCTCGTAGGCGAAGTCCGCGTCACGGATCTGGCTCTGGGCCGAGCTGATGTTCTCGGTGAAGGTCTCCAGGTTCGAGAGCGCGCTGTCGAGCCGGTTCGCCATGGCGCCGTAGTCGCTTCGGTAGGCGGACAGCGTGTCGAGGGCGGTGTCCAGGGTGGAGAGCGCGGCGGTCGCCCCCGAGGCGGTGGAGAGGTCGATGCTCCCGGTGTCCACCCCGATCACGGTGGCGCGCAGGTCGCCCATGGTGAGGTTGATCGAGTCGTTCGCGGAGTCGCTGATCCCGACCTGCACGCCGATCTGGGTGTTGGTGCCCTCGAGCAGGGCCACGCCGTTGAACTCGGTGACGCTCGCGATGCGGTCGATCTCACCGGCCAGCTGCACGTACTCGTCCTGGATGTAGGCGCGCTCGTCGTCGTCCAAGGTCTCGGAGGCCGACTGGACGGCCAGCTCCCGCATGCGCTTGACGATGTTGGAGACCTCGCTCGTGCCACCTTCGGCGACGCTGATGAGGCTCATCCCGTCGTTGGTGTTGCGCATGGCGACGCGAGCGGACTTCTCCGAAGCGTCGAGCGCCTCGGCAACGCCCAGACCGGCGGCATCATCCTTGGCCGCGCTGATGCGCAGCCCCGAGCTGATGCGCTCGAAAGACCCCGAGAGGGACCTCGAGGTCCTGCCCAGGTTGTAGAGGGCAGCGGTCGACGCTGTGTTCGTGTTGACAGTCAGTGCCACGGGACTTGCTCCGCGGACCACCCGGTGGTTCAGCCAACATCAGGTACGGATCGCCGCTGCGGCCTCATGAGGACGAGCGGTCCCAACCGGCCACCTGCTCTTCGGCGGACGGTGACCGGCCTTGAGGAAAAATAGACGATGCCCGAGTGCGATCAGGGCATGCGCGTCAACACCGTGCAGCGCTCTCCGTCGATCTCCAGGAGCTCGAGCTGCTCGGAGATCGTGGTGCCCAGGACGAGGACCTTGCCCTCCCGGGTGCCGACGATCTTGAGCTCCTCGATGTCTGCGAGCTCGCCCTCGACGAGCTTGAAGGGCTCGCCCTCGCCCAGCCACACGCCCCAGAGGCTCACTGCGAGCTCCTTGTCCTCCTTGGCGTAGACCGCCAGGACCCGATCCCCGCACACCGCCAGGTCGAGGGCCATCACGCCCTCCTTCGCAGCGACGCGCTCCGAGACGGGCTCGCCACGGTCGCTGAGCTCGGCCCACCGGAAGCCCTGCTCCCCGCGCGGGCACCAGGCGAGGAACACCCGCTTGCCGATCCGACCGGTGGCCGCGAGTCGTCCGGGGAAGCCGTCGGGGACCTGCTGGGGCTGGGAAGCCCCACGGCTGTGCACCGCGTAGACCACGCCGCCCCGCGTGACCAGCACCGGCTGGCGCCGGCCGACGAAGCCCATGGCCCCCGCGACCCGCTGGGCATGCACCCTCTGGAGCTCCTCGCCGCCGGACCAGCGGTGCACCAGGAGCGTGGGCCCCTGGCGCGCAAGGCCGATCACGGCGAAGCCGTCGTCGAGGGCGACGAGCACCGGCCTCACCGCCGGACGGTACTCCAGCGGCATGGAGACGCGGCGACCCAGCTGACCGTCGGTGTCGACCTCGGTGAGCATCACCACGACGCCCCCCGGGCGTTCGACGAAGGCCACACCCCAGAACGAGGTGCGGGTGCCGACCAGCCCCTTGGCCAGGCAGAGATCGACCGGGACGCGGAGCGACGGCGCACCACCCAGGAAGGGGCCTTCGAGCGGGCTGACGGCCACGCGCACGACCGAGCTGTCCCCCTCCTGGTTCTCCCAGAGCACCCCCACCGCACCGCCCGACACCGCCACCGCCACGTCCTCGAAGTGGAACGCCGTCGGCGCTTCTGCCACGTCTTCGCCGTCGCCCTCGAGCTCGGCCCCGCGCTCGGCGAGGCTGGCGGGCTCGTGACCATCGAGGCCGGCCTGGGCGAGCTTCGTGCCCGCGAGGACCGCACCGGTCAGGGTGCTCCGGCCGAGGTCGGCGCGCGAGCAGTCCGCCCGGGACATGTCGGCGTTGGACAGGTCGGCCTCGGTGAGGTCGCACCCCACGAGCCGCGCGCCCGTCAGGTCCGCACCCTGGAGATCCGCGCCGGCGATCTTCGCGCGGGCGAAGTCCACACCCTCGAGGTGAGCTCGCGCGAGCTTCGCGCCGGTGAGCGTGGCCTCGACGAGCGTGGCACCGGTCAGGTGGGCGTCGCTGAGATCGGCCTCCTTGAGCCTCGCATCGTCGAGCTCGACCCGCTCCATCACCACGCCGCTCGCCTCGATCCGGGAGAGCTTGGCGTTTCGGAAGATCGCGTCGGACGCGCTGACCTGCTTGAACACCGCCTCGGTGAAGTCGGCCTGGGTGAAGTCCCCACCATCGAGCTCGGCGTCTTCCAGCCAGGCCTCGCGCCACTTGGAGCGCAGAGCCGTGACCTCCTTGAGGATCGTGCCCGTGAAGTCGGCACCCGAGAGGTTGGCCTTGATCAGGATCGCGCCCGTCAGGTCCGAGCCCGAGAGGTCGGCCTTCTCGAGGTTGGCGCCGGACAGATCGACGTTCCGGAGCTTCTTGTTGGCCAGATCGGCGGCGAACAGGTCGGGGGAGCCGTGCTGGCCGCGCTTCGCGTTGAAGCCCTCGACGTCACCAGCCATCAACAGGTCGAGAAGCGCCATACAGCCATCCGGGTCCACGAGCGTCGGTGCGCAGCTAACCCGGTTAGGCGCGCGCACCGACCCTTACAGGACGCTGGATGAGTGACTCGCTCCCCCCGGACCCGAACCTGCCGGCCCTCGACGCCGCGGGCCTCACTGCCCTCTACCGCGAGATGGCCCTGATCCGACGGGTCGAAGAGCTCGCGGCGAAGGCCTACACGCTCCGGAAGATCCTCGGCTTCTGCCACCTCTACATCGGCCAGGAAGCCGTCGCCGTGGGGGCCGCGGCGTCCACCGGAGACGACTACTGGATCGCGGCCTACCGCGAACACGGACACGCCCTCGCCAAGGGCGTGACACCACGTGCGGTGATGGCCGAGCTCTTCGGCCGCTCCACCGGGTGCAGCTCGGGCCAGGGCGGCTCGATGCACATGTTCGATCGCGAGGCCCGCTTCATGGGCGGCTACGGCATCGTGGGCGGGCACGTGCCGCTCGCCAACGGCGTGGGCTGGGCCATCAAGCAGCGCGACGAGGGCCGCGTCTGCGTGTGCTTCTTCGGCGACGGGGCCGCCAACCAGGGGGCCTTCTTCGAGGCGCTCTGCCTCGCACAGCTCTACAAGCTCCCAGTCGTCTTCATCTGCGAGAACAACTTCTACGCGATGGGCACCGCCATCACCCGCTACTCGGCCGTGACCGACATGAGCCTGCGCGCCAACGGCGTCGGCATGGCCCGCGAGCAGATCCTCGGCTTCGACGTCGAGGTCGTACGGGAGCGCATCGCCGCAGCCGCCGCCCACGCCCGGAGCGGTCAGGGCCCGGTGCTGGTCGAGGTGGTGACCTACCGCTACCGCGGCCACTCGATGTCGGACCCCGCGAAGTACCGCACCAAGGAAGAAGTCGACGAGAAGAAGGAGAGCGACTGCTTGAAGCTCACCGAAGCGCGCCTCACGAAGGACTTCGGCGTCACCGCGGAGGCCCTCACCGCGCTGAAGGTGGCGATCGACGCCGAAGCCCAGGACGCCTACGACTTCGCCGAGCAGTCCCCCCGCCCCGACCCCGCCACGCTCTACGACTTCGTCTACGCACCGGAGGCCCGCTGACATGGCCGAGCTGCAGATCCGGGAGGCGCTCCGCCGCGCCATGACCGAAGAGATGCGCCGCGACGACGCGGTCTTCTTGATGGGTGAAGAGGTCGCCGACTACCAAGGGGCCTACAAGGTCAGCCAGGGCATGCTCGCCGAGTTCGGAGCCGAGCGCGTGGTCGACACCCCGATCGCCGAGGGCGGCTTCGCCGGCCTGGGCATCGGCGCCGCGATGGTGGGCATGCGGCCCATCATCGAGTTCATGACGTGGAACTTCAGCCTCGTGGCCTACGATCAGGTCATCAACACCGCCGCCAAGGTCTTCCAGATGAGCGGTGGGCAGTACAACGTGCCGATCGTCTTCCGGGGTCCCAACGGCGCTGCGGAGAACCTCGGCTCCCAGCACTCCACGAGCGTCGACAGCCTGTTCGCCCACTTCCCCGGGCTCAAGGTCGTGACCTACACGGGCGCTCACGACGCCTACGGGCTCTTGAAGTCGGCCATCCGCGACGACAACCCGGTGATCTTCTTGGAGTCGGAGATGACCTACCACCTCAAGGAAGAGGTGCCCCACGACGAGTTCGCCATCCCGCTGGGGAAGGCGGCCGTGCGGCGACAGGGACGTGACCTGACCATGGTGACCTGGGGCAAGCAGGGCTTCGTCGCGCAGCAAGCCACCGAAGCCCTGGTCGCCAAGGGCGTCGACGTGGAGCTGATCGACCTGCGCAGCCTGCGTCCCCTCGACCACGAGACCTTGTTCGCGAGCGCCGCGAAGACCGGACGGGTGCTCGTCACCCACGAAGGGCACGTGTTCGCCGGTGTGGGCGCCGAGATCGTCGCCCGCGTGCAGCAGGCGTGTTTCGACTACCTGAAGGCCCCCGTGTTGCGGGTGACGGACCGCGACGTGCCGAGGCCCTACGCCTCGAACCTCGAGGCCCTCGTCAGCCCGAGCGTGGAGCGCATCGCCGCCGCGGCCGACACCCTGATGGGGAGGTCCTGATGGCCCAGTTCTACGAGATGCCGCAGGCCAGCCCCACGATGACCGTGGGCACCCTCGTGGCGTGGCGCAAGTCCGAAGGCGACACGCTGGAGCCGCAAGACGTGATCGCCGAGGTCGAGACCGACAAGGCCACCATGGACATCGAGGTCTTCGACGCCGGCGTGGTGTTGAAGCTGCTCGTGGACGAGGGCGCCGAGGTGCCGCCCGGCATGCCGATCGCCATCGTGGGCGAGCGCGCCGACGAGGACATCGCGGACCTGCTGGCCGCGTACGCCGCGCGACTCGCCGAGGTTCCCGCGGAGCACGAGGCACCGGCCGTGGCCGAGCCTGCGCCGGTCGAGCGCGTCACCCCGCACAAGCTGGCCACGCCGGCCGCAGAGCCGGCGCTGGAAGGCGGTGGACTCGCCCTGGCCGACTGGCGGGGGCAGCCTCTCGACGACAGCATCATGGAGCCTCCGCGCGCCTTCACCCCCGCCACACCGCGGGTCCGGGCTTCCCCCTTGGCTCGCAAGATCGCCCGGGCGCAGGGCATCGACCTGAGCACGCTCACCGGCACGGGCGCCCACGGGCGGATCGAGAAGGCCGACCTCGTCGGCGCGGCGCCGTCCGCACGGTCACTCGGCCCGGTCCCCGCCGACCAGGCCGTGCGCAACTCCCAGATGCGCAAGACCATCGCTCGACGGCTGACCGACGCGTACCTCGGCGCTCCGGTGTTCTTCCTGACCGCGAACTTCCGGTGCGATGCCCTGGTCGCCTTCCGCGGCCAGCTCAAGGCCGGCGGCATCAGGATCTCGTACAACGACGTCGTGCTCAAGGCGGTCGCCCTCGCCCTCCGCGAGGTGCCCGAGTGCAACGCCACCTGGGGCGACAAGACCATTACGCGCCTCGGTCGGGTGGACGTGGGCATGGCGGTCGCCCTGCCCGACGGCCTCATCACCCCCGTCGTGCGGCAGGCCGACCGCATGCCGCTCGCCGAGCTCGCCCAGCAGACCCGCGAGCTGGCGGCGCGGGCTCGCGAGATGAAGCTCGGCCCCGACGAGTACACCGGCTCGACCTTCACCGTGTCGAACCTCGGCATGATGCAGATCGAGCAGTTCACCGCCATCCTGAACCCCCCGGAGGCCGGCATCCTGGCGGTCGGCTCGCTCCAGCAGGAGCCGGTGGTCCTCGACGGCGAGCTCACCGTGGAGCACCGCATGCGGGTGACGATGACCTGCGATCACCGCGTGATCGACGGCGCCCTCGGCGCGCGCTTCCTGCAGGCGGTGCGCCGCTACATCGAGAACCCCGTCCTCTGCCTGGTGTGACATGAGCGCTTACGAACTCGTCGTCATCGGTTCGGGCCCCGGCGGCTACGTGGCCGCGATCCGCGCCGCGCAGCTCGGCCTGAAGGTGGCCTGCGTCGAGCGGGATCGCCTCGGCGGCGTCTGCCTGAATGTCGGCTGCATCCCCTCGAAGGCGCTCTTGAAGAGCGCGGAGGTCGCCAACCTCGCGCGTCACCTGGGCGACTACGGCGTGACCGCGACCGAGATCGGGGTCGACTACGAACAGGTCATCCAGCGCTCTCGCAAGGTGGCCTCGCGCAGCGAGAAGGGCGTGGCCTACCTCCTGCGAACCTACGGCGTGGACCACATCCAGGGCACCGCGCGCCTGAGCGGGGCCGGCGAGGTCACCGTGAGCTCCGGCGACCAGGAACAGGTGCTCACCGCCCAACACGTGATCGTCGCCACCGGAGCCCGGGCCCGCTGGTTCGACGGCATGGAGCCCGACGGCGAGGTCGTGATGACCTACCGCGAGGCCATCGTCTCCACCGACAGACCCGAGAGCGTGGTGGTCCTGGGCGCGGGGGCGATCGGGCTCGAGTTCGCCTACTTCTACAACGCCATGGGCTGTGAGGTGACCCTGGTCGAGGGCGCCGACCGGGTAGCCCCGCTGGAGGACGAGGACATCTCGGCCGCCCTGCAGAAGGCCCTGAAGAAACAGGGCATCGCCATCCGGACGGGGGTCTTCGCCAAGACCGTCAGGCGCGACGGCGACGAAGCCCTCACGGTGCTGGCGGATGGCACCGAGCTGCGCACCAGCCACGCGCTGTTGGCGCTCGGCGTGGCGCCCAACGTCGAGGAGCTGGGCCTCGAGGCGCTGGGCGTGGCCCTCGAGCAGGGCTTCGTGAAGACCGACGCCAGCTGCCGCACGAGCGTGCCCGGTGTGTACGCGATCGGCGACGTCGCCGGTCCGCCCATGCTCGCCCACAAGGCCAGCTTCGAAGCCCACGTCTGCGTGGAGCGGCTGACCGGTCACGCGCACCCGCCCCTGCGCCCCGACCTCGTCCCGGCCGGCACCTTCTGCGTGCCCCAGGTGGCCAGTGTGGGACGGACCGAGGCCCAGCTGGCCGACGCCGGCGTCGCCTTCCAGGTCGGCACCTTCCCCTTCGCGGCCAACGGCAAGAACCGAGGCACAGGCCAGACCGAGGGCTTCGTGAAGGTCCTCGTGGACCCCGAGCACGGCGAGTTCCTGGGCGCCCACGCGATCGGTGACGGCGTGACGGAGCTCTTGGCCGAGCTGGTGCTCGCGATGAGCGCCGAGGTCGACGCCGAGACCTTCCTCCACGCGGTCCACAGCCACCCCACGTCCGCGGAAGCGGTCATGGAGGCGGTGGCCAACGCGCTCGGAGTCTCGGTCCACATCTGAATACGCGGCGCGCGGTCACGTCTTCCGGCCACGCCGGTGTCCCAAGGCCAGAGTGCGGCTCTCGGCCGCCGGCATCCACAAGGAGGACGAGATGAAGCGGATCCTGATTCCGATCCTGGCGCTCTCAGCCAGCGCGTGCGTGGTGGAGAACGACCCGACGGAGGCCGACCTCGCCGACGTCTACGACGAGATCGAAGGCGACGACGAGGGCGTCGACGGCGAGGACGCCGCCGAACCCGCGCTGGAGGTGGCCTTCTGGCCCGACCAGTGCGAGCAGGGTGAGGACTTCCTCGGCTACGTGACCGTGATCGAGGGGGATCCCGCCGACTTCTCCGTGGCCGACATCAAGGTGTACGGCGACCTCGAGATCGTGACGTGGGACCAGCGTGGCGGCGAGCTGATCGTGTCGGCGTCGGCCCCGGAAGACGCCGTCGAAGGGGACGTCGACATGGTGATCGAGCTCCAGGACGGCACCGCCATCTGGATCGAGTCGGCGACCTCCGTCAACCCACAGGGCTCCGGCGGCTCCGCGGCCGAGGCGGGCGAGAGCCCGTACGAGCGCGATGCGGGCGACGAGGGCGCGAGCGACGGCGTCGACGAGGGCGACGAGTGCGACTGACGTAGGGCCGGCGGCCCGGCCAGCCCGGGCCGCCCGCGTGCGACAATGGGGGGGTGCAGGACCTCCCTGACAAGACCCTGCTGCTGCAGGCCGTCGCGACCTTCCTGGTGCACGACGTCGGTCCTGCGATCGAGAGCCGCTCGCTGTCGTTCCGACTGCGCATCGCCGCGCACCTGCTGGGCGCCATCTCCGCGGAGCTCGAGCACGAACACGCACACGATCGCATCCAGCTCCAGCGGCTCCAGGAGGTGCTCGGCCACGATCCCGAGGTGCCCGATGCGCCCCCAGCGCTCCGCGAAGCGATCCGGCGCCTGGAGCGCGACCTGGCGGCTCGCCTGCGCCACCACCCAGCCACCGAGGACGAGCAGGCGGCCATCCGGCACGTGTTGCTGGCTACCCTGCGCGACAAGCTGAAGGTGAACCAGCCCCGCTTCGACACGCGCCTCAACGTGGAAGAGCCCGCTTGACGGCCCGCGACACCACCGGACTGCGGGTCGCGAGCTTCAACCTCTTCTGGTTCGGCACGTCGCATCCACGGCGTGCGCCGCGCGGACCCAAGGACCTCGCGCTCGTCCGATCGGTGCTCGACCGGCTGGACGCCCACGTGCTCGCCTTGCAGGAGGTCGTGGACGTCGATCTGCTCGCCCGCACGGTCGGCGAACGCTGGAGCTGCGTCGGCGCGAGCGGGGCGCCGGTCTGCAGCCCGGCCGTGGAACCCGAGGGCGCGCAGGAGCGCCTCAAGCTGGTGCTCGCCTGGGACACCTCCGCCATCGAGCTCCTCGGCACCGAGCACGTCCAGCTTCGACGGACCGCCGACTTCCGCGGTCGGCGGCCACCGCTCGTGGCCCACGTGCGTCATCGGGCCTCAGGATGGCGCTTCGCCGTCGTCGTGGCCCACCTGAAGGCCGGACCGCACACAGAGCCCGGCGGCCCGGAGGGAGCGACGCGCGACCGCGAGTGCCGTCGGCTCGCCGACTGGCTGGGCGACCACCTCGACGAACCGGTGCTCTTGCTGGGCGATCTCAACGCCAGCGTCGACCACAGCTCGCTGCGGGCGTTGAGGGCCCCTCCGGTGGATGCGTTCCATTGGCAAGCTGCGCAGCACCCGACGGAAGCGTGGACGACGTGGCGCGAGCGCCTCATCATCGACCACATCCTGCTCTCGCCCCCAGCGGCCGCTCGGCTGGCGTCTCCACCCGCGATCTACGCCTTCGACCAGGATCCAGCCCTCGACGACGACCAGCGCGGGCTGCACCACCTCCGGCGGATCGACGGTCACTTCGCCGAACCTGGCCGCGACGCCCCCTACCAGGCGGTGGAGAACCTGTACCGGGTGAGCGACCACCGACCCGTCTACGTGGACCTGACCACCCCGTAGACCGCGTCGACCGACAGGCCACGACACACCCCCCGCAGCACCCTCACCCGGGGCCCGATCGGACGCCAGAGCTCCACCGGTGTCGGGCCGAACAGCGCGACCACCGTCGCACCGCTCACCGCAGCGAGGTGCGTCGTGCCCGCGTCGTTGCCCACGACCACGCGCGCTCCCGCGCACAGCTCTGCGGTGTGCACGAGATCCGGTGCGATCACGGTGAGGCCACCCCAGTCGCGGGCGGCCCAGCCACGCTCCAGCTCGTCGGGACCGAGCACCACCTGGACCGCACGTCCGTCGCGGGCCAGCCGATGGCCCAGCGCTTCGAAACCCGACCAGCACTTCCGCTCACCGCCGCTCCCCGGAAAGAGCAGGACGTCGCAAGGACGCGGTTCCAGAGACAAGAGCGGCACCTCCAGCGAGGCGACATCGGGCGGGCGGTGCAACAGCCGGAGCGCACGGTGCCCGGGGGCTTCCAGCGGCACGTGCCGCACGCCCAGCGTGGCGGCCAGCCCCGCTGAGCCCGTGACGACGAGTCCGCTGGTGGGATGCCCCAGCAGCTCGAGGGCCGCATCGGGGGCCGGCCCCCAGAGGGGGAGCAGGCGGGGGTCGTCTTCGCGGAACACCCGGTCGGCCGGGGTCCGACCGCGGAGGAGGCCTGCGGCGGCGCGCCCCATCACGGCCGTGACAGCGCCCGTCCGGGCGATGGCGTGCAGTGCGGGGAGGCCCAGGAGCACGTCGCCGAGCGCGCCGCCGACCCAGATGAGCGAGCGCACTCAGCCGGCCGGTTCCTCGAACTCGCCTTGCTTCACGTCCTTCCGGTTGCCGCGCCAGGTGCTGCGGATCCGGCGCTCGTTCGCACGTGTCTTGCCGCCGAGGTTGTAGCTGAACTCGATGGACTGGGTCAGCCACGCCCAGTCGAAGCTCGACAGGCCAGCGCCGAGCCGAAGCTCCGCGCGCTTCCAGGCGAACTGCCACGACGCTGTGATGTTGTAGTTCTCACCCAGAGGAATGGGCCCTGGGCTGTCGAGCAGGTCGTCGAGCCCAGCGACCGCAGGGATCTCGATCTCCTGGTCGGCCACCGAGAGGTCGGCCGTGAGCCGTGTCCACACGGTGGACGAGCCCTGGAGCACGATGCTGTCGCGACGGTTGAAGCGGATGTCCGTGGCGACGCGCGCGGTGACCAGGTCGGCGAAGAAGAGGGCCTCGGCCTGGGTCGATGCGGCGTCGACGGCGTCGTCGACCTGGCCCGTCAACAGCGGGTTGAGCTCGTCGAGGTCGAGCAGTCCGTCGCTCTTGAGCATGTTGTAGTCGCCGCCGAGGTGCAGCGACCACTTGGGGAAGACGATCCAGCTGACGCGTGAGCCGACGGTGGTGTAGCTGCCGTTGTACCGGTCACCCTGCGCGATCTGGTAGCGGTTGCCCGACACGGCGATGTCGACCGGCCCTTCCTGGATGGCGTCGATCTTGAGGCGCGCGTTGGGCACGCCCAGCCCATAGAAGAGCGGGCTGACCCCGATCTCCATGTTGGAGAACACGCCGACGGAGAGTCCGCCGATGCCCAGCTTCACCTCGCCCGGTTCCAGGGTGTAGGCGGTGAAGTCGGTCTGGGCGTAGGGGTTCTGCGGAAGGCGCCTGAGCTTGGGCTTGAGCCACTGGACCTGATCGGCGTCGAGATCGCCGAGCTGCTCGGCGCCGAGGTCCTCGGCCGAGGCCGCCGCCTTGATGGCCTCGGCCACTTCGAGGCTCTCCACGCCCGCGATGGAGCCGTCCGGCAGGACCACCGCGCCGAGCGACTCGACCACGCCCTCGTCGCAATCCACGCTCGGGGGCGGCGCCACGCCCTTGAAGGGGTCGAAGTCGGCGGGCGGCGCACCGGCTGCCCCCGCATCGGGCTCGGCGGCGGGCTCGGCCGACGAGGTCGGCGCCGGAACCGCGATGGCCGGGACAGCGGGCTCGGGTGCAGGGCCTTCGGCCGCTTCGCCCTGCTCGGCGTCAACGGGCGGCGCTTCGGCGGGCGCTTCGACAGCCTCGCCCTCCTCCAGGGGCCTCGCCGACCAGCCGTCGTCGTCCTGGGCGTGGGCGATGCAGAGAGCGAACAGAAGCGGACTCACGGAGCCTCCAACGGGCGGGACGGGGTGAGGGTGGCCGAACGGTCGGTCGTGGTCAACCGCGCTTGAGTCTAAGCTTGGCGGCGTGAACCTTCAGGTCGTCATCCTCTGTGGAGGCTTCGGAACCCGGATGGGCCCGGTCACCGAGACCGTGCCCAAGCCGATGGTGCCGGTCGGCGGGCGACCGCTGCTCTGGCACGTGATGCAGACCTACGCGCGCCATGGGGTGCGGCGCTTCGTGCTCTGCCTGGGCTACAAGGGCAAGGTCATCCGCACCTGGGCAGAGACGGGGCCCGAGCCGAGCTGGGAGATCGTGCTCGTGGACACCGGCCACGACACCACGACCGGCGGGCGCCTGCTCGGCGCGCGCGAGCACCTCGACGATCGGCCATGGTGCATGACGTACGGCGACGGCGTGGCCGACGTCGACCTCCCTGCCCAGCTCGATCTGCACGCGCGCATGGGTCGGGTCGCCACCGTCACCGCCATGCGGCCGCGGAGCCGCTTCGGTGTGCTCGATCTCGACGGCGCGGCGGTGGCCAGGTTTCGGGAGAAGCCCCTCCTGGAGCAGCGCGTGAGCGGCGGCTACTTCGTGTTCTCACCCGGAGCCTTCGACTGGATGGACCGCGACGAGCCCCTGGAGCAAGGCGCACTCGGCCGGCTCGCAGACGCCGGCCAGCTTGCGGCCTGGCCACACGACGGCTTCTGGCTGAGCGTCGACACCCCGCGGGATCTGGCGGAGCTCGACGCGTTGCATCGACAAGGGGAGCGTCCATGGCTCGCGTGATCATCACGGGCGCTGCCGGCCTGCTGGGCGCCGCCTGCGTGGCCGACCAGCTCGAGCGAGGCCGCGAGGTCGTGGCGGTGGTCCGAGACCGCGATCCCACCAGTCTGCTCTACGCGAGTGGCCTGATCGCCCGCTGCATCGAGGTGCGTGCCGAGCTGGCCGACGCCGAGCGCTTGGTCGCGGAATACGCGCCGAGCCACATCCTCCACCTCGCCGCCCAGACGCAGGTGACGGTCGCCAACCGGGCGCCGCTCTCGACCTTCGAGTCCAACGTGCGGGGAACCTGGCTGCTGCTGGAGGCCTGCCGCACCGCCGCCAGCCCCCTCGAAGGCATCGTGGTGGCGTCCTCGGACAAGGCCTACGGGGCGGCTCCCCTCCCCTACAGCGAGGAGTCGCCGCTCCTTGCCCGAGCGCCCTACGACGTCTCGAAGGCTTGCACCGACCTGGTGGCCCGCAGCTACGGCCTGCACTTCGGGCTTCCTGTGGTGGTCAGCCGATGCGGAAACCTGTACGGCCCCGGCGACGCGAACCGGGACCGCCTGGTCGTCGAGCTCTGCGCCGCCCTGAAGGCCGGTCGGTCGCCGATCTTCCGCAGCAGCGGTCGCATGACCCGCGAGTGGCTGTTCGTGGACGATGCGGCGAGCGCCATGGCGCTCCTGCTCGACGTCGCGCGCCAACACGCCGGCGCGGCCTTCAACGTGGGCGGCGGTGAGGTGGCCAGCGTGCGTGAGGTGGCGGAGCTCGCCGCCAGGCTGGCGGGACACACGGCGCCCTTGTCCTGGCGCGATGACGATCCCGACGGTGAGCTGACGCACCAGAGCCTGGACAGCAGCCGCCTGGCGGCGCTGGGCTGGTCGCCGTCGGTCAACCTGGAAGAGGGACTACGCCGCACCCTCGGAGCGACTCCGTGACCAGAAAGCTCCTGCTCCTGAACCCTGGGATGGGCGACTACTACGCCACCTCCAAGGTCAAGAGCGCCATCACGCTGAGCCCACCGCTGAACCTGGCCCTGGTCGGCGCCGCCGCTCGGCAGGCCGGCCACCAGGTCGCTGCCATCGACTACGAGGCCACGCCCGACGCGGACCTCTCCAGCACGCTCCGCAGCTTCGAGCCCGACGTGGTCGGCATCACCTTCCGCACCCCGCTCTTCCCCGCGGCCCGAAAGCTGGCGGAGCAGGTGCGGCGCGAGCGCCCGGACACCCTGCTCATCGCGGGCGGGGTCCACGCCTCCACACGGCCCCACGAGACCGTGCGCCGGGCGCCCTTCGACGTGGCCGTGAAGGGCGAAGGCGACCAGACCCTGGTCGAGCTCCTCGCTGGGCGGCCCTACCCGGAGATCCGAGGCATCGTGTGGCCCGACGGGGAGACACCCGCCCGCACCTTGATCCCCGATCTGGACCCGCTCCCGATGCCGGCGTGGGATCTGTTCGACCTGGCGCACTACCGCACGCCGAGCCTGGTCGCCCACACCGTGCCGGTCGCCGATCTCGAGAGCTCACGCGGCTGCCAGGCGCGCTGCATCTACTGCACGAAGGGGGTGTTCGGAAACGCCTTCCGGGTGAAGTCGCCCAACCGGATGGTCGACGAGATCGAGCACGCCCTGGGGCAGGGCTTCCGCGCCTTCAACTACGTCGACGACAGCTTCACCACCCTGACGTCTCGCAGCATCGCGATCTGTGAGGAGATGGTGCGACGGGGGCTCGACGTTCCCTGGTCCCTCACCAACGGCATCCGGGTCGCCAACGTCAACGAGGAGTTCTTCCGTGCGGCTCGCGCTGCGGGCTGCTGGCTCCTGGCCTTCGGCTTCGAGAGCGGCTCCGACCGCGTGCTCAAGCGCATCAAGAAGGGCGCGACGCTCGCACAGGCCCGGCGGGCGGTGGGCTGGGCCAGGAAGTACGGCTTCACCGTGCTCGGGTACTTCATGGTCGGGCTCCCCGGCGAGACCGCCGAGACCATCGACGAGACCGCACGCTTCGCCGCCAGCCTCGACGTCGACTTCGCGAAGTTCAGCATCACGATGCCGCTTCCCGGCACGCCGCTCTACGACAGCTGGGCCGAGAACCTGAACGACGAGGATCGCTTCGACTTCTCGATCCACCGCCCGGGCCCCGACCTCTACGACCACCCGAGCTTTGCGTGGCCCGAGCTCGAGGCACACACCCGGCGCGCCTACCAGACCTTCTACGGACGGCCGAGCTACGTGGCGCGCAGGGTGCGACGCGCCCTCCGGCGCGGCCACCTGGCGCGAGAGCTGCGCTACACTGCCGGCATCGGCACCGGGTCGCTGATGGAGGCCTTCGCCCGCCGATGAGGCACCTCCCATGACCCTGCCCCGCCTGCCCATCGTCGCCCTGATCGACGGTCGTGAGCCTGCCGGGCTTCGTGAAGCGCTCGCAGGGGTCGCCCGCATCCTGTCAGCCGAAGCTCCTCCCGACGACAGCACGCTGATCGTCTTGCATGGCGACGACGATGGCTTTGCGGGCCGCGTGGACGCCCTCCGCGAGAGCCGTGTGCACCGCTTCACGCCGCTGCTGGCCTGGTCTCGACAAGCGGTCGATCTGGAGCGTCGGCTGGACGTGATCCGCGCGGGCGCCGACGACCTCGTGCCCTCCGAGGAACTGGCCGCCGCTGTCGAGCGCCGCGTGCGCCTCCAGAGCACGCTCACCGGGCAGCTCCCCACGGGACCCCGACCGCCCCGCAACGTCGACGTCCCGCACGGAGAAGCCGGGACCCTGCTGAACTGGCTGCAGGGGCTTGCGCCATACGTGGACCGCCGCACCAAGCTGTGGGAGGGGCTGGGGCCGTCCGCTGAGCGCCTGTGGTTCGAGGCGTGTCACCTGCGCGACAAGGTCAGGACCACCACCTTCGGACTCGAAGCGCCCGCCGCCTACTCCCTCGGACGGAGTGGCTTCCGGGAGGCGCTCGACTGGCCCGTTCGCATGGTCGCCCCCCACGAGGGCGACGCCCGGATCGTGAACGTCGGCACCGACGGCTGTTGCCTGTCGGTGGGCCTGCCCCTGGAGCCCGACCTTCCCCTCCAGCTCCATGTGGCCGTGCAGGGGCGACCGGTGGCGGAGCTGCACGCTGCCCTGCGTTGGCAGAAGCGCCAGGGCCGCGAAGCCTGGCTCTGTGGCGCGCTGGTGACCAGTGCTCAGATCGGCGTGCTCAAGATCTGAGCACCCTGATGCAAGTGCCTGAAAAGCACTGTTCCTGCCTCCAGGATCCGCGCCGGCACCACAACTTGTCCACAAGTGCTGTGCGAACCGCGTAAGTCCTTGAAGAATCCCATAAGTGGCGGACTTGACTCGCTTCTTGTGCGCCGTAGGCAGACGGCACTCCGACGCGCCTCACCGGATGAGGCACTTATCCACAGGTGGTGTGGATAAGTCGCCAGCCCCCCCTGGAGCCCCGCCGACGAGCCCGATCCAGCGCGTGGTGTAGCCTGCCGCGTGCCTCTCGACCTGCTCCCACCCGCGCTTCAACCTCGCGTTGTCGGCCACACCCTGAGCGACGCCCGTGTTGCCGCGGAACGAGCGGGCGACGACGCCCTGTTGCTCGCGCTCCGTGCGCTCGAGACGGCCGGTCGGCCGCCGGAGCTCGTCGGCGTGCGCTTCGACGGGCTCTTCGCCGTCGACGCCATCAGCGCCACGTGGTCGGGCTGGGCCGAAGGACGCCCTGTGGCCGTCCGCACGCTGCGCCCGGAGCTCCAGAGCGACCCGGTCTGGAACCGGCGGCTCGAAGCTGCGACGTGCCCAGGCCCCGGTCTGCTGCCCATCCGCACGGTCACGCTGCCGACCACCCATCAGCGCATGGCGCTGTCGGGCCCGTCGCTCGACGACTGGCTGCCCGCCGAAGACGTGCCCGAGACCCTGGTGTTGGCGCGCTTCCTGGCCGGCGGACTCGTCGGGTTGGCGTCCCTCCATGCTTCGGGTGCTCGCCACGGCGCGCTGCTCCCTCGCCACCTGCGGCTCACCCCGACAGGCGTGAAGCTCGCGTGGTGCGACCCGGTGTCTGGTCTTGCGACATCGGTGCAGG
>Ga0114932_10001245_pt1 | contig 29221 bp, 21 predicted proteins | sample 2SBtaG_2_FD_87286 | JGI IMG/M metagenome (GOLD analysis project Ga0114932, IMG submission 87286) | Deep subsurface microbial communities from Kolumbo volcano to uncover new lineages of life (NeLLi) - 2SBTROV12_ACTIVE470 metaG | ecosystem: Environmental > Aquatic > Marine > Volcanic ...
AATACCTGTCTCGATATTACCCTGTTCTTCATTTCTTACAATTATATACTGCAAAAACAACCGGTTCATTTTGGGTTCCTTACTATCGGAGCACATATCGCCGCTTTTCTGATCGGGTTCTGTGTAACATTTCCCATCGGTTTTTACCTGAGCAGGTATGTAGTATTTCAGGCTACTTCGGTTGCCAAGCGCGAACAATTGGGCAAATACTTTATGGTGGTGCTGGGTTGCCTTTTCCTGAACTATGGGTTCCTGAAATTATTTGTGGATGTGCTTCACTGGTATCCTACACCATCTAAATTGATCACTACGCTCTTCGTAGTAGCTTTCAGTTATGTTTCCCAGAAGCATTTTACTTTCAAGACGGCCTGATACAATTGTTTTATCAGAACTGTAATCGCACACTACCAAAAACACCGAAGTCATTGGCGTTTGATTTATAGAGGAGCGGGTTGGATCCTGCAGGAATATTGCGCAGCGGAGCATACCGCCATACAAAATCGATACGCAATAGTTTGAAGATGTTTTCCAGGCCGGTACCCAGTTCTGTATAGAAGCCGCCCCTAAGCGAACGCATGCGATATTCATAATAGAAGTCATGAATATTAAGCCGCTGGTTAGCCGTAGAGAGATTACCCCATACTGTTTTAACATTCCAGAACTGCCTCATGTTGCTTTTTCGCATAAAATGCAACAGGCTCAAAAACTTTTTCTCCAGGTTGTGTTCAAGAGTAGCGCCTGCAAATTCATCACTTATGTATTCAAACCTGTTCATCAGGTTAAAAGATTGTTTATTGTAATAATAAACCTCATTTCCGGGATGCACTTCCAGCAGCATGAAGGGGAGTGGTTCATTGGAGAACACTTTTCCGCCATACACCATGTAATTGACCTTGCCCCAGCGTGGGATGCGGGTGGTCTGGCTGATGTTTATTCCTACACGGCGGTATTGATAGTCCGAACCCAGGAAACCCGCAATACCCACAGCACCGCGCAATTCCAGAACGGGCAGGTCGCTTTTCAATTTCAATTCCTTTCTGTGACGGGCAATGGTTTTTTCCCCGGGTGCATAACGGAGTTTTAATCCCAATTCGGCATTTGCAATACTTACCTGTTTAGGGCGACTCATTAATAATCTTTTCTCAGGCAAGGGGCTGAACGTCTCATAATTGGTAAAAGTGAAGAAAGGCTGCGCGGAAAGTTTATTACGCCATTCTTTGGTGATGGCCAGTTTGGTTTCTTCCACACCCAGGAATTTCTGTCGTATGTGCGGACGACGGATCAACTGGCTGAAAATATTATCAGTGGTGATGTCCTCGTCGTTATAGCGAGTGCGGCCATTATCCAGGTCGTGCGTGTAAGATGAAAAAAAGCTGATACCCTGATTACCTGGCAAACGGTAAGTAACGTCCATCCTGCCTTTGAAACGGTTATCCTTGAACCCATAGGCTAAATAACCATGCAGCCGGAGATATTTGCTGAACTTTGCTGTAGTACCGAGATCAAAGCGAACCCTGAAACGCTCCAGTTGATTACCGCTTACCCATTTGTACCAGGGACCGATCTCAACGGCCCCAAGTTTTTTATGACCATCGAGCAGGAAAGTAAGTGTGTTGGTATAGTGAATAAAAGCGGGGATGGTTTTGATGGTGTCCATCATCTTATAGATATTCTGTTCATTGGAACTGAGGTCTTCATGCCTTTGCTCATTCCAGAAATCAGTATCCTTATCCTGCGCATTCTCAGCCACCACTACTTCTTCCTTCTGTGCATTGGCGTTCAGTTTGGCAAGAATACTCGTATCATTTACCCGGATATTACGGTACATGCTTGTTTTACGTGCGATGAACGATAATTTCTCTTTGCCCAGGGGAGAGAAATCAACCACGAGTTTGTCTTTCGAGAACATCCAGTTGCTGTCGGACTGCAAACTGAACTCCTGTACAATACTCAGCCTGTTTACAAAGTTGATATTGGCAGTAGCGGAAATGTTCAGGTTGATGCGATAGATACCCCAGTTGCTGCCGTGTATCCAGCAATCGCCGCTGAACGTATTTTCACCATCGCGTTTCGGGGTAAAGAAGAGGTGAAAATAACGCTGGCCGCCGATGTACTGGGTATCGGCGCCGCGGTAGTTGTAATACCTGTCGCCCAAAGTGCTGAGCGGACTAATGAACTCTTTACCCAGTGCATGTGTTTGATCGGAATAAACATTGATCTTCTGGTTCATGCCGCCTACGAACTGCAGCATACTTTCGTTTTTCATCCCATCTGTCTTGGCAGCCTTGATCTCTTCCCGGATCTTCTGCGGATCGGTACTGTAATAGTAGTCGGATAAAGCTTCTGTCAGGTAAATCGGCAAGAATGGCTTTGTCTCCGTGGTACTGTCGATATTATCCAGTATAAAGGCGAAAGGTTTGAGTAGTTTTTTGTCGGCGAAATAACGGCGATCTACATTATTAAGGTCGATCTCCATTTTATTATAGAGTTCATAAGCATAGCTCTGGTACTGGTAAGGGTTGTTCTTTGCTTTATGGGCAACGATGTTTTTCCACCAGCGAAGTCCTTTGTTGAACTTGGACTTGACTTCCACCGAGCTGCCGGTTTTCAGTTGGTACAAGGACAATATCAACAACGAACTGTCTTTGCTGTGGTCATTGATGATCTTGTGAAGCTCATCGAACCCCACATAACTAACGGCAAGGGTATCCGGATGAAAGGGACTGTGTTTGATGGTGAAATTGCCGGCGCTATCGCTAACAACCCCGAAACCGGCTTTTTTCCAGAATATACTGGCAAATGGAACAGTTTCTTTGGTGAAATTGCTCATTACCCGCCCCCTGAGCGTGGGTGTATGCAAGTCCTGAGACCACAAAATGGTACAGGTTAACATAGTACAAAAGCAAGCCATTGCCTTGTAGAAAAAGCCAATTTTCGTCACGTCGGGGGTGTATACGGGGGTTATCTAATCTCGGTCAACCGGGATATAGGATCTACTAACAATTAAGAACAAATTAAAATTAAGGTTTTTTTTCCTGAAAAAACCACATGTGACAAAACCCTGCATATCTGGCTGACAATTTTGCATTTTAAGCTTGATGGCATGGTCATTGACCAGAATAAAGCGATTATTAATCCGAAATTCATAAAGACATGGGTAAAATAATAGGAATTGACCTTGGAACAACCAATAGTTGTGTGGCCGTTATGGAAGGTAACGAGCCCGTAGTGATAGCCAATGACGAAGGGCGTAGGACTACCCCTTCCGTAGTGGCATTTTTGAAGAATGGCGAGCGTAAAGTAGGAGATCCTGCCAAGCGCCAGGCTATTACCAACCCCCAGCATACCATCACCAGTGTGAAGCGTTTCATGGGGCGCCGGCACGACGAAGTGACCGAAGAAATCAGTCACTGGAGCTATAAAGTGGCAAAAGGTGACAATAATACCGTTCGGGTAGCTATCGAAGACCGTTTGTATACTCCCCAGGAGATCTCTGCCATGATCCTTCAGAAAATGAAGAAAACGGCAGAAGACTATCTCGGACAGGAAGTGACCGAAGCGGTGATCACTGTTCCGGCTTATTTTAACGACGCACAGCGTCAGGCTACCAAAGAAGCAGGTGAGATCGCCGGTCTGAATGTACGTCGTATTGTGAATGAACCTACAGCGGCTGCGCTGGCTTATGGCCTCGATAAAAAACATGCCGATCAGAAAATTGCCGTGTTCGACCTGGGTGGTGGTACTTTCGATATCTCCATCCTGGAACTGGGTGATGGCGTTTTTGAAGTGAAATCAACCAATGGTGATACGCACCTGGGTGGTGACGACTTCGACAAAGTGATCATGGACTGGCTGGCTGATGAGTTCAAAAGCCAGGAAGCCATCGACCTGCGCAAAGACCCGATGGCCCTGCAGCGTTTGAAAGAAGCTGCTGAAAAAGCGAAGATCGAGTTAAGCTCTTCTGCAGAAACAGAGATCAACCTGCCTTATATCACTGCGGTGGACGGCGTTCCCAAACACCTGGTGCTGAAGCTGAGCCGTGCCAAATTCGAGCAACTGGCAGACAATCTGTTTGCCCGCTGCCTGAAACCTTGTGAAGCGGCATTGAAAGATGCAGGCTATAGCACTTCACAGATCGATGAAGTGATCCTGGTGGGTGGTTCTACCCGTATCCCTAAAGTGCAGGAGATCGTAGAAAAATTCTTTGGTAAGAAACCCAATAAAGGCGTAAACCCCGATGAAGTAGTAGCCGTAGGTGCTGCCATCCAGGGTGCGGTATTAACAGGTGAAGTGAAAGATGTATTGCTGCTCGACGTTACGCCGCTTGCTTTGGGTATCGAAACCATGGGTGGTGTAATGACAGTGATGATTCCTTCTAATACGACCATCCCTACCAAGAAAACAGAAATATTCTCTACAGCCAGCGATAACCAACCGGGTGTACAGATCCATGTATTGCAGGGAGAGCGCCCGATGGCCAACCTGAACAAGAGCCTGGGTATATTCAACCTCGATGGTATTCCACCGGCTCCAAGAGGTGTGCCTCAGATCGAAGTGACTTTCGATATTGATGCCAACGGTTTGCTGCATGTGAGTGCAAAAGACAAAGGCACTGGCAAAGAACAGAAGATACGCATCGAAGCGGGTAGTGGTTTGAGCAAAGAAGAAATTGAAAAAATGAAGGCCGAAGCAAAAGCCAATGAAGCATCTGATAAAGAAGCTCGCGATAAAGTGGAAAAACTGAACCAGGCCGACAGCCTGATCTTCCAAACTGAGAAGCAATTCAAAGAGTTTGGCGATAAGATTCCGGCCGATAAAAAAGCGCCAATTGAAGCAGCACTTGCCAAGCTGAAAGAAGCGCATAAGAGCCAGGATGTAGCTGCTGTAGATGCAGCTATGACAGAGATGAATAATGCATGGACTGCCGCCAGTGAAGAAATTTACAAGGCGCAGCAGGCTGCAGGCGGACAGGCAGAAGGAGGTGCACAAGCCAATGCCGGTTCAAACGCACAAGCAGGCGGAAGCGATACTGTGGAAGACGCACAGTTTGAAGAAGTGAAATAATGTTTCTTTGAAATGATAACAATAAAAACTTTGCCCTGGGCTTAAGCCCAGGGCAAAGTTTTTATTGCAATAATGTATAGAAAGAATGGGTGGCAGTATCGTGCACAACGCCATCGGGAGTGGTATAAATAAAATAAGCGCCCAGATCTTTTTTACGTTCCACAAATTCCATGGCCTTTTTCAGCCCCATGCCCATCAGCGCATTATCATAACCATCGGCAGTAATGCCATCCTTAGCCCATACGGTAACACTGATCAGGTCTGTTTGAAAAGAATAACCCGTATGCGGGTCAATGAGGTGATTGATTTTTTTGGCGCCACTTTCATAGAATTTACGGTAATTACCAGAGGTAGTGAGTGCCCCATGATCTAAATGAACGATCCTTTGGTAGGGAGCCGGTTCATACGGATCGTTGCCCGGCGCTTCAATGCCCACCGACATTTTTTCACCACCTGGCTGCCTGCGGCCACTGACTACCAGTTCTCCGCCAATTTCTGCCAGGAAGTTTTGAATGCCTTTCGATCTCAGGTAATTGGCCAGCACATCTGCAGTATAACCCTGGGCTATTCCGTTGAGGTCGATCTTCACACAGGGCAGGCTCTTGTGCAGGTAATTATTTTTGAGTGATAGTTTGCCGGTGCCTAAACATTTCAACAATGCGCTGATGCGTGCAGTGTCGGGCAGGCTGTCCGGATGCTTCACACCAAATCCCCAGGCTTCTACAAGCGGCTGTACGGTAACGTCGAATAGCCCGCCTGTTTCCTTATAGATCTCAAAAGATTTCGCAACAACTGTTTTCAGGTAATGATCGGTGGCAATACCTTCCGTCGAGCGATTGAACCGGTTGATAAGTGAATAAGGTTTGTAAAGTGAAAGCGAACTATCGATACCATTGAGGATACTGTCGATAGCAACTTGACGAATGATAGCATGGGTATGATAGTAAGTGATATGATAGGTAGTACCCTGTGCATATCCTTCCAAATGAAATGCTTTTAATGCAGGCTTTTGAATAAAAGAGACCTGCATTAAAAGCATTAAAAAAAGCAACAGACGATACATCTTAGAAATTATATTCCGGTTTCCATTGCTGTACGGTGTTGGTGTAGATGGCTTCATTGGCCAGGTGCACACATACCGCCGTTCTGGCGCCGGTCATTACATTGGAAGCGGGACTTTGCTTTTGCACGATGGACTTGTGAAAATCAACCATCGCATAATACGTACCATCTTTGGTTGGTTCGGTAAGAATGGGCATACCGCCGTCTTTGTTCCAGGTGATCTTGGTAGCACCTGTTACACCGTCTACAGTTTGTAATTCTTTGCGTGTCTGCGCTTCAGGATAAAATACGCCTTCATTGACCAGCAATGATACGGTGCCTTTGTTTCCTTTCAGTTTGAAAATATAACCTTCCCTCGCATTGGCACAGGTAGCGCCGAAATTACCAATCATGCCTTCTTTGCCATAGCGCAGTACAGCCTGTACATTGTCGTAGGTTTCCCTTCCGTCTTTGTAAAAATCTATACCGCCGGTGCCCACAATAGTAGTAGGGTGGGTATTGAATGCCCAGTTGACGAAATCGATCTGGTGTGATAATAATTCAGCCGGCAATCCGCCTGAAAACTCTTTATACATGCGCCAGTTGATCTTTCTTTCGAGTGAAGGATCGGGTACGGGCCTGCGCCAGTCCCAGTTACGGTCCCAGCGGCAATCGATCTGCGTTACCTTACCCAGGTAACCCTTCTCGATCATTTCCTTTACTTTATAATACAATGGGGTGTAGCGGTATTGGTGGCCTATCTGTAATACCTGTTTGGGATAATTACCTGCAATGTTGATCAGGCTGGCTGCCTGGGGAATATTGTAGGTCATTGTTTTTTCCAGGTATACTTGTTTGCCTGCTTCCAATGCATCTTTGGCAAGGTTGAAATGCAGGTTCAAAGGCACCGCAATGATCACAGCTTCAACGTTTTTATCATCGAGCAACTGGTGATGATCTTTGTACTGCTTCACTGATTGTACAGATCCGGCGGGCAATACCTTTTCGGTTTCTTTCAATCTGAAATCCAGCACATCACAAATGGCGACGATATTGAATTTCGTGGGCAGTTCTTTCAGGATCTGCATGATGCCTTTACCGCGGTCTCCACAACCGATCACACCAAGGTTGATGCGGTGGTCGGCATCCAGGGCAAAGGCTTTCATCATACTGTTGTGTAACAAAAGACCACCGGTAAGTACAGTGGTCTTTTTAATAAAACTTCTTCGGCTCATAACAATGACAAATCAAATTTTGGGTTCCCATCCTCTTTCATACTCTCTTCTCCAGAGTTTGGATGCTTTTGGATTGTCTAAGATATGGCCATTGTGTTGGTCGATATTCAAAGTATATCCCACCCGTTGAGCAATATTACCCAATTGTACCCATAAAGTACTCTTATAACCCGTTTCCACATCGGCATTGGGCAATTTATTATCACGGATAGCATCGACGAAGTTTGCAAAATGCACCACGTCGAGGCCTTCACTCGGACTCAGCGTATTACGTCCGTCGATCTCGATGTTAGATTTTACTTCTTTCACCACTTTATTCTTTTTATCATATATGATGTAGCTGTTGCCTCCGGTAGTCATGCTGCCACCTTCACCATAGAAGATTACGCCGCGGTCTTCGCCTTCTACCAGGCGGCTGTTGCAACTGCGTCCTTCCCATATTACAGATGTTTCGCCTGGGCAATCGAAAGTGATGATCTGTGTATCGGGTGTTTCCCAATCGTCTTTGAAGTAATACCTGCCGCCTACAGAGTTCACGCGCAGGGGATAGTCTACGCCGAGTCCCCACCTGATCACATCAATTTCATGCGTACCGTTGTTCAGCGCTTCACCGGTACCCCAATGCCAGAACCAGTGCCAGTTGTAATGGATCAGGTTATCACGGAAAGGTCTGCGCGGAGCGGGGCCTTGCCATAATTCATAATCCAGTCCGGCTGGTACAGGTGCTGTTTTTCCAATACCAATGCTGCCGCGGCTATTGGTGTACCAGGCTTTGGCCATGTGTACTTTGCCAATCACGCCACCGTGTAATGCTGTGATACCTTCGGTAAGCACAGGCCATGAGCGACGCTGGCTGCCCATCTGTACTACGCGTTTGTATTTTCTTGCTGCCTGTACGGCCAACTCGCCTTCATGAGGGTTATGGCTGAGGGGTTTTTCTACATATACGTGTTTACCCGCCTGGCAGCCGAGAATAGTGGCCGGTGCGTGCCAGTGGTCGGGCATGGCAATGGAGAGGGCGTCGATGTCCTTATTGCTCAACAGCGTGCGGAGATCTTTGGTAGAAGCTGGGCGCTTGCCTATTTTCTTTTCGGCAAAATCCAATCCTTTCGTCAGGGCCTTATCGTCTACATCGCACAAAAAGGCAACTTCTGTATTCTTCACCTTGCTGAAGGCGCCGATATGCGCGAGGCCACGGCCATTGGTGCCTATAACAGCTACCCGTAACCGCTCATTAGAGCCAACAATGTTGGCATAACTCTTAGAGGTAAATCCGAGCCCCAGGCCGCCAATGGCAATGCCTGCAGAGCCCATACCCATATCCCTGATAAATGTTCTTCTCGATTTTTTCATGAATGGCGTTGTTTAAAATGTTTATAATTTTCTGATTTTGATATTCCTGAATAATACCATATCTCCGTGATCCTGTAAGAGGATGGGAGATTGGGTAGGTTCACTGAAACCTTTGATGTTTTTATACTTGCTGCCGGCCACCAGTTTTTTGAACGCCTCACTGCCGCGCTCGTATTCCACCGTCTTCTTTCCATTGAGCCAGTGCTCCACATGATTGCCTTTTACAATAATGCGGGCCCGGTTCCATTCTCCCACCGGCATGTCATGCTTATTTGCGTCGGGTGCGATCAGGTCGTACAAACCTCCCTGTTTGCGATTGCCATTGATGCCCAGTTTGGCATCGGGGTGGCGTTCATCATCCAGGATCTGGAATTCACATCCCAAAGAACTTTTCGGTAATAAAAAGTACTTGATACCGCTGTTGGAACCAGGCACTATTTTAAATTCCAGGGTCAATTCAAAGTTAGTAAACAATTCTTCTGTTACGATATCGCCGCCTCTTCCTTTTCCGGCAGTAGTATCTGTACTCAATACCCCATCATTTATTACCCATCCTTTTTGCGGAAAAGGTTGTCCATTGGATTTTTGCCATCCTTTGGAACTGGTGCCATCAAACAATAATTGCCAACCCTGGCGTTGTTCTTTTTTCGTTAACCGGGGAACCTGTGCAAACACAGTTGTAGTAACGAAACAGAAAATGAATGCCAGGCAATAAAACTTTGTTTTGTTTGTCATAAAAATAAAATATGAATGGTGTTGCATTAATAACCAGGGTTTTGTTTGAGGTTAGGATTGATACTGATAGAAACACTGGGTATTGGGAATACGATACGCCATGCTTCGGATGGTTTCTTATCCCACCAGGTTCCCGATGTAAATTTATTGAAACGAATCAAATCATTCCTGCGCCAACCTTCCCATGCAAATTCACGGGCACGCTCGTTGAGTAATTCGTCGAGCGTTAAAGTAGATGTAGTGTATTTGGCCAATGGATCGGTGGTAGAAAAACAACGTGCGCGCACGGTATTGACCATATTCACGGCTTCGGCATTGGCTGCGCCGCCGTTTTTGCGCATCAGGGCTTCTGCTTTCATCAAATAAATATCTGCAAGGCGGAATACAGGTGCATCGTTGCTCATCTGGCTGATTTTAGTTCCTTTCTGCAACTCATATTTGATATTCCGGGCACCATGAAATTCTTTGGCAGTAAGCATTGTAGCCGTATCGCCGGGTGCGTTCACAAACAAAGGATCCAGTACAAGTGGCTTGCCTTTCTGTGCACCGGTGAGGCATTTCAGTGGAGTTACGCCGTCTGCTGCAAACTGCGGACCTACCAGCCACTGTTGCTGGCGTTTATCGGTATTGCCAAACAGTTTATAGAAATTATTATGTGTCATAGCGCGGTTAACAGGAGCGAAGCCAAAACCGTAAGTCTTCTGGTGTTCGGGATGCAGGTTTTTATAGTTCCAGCGCATTTCCGTTGCATAAGTAGTATCATATACCACCACAAAAATATTTTCTTTTGACAATTCATTTTTGATCTTGAACGGATCGTTCCAGTTTGCATCGAGCTGGTAACCGCCGCCGCCGGTATAATTCAACACTTTATCGCAATACTTGATGCAATCGTCCCAACGCGCAGTGCCGGGCTGTAAACCGTTTGCTGTAAGCTTGCCTGTATAGATTTCTGCATTGAGGTACAACTTGGCCAGCAAAGCCCAGGCCGCAGCTTTGGTTACATGTCCGTAAGTATTGGGAGTGCCTTTGTCTGCCAGCTTGTCCATATTATCCAGTATCTGTTTTTCAACATAGGCAAAAACATCTTTCCGCTCTGAGGTAGGTGGATATAAGGGCTCGCCAACTTTCTCCACAATAGGAATATTGCCGAACATGTCCATGATCATAAAATAATACCAGGCGCGATAGATCTTCAACTCGGCCAGTACCGATTGCTTATCCAGCCCAACGCGCAATTTATCGAAATCAACTCCCTCCATGTTTTCAATGGTAGCGTTTGTATAACCCACGCCTCTGTACAGGGCATCGAAGGTATTTTTAATTTCGCTGTCGTCTTTGGTCCAGGTGTGCCAGTGCAGCCCTACGATCTGATCACCTCCGTCGGCAGGAGGGGTGCCGTCTTTGTATGGCATCGAAGTTTCATCAGTGGTGAGGGTATTCAAATGCCAGATACGGTATTCATAACTGCCCACGATATGCGAAAACGGGCGGATATAATTGGCAATCACTTCTTCTCTTGTTTTGAAGAAAGAGCCTGCCGTGATGCTGCTGTAAACGGTTTCATCGAGCTTGGTGCAGGAGAGAGAAGAGCACAGGCAGCCTATGAAGACCGATGCCATAATGAGGCAGCGGTTTCTTTTATTGGAAAATATTTTTTTCATAATGAACGATTGTGATCTGAATAATGGTTGATGTCATAAAGCCTGGTTACATTAAAAACCGAGACTGATACCCAGGGTCAGTGTGGTGGCTCTCGGATAGAAATTCATCATCGCCAGACCGGGTTCCAATCCATTCACTTGTATATCCGGGTCTCTTCCCGAAAACTTGGTGAATGTGAGCAGGTTTTGTCCCGATGCATATACCCTTGCTTTTTTCAGGTATTTGATCTTGCCTGTGTTGATGGTATAGCCCATAGTGAGGTTATCCAGCTTTACGAAATCTCCTTTTTCAATAAAATAGTTAGAATAAGCATAAGAGGAAATAGGAATGTCCAACCCTTTCTGCAGGAAATTGTTAGAATAACGGGCCCTGTTGGTATATACGAGGTCCATGATGTTAAGCAGGTCAAACATGAAAGTGCCACGAAGGAATACGGTCATGTCAAAGCGGCCATAAGAAAGATTGTTCGACATGCCTGCGAACATTTTGGGCATACCGTTGCCGATGATCTTTTTATTCTGTGCGTCCAATGCAGGGTCTTCTGCCTGTGTATAGAATATCCACTTGTTGTTTTGTACGTCGAAGTCTTTAAAGACTTTACCATAGAAATTACCGATAGGCTGACCCACTTCTCTTCTGAAGGCAGAACCCATGTTTTGCGGCAGGCTGTAATGATCTACCGGCGCACTGGTGGAAGCTCCATAAGTTACCGATTGCAGGAGATTGTCGTTATAAGAGAAGGTAAGGCTGTTTGTCCAGCTGAACTTCTTATTCTCAATCAGCTTGAGGTTCAAAGCCAGTTCCACACCTCTGTTTCGCATCTTACCCAGGTTCACCAAAATGGTCTGGTGTATGAGGGAAGGCACGGGCGCAGTAGCGTCGAGGAGCAGATCGGAAGTTTCGCGACTATAGAGATCGATGCTACCGCTCACTTTTCCGCCGCGCAGTGCGAAGTCGATACCCAGGTTATATTCTGTTTTCTTTTCCCAGCGCAGATCGGGATTGGGATTGCGGCTGGCGCCATAAGTTGGAACGAAGGTGTTGTCCCACAAAAAGGAAGCGCCTGTACTCAGCGTAGCCAGTGAATTGTAAGCACCGATACCTTCCTGGTTACCGGTAACACCATAACCGAGGCGTAATTTCAGGTCTTCGAACAATCCTTTTTCCGGCATGAAAGATTCCCTGCTGATGCGCCATCCAAGGCTTACAGCGGGGAACAATCCCCATTTGTGGTTGATGCCAAACTTGGAGGAACCTTCCCTTCGTAAGGAAGCGGTCAGCAAATATTTTTCATTGTAATTGTAAATCGCGCGGCCAAAGAAAGCGATGAGGGTGCTGGAACTTTTTCCGCTTCCGAGACCGGCACCAGCCGTACCTGCTGCAAAAGCCTGGCCTGCGCCGAGGTTGTTATAACTGAATGCATCTGTGAGGAAGTTCCTGTTGGAAGCATTGAAATCTTCACTCATGAAATCCTGATAACTGTAACCGGCCAGAGCGCTCAGGCTGTGTTTACCAAATCGTTTGTTATAATCCAGTGTGTATTCGAAAGTACGGTCATAGCTGAAAGAAGTGCTGCGGCTTGCATTGCCATTCTGACCGTTGATACGGCTTAAGAAAGCGTCGCGCGATTGATAATAGTATGAAATAGCATCCCTGCGCTGGAAAGCAAAGAAGCCGGAAGCTTTGAGGTTGGGCATGAGATCCAGCGTTGCTTTCACACTTCCGTTGATGTGTTTAATCCTTTCACCATCTTCGGTTTGCATGCGGCGCGCGTAAGGGTTGCCTTTGCTGTCGAGTGGATCTTCGAAATAAGAACCATCCGGATTGAATACGGGGAAAGTTGGGTTGCGGTCCATCGCATCACCATAAATGGTATTATCGCTGTTCAGGTAATTGAGAAAAGAAGTGGCGATATTACCCTGGATAGAGAGCTTGTTGTCCAGCGCTTTTTGGGTAAAGCTCAATCGGGTGTTCACGATCTTGCGCCAGGTACTGATGGCAATACCATCGAGGTTGCGAATCGATACGGCTGCGCGGATAGTAGATTTGTCGGTACCGGAAGAAACAGAAAAATTATGCACCTGGCTAACCGGTGTCTTGGACAATACTTTGAACCAGTCGGTGCTGGCGCCTCCATCATTCAGTACAAATGTGGGGTTGGTGCGTTTATATACATCGGCATAAGCCCTGTATTGTTCGGCTGTTAACACCGCCGGAAACTTTTTGGGAATATCGGTGTAAACATAGCTGTCGTAATTGAAAGAAGCAGTGCCGCTTTTAGCACGTTTGGTGGTCACAATGATCACACCATTGCTTCCCCTGGTTCCATAAATGGCGGCCGCCGAACCATCGCGGAGCACATCGATCGATTCAACGTCTTCGGGTGAAAGGTTGTTGAGGTTACCGCCCGGTACACCATCGATTACCACGAAAGGAGAAGTGCTGCCTTTCAGTGTAGATACACCACGCAACTGCATGGAGGATTGTCCGTTTGGATCGGTACCGTTGCTGTTAACGATTACCAGACCTGGTACCTTTCCCTGTACGAGGGACATGGGCGAGATCACAGCGCCTTTGTTGAAATCTTTTTCTTTGACGCTGGTGATGGCGCTGGTAACGTCTGTTTTACGGGTTACACCATAACCGATCACCACCACGTCTTCGATGGATTTTTCGGTCTGCACCATTGCAATAGCTAATGTGAGCGAAGCCCCCAATTGCACCTGTTGTGTTTCATAGCCGATGGCCGAGAAGTTCAGGTATTTGGTATTGGCGGGGACGTTGATACTGAAACTGCCGTCTGACCTGGTCTGTGTGGCGAGCTTCGAGTCTTTGACAATAACAGTAACGGCTTCGAGTGCCCTGTTATCTTTTGCATCGGTCACTTTACCGGTGACCGTTTTGTTCTGCGCCAGCGCCGGAAAGGCTGCCAGCAGTAGCACGAATAGTGCCGGAAAGCAGAAATGGATGTAGCATGTAGTTCTTCTTTTCATATGCCGGGGTAATTGGTTGACTAGTTTAAGCCGGTTAAGCAGTGATCGTTGGCCCAAATTAGACCCGGTCATTTTTTGAACTTGTCAACAGATAACGAATGAATTGTTAATGGAAATTAAACGGCACTTTTTTTCTTGAAAATTCATTTCTTTTATGTTCTTAACGGTACCGGTCTTATGAAGCGCTCCCTGGTAACATATATAGGAATATCGATCATCTGTTTTCTTTTACTGGCAACGGTACAGTTCATCCTGGTACGCAATACCTATGAACTGACCAATGCCCGTTTTTATTTTTCCGAGCGTATAGCCATGAAAGAAAGCTATTCGCGTTCCATCAAAAACGACAAACTGTTTCCCGGAGGGTCCGAGATCATTGATGGCTTCCTGAGCAGGCATTTGAGCTCCTTGTATGCGTTATACAAAAGCGGTGATCCTGCTTTCGAAACCTATAAGCAAGTGTTTGCTGACAGTATTTTTCACGCATTGCAACAAAAAGAATCTATCAGGCGCTTTCTGAATAAATTCAAACAGGAAAAGAAAGTGACAGATTCGCTCGATTATGCATTGATCGTAGAATCGTTGTCGGTGAATTTCGATAATGACTTATATATCCCTATTTACGATAAGCGTAAGCGCTACTCACTGATCGATTCTGCCATGCAGGAAGAAGCCGGCGTACGTATTGGCGGCAGTTTGAAAAAAGTGTCGGAACAGAACAAGGTCAATGGTTTCTCCATCAGGGGAACACAAGGCTATGCTTACCGTATCAACTTTGAGTTGCATGTAGAACCATATAACCGGCAATCTGCCATTCTCCGGCAAATGAGTATGACCTTTTCGCTTTCACTGCTCTCCATTTTAATTGTGGTAACCTTGTTTTTTGTCACTTTCCGCAATTGGGTGAAGCAGAAAAAGCTTTCCGAAATGAAATCCGATTTCATCAATAATATTACGCACGAATTGCATACTCCGCTGGCCACGATCATTGTAGCCAACAAGAACCTGCAGAATGGCCGTATCCTGGAAAGAAAAGAAAACATACAGCCGCTGACCGATGTGATCCAGCGGCAATCGGAACGTCTGAAAATTTTGATCGATGAAGTGCTGGACATTGCTTCCACCAACAGGATCGTACTGGACAAAAAAGAATACCGGCTGAATGACCTGCTGGATGAATTGTTGCTCGATTACCGGTTGAAATTAATGGATACCAATATAGAACTGGTATTTCACAAAGAGACTGATAAGGACCTGGCAAGGTTTGATAAATTTCATTTCACCACCATGCTGCTCAATATTTTTGATAATGCGGTAAAGTACAATTCCAATGAAATTAAAAAGCTCGCCGTTACCACTCGCGCAGACCGTCACGGTGACCTCCAGGTACTGATCCAGGATAATGGGATAGGCATTAGCAGCGAGGATCTCAAACACGTTTTCGAAAAGTTTTACCGTGCCCCGGATCAATATAAAATGCAGAGCAAGGGATTGGGACTTGGACTTTATTATGTAAGAAAGATCATCGACGCACACGGATGGAGTATCCGGGTAGACAGCAAGCCGTCTAAAGGCAGCCAGTTCATCATTACCATTCCTCATTCAAACAAGTGAACATGAAGCCAAGGATATTATTAGTAGAAGATGAAACCGATCTGGGTAATGTGGTGAAGCAATACCTGGAAGTGATGGACTTTCATGTTGATTGGTGTAAGAACGGCAGCGAAGCCTATTCATTATTCAGGACCACAGCCGATAACTATGACTTGTTGCTGATTGATGTGGGCTTGCCTGGTATGGATGGATTTAAGCTGGCAGAGTTGGTTACCCATACAAGAAAAGATGTTCCCTTTCTGTTTTTAACGGCGAGGAATGAAAAATCGGACCGGCTGCACGGACTCAAGATCGGCGCTGATGATTACATCGTAAAGCCATTTGATATCGAAGAAATGGTGTTGCGGATCAGGAATATCCTGAAACGAAAATATCCGGGAAATACAACACCGCCTCATGCTGTTATTGCTATAGGGAATACCCGGTTTTTCAAAGACCAGATGAAACTGATGGTGGGAAATGAAAAGGAGATCATCCTCACCGAACGCGAATCGGAATTGCTGAATTACTTATTTAAAAACGCCGACCGTATCATCAAGCGCGAAGAAATACTGACCCAACTCTGGGGTGAGAACGATTATTTCCTGGGCAGGAGCCTGGATGTATTTATTTCCAGGTTAAGAAAATACCTGGGGGCCAGTGACCTGGTGAGCATTACCAATATATACGGCGTAGGCTTTGTATTCAATACCATGCCGCCAAAAGGGTAGTACCTGCCTATCCCTCCATATCCAGTAATTTTTCAAAAAGGACTTCGTATTCTTTGTTCAGCGATTCGAAATGCGCCGTCATCTTTTTGTATTCTGTTTCCAACGCCAGGAACTTTTGATGGTCGGTATAATTGGCAGGATTGCCCAGGGCTTCTTCCAATTTCTGTTTGTCTTCCTTGGCTTTATTCAGCGCCAATTCCAGGTTACTGAGTTTTCGCTGCTGTTTTTGTAATTCTTTTTGTTGTTCCCTGTCGGGTGAAGGCTTGGCAGGCGCTTGTACAATCACTACAGGTTGCTCAACAGCTTTGGGTGGTTCCTGCTCTTGTTTTTTCTTGGCCATCCTTTCATTCCAGGCTACCCATTCATCGTAACCGCCTTTGAACTCTTTGATCTCATGGTCTACGATCTCCCAGATCTTGTTCGCGGTTTTGGAAATAAAATAACGGTCGTGACTCACCAGTATGTAACTGCCTTCGTATTTGTTCAAAGCCTCTGCCAGCAATTCAACAGAATGCATATCGAGGTGGTTGGTAGGCTCGTCGAGGATCAGGAAATTGGCTTTGCTCACAATGGTTTTAGCGAGCGCTACACGCGCTTTCTCACCACCGCTCAATACTTTGATCTTTTTCTCTACATCGTCGCCGCCGAAAAGAAAAGCGCCGAGCAGACTGCGCAGTTCCATATCTGTTTTCTGGCTGCCGCATTGCTGTAACTCTTCCAGGATATTATTGCTGAGTGTAAGGGCTTCCAGTTGGTGCTGTGCATAAAAACTTTCTTCCACGTTATGTCCCCATACACGTTCACCGGTAAATGGTTCCGTGCCTGCAATCATGCGTAATACAGTAGACTTACCCTTTCCGTTGGCGCCGATCAGGGCAATCTTATCGCCTCTGTCTATTTCGGCGCAGGTATGCGATACAATGTTCAGCTTGCCAAAACTTTTACTTACATCTTTGAGGGTAACCAATATTTTGCCAGGCACTTTTTCCAACTGGAAATTGATGCGCAGATCGGGGCGTTCCAATTGAACGTCCTCAATTTTTTCCAGCTTGTCCAGTCGCTTTTGCACACTCTGTGCCTGTGCGGCTTTACTGGCTTTTGCTTTGAATCGCTCAATGAAACGTTCCTGCTGCCTGATATAGTCCTGCTGGTTTTCAAATGCCTTTTGCTGCATTTCTATGCGGATGGTTTTCTCCTGCTCATAGAAATTATAATCGCCGCTGTAAATATGCAGTTGACGCTGGTAGAGTTCCACGATCTTGTTCACCATCCGGTTGAGGAAAATCTTATCGTGGCTCACGATCACCACGCTGCCCTGGTAATGCAACAAATATTTCTCTAACCATTCGATAGAAGGGAGGTCAAGGTGGTTGGTAGGTTCATCGAGCAAGAGCACATCGGGCTGCTGCAGGATCATCTTGGCCAGCAGTACGCGCATACGCCATCCTCCGCTGAATTCCTTGTAAGGTCTTACCAGGTCTTCATTGCCGAATCCTAATCCGTGCAGTACTTCTTCCGCTTTATGATGAATATTATATCCATCCAGCACATCCATCTCGTGCAGGCTATCGGTATACTTCAATAACAGTGGTTCATTCTCTGGATCTTTTTCCAGTTCATGTCCCAATGTCTCGATCTCTTTTTCCAGTTGCCGCACTCTTTCAAAAGCGCCCAGGGCCACTTCTGTGATGGAATCGTTGGTATCAAAACTCAACAGGTCCTGGTGCAGGTACCCGATGGTGGTATCTTTTCCTTTTTCTACATTGCCTTTTGAAGGAGTATATTCTCCTACCAGCAATTTGAGCAGGGTAGATTTGCCCGTACCATTATAGCCGATCAGGCCAATGCGGTCGCCCGGCTGTATATGCCAGGTAGCATCTTCTACAATTACGCGTGCACCAAATTCGAAAGTGAGGTTCTGAAAGCCTATCAGCATTGTTTATACGGTATTTTGAGGGGGCAAAGTTAATGCTGTGGCTTGTATTCCACCACAACCTTTGCATTTCGTTGTTCGGTTGAGGTAAGGAATATCTCGTAACGCTTCTGTGATTTGCCCATGGTAACCACCATCAGGGCTGTATTGGGAGGGATATCGCCCAGGTTTTCCGCCACGATCACAAATTCGTGGTGGTTATCGGTGGCATTGCATTTTGTTTTATACGTGATGGCCGAATAACTTAACCGGCCATTGCTTACGACCAGTTTGTTGTTGTGGTAAAGAGAAATGGTATCGTTATCAATGGTGCCATTGTCGTACAGGTCGATCCTGATCTCTTCATCGCCGCAATACAATGTCTTCACCAATTTGTTCTCGCGCTCGAGTAACACACGCGGAACCGGTGCTCTGTTGGCGATGAGCTCACGCGGGTGACGGATGGCCGTATCGGCTTTCCAGCTGTGCGCAATGGCGTTATCGGCATGTTCGATGGGCTTGATGGGTGCAGGCGATTTAGGACCGGCCGGTTTCGACTGCTGCACAGTAGCGCCGGGCTTTTTAACGGCAGGTGGATGAGGTGGATCGGTCTTGGATTTTGCAAGCGGGACATGCGCATTGTGCGCTTCTGGTTTTTTCTTCAGCAGAAAATCTTCTTTGGTAAAATCTGAAGAGGTTACTTTCTCCAGGTACACTTCGCCGCTGCCGCAATCTGATTTGTTCGATGAGCTTTCTGAAATAAATGTACCCTGTAATACTTCCAGCTTGTCTATTTTGGAGTAGTCGAGGTAGCAGGTCATGAGACAGGGCGCGCTGCCCTGGTCGATCTTCAGCTCCAGTATTTTGGTTTCCTTGAGGAGCAGGGATTTTGACTGGTAGGTGAAAATACCCTGCAAACCTGTTTTGGCATAGAACACAGATGTTTTATAAGAATAGGTAACACCTTTAACGGCATTATTGGGAAGCTGCTCTATCTGGATCTCGTATTTATACATCTCTTTCCGCTGGAATTCACGCAACGTACCGCCCGTAGAAGTGAAATACCCCCTCCAGATGCCGGTCAGGTGCTGGGCGTCAGCGGAAAAGCCAGAAACCAGGAAAAATAAAAGCGTATAGATCCATCTCATTACTACAAAACTAATAAGGCAAAATAGTGTAAGCTGATAATAAAGCGTTAAAAGAAAACTCACCGCTTTCCTGTACTTTTGCATTCCTTATGATAAATATCAGTTTTCCGGATGGCGCTGTACGGGAGTATGAGGCAGGGGTTTCGGCATTGGATATCGCCAAATCGATCAGTGAAGGACTGGCCAGAAAAGTGCTGGCCGCGAGTGTGAACGGGCAGGTATGGGATGTTACACGCCCCATTTACCAGGACGCATCGTTGAAATTACTGACCTGGGACGATGCCAACGGAAAAAATACATTCTGGCATTCTTCTGCTCACCTCCTGGCTGAAGCAGTGGAAGCCTTGTACCCCGGCGTGAAATTCTGGGTAGGCCCGGCGCTGGATAAGGGATTTTATTATGATATGGACCTGGGTGGCAGGCAAATGGGCGAAGAGGACCTGGCAAAGCTGGAACAGAAAATGAATGAGCTGGCCAAAAAGGGCAGCCAATACATCCGCAAGGAGATCAGCAAAAAAGACGCGATTCAATATTTTACAGAGAAAGGCGATGAATACAAACTCGACCTCCTGCAAGGATTGGAAGATGGAAATATCACTTTCTATACACAGGGCGATTTCACCGATCTGTGTCGCGGACCGCATATACCCAACACCGGTTTTATCAAAGCAGTAAAGCTTACCAATGTATCCGGCGCTTACTGGAAGGGCGATGAAAAGAACAAAATGCTTACCCGTGTGTACGGTATCAGTTTCCCTAACCAGAAAGAGCTCGACGAATACCTGCAGATGCTGGAAGAAGCGAAGAAAAGAGATCACCGGAAGCTGGGCAAGGAACTGAGTATTTATACCATGAACGATGATATCGGCCAGGGGCTGATCCTTTGGATGCCCAATGGTACCGTGATCATTGAAGAGCTGGAGAAACTGGCGAAGGAAACAGAATCGGAAGCCGGCTATAAGCGTGTGGTAACACCGCATATTGCCAAAGAGAATTTGTACCTCACCAGCGGACACCTGCCTTATTATGCAGATAGCATGTATCCGCCGATGGAACTGGAAGGAGAGCGTTATTATCTCAAGGCGATGAACTGTCCGCATCACCACAAAATATTCGATGCCGAACCCAAAAGCTACCGCGATCTTCCGTATCGTATAGCCGAATATGGAACCTGTTACCGTTATGAACAAAGCGGCGAATTGTTCGGACTGATGCGCGTGCGTTGTTTGCACATGAACGATGCACATATCTATTGTTCCAAAGAGCAGTTCAAACAGGAGTTCCAGGCGGTGAATGATATGTACCTGAAGTATTTCAAAATATTCGGTATTGAGAAATATGTGATGCGGCTTTCGCTGCACGATCCTGCAAAGCTGGGAGAGAAATATGTGAACGAGCCGGAGCTGTGGAAAGAGACCGAGGAAATGGTTCGCAATGTATTGATCGAGACAGGTGTTCCTTATGTGGAGGTAAAGGGTGAGGGCGCTTTCTACGGACCGAAGATCGATGTACAGATATGGAGCGCTATTGGAAGAGAATTTACCCTGGCTACCAACCAGGTGGATTTTGCACAACCACGCCGTTTTAAATTATCGTTCACCAATACGAACAACGAGCCCGAAATTCCTTTGATCATCCACCGGGCGCCGTTGGGAACACATGAACGTTTCATTGGCTTCCTGCTGGAACATTATGCAGGCAAATTCCCTGTATGGCTGGCGCCTTTGCAGGTGAAGCTCCTGCCCATCAGTGACAAGTTCATGGACTATGCTGTTTCGGTTAAAAATCAATTAGGAAAAGCAGGCGTACGGGTAGAGATCGACGACAGGAATGAAAAGATAGGTAAGAAGATACGCGATACAGAACTGATGAAAGTGCCGTATATGCTGGTAGTTGGAGAGAAAGAAACCAATGAACAGAAATTGTCGGTACGCAGACAGGGTAAGGGAGATATGGGTGTTTTTGATGTGCAGGCCTTTATAGACCTGGTGTCAACAGAAATTCGCGAACGTAAATCGGGCGAGTAGTCGTCAATATCTATATCTTTAACAAAAAAACAGAATTATTCACTAAACAAGTTTTAATGGCATTACCACCAAGAGGGGGCGGAAGATTCAACCCCAGGTTTAACAGGCAACCGGAGCCTGAACATCGTATCAACGAGAGAATCCGGGTACCGCAGGTGCGTTTGGTTGGAGATAATGTAACTGTGGGTGTTTATTCAACCCAGGAAGCATTGAGGATTGCAAAAGATCAGGAGCTTGACCTGGTTGAAATATCTCCAACAGCAGATCCTCCGGTTTGTAAGGTAATCGACTATAAAAAATTCCTTTACGAGAAGAAGAAGAAGGAAAAAGAGATGAAGGCTAACTCCAAGCAGAGCGAGGTAAAAGAAATCCGCTTCACGCCTGGAACCGATGACCATGATTTCGACTTCAAAGCCAAACACGCAGAAAAATTCCTCAAAGAAGGCAATAAGGTAAAAGCTTATGTGCAGTTCAAAGGACGCGCCATCATGTTCCAGGACAGGGGACAGTTATTGCTGCTGAAATTTGCCGAAAGGCTGGCCGAGGCCGGTGCACTGGAAAGCATGCCCAAACTGGAAGGCAAGCGTATGTTCGCCATCTTTACTCCGAAAACAGGTAAAAAGAAATAACTTTCAATTAGCCAATTCGGCAATTTGACAATGTGCCAATGATGCAACTGATTGATTGTCAGTTATTTCATTGGCATATTTTATAAAATGTACTCAATTGGCTAATTGTCGAATTGGCTAATTGCCTAATTACTCTTACCTTTGCGTCCCATTTCCCACATGGCTCAACAAGTGTTCCGTCTGTACGGAACCGCCAGCAGGGTGTAATCTAAGCAGATTATTAACATGCCAAAGGTAAAAACAAACTCCAGCGCCAAGAAGCGCTTCAAGGTGACCGGCAGCGGTGAGATCACCTTCCAGAAAGCATTCAAACGTCACATCCTTACCAAAAAATCTAAAAAGCGTAAAAGAGCCCTGCGCAAAAAAGGCGTTGTTGGAGATACCAACAAAGACTTCGTTTTACGTTTGTTGCGTTTGAAAGGTTAATCAGTAAACTAATTTTAAATTACCGGTCCGGGTACAACCGGACTTAAAATAAAGACACCATGCCACGTTCCGTAAATGCAGTAGCATCAAGAGCAAGGAGGAAAAGAGTCCTCAAACAGGCCAAGGGCTTCTATGGTAAGCGCAAAAATGTGTATACCGTAGCCAAGAATATTGTAGAAAAAGGTATGACCTACAGTTATGTAGGCCGTAAATTGAAAAAGCGCGAATATCGCCAGTTATGGATCGCGCGTATCAATGCAGCCGTTAGGGCGGAAGGACTGACCTATAGCCAGTTCATCAACAAACTCAGCACCAAAGGTATTGAGTTGAACCGCAAAGTGCTGGCCGATCTGGCCATGAATGAGCCTGCCAGCTTTAAAGCACTGGTTGACTCTGTAAAATAAGCGAATAACAACAGCTATATAAACCGGGAGGCAGGCTAACGGCTGCTTCCCGGTTTTTTTGTGCAGAAAATTGAACAAACTATTATTTTTGTGCAACTTTAAAATTAGCAACATCCCGTTCACAGTCTAACTACTTACCCATCAATGAACAATAGCTACACCTCGCTGGTGAACCAGACCTTTCATTTTCCGCAAGACGGATTTGATGTTAGTGATGATGGTTACCTGCAATTCAATGAACTCGATCTCAAAGCGCTGATAGAAAAATACGGCACGCCCATGAAGCTGACGTACCTGCCCAAGATCGGTATGCAGATCAACAAGGCCAAGCAGATGTTTGCCCACGCGTTCAAGAAACACAAATACGAGGGTGATTATTTTTATTGTTATTGTACCAAGAGTTCGCATTTCTCTTTTGTGGTGGAGGAAGCGCTCAAACACAACATACACCTGGAAACTTCTTACGCTTACGATATCGAGATCGTGAACCGCCTTTACGAGCGCAGGAAGATCAACAAAGAAACTTTTATCATCTGTAACGGCTACAAGCAAAAATCGTATACGTCGCGCATTGCCAAGCTCATCAATTCGGGTTTTAAAAATGTGATTCCTATCCTGGATAATAAAGACGAGCTTACTGCGTATAAGAGAAGCGTTAAACAACCGTTCCGCCTGGGTATCCGTGTGGCTGCAGAAGAAGAGCCTACGTTTCCTTTTTATACCTCGCGCCTGGGTATCCGTCCCAAAGACATCCTGGAATTTTATGTAGATGAGATAGAAGGGTATGAAGATAAGTTCCAGTTGAAAATGCTGCACATTTTCCTCAACAAAGGTATCAAAGACGATATCTATTACTGGTCGGAGCTGAACAAGATCATCAACCTGTATTGCCAGTTGAAGAAGATATGTCCGGAGTTGGATTCCATCAACATCGGCGGTGGTTTCCCTATCAAGCACTCACTGGGCTTTGAATACGATTACCAGTTCATGATCAATGAGATCGTGAGCAATATCAAGAAAGCCTGTAAGAAAGCCAAAGTGCCCATGCCCAATATCTATACAGAGTTTGGCAGCTACACGGTGGGAGAAAGCATGGCGCATATTTACAGCGTACTGGGACAAAAAATCCAGAACGATCGCGAGTGCTGGTACATGATCGATTCTTCTTTCATTACCACATTGCCCGATACCTGGGGTATTGGAGAGAAATTCCTGATGCTGCCCGTTAACAAATGGGATAACGAATACCAGCGTGTGGTATTGGGAGGCATTACCTGCGATAGTCATGATTATTACGATTCCGAAGAGCATATCAATGAAGTGTTCCTTCCCAAACTCACTTCATCCGAACCATCAGACGATCAAGCCAATAAGGAGTCATTGTATGTAGGGTTCTTTCATACTGGCGCTTACCAGGACCAGATCAGTGGATATGGCGGAATCAAGCACTGTCTTATTCCTTCTCCCAAACACGTGATCGTGGAGTACGATAAGAATGGAAAACTGATCGACTGGCTCTATGCCAAAGAACAGAGTGCCCAGAGTATGTTGAAAATACTGGGTTACCTGAGATAATCTTAACTTTGTATGCATGATCCCGGATTATCCTCATAAGGTTTTCGGCGATAAGCGATTCTGCTACTGCCTTCTCATGGAAGCGCTGGCAATGGATGGGTTGTACCGGTCATAGGATCGACTCCTGGCCGGTGGCCAGGGGTCATGTACCCATTTCCCATTCCAATACTTTTATCCATGTCAACAGTTACCGAACGCGCAACCGTGCGTAACAGGCAAGCGGATTTTCTGCCATTGCAGGGAACCGATTATGTAGAATTTTATGTGGGCAATGCCAAACAGGCAGCTCATTTTTATAAGACCGCTTTCGGGTTTCAAAGCCTTGCCTATGCAGGCCCCGAAACGGGTGTGAAAGACCGCGCCAGTTATGCTGTGCGGCAGAACAAACTCACTTTTGTTTTTACAACATCTCTCCGGACCAACAACCCCATAGCCGATCATGTATATAAACATGGCGATGGGGTGAAAGCGCTGGCGCTGCGCGTAGAAAATGCTACCGACGCCTGGGAACAAACCACGCAGCGGGGCGGCAGGTCATTCCTAGAACCCGTTAAACTCACAGATACTTATGGTGAGCTGGTGATGAGCGGCATCCACACTTATGGCGATACCATTCATCTTTTCATCGAAAGAAAAAATTACCAGGGCGTTTTTATGCCGGGCTACCAGCAATGGAAAAGCCACTACAATCCTGCGGAAACAGGACTGCAGTATGTTGATCATTGCGTAGGCAATGTGGGGTGGAACCAGATGAACCCATGGGTGAAATTTTACGAAGAGGTCATGGGCTTCCGCAACATTCTTTCGTTTGATGATAAAGATATTTCAACAGAATATTCTGCACTCATGAGCAAAGTGATGAGCAATGGCAACGGTTTTGTGAAGTTCCCCATCAACGAACCGGCAGAAGGCAAAAAGAAATCGCAGGTAGAAGAATACCTCGATTTTTATAATGGAGAAGGATGCCAGCACGTAGCCCTGGCCACCCATGATATTGTGAAAACGGTGACCGATTTGCAGAACCGGGGCGTGGAATTCCTGCATGTGCCCACAAGTTATTATGATGACCTGCTGGAAAGGGTAGGGCATATCGATGAAGACCTGGCGCCGCTCAAAGAATTGGGCATACTTGTTGATCGGGATAATGAAGGATATCTCTTGCAGATATTCACCAAACCGGTGGAAGACAGACCTACATTGTTCTTCGAGATCATACAGCGCAAGGGGGCGAAGAGCTTTGGCAAGGGTAATTTCAAAGCCCTTTTCGAAGCTATTGAAAGAGAACAGGGTATGCGGGGCAACTTATAATTTATTTGTTCTATCCGAACACACAATTTTAGACAACCGGGACGCGTTTTATGAGGGAGGTGCATTTTTAACTAAAAATGCACCTGCTCAATTTGCATCATTTCTTATTTTCGACCTTATGAAAATGAAAGTCCTGGTTCTTGCTTTGTGCGGCAGTATGATGGTGTTAGGTCTCTCAGCCCAGTCTTCGTTCATGGAAAATCAACGTGGTTATCCCCGTGTGATAAACGCCATCAGGGAAAAAGAAGATACACTGAAAAAACAATTCCAGGCAGCCCATCTTACCTGGCCTGCGAAGCAGATATACATGCGCAGTTTTAAGTATGATAGTCAGCTCGAAGTGTGGGTGCGTAACAATTTGCACGAACCTTTCAAATTATTCAAGACGTATAAGATCTGCGCTTTGTCGGGCTCTTTGGGACCGAAGCGGATAGAAGGCGATTACCAGGTGCCCGAAGGCTTTTATTATATCAACCAGTTCAATCCCAAGAGTGTTTACCACATGTCGCTGGGACTGAATTATCCGAATATGTCAGATCAGTTGTTGAGCGATTCCGCCAAGCCAGGTAGTGGCATTTACATACATGGCAGTTGTATTACGGTAGGTTGTATTCCTGTTCAGAACAGCCAGATAGAAGAGTTGTACCTGCTGGCATCTTATGCGCGTAACCTGGGACAGGATTTCATTCCAGTGCATATTTTTCCCATTCGTTTCAACGTGGAAAAGAGCAGGGAATATTTGCAAAAGATATCTAAAGAGGATAAAGAATACCAGTCTTTTACTACACGCCTGAAAGATGTGTTCGATTATTTCGAAACACACAAAAAAATACCGCTCATTTCTGTGAACAGGAAGGGTGAATATGAAATGCTTTGATGCGCTCCCTTATTGGGGTTCGCGGTAAAGTACCTGTACGGTTTCTTTTGATTGTTGCTGCAATAGTATTTCTTTTCCATTGGTAAGCGCTTCGAATTTTTCCCGCGTATAATGCCTGATGGTAAGCAGCGTGAGGTTTTTCTCCAGTTGCACATCGAATTCATTGCTGGCTTTGCTGGCGAGTTGTTCAAGCCGGTCGGCGCGGTCGTCGAAGCACAATTGCACGCCAATAGCTCCTGTTTGTACCAGGTTGGGTTTGATGCGCGACTGGTTGATCCATGCATAGAGATGGCTCATGGGCTGTTCACCTACAAAAGAGAAATCCTGGCTGTTGAGTTGCATCAATACCTGCTGTTGTTTTACCACAATGATAGGGGGCAGCGCTTTGGCATTCTTTTTATGGATGGTAGTGCCGGGCAATGAGGGATCGAGGAAGCATTTGACCAGCAAAGGAATGTCTTTGTTTTGCAAAGGTTTGATGGTCTTGGGATGGATCACTTGCGCACCATAGTACGCCATTTCGATCACTTCCCGGAAACTTAGTTCTTGTATCAGCTGAGCATCGGGAAACTGTTTGGGATCGGCATTCATCACGCCTTCCACATCTTTCCAGATCGTAACACTTTCAGCTTCGAGCATGTTGGCAAAAACGGCGGCTGTATAATCACTTCCTTCCCTTCCCAGCGTAGTGCTTTCGTTGTCGGCTGTAGCGCCGATGAAACCTTGCGTTACGTAAATGGGAGTTGTTAGTTGGGAGTTGTTAGGTGTTAGATGGGAGTGGATTCTTTCGGTGCTCACCTTCCAATCGATGGTTGCATCGCGGAAATTATCGTCGGTCCTGAGCAGGTCGCGTACATCGAGCCACTCATTGGCAATGCCTTCCTGGTTGAGGAAATAGCTGATGATGCAGGTGCTCAAAAGTTCACCTACACAAACCACCTGGTCGTAATAATAATCGAAATCCCTGACCGGCTTATCATGCAGCAGCCATTCTATTTCTGTGAAGAAATCGTTCAGTCGCGCCAGGCATGGATTGTAATGCGTAACCAGCAGGTATTTGGCTGTAGTGAGGTGTTGATTTTTCACCACACCGAACAATTGCAACGCTTCTTCTTTTTTACCGGCATAAAAAGCTTCCACCACTTTTTCCAACGCATTAGTGGTTTTACCCATAGCGGAAATAATGATGGTAAGCGGTTGGTCGTTGAAAGAACGTACTATCGCTGCCAGGTTCTGGATCCTTTCTACACTGTTAACACTTGCGCCGCCGAATTTGAATACTTTCATTCCTTTCATCCAACAAAAATAACCCTTCACCTATTCATAAACTTAAAATTTGCAGGCCCCGCTTCTTTGGTACATTTGTTGCCTGTTCATTGTAAAATGAATCTTATGCCAAGGAAATCTATTATCCAACTCCCTGCTTTTTTTATAATGGTTGCCGCTTTGATGTCTTGCAGTCCCGCGCAACCGGTAGCCGAAGCTACTCCGCCTCCTGCTACCTACCGGGTAGTAAGGAGTAAAATGAACGACGATATCCTGTATTATGTGAACCAGCACCGGGCTGCGATGGGATTGAGTAAACTGCAGTTGTTCGATGCAGCAACCGTACAAGCATATAACCACAGCAAAAATATGGCTACGGGCAGAACACCATTCGGACATACAGGCTTTGAAGGCCGGGTAAATGCCATTGCGAAAACAGAAGGCAGGATGAGTGCTTCTGCCGAGAATGTAGCTTATGGCGAACTCACGGCAAGGGAAGTGGTGCAAGGATGGTTGAAAAGTCCTGGACACAAGAAAAATATAGAAGGCAACTATGCGCTTACAGGCATAGGCACTTATACCGATAACAGAGGTATTGTATTTTTTACACAGATATTCCTGCGGCGATAAAATTTGGCTGCGATTGATTCCTGCGTCCTACCTTTATCCGAACGAATGTTTGTTTTTATGATGGTAAACAGGAATATTCTTACACTGGATGAATTTACGATTCAACAATTGCGGCAGTTTCCCAAAGCCACGGGAGAACTGAGCAGTCTTTTGAGAGACATTGGATTGGCAGCTAAACGGGTGAATGTGGAAGTGAACAAAGCCGGCCTGGTAGATATACTGGGTGATGCCGGCTCTGTGAACGTACAGGGCGAAGATGTGAAGAAGCTCGATGTGTATGCCAATAATCATTTCATGGGTGTACTCAAGCACGGCATCAGCTGTGCAGGCATTGGCAGCGAGGAGCTGGACGATTTTGTGGTGTTCAATGATGAAGTGAGCAACAACAGTAAATATGTGGTGCTCTTTGATCCGCTCGATGGCAGCGGTAATATAGATGTCAATGTATCTATCGGCACTATTTTCAGCGTGTACAAGCGGGTGAGTGAAAAAGGCAAACCCTGCGTCAAAGAAGATTTCCTGCAGCCGGGCAACCGCCAGGTAGCTGCGGGCTATGTGATCTACGGATCCAGCACCATGCTGGTATATGCTACGCGCCGCGGTGTGAAC
>Ga0114932_10001247_pt1 | contig 29195 bp, 24 predicted proteins | sample 2SBtaG_2_FD_87286 | JGI IMG/M metagenome (GOLD analysis project Ga0114932, IMG submission 87286) | Deep subsurface microbial communities from Kolumbo volcano to uncover new lineages of life (NeLLi) - 2SBTROV12_ACTIVE470 metaG | ecosystem: Environmental > Aquatic > Marine > Volcanic ...
CCTGCCCGACCTCCGCTTTCGACGCCGACGGGGCCTCAGCTTCTCCTTCACCGGGGAGAAGCTCACCGGCGAGCAGGTCACCGCGGCCTTCGACGCCGCCCGGCGCGACCACGACCTCGACGATCTGCAGCTGGCCCTGTTCCCCAGCTGGCCCGACCACGCCGCCACCCCGAGCTACCGCCTGGTCTTCGCCCACACCTCGAAGGCCCCGGCGCGCGATCTCGCGCCGGTCGTCGACACCGTGCTGCGCCGGCTCCGCGAGCAGAACAGCGAGCTCGCGGCCAAGCTCGACAGCGGCCGACTCCGCCCCCTGGAGCCCCGCGTGATGGCGTACGACGAGCTCGCGGCCCAGCTCGACCACCGCGCCGGCGGCTGGGAGTCCCAGTTCAAGCTCGCCCCGCTCTACACGCGCACCTGGCAGACCCTGGGGCTGCCGTGACCCTGGACGAGCTGGACGCGCGCAACACGGCGTACCGATTCGACCCGAGCGACGTGCCGTGGGAGCGCCTGGACGAGCCCGGTGTCCTGGCGGGGCCCAGCCTCCTGGCGCTTCTTGACTCCGACGTCGACCCCCGAGAGCTCGGGCGACGGGTGGCGGCTGCCTTCGCGAGCCTCGAGCGCGACCTCATCGCCGTGCTGGAGCACGACCCGCCCGGTGGTCGGAGCGTCGAGCTGCTGCTCGAGGAGGAGCACAAGCACGCGGCGATGTTCGAGCGGCTCGGCGCGCACCTCGGCACCCCCGACGGCTGGCGGCCTCCAGACACCTTCCAGCGCCTGCTGCAGGGGCAGGCCGCGCCCGAGCAACGCCGCTTCCTCTTCTGGCTGCACGCGGTGTTCTTCGAGGAGCTCACCGTCTGGATCCACGACGCGCTGGACCGCGACGACGGCCTCCAGCCCGCCTGGCTGGCCGCCCACCGGCTGCACGCGCGGGAAGAGGTGCAGCACGTGCTCACCGACGCAGCGCACCTGGTCGCGAGCCCGCTCGACCCTGCGGCGCGGGCGCGGCTCTCGCGGGCCTTCGTGCTCTACGTCGACCGGCACCTCGACGCCTTCTTCGGCCTGCCGGAGCGGGGCCGCCGCCTGCGCGAGCTCCCCCTCTTCCAGGAGATCCTCACGCACCGCGCCTTCCGGCACACCCGAGCCCACGCCCCCTACTGGGAGGCGCTGGGGGCGTGGAACCGTCCGGTGGTGCTCTCGGGGCCCGACCTCCCCGCGTCCGACCTGACCCTGCCGGGCGCCCTCGTCCGGGCGGCGGAGGGCGACCACGGCCTGTCGTTTCCCGGCGAACCCGAGCTGTCCTACGCGGACCTCCACACCGCGGCCCTCGACCGACTCGGCGGGCTGCAGGCACGGGGCTTCCGACCCCGCCAGGCCGTCGTGCTCGTCTTCGACCGCCCGCGGGCCGCCGTCGAGGCGCTCTGGGCCTGCCTGCTCGGCGGGCTCGTCCCCGCCCTGGTGCCGCGTCCGACCGGCAGCGCGCGGTCCGAGTCCCACCGCCGCCTGTTCCGGGTGGCGTCCCAGCTCGACGCGCCGGTCCTCTGCGCAGGCGACCCGCCCGCCGCGCTCGCCGACCTGGGCGACACGATCCGCCTCGAGACCCTGCACGGCGTGGGCACCGCGCACACGCCCCACCCCGACGACCTCGCGCTCCTGCAGTACAGCTCGGGCAGCCTCGGGCAACCCCGCGGCGTGGAGCTCACCCACCGGCAGGTGGTGGCCAACATCCACGGCATGCACCGGGCGCGCGGTCGCCCCGGCGAGCGCTTCGCCAGCTGGCTCCCGCTCTCCCACGACATGGGGCTGGTGGGCTTCCACCTCGCCCCCGTGGTGCTCGCTTGCCCGCAGCTCTTGGCCCCGACCCGCACCTGGATCCGCGACCCGGCCGGCTGGCTCGACACGCTGCAGGCCTTCGGCGCCACGGTCAGCGGGCTCACGTCGTCCGCCCTGCCGGCCCTGCTCCGCCCGGTCGCCGAGGGGCTCGACCTGTCCGCCCTCCACACCCTGCTGGTGGGGGCCGAGCCCATCGATCCCGGCCTGGTGCGGGCAGCGACCGCCCGGCTCGCACCCAGGGGGCTGGCGGCCGACGCCCTCTGCCCGGCCTACGGCCTCGCCGAGGCCACCCTGGCGGTCACCCTGGCCAACGGCCCTCCGAAGACCCTGCGGGTGGAGCGCGACAGCCTGCGCGTCGGCGCCCGCGTCGTGCGCGCGGACCCCCACGACGAAGACGTCGTCGAGCTGGTGGCCCTGGGGCGGCCCATCGCGGGCCTGGAGCTTCACGCCGGCCGCGAGGACGAGGTCGTGGAGCTGCGCCTGAGCGGCGCCTCCATCGCCCGGGGCTACCGCGGGAAGCCCCCCTGGGAGCTCCCCCTCGCCACCGGCGACCTGGGCTTCGTGCACCAGGGCCAGCTCTACGTCTGCGGGCGGGACAAGGAGACCTTCGAGGTCCACGGCCAGACCTTCCACGCCCACGACGTCGAGCGCGTGGCGCGCGAGGTGCCGGGGGTGCGCGGGGTCGCGCTCGGGCTGGGCGAGCGCGAGCCGATCCTCTTCGTGGTCCCGGTGCCCGCGGCCCGGGCACAGAAGGACGAGCTGCTGGGTCTGGTGCGGCGTCACCTGCGCCTCCAGCTGGGCTTCGAGCCGGCGCGGCTCGTGGCCCTGCGCCCCAGCCAGCTCCTGCGCACCACCAGCGGCAAGCTCCGCCGGCATGCCATCGCGAGCGCCTGGCGCGAGCGGCAGGACGTGGAGGCGGTGGACCTCGTGCGCGGGGTCTTCTCCGACGTGCTCGAGCTGCCGCTGGCCGAGATCGGACCCGACGACGACTTCCGCGCCCTGGGCGGCAGCAGCCTGCTCGCGCTCGAGGTGCACGCCAGGCTCGAGGAGCGCCTGGGCGTCGCCTTGGACCAGAGCGTGCTCGACGGCGCAACACCGCGCCTGCTCGCGCGGCGTCTGCACACGCACCAGCGGAGGCGGCAGACCGCGCCGAAGCGGACGGCCGGGCCACTGGCGGTGGTCGCCCTCGCCGTGCGCTTCCCGGGTGCCCCCGACCCCGACGCTCTCTGGCACCTCTTCCGGGAGGGGCACACCTCGGTGCGTCCGGTGACGCGGTGGTCCACCGAGGGACTCTCGAGCCACGCCGGCGCCCTGTTCGACGACGTCGGGGCCTTCGACCCCGGCCCCTTCTCGCTCTCCGACGACGAGGCGCGCCACCTCGACCCCCAGCACCGCCTGGCCCTGGAGCTCTGCCTGGAGGCGCTCGCCCAGGCGCCGCCGGACACCCCCCGGGTCGGCGTGTACCTGGCCTGCGGCGATCTGGAGTACGGCTCGCCCGAGCGCGTCGGCGCCCACACCCTGCTCGGCTCCTTGCGCAACATGGTGGCGGCGCGGGTGGCGGCGACGCTCGGGCTCACCGGGCCCGCCCTCGCCGTGGACACCGCGTGCAGCTCGGCGCTCGTGGCGCTGCACCTGGCGGCACGCGCCGTGCGCCAGGGGGACTGCGAGCTCGCCCTCGCCGGCGGGGTGCAGCTGCTCTTGACCCCCCAGGGCTTCCGCAGCTTCGACGCCGCCGGGCTCCTGTCCCGCAGCGGACGCAGCCAGCCCTTCGACGAGGCGGCGAGCGGGCTGGTGCCCGGCGAGGGCGGGGGCGTGGTGTGCGTGGCCACGACCGACACCGCCGAGCGGCTCGGCCTGCCCGTGCTCGCGCTGCTCCACGGCACGGCCGTCACCAACGATGGCGGGGCCTTGAGCGCCACCGCCCCCTCACCGGACGGCCAGGAAGCCGCCATCCGGGCGGCCTGGGCCGACGCCGGCCGCGCGCCCGCCGACGCGAGCTACCTCGAGTGCCACGCCGCGGGCACGTCGGTCGGCGACGCGGTCGAGGTGACCGCTGCGGCCCGGGTGTTCGAGCAGGTGGCGGTCGGCTCCGCCAAGGGCAGCCTGGGGCACACCCTCGGTGTGTCGGGCATGGCCGGGCTCGCGCGCACCCTGCTGGCCCTCCAGCACGGCGAGCTCCCGCCGAGCGTGGGGCTGCACACGCCGGCCGCCCGGATCCGCTGGCAGGGCCTCCGTCCGGTGCGCGCGCTCCGCCCGTGGCCCGAGCCGCAGGTCGCCGGCGTCTCGAGCTTCGGGCTCGGTGGCACGAACGCGCACGTGGTGCTCGCTTCGTCGCCCAGGACCATCGGCCCGAGCACCGGTGTCGCACCCGGCCCACGGCTGGCGCGAGCGCTTGGCGCGCCCCAGCCGCCCCGCGTCGCGTTGATGCTGGCCGGCCCCGGTGCCCAGCACGCCGGCATGGCCGCCGCCCTCCGCCACGTCCCCGGCTTCGCCGCGCTGCTCGCGAGGGTCCAGGCCCTGGCCGACGACGACCACGTGCCGCTGCTCCAGACCTTCGACGACGAACGCTGCACCCTCATCGAGCACGCGCAGACCGCCTGCTTCGCGCTCACGTGGGCCCTCGGCCGCTGGCTCCTCGACCTCGGCCTGGTGCCGGACCTGGTGTTCGGCCACAGCGCGGGCGAGCTGTCCGCTGCGGTGCTGGCCGGCCGCCTCACCCTCGAGGAGGGCTGGCGCCTGGCGCGGGAGCGGGGACGGCTGATGGGCCAGGTCGAGGGGGGCATGCTGGCCGTGCTCGGTGACCTCGACACGGCGCCGGAGGGCACCTGGGTCGCCGCGAGGAACGCGCCGGGTCAGGTGGTCCTCGCCGGGAGCCTGCCCGCCATCGACGCCGCGGAGCAAGCCCTCCCCCACACGCGAAGGCTGGCCATCACCTGCCCGGCGCACAGCCCGCTCCTCGAGCCGGTCGCCGGCACCTACCTGAAGATCGCGGAAGCCTTGCCGGAGCGCACCCCCACGCTGCCGTTCCTCTCCACGGCCGCAAGCGCCGGCTGGGCCGGCCAGCTGCTCGGTCCGGTGGACTTCGAGGGGGCCCTTCGAGCGGCCGCCGACCGCGGCGTCACCCACTTCGTCGACCTCGGCCCGTCCTCCGGCCTCGCGTCCGCCGCCGTCGCCACCCTCCCGGGCGCCCACGTGACCGCACTCCTGGCGCGCCACGACACGAGCCTCGTCCCCACCCTGCGCGCCCTGGCGCGGCTGGTCGACGCCGGCGCGCTGCCACGCCCGGCCGGCGTGCCCGGTCCGCGCCCACGCTTCGCACGCCGACGGCTCTGGCTCGATCCCCCCTTGGAGACCGTCGGCCCCGACCACGCGCTGCTCCGCGACCACGTGGTGTCGGGCACCCCCACCACCCCGGCTGCCTGGCTCTACGATCTCGCCCTGCACGGCCACGAGTCCCAGGCCCTGGAGCGCTGCATCGTGCTGCGCCCGGGTGGGGCCGGTGTGCTGCTCTGGGACCCCGAGGGGCTGGCCGACGCCGCGGGCACCCTGCTCCAGGCCCGAGCGGCGCCCCTGCGTGCGGCCGAGGCCGTCGACCTCGATGCGGTGCGGGCGCGCTGCCCCGCCCTGGGCAGCCCGCGTCAGCTCCGCGCCCGCCTGCAGATCTCGGGCATGGTGCTCGGCCCGAGCCTGTGGGCGGTGCGCGCCCTGCAGCTGGGTCGCGACGAGCTGCTCGTCGAGCTTCGACGACCCGCCGACTCGCCCACGGGGCACCGCTTCGCGCCCGCCCTGCTCGACAGCGCCAGCCAGGCCGCAGCGGCGCTCCTCGTCGACGACCGCACGTGGGTCGGCTTCTCGGTCGACTACCTCGGCGTGCACGCACCGGCGCAGGACCACGGCCTGGCCTGGCTCCGCTTCACCCACCGCAGCGACGACCTGCTCGTGATGGACCTGGACCTCGTCGCGCCCGATGGCGCCCCGCTGGTGAGCGTCCGGGGCCTGAGCGCTCGCCCGAACCGCACCGCGCCACCCGAGCCCGTCACCCCACCGCGCCCGAAGGCTCCCGCGCCGCCCCAAGCGCTCCCCGACGACCTCCACCGAGCCCTGCGGGCGGTGGTCGGGCGGCGCCTCCGCCGGGATCCGGATCAGCTCCCGAGCGACCAACCCTTCGCCCAGCTCGGCATGGACTCGCTCGCCGCCGTCGAGATCGCCCAGCAGCTCGAGCGCCACCTCGGACGACGGCTCCCGGTCACCCTGCTGTTCGAGTGCCCCGACCTGCAGAGCCTCGAGGCGCGGCTCGCCGAGGCGTCACCGTAGCGCCACCACCTCGACCGGGTCGGCCACGCCCAGCATCCCGAGCGCTGGCGGGTAGCATCCCGCCATGACCGACGCCGACTACGTCGCCGCGTGCACCGCGTTCGCCGCCGAGGTGCTGGCCCCGCGGGTGCAGGCGCTGGACCAGGCCAACGTCTTCGCCAGCGCCCTGCACGACCTGGCCCACGAGCGGGGCCTGACGCTCGCGGGGCTGCCGAAGGCCCTGGGCGGGGCCGGCGTCTCCCACCGTGCCCTGGTCGACGGCGGCGTGGCCCTGGCCCGGGTCTGCGCACCCGCCGCGTTCTCGCTGGGCTTCGACCACGGCACGGTGCGGCCCCTGTTGGCCGCGGGACGCACCGAGCAGGTGCAGGATCTGGTGGCCACCCGCACCCACGTCTCGTGGTGCATGACCGAGCCCGACACCGCGGGCTCGAACCTCCTCGCGGTGCAGAGCACGGCCGAGCGGGTGCCCGGCGGCTGGCGCGTCACCGGCGAGAAGTGCATGGTCGGCAACGGCACGGCCGCCGGGCTCTTCCTGGTGCTCGCCCACGCCATCGACGACGGCGAACGGCTCGGTCCCACGCTGCTGGCCGTGCCGCGCGGTCCCGGGGTCGCGGTGGGGGACAACACCGACAAGATCGGCTTCCGCTGCCTGCCCACGCCCACGGTCCGCTTCGACGGCGTGCTCGCCTCCGAGAGCTCCCTGCTCGCGCCGCCCGGCCTCGGTCTCCCCTTGCTGCTCGACAGCCTGGACTACATGCGCCTCGGAGGCGGCATCGTCACGGTCGGCCTGGTCGAGGGCGCGCTCGGCGACCTGCTCCCCTGGCTCCGCGACCGTGAGGTGCACGGCGGGCGGCTGGTCGACCGGAGCCACGTGCAGGTCACCGTGGGGCGCCTGCTCGCACGCCTGCGCGCCGTCCGCGGTCTCCTGCACGCGGTCGCCGACAGCCTCGACGCCGGGCGACCGGCCACCACCGACGCGGCCGCCCTCAAGCTCCTCGGCGCCGACCTCGCCCTCGACGCCACCCGCGCCGCGGTGCAGCTCTCCGGCTGGCGCGGCATCGACCGCCGCTGGCCCGCCGAGAAGCGCCTCCGGGATGCCCAGCAGGCCGCCATCTACGAGGGCACCAGCGAGGTGCAGGCGATGAACCTCTTCCGCGCGTGGGCGCGATGAGCTTCGTCCCCGTCCCGGTCACCAAGAACCGCTGGGTCGTGAACGACCTGCTCGACCGCGCACGCACCCACCACTGCTCGGTGTCCGGCACGGCGGAGTACGACGTCACCGACCTGCGCGCCGCTCTTCGCGAGGCGCGCCGGGCGGGCCGCGCCGTGAGCCTCACGAGCTTCCTGGTCAAGGCCACCGCCAGCCTGATCGCGGCCCAGCCCGAGCTGAACCAGCACGTGTTCGTCGGCCTCTTCGGCCGCCGGAAGATGGTGCGCTTCGACCACATCCACTGCACCCTCGTCGTCGCCCGGCGCCACGCAGGCGAGCCGATCCTCTTCCCCGTGTTGGTCCGACGCGCAGACCGGCAGTCGCTCGAGGACATCGAGGCCCTCATCCGCCACCACAAGGCGGCACCGCTCCAGAGCCTCGCGCCCATGCAGGCGCTGGAGCGGGTGAAGCGCATGCCCTGGATCGGCCTGCGCTGGTTCTCCTGGAAGGCCCGCAGCGACCCGGACTTCTACCTGCGCTACTTCGGCACCTACGGCCTCTCGTCGCTGGTCCGGGTGGGCGGGCACGGCACGGCCGGTGCCACCCTCGCCAACACGGCGGTCGCCTTCCTGCCCGGCTCGCTGCGCACCCTGCCGCGCTACGTCGACGGGCAGGTGCAGCCGCGCGAGATCCTGGGCGTCGGCTTCGTGTTCGACCACCTGCTCTTCGACGGCGTGGCGATGCTGCGCGCGGTCGAAGGCCTGGGGCGGCTGCTCGAACGACCCGACGAGCTGCTCAGAACGCCACCGTCGCCGTGACGCCGAGCCCGGCGGCCAGCACCCCCGCGCCCACGCTGGAGAAGAACAGCGTGTTGTTCTTCTTGCGGATCGCTTCGCGTTCGTCGCCCACCAGGCCGCTCTCGTAGTACTCGGTGTGGGCCTCGCTCGCGGCGAAGTAGAGCCCGCCGGCGGCCGCCGCCGCCACGCCCGTCGCGATCCAGGTCACGGTCCTGCCGCGGCTGCCCGACGCGCTCGGTTCCGGCTCCGGCTCGACAGGGGGCGGAGGCAGCGGGGCGGGGAGCTCGGGGGCCCAGGACGGGGTGGGCTCGCCACCTTCCAGCAACACCGTCTCGGCGAGCGTGCCTTCGGCGTCGAAGACCTGAACGATGACCGAGATGCCATCGGGCCGCGGCGCGCCCCGGATGCCGTCGACCACGAGGTGCCCGCCGGTCGGCGGCATCATCGCGTGCAGCTCGCCCTCGTCGGCGTCGACCGACTGGTCGTAGAGCTCGCGCAGCCGGTGCCCCGGCGGGACCACGTCTTCGGGGATGGCGTAGCCGGGCTCCAGCCGCCGTGCTGCGTGGTACTCGGCGAGCACGAGGTCCTCGTCGCCGGCCGTGAAGGCCGCCAGGGCGACCATGCGGTGGAAGGTGGCCGCTTCCCGGGTGGTGACCTTCGAGTCGAGGCAGGGCAGCAGGTCCATCGCGTAGCCCTTCACCGCGCTGAGCGTGACGATGTCCATGGACGCGAAGGCCTCTTCGGCCTTGGCCGAGGCCGCCACGAAGTCGTCGAGCGAAGCGCTCTGGCTGCAGTCGGCGGCCTGCGCCACCCCTCCCAGCCACATCCAAGCAAGCATGGGCGAAGCCTACCACCCCCCGCGTGCAGAGCTGGAGCCCACGCGCCGGGCTCAGGCCGGCCGCGACGCGCCCTCACCCGTCCCCGTCCGTGCGAGCATGGGCCTCGCCCGACCCGGAGCCGCCCCTTGCTCGCCACCACCCTGCTGGCCTGCCTCTACATCGCCCCACCCAGCGACACAGCCGACGCCACGCCACCCCGCGACACCGCGCCAAGCGACACCGCGCCAAGCGACACCGCCGACCCTCAGCGGCAGGACACCGACGGCGGCGACGGCGGCGACGGCGGCGACGGCGGCGATGGCGGCACCCCGGACGACACCGGCGCACCGGAGCAGTGCACCACCGAGGTGGGCGGCGACGTGCACGTGCTGATCAAGGACGACAGCCGCCTCTCGGGCAAGGGCGAGATCTACGTGTGCCCGGGCACCAAGCTGAGCGTCGCGGGGGGCACCTGGAAGGTCTTCGTCCCGAACGGGGGCCAGCTCAGCTCCGCGGCGGGCACCACCAAGGCCTACGCGAACGGGGGGGCCTCGGTCAGCGCCGTGGGCGGGACCACCGAGCTGATCTACGAGAAGGGCGTGGAGATCTCGGGCAACTGGGACGTCGAGATGCTCTGCCCCACCGTGCACATCCTCGGCAACGGCAGCGACGACGTCTACAACCCGAGCTGCCCTCCCAGCTGAGGCCGGCTCAGCCCGCGAGGATCCCGTCGATCCGCTCGAGCACGTCGGGGGTGAGCTTCTCGAGCAGCTCGAGCGCCTTCAGGTTCTCGTGCACCTGCGACACGCGGCTGGCACCGGTGATCACGGTCGACACGTGAGGGTGCCGGGCGCACCACGCGAGCGCCAGCTGCGCCATCGTGCCGCCGAGCGCCTGCGCGATGGGGGTGAGCGCGCGGACCTTGGCGATGCGATCCGCGGTGATGGCGTCCTGCAGCCAGGTCAGGCCGGGCTGCCCGAGCCGGCTGTCGGCGGGCACCCCGTCGTTGTACTTTCCGGTGAGCACGCCGCTCGCCAGGGGGCTCCAAATCGTGGTGCCGAGACCGCGGGACCGCACGTGCTCGCCGAGCTCGACCTCCACCCGCGCGCGGTGGAACATGTGGTACTGCGGCTGCTCCATCTGCGGCGGCACCAGGCCGTGCTGGTCGCAGAGCGCGTAGGCCTCGGCGAGCTGCTCGGCGGTCCACTCGCTGGTGCCCCAGTAGAGCACCTTGCCCTGCCGCACGAGCTGGTCCATGGTGCGAACCGTCTCCAACAGCGGCGTGTCGGGATCGTGCCGGTGGCAGAAGTACAGGTCGAGGTAGTCCACCTGCAGCCGCCTGAGCGCCGCGTGGCAGGCCTCGACCACGTGCTTGCGCGAGAGCCCGGTGTCGTTCGGGCCGTCGCCACCCCAGAACACCTTGCTCGAGACCACGTAGCTCTCGCGGCGAAGATCCTTGAGCACGCGGCCCATCACCACCTCGGCCTCGCCGCCCGCGTAGGCCTCGGCGTTGTCGAAGAAGTTCACCCCCGCGTCGTAGGCGGCGAGCAGGCAGCGGCGTGCCTCGTCGTCGTCCACGTGGCGGCCGTAGGTCACCCAGGCGCCGAGCGACAGCTTCGACACCTTCAAGCCGGCGTCGCCGAGACGGTCGTAGATCATGTTGCCTCCAGGCAAGGCCCCTAACGACCACACCTGGGCGTGCTACACTTGACACGTCAACAGTCTGGAGCCTCCATGCGCAGCCTGCTCAAGTCCGGCCTCCGCCGCCTCGCCCGTCCCGAGCCCGCGAGCCCGTCGCGGCCGTCCCGTCCGCGCGGCCGGAAGCTGGCCACGGTGCTCGCCGTGGCCGCGCAGAAGGGCGGCGTGGGCAAGACCACGACCTCGGTGAACCTCGCCGCCGCGGTCGCGCGGTTCCACGGAAAGCGGGTGCTCCTGGTGGACCTGGATCCGCAGGGCCACGTGCACACCGCGCTCGCGGAGATGGTGCGCGCGGGCGGCGGCGCGCTCTCCGACGTGCTGGCCGGCGACGGCAGCCTCGAGGTCATGGACGTGGCCACCGACACCCACGTCGACGGCCTGCGAGTGACGCCCCTCGACGCGAGCCTGGGCCACACCGAGAACCTCATCGGCTCCAGGATCGGCAAGGAGCTGCTCTTGCGCGATGCGCTGGAGGTCACGCGCTCCTGGTACGACCTGATCGTGCTCGACTGCCCCCCGAACCTGGGCAACCTCACGCTGAACGGGCTGGTGGCCGCCGACCAGGTGCTCATTCCCTGCGACCCGAGCCCGCTGGCGCTGACCGGCGTGACGAGCCTGGTCGAGGCCATCGAGGGGGCGAGCCGCCTGAACCCCGACATCGACGTGCTCGGCGTGGTGCTCACCCGGGTCGACGGCCGGAACAAGACCATGAACCAGGCGATGATCGGCGAGCTGGACGGAGCCTTCGGCGAGGCCCTGCTGCCCACCCGGATCGGCATCGCCTCCGGCCTCGCGAAGGCCCAGCACGCGGGCCTCGACATCTTCGCCCACGAGCCCGACTCGCGGGCCGCCGCGCAGTACCGCGCCCTGTCCGACGAGGTCGCTCGGCGTCTCTGGGGTGCGCCGGAGGCCTGATCGGGCTGGCTCCCGGCTACCCGCTGAACGCGAAGGGGTGGAAGAACCGGGTCTCGATGCCCGCGGGGAAGCCCCAGGACCTCACGCGTCGCACCAGGCAGTCGGCCAGCCCTTCCGCACCGGTCGTGTCGGTCAGCACCTCCACCTGCTGCGCGCGCCCGTCGGCGATGTCGATCTGCAGCTCCACCCGGCCCTGCACGCCCGGCGTGAGCTTCAGGCTGCGCTGGTAGCAGTACACGACCTGCGGCTTGTAGCCCTTGAGCACCTCGACCAGCAGGGTCTTGTGGTCGCTCTGCCTGCGGATCGGTGGGGGCGCGAACATCCTGGCGCTCGCCACCCTCGCGGCCGGAGGCGTCCAGCTCACCTCGTGTGACGAGACCTGCGCCTCCCCGACACGCGCCCGCGCGAGCGGGCCGATGTCCGCGTTCGCGTGGTCCACGGTGCCGGTGCGGTAGGTCAGCTGGGGGCCGTCGGGCAGCGGCCCGGCGTCCTGCGCGTTCATCACGGCCAACAAGGCCTCGTCGCTCAGCTCGATCTCGGCGAGGCGCGCCAGGTTGTCGGCGTAGCGGTCCCAGGCGTCGTGCACGGTCTCGATCGTGAGGGGCGGTGAGCGCGCGAACACCTCCGGCGCAGAGCGGCCGATGGGCACCCCTGCGCCGGTCGCTTCGGGCGGCGGCGGTGGCGGCCGATCGGGGGTGATCAGGATCGCAGCGATCCGATCCGGGACGACGAACGTGCCGCCGTCGTCGGGCGGGACCCACGACCAGACGAGGATCTGCAGCACGCCCGCGAGCGCGGTCGACACGGCGAGCGCCACCAGGAAGGCGGGATCGTCCTGTTCGACGAAGCGCGGACGGAAGTCGGGGTGGGGCACGGTCAGCAGACGCCTGGAAGGGGCCACGTCTTGCAGATCGGTCCGCTCTCCGATCCCTGGAGTCACCAGCCGTCACGCCCACCGCGCTCCCGAGAAGCAGCGCACGGCGCGCTGGCAGGCCCGTGCACGGAGCCCGCCGCTGCGCTAGCAAGGGGCATGGAACACCTCGGATGACCCGCCGCGGCCTCGTGCTCGCGATCGCGAAGGGGCGCGCCGAGGTGCTGGTGGGCGAGGAGCTCGTCGACGCCCGGTTCACCGGCAACATGGCGCACCGGCGGAAGCACGACATCGCGGTGGGCGACGAGGTGGTGCTGGACGGGGACTGGCTCGCCGAGGTGCTTCCCCGGCGCACCCGCCTGTCGCGGCCCGATCCGGGGGATCGCACCCAGGAGCGGCTGATCGTCGCCAACATTGACGTGATCGGGATCGTGGCGGCCTGCCGCAAGCCCGCCTTCCGCCGAGGGCTCGTGGATCGCCTGTTGGTCGGTGTCTACCGCGGTGGCGCGCGACCGCTGATCGTCATCACGAAGCAGGATCTCCTGCGCGATCGCGCGAAGCTGGAGGCGGAGCTCGAGGCCTACCGGGAGCTGGAGATCGAGGTGATCCTGTGCTCGGCGATCAGCGGCGAAGGGCTCGATCGGGTGCGATCGGCGATCCATGGCCAGCTCAGCGCCTTCGTGGGCCACTCGGGCGTGGGCAAGTCGTCGCTGCTCACGGCGCTCAGCGGGGTCGCCATCGCCACCGGCGAGGTGCGGGCCTACGACGGCAAGGGCCGCCACACCACCACCCGTTCCCAGCTCCACCATCTCGGGGACGGCACCCGGATCATCGACACACCGGGGGTGCGGAGCTTCGGCGTGGGCCGCATCGACTACCGGCAGCTCGCCGAAGGCTTCCCCGAGATCGCCGAGGCGGCCGAGCTCTGCCGCTGGAACGACTGCAAGCACGCCAAGGAGAGCGAGTGCGCCGTGAAGGAGGCGGTCGGCGCCGGCGCGATCCGGGCGGTCCGGTACAAGAGCTACCTCCGCCTGCTGGACGAGCTGGTCTGACTCGGGCGTTGCCGAGCGCATGCTGCTGCTGATCCTGGCGGGCGCCACCACCTGGCCCGAGCCCGCCTCGCTGAACGACCTCGCGCTCAGATTCCCCCACGACTTCGGTCGCAAGCGCGTCTTCCTGGACTCCTGGCAACACCAGCGCGCTCTGGCAGGCCGAGCAGGGAAGCGCATCCGCTTCCTCCGACGTCCGACCATGCCCAGCGTCATCGTGGAGACCCACCACGCCTGGGATCTCGAGGAGGCGACCCGCTTCAACGAGCCGGAGACCTGGGACGGCCTGGCCGACGCGCTCGCCGCCGGCCTGATCGAGTTCTTCGACTGAGCGGATAGACCCGAGCCATGAACCGCACCGTGCGCGAGCCGGAGCTCGACGTCCCCTTCAAGGGCGTGGTCTTCACCGTGAACGCCATCACCGTGGCCGGCCGCGCCTCGCGCCGCGCACGGCTCCGCCACCGCCGGGTGCTCCGGGCCTTCGACCAGGCCGTGCTCGCCGCCCGCAGCGCCCCGAACCAGGTGGCCGGCCTGTTGGACGAGGCCGCGCGCGTCGCCGGGGTGAGCCGGGAGCAGGTGGAGCGCGCGCTGGCCGACACCACCCCGCCGCTGTCCGCCTTCGAGGGGCTCGCCACGCTGCTCAACGCCATCGACCAGCACGACCTGCCGCGCGCCCTGATCAGCGATCGTCCGGCACCCCTGGGTCCGCTCGGGGGCCCGCGTGGCTGGACCGCGGTGGTCTGCGGGGAGCAGATCGCCCACCTCCGTCCCTCCACGCGGCTCCTCGAGCCGATCGCGGAGACCGTGGGCGTGCCGACCTCGGAGCTCGTGCTCGTGGGCGAAGGACCGCTCGACGAGGCGCTGGCCGAAGCAGCCGGCTGCCCGCTCCTGTTGCGCGGACGCGACTGGGAGGGCCTGGCGGTGGTCGGCCGCAAGCTGCTCGGCGGCACGTGGAGCGGCTACACCCGCCAGATGAGGGGCAGCACGATGCGATAAGGGGGCGGCATGCCGAAGCTCACCGACCTGCCCCGCCGGGCTGGGCGCAAGGCGCTCGACATCGTGCGAGGCCCCCGCCCTTCCTCCCCCGTCCCCGAGCCCGTGGGACCAGCCACGGCCGATGCCGTGTTGATCCGCGTCGACGAGGCCGCGACCCACGTGCTGGTGGACCTGCGCCTCGAGCTGGAACGGAGGGCCGGCGTGATCCCCGGAGCGCTGCACATCCCCATGGCCGAGCTCGACGACCGCGCCGGGGAGATCCACACCCCCGTGGTGTTCGTGTGCGCGGACGGTGGTCGCTCCATCAGCGCCGCGATGCGCTTCCGCGAACAGGGCCGCCACGCCTGGGCGCTCCTCGGCGGCTTCGTCGCCTGGCAGGCGGCGGGCCAGCCCACCGAGCGCCCGGCGTGATCCTCTGGGCCCTGGCCTGCACCGGCGCGAGCGAGGTCGAGCCGCGCGGCCCCACGGTCGTGGTGGTCATCGGCTGCACCCTGCGCGCCGACCGTCTGCACCTCTACGGCCACACGGTCGAGAACACGCCCTACCTCGACCAGCTCGCCGAGGAGGGTGTGGTCTTCGAGCGCACCCTCGCAGCCGCCCCCTGGACCAAGCCCGCCATCGCGTCGCTCATCTCGGGTCGCTACCCGGTGGAGCTCGGCATCGACGACCCCGGGCCCGACACCAACACCGAGCGGGGCGTGCACCCCGACGTGCACACCCTCGCCGAGCGCTTCTCCGAAGCGGGCTGGTCCACCCTCGGGGCCACGGCCAACCCGAACGCCAACGCGGTCTTCGGCTTCGCGCAGGGCTTCGACGACTACCACGAGGCGGTGGGCCTCTGGCGCGACGGCTTCGAGAAGGTCGGCGGCGAGGAGGTCGTGGAGACCTGGCTCGCGCGAGCCGCACAGGAGACGGGCCCCGTGTTCGGCCAGCTCGTGCTGATCGACACCCACGCGCCGCGCGCCGGTCGCGGCTCCGAGACGGTGAAGTACGACAAGAGCGTCAGGGCCCTCGACGACGCGCTGAGGGCCCTCGACGACGGGCTCGCGGAGCAGGGCCGAAGCGAGCGCCTCTTGGTGCTGGTGGGCGACCACGGGGAGGGGCTGAGCCTGCCGGAGTGGGCCGGACACGCCCACGGCACCTGGCTCTACGAGCCCACCCTGCACGTGCCCTGGCTGCTGCACGGCACCGGCGTGGCGGGCGGCCGCCGCATCGGCGGCATCGCCGAAGGCATCGACCTCGCGCCCACCGTGCTCGAGCTGTCCGGCCTCGGCACCGAGGGGCTCAGCGGCCACAGCCGTTCGGCCCAGGTCCAGCAGGCCGACCAGACCACGAGTCCGGAGACCCTGACGCTGCAGGAGACCCGCTTCGGCACCGAGAAGCGCCAGCGCGTCACCACCCCCGACTGGGTGTTCATCCGGAACCGGGCCCGCGGACGCTACGGCAACCCGCGCGGCGACCAGGAGCTCTACGCCACCGGCGACACCTGGCAGGCCACCAACCTGGCGGACCAGCACCCCGACGTGGTGGCCCGGCTCGCGGCCGCGCTCACCGCCAAGCGCGAGCCACTGAGCCGGTCGCCCCTCGTGTGGGAACGGGAAGAAGCGCTGGACGAGGCGATGATCGAACAGCTCGAAGCGCTCGGCTACGTCGATGGCGGGGAACACGACTAGCCCCCGTGCGCAGGCAGAGGCCAGCCGGCTGCAAGCCCGGCGTTGGCAGCGGATCAGCGAGCGCGGCCAGGCCTTCCTGCCGGAGGACTGACCGGTCAGTCCGCGTAGAAGAACGCCGGGGTGGCGTCGTACTCGAAGGTCATCGGGCGCCGAGCAGGTGGCCCGGTCGGTCGCCGTCGCCGCGGTGTCGGCCGGAGCCACCGCCCCCGTGCAGGCCACCCACAGCGCGAAGGTCATGCCCTCACTCGTAGAAGAAGGCGAGCTTGCCGTCGAACTCCAGCACCACCGAGATGTCCTCGCACGTGCCGTCGCCGTCGCGATCGAGATCCTTGAGCGCCATCACCACCGGCTCGAGCACCGCGGCCACGTCGTCGCCGATGCCGTCGCGGTTGGCGATCTCCATCACGTAGTCGGCGCTCACGCCGCCGTTGATGAAGCCGCTGACCGTGCCGTCGCCGTGAAGCTCCACCCGCGCCCGCGCACCGTAGATGTCGAAGTCGATCGCCTCCCGGAAGACCTGCAGCGGCAGCCGGTAGTCGAACTTCGCGCTGTCGATGCGTCCGTCGACCACGCTGGTGCTCACGGTCTCGATGGGCGAGTCCGGATCCCGCTCGAAGGTCTGGCCGCTCTCCACGCTGCCGTCGTTGCCCACGTTCGGCGTGCCCGTGGCCTGCTGGATGGTGAGATCGACGCACGCGTCGTCCACCTCGCTGTTCACGTCCTCGAGCTCCAGCATCAGCAAGAGCTCCCCCGAGTTGATGCTCTCGAGGATGAGGTCCTCGAGCACCACGGCCTGGGTGCTCTCGAGGGCCGGGATGACCTGCCCGAAGGCGTTGTCGATGCCGGTGTTGCCTTCGGCGTCCACGAAGTCCTGGATGCCGCAGCCCCAGGGCTCGCCGGCGTCGGTCTCGTCTTCGTCGAGGTCGTAGCCGCGGGTCACGCCGTCCTCGATGCGCGCGAAGGCCACCCGGGTGAGCACGGCCACCTGCGTCTCGCCGGCGCCTGCGCACTCGTCCACGGCCGCCGCCGTGTCGTCCGCGGTGCCACCGCTGCACGCCAACAACAGCGCGATCACAGCTGGATCCCCGACAGCCCCTCGGAGGTCTGCATGTCCTCGGTCCCGAAGCTCGACACACCCATGTCCATGGCGCGCTGCAGGCTGAAGAGCACCTTGCTCGCGTTGTCGCCCGACAGGCTCCGGTAGTGGTAGTTCGTGCGGAAGAAGCCGCAGCAGTTGCCGAACAGCAGGATGGGCATCTCGTCGATGTCGTGGGTCTGCGCCATGCTGTGCTCGCTGGTGGCGAAGACCACCATGTTGTCGAGCATGGTGCCGTCCCCCTCGGGAATGCTGGCCAGCTTCTCCACGAACACGCCGAGCTGCTCCATGCAGTAGGTGGTGATCGCGTTGACCTCGGGCTGGTCACCGGCCTCGTTGTGGGTGAGGTCGTGGTGGCCGGCGCTGGCATCGGGGAACAACAGCCCGTTGATCGGATCGGTGAAGAAGTGGGCCGCCACGCGGGTCTGGTCGCAGGCCAGGGCCATGGTGACCAGGTCCGACATCACGGCGTTGCGCTCCGCGAGCTGCGGGCGGCCCTCCACGTCGTCGTAGGCCGCTTCGGGCTCCGCCGGGCGCTCGCACGCCTCCATGTTCGGGGGGTCCTCGATCAGGCGCTTCAGGCGCTGCTCGATCTCGTAAACCCCCTCGTAGTGCTGCTCCAGCCGCTCCTTGTCGGCCGCGCCGACCTTGGACTCCAGGGCCTTGATGTCCTCCATGGTCGCGTCCAGCACGCTGCGACGGAGCTGGTAGCGCGGGTCCACCTCGCCCTCTTCCCCGGGCTCGTAGAAGCTGTCGCCGAAGAGCCGCTCGTAGAAGTCGATGGGCGAGGTCTCGGGCGGGTTCTTCGAGTTCGGTCCGTTGTAGCTGCGGCCGTCGGCATCCGACGCCGCGGTGACGATGCTCGAGTAGAGGGTCTCCGAGCCCACCTCGTCGGCGATGACCTGATCGATCGAAGGCGCCGCGAAGGTGTCGGTCTCGCTCGCACCGTCGATCGGCGACCCCGACAGGATGCCCGCGCACCCCGAACCGTGAGGCACGATGTTGTCGGTCTTCACCGACATGCCCGTGACCACGCACAGCTGATCCTTCACCTCCTGAAGCGGCGCGAGCTGTTCGGAGAGCTCCCAGTCGTCGCCTTCCGCCTCCGGGGTCCAGCGGTCGGGGTGCATGCCGTTGCCCCAGAACCACAAGACGAAGCGCTTGGGGAAGCCCGACGCGTCGCACGTGGCTGCGTACGCGTTGCCGTTGACGCCCATCATGGCCTCGAGCGGCGGCAGCGCGAGGCTCATCAGCGCGCCCTTGGCGAAGCCGCGCAGCACCGTCCGGCGGTCCATCACCATCGGTGCGCCGGCGCGCTTCCGGAAGTCGCGCACGCCGAGCAGGCTCGGGCGCCACAGCGGGTTCTTCTTCATGCCACTCACTCCACGGCCCCCACGTAGCGGAAGGCGGGACTGGTCACGACCTGCAGCAGCAGCTGCTGCACCGAGTAGCCGCCCAGCTCCCAGAGCCGCCACGCGTGGTCGATGGCTTCGTCTTCGCCGTTCACGGTGCTGTGCCCCAGGGCATACGCGAAGGTGGTGTCCGCCATGCAGGGGGTGAGATCGTCGTGCTCGGCCACCACCGCGGCCAGCTCCCACGCGTCGGCGAAGGCCGTGCCGTCGAGCTCCCCGCTGGGGTCGATGGTGGCGTCGTTCTCGGTCAGCCGCCACATGCCCAGGCTGTCGTAGTTCTCCAGCCCCAGGCCGATCGGGTCGGTGAGGTTGTGGCAGCCCGCGCAGCTCGGGTCCTCGAGGTGCACGGCCACCCGGTCACGCAGGGTCGGCGCGTCCTCGCTCGCCTCGGGGATCGACGCGTCCACGTCGGTCGGCGGCAGGGGGATGGTCTGGCAGAGGAGCTTCTCGCGGATGGCCTTGCCCCGCAGGGTGGCGGAGCTGGACACCGCGTGGGCGTTCAGGGCGAGGAAGCTGATGTGCCCGAGCAGGCCCCGGCGCCCGTCGTCCTCGGTGAAGACGATCTCGCCGAAGCCTTCGCGCTCGGGCGCCCGCACCGCGTACATCGACGCCAGCTTGTGGTCGACGAAGCTGCGCGTGCTGGTGAGCAGCTCGCGGTAGTCGCCGTCGTCGTCGAACACGAGCGCGTCGACCGCCAGGAGCGTCTCCTCCCGCGCGGCCGGCCCGATGGCTTCGCTCATGTGCGGGAAGAGCGTGGTGTCCTTGGTGAGCTGGTCGAGCTCGTAGAGGCCGAGCATCTCGGAGAAGAGCGTGCGCACACCCTCCCGGGCACGGTCGTCGGCGAGCAGCCGCTCCGCCTGGGCCAGGAGCCCCTCGCGGGTGGACAGCTCGTCGGCGGCCGCAGCCGCCAGCAGGGCGGCGTCCGGCGTGGTGTTCCACAGGAAGTAGGACAGCCGGCTCGCCAGCTCGTGGCTGGACAGCACGTACTGCCCCTCGTCGTCGCTCCAGGTCCCGAGCTCCTGCCGGTACAGGAAGGGCGGCGCCATGAGCAGGCCGGCCACCCCGAACGCGAGGCCCTCGTGGAAGTCGCCGAGGGTCTCCGCGGCGGCGGCCGAGAGGTCCACGACCCTGGCGAGCTCCGCGTCGGTCACGGGCCGGCGGAAGAGCTGGTTGCCGAGGCTCGAGAGCACCTCGGAGGCGCAGGCATCGTCCACGGTGTCGGTGGGCTCGCAGGCCACGAACTCCGCGCGCAGGTCCTCGCCCACCACCTGCTCGGCGAGGTCGTAGGCGGCGTCCTCGTACTTCTCCACGCCCCACGAGCTCACGGCGGTCTGGGAGGCGCCGATGCTGTAGAGGCCGTCGACCTCCGTGTCGGGCTCGATGGACGTGGGGAGCAGGACCTGGTCGCCGAGGATGTCCTGCAGGCTGTTGAGGTACTGCTCCTGCGTGAGCCGCCGCAGCGTGGCGGCCGGCGGCACCACCGCGGGCTCGGCCAGCGGGTCGCGCTCGATCGGCTCGCCGCACCCGACGAGCGCCCATGCTAGAACAAGTTTCACTCTCGACCTTTAGCCGGCTGCCTGCCGTCCGCAAGGGCGCGAGGATAGTCCAACAATCCCCTCCACGCGAGACGACATGCTGCTCTTGTGGGCCTGCACGGGCCACCCCGTCGACACCGCCGAGCCGGTGGATCCGGTGGTCGAGCTCTCCGAGGCCGGTCCGCACGGTGTCGGCTACCGGGAGGGCAGCGTCACCTACGAGGGCGTGGCGGGCAGCCGCACGCTGCGCCTGGCCACCTGGTACCCCACGAGCGACACCTCCGGCTTCGACGCCACCTACCTCGGTGGCCTGATCGAGGCCGAGGGCGTGCTCGCCGACGCCGAGCCCGACCCCGGCCCCTTTCCGGTGGTGGTCTTCAGCCACGGGCACCAGGGCTACGCCGAGGCGGCCAGCTTCCTGATGGAGCACCTGGCCAGCCACGGCTGGCTCGTGGTGAGCCCGGACCACACGGGCAACACCACCTTCGACTCGGCCGACCGCGACACGGCCATCTACCTGCAGCGCCCCGAGGACCTCTCCGCCGTGCTCGACCACACCGAGCAGGGCTGGGACGTCACCGAGACCGTGGTGGCGATGGGCCACAGCTTCGGTGGCTTGTCGCTCTACGCGGTCGGTGGATCGCCCTTCGACGCGGCGGGCATCGAGGCGGACTGCGCGGCTGGCAGCGACGACGCCATCTGCTCCACCCTCGACGCCGAGCTCCTGGCCGCGTTCTCCTCCAGCTACCGCGACGACCGGGTCGATGCCCTGCTGCCCATGGCCAGCGGCGACTTCTCGCGCTTCGGAGCCGCGAACGTGGCCGCCGTCGAGGTGCCCGTGCTGATGATGGATGGGTCCCTCGACACCGGCAAGGCGGAGGAGAGCACCTGGTACTGGGACGCCCTGGGCGGCGAGCCGCACCGGCGCTTGCACCTGGTGGGGGCGCACCACAACACCTTCACGGACTACAGCGGCCTCATCGAACAGCACGAGGAGCTGATCGATCCCGAGGAGGGCTGGCGCATCGTGCGCACCTACGCCCTGGCCTTCGCCCGCTTCGTCGACGGCGACACGAGCCTGGAAGGCTTCCTGAGCGGGGATCCGGCGATGTCGAGCGCGGTGGAATGGGGCAGCTGATTCCGGCGTAGGTTGAGGCGTGGACCTGCCCGACCCCCGGCCCGCGGAGCTTCCCGACGGCCATGCCCAGCATGCCTACGTCGGCATGCAGTGGGCCTTCATCGGCGGCCTCTTCGTGGTCGCCGGCCTGCTCTCGGGCATGTGCATGGGCCTCACGCTCGTGATGGTGCCCGCGGGGCTGGTCGCGCTGCCGCCCGCCCTGTGGCGCCTCACCAAGCCGGGCCCCAGGGTGAGCGGTCTCAGCTGGCGGAGGCTCTCCCGGATCCTCATCGTGACCTCCGCCGGCCTGCTCGCAGCGGGGCTGGGCGTGGTCCAGCTCGAGTGGGCCCACGGGGGGCTGGAGCAGGCCCTGCTGGTAGCGTCCGCGCTGGCCGCCGGTGCGCTGAGCGTCACCCTCGCCATGCACGTGCGCAGCGTGGTGGCGGTCGGCCATCCCCTCCGGATCGGGTGGCCGCTCGCCGTGCTCCTCCAGGGGCTCCCGCTCGCCTGGATCGGCCTCGCCCAGTTCGCCATGCCGAGCCCCACCCGCGAGATCGCGGTCGTCTTCGCCGTGATCAGCATCTTCGTGATCAGCATCTGGATGCTGCTCCGGAGCGGCCACGCCCGCGCCGCCCTGCGCAGCCTGCGACCCGAGCCCGTAGGGCCCGCCCATGTGCAGTGGGCCGAGGTGGCGCAGTCCCTCGACCTCACCCCGACCTACCACCCGTGGGGGCTGGAGCTCCTGGGGCGCGGCGACGACGGCCTGACCACCCGGGTGCGCTTCGAGACCAGCGTGGCCCCCGCCCGCCTCCGCGTCGAGGTGCCGGTGCCCGCGCTGCGAGCCACCGACAGCGGGCGCGCCCTCTGGGTGCGACGCCGGACCGCAGCGGACCGGGAGGCCGCCTTCGGCGATCCGGTGCTGGACGCCGCACTCGCCGGGGGCGGCCCCAGGCTGACGGAGCTGCTGGGAGGCTTGCACGCCACTCTGCTGGAGGCCGTGCACGGGCACCCGGCCACGCTCAGCCAGGGCCAGGTCGTGCTCGAGCTGCCCCTCGAACAGCGTGACGTCTACCTCGAGCCGAAGGGCATGGAGCTCGCTCCCCGACGGGATCGGCTGCCCGCCGCCATCCGGGCCATGCGGCGCCTGGCGGGCATCCTCCAGATCCAGGTGACCGACCGCATCGAGTGAGCCCACCGTGCTACGTTTCGCGCCATGTCCGAGCTCGATCTGCGCGCCCTCAGGCGCCTGAGCAGCTGCTGAACCCCGCGCCCGTCTGGGACCGCTGGGCCGACGACGTCCGCCCGGACCGCTCCCCGATCGCCACGGTCAACGCGCTCGACATCCACGCACCCGCCGAGGCGATCTGGGCCCAGCTGGTGCGCGCCGAGGCGTGGCCGGACTTCTACGAGAACGCGCGGAAGGTGGTCGTGCACGGCCCGAGCGCCCCCGACCTGGCGGAGGACGTGGTGTTCACCTGGGTGACCTTCGGGCTGCCGGTGCGCACGGTCGTCGAGGTCTTCGAGCCGCCCCACGCGCTGTCGTGGCGGGGCCAGGAGCCCTACGGTCGGGCGGTGCACACCTGGCAGATCACGCCCATCGAGGGCGGCTGCCGGGTGACCACCGAGGAGGTGCAGGCCGGGCTCGTGCCCTGGCTCGCGCGGTGGTACCTGCGACCCGGACTGTTGCGCTGGCACCAGCGGTGGCTGGAGGGGCTGGCCAGCCGGGCGTGAGAGGATGATCCGAGAGCGGTCCGCAATGGGCCCGCGGCGGGTGACGATGTCGAAGAAGGACCTGCTGGACCGGATCGAGCGCACGTCGGTGCCGCGCCGGACCACCGCACGGCCCGGCGACGAGCCCCGGAACGACACGAGGGTCGCGAAGGGCGTGATCCGCAGGCGACGCAAGGCCAAGGCCCCCGCCCCGGCCGTGGCGAAGGCCGTTCCGACGGGCGCGGGCAAGGCCCAGCCAGCGACCGCCCCAGCACCCGAGCCCCCGAGACCGACGGGTCCCGACCCCCGCACGCTGGACTCCGTGTTCCGCTACGCGCTGCCGCACCCCCTCGCAGCGCTCTACCGCCAGCGCTACGCGCACCACCTCGCCAGCCGCCGCCTCGCTGCGTCCATCCTCCTCGCGGAGGGCGTGGTGCGCTTCCTCGCGCTGACCGCCCTGGCCGACGCCGTGCCCCTGGTGGCGCACGACAAGACCTTCCGATCGTGGATGAAGCTCCTGGTGAACGCCGGCTTCGGCAAGTGGCTCCGGCTGTTCCGGCAGACCACGTCACACGCCGCGCGGGTCGGTCCGCCCTTCGTTCCGGAGCTCGCCGCCCTCGTCGACGGGCCCTGGTTCGAGGCAGCCGACACGCTCCGGTCGTTCCGCAACGGCTGGTCCCACAAGCTCCTGGCCACCCAGCCGGAGTCGGTGGCCGAGGAGCTCAAGCAGAGCATCGACGAGCCCCTGCGCGTGCTCCTGTCGGGCGTGCTGTTCCTCTCCGACTACGCCCTCGGCGAGTTCGTGCACGCCGACCACGACGACGAGGCGCACCGGTACCACTTCTACGGCATGCGCGGGCTCGACCCCACCCAGGATCCCACCTTGGTCGAGAGCGCCAGGAACGTACCGACCAACAAGCCGGTGCTGGTCCGAGCCGATGGCTCCGTGCTCCGCCTCGAGCCCCTCCTGCGGGTGGCACACCTCCGGGCGCCGCGGCTGGAGCGCCTGGTCTGGCTGGAGAAGGTCCGCAGCGACAGCACCATGGCGGTGTTCCACAACCCCCAGCACCCCGCGTGGGAGACCGAGCAGGATCTGGAGGGCTGGCTCCACGACAAGGACCGCTGGCGTGGCGTGGCGGAGCCCGGCTTCTCCCCCGCGAGCCTGAAGGCCATGTTGGCGTCCACGCAGACCCCGACGGGCAGGCTTCCCGAGGCGTACACCTTGATCGGCCTCATCGGCCAGGGCGGCATGGGCCAGGTGTGGGAAGCGGAACACAAGGTGCTCCGCCGCCGCGTGGCGCTGAAGATCCTGCGGCAGGACCTGGTCGCCTCGGCGACCGCCCGTCGCCGCTTCGAGCGCGAGGCCCGCCTGCTCGAACAGCTGGACCACCCCGCCATCGTGACCATCCACACCATCCAGCGCACCGCCGATGGCACACCCTTCATCGAGATGGAGCTCGTCTCGGGTGAGGACCTGCAGGAGATCCTCGACCGCGACGGCCCGATGTCGGTGCCCGAGGCCCTGGCCGCCTTCGAGCAGGTGCTCGAGGCGCTGGCCTACGTGCACGCACACGGCACCTGCCACCGCGATCTCAAGCCGAGCAACTTCCTGCGCAGCGCCACCGGGATCCGCATGATCGACTTCGGCATCGCGTCGGTCGATGGCGGCACCCGCTACACGCGCACGCTCGCGGTGATGGGGTCCGAGGGCTACCGGGCGCCCGAACAGGCGAACCCGCGCCACGAGGCGTCGCCGCGCATGGACATCTACGGCGCCGGCTGCCTGCTCTTCGCCCTCTTGAAGGGCCATCCGCCGAGTCCGATGTCGGCCACCCACCTCGACCAGGAGCTGCCGGACACGCCGCCTGCCCTGCGCTCGATCCTGGCACGAGCCATGGCCTATGCACCCGAGGATCGCTTCGACGGCGCGAACGCGCTGGCCTCCGCGCTCGACGCCATGCCCGTGGCCGACTTCTTCATCTGGCTCCGGCGACCGGCCGAGGGTGGACCCGACACCGGAAGCGTCGACTGGGTGGCGCCCGCCGACGGCCTGCAGATCGGGCGGCTCGACGTGCCGTACCACTGGTGCGACCTGAAGGTGGACGCCCTCTCCTACCGAGAGGACGGCTTCGAGGTCGCCTTCGAGTGCTTCGCTCCTCACGAGGGGAACGGATGGCCCGCCTTCGGTGGCGCGGCGCCCACCGGCCTGCGGTGGCACCCGCCCATCCGGGCGTGAGGCGCCGCTTCCTCACGCTCGGCGAGGCGCAGTCTTCGCCGCCGTGGACGGGCCTCGCGTCGGAGACCGAGTGACCCTCCCCAGCGACCTCCACGACCACCTGGTCGGCTTCGCCCGGCAAGGCGGCTCGCTCACGGTGCTGACCGGGGCCGGCATCTCGGCGGAGTCCGGCATCCCCACCTTCCGCGGGCCCGAGGGCTACTGGACGATCGGGTCGACGCACCACCAGCCCACCGAGATGGCCACGAACGCGATGTTCCGGCGCCACCCGGAGGCGGTCTGGTCCTGGTACCTGCACCGACTCGGCGTGTGCCGAGCGGCGTCCCCCAACGCGGGCCACCGCGCGGTCGTCGCACTCGAGCAGACCTTCGGCGACGCCTTCCGGCTCATCACCCAGAACGTGGACGGCCTGCACACCCGTGCTGGTTCCAGCCTGGAGCGGACCCACGCCATCCACGGCAACCTGGAGCTCGTGCGCTGCGCGGCCGCCTGCAGCGACGAGCTGCTCCCGTTCCCCGACCACGTGCACCCCGTCGCCAAGGGCGAGCCCGTGCCACAGGCCACCTTCGACACCCTGGTCTGCCCCCGCTGCGGCGCCCGCCAACGTCCGCACGTGCTCTGGTTCGACGAGACCTACGACGAGACCTGGTTCCGCTGGAACAGCTCCCTGAGCACGGCCGAGACGACCGACCTGCTGATCACCGTGGGCACGAGCGGCGCCACCAACCTGCCCACCCAGGTCGTGTGGACGGCGGCGCGGCACGGCGCGGCGATCGTCGACGTCAACCCCACCGACAACCCCTTCGCCGATCTGGCGCGGAGGGTGCCGCGCGGCTGGGCCCTTCCGGGGGCAGCCGGCGAGGTCCTGCCGGCCCTGCTCGACGCGCTGCGCTGACCGGCCCGGGGGACCCGGTAGCGGTGGCGGTAGACTGCCGCCATGCTGCTCCTCCTCGCGTGCTCCCCGGTGCAGGTCACCGCCACCCCGGACACCGCCGACACGGGCACCCAGCCAGCGCCCGGCGACACCGACAGCTCCGTGCACGACACCGACGACACCGATCCCCCCGCCGACACCAGCGCGCCCGCGGACACCGCGCCGCCCGACGACACCGCCGTCGGGCAGGACTGCACCGAGGGCGGCGGCGACGGCACCGGCTTCCTCGCGGCCGACGGCCTCTCGGCGCTCCTGATCGCCCCCGAAGGCTTGGAGTGCGCACCGCTGGTGATCTTCGGCCACGGCGCCGACAAGCCCGGCTCGTGGCTCGACGACGAGTGGTCCGACCCCCTCGGCACCGGGCTCCAGCGGCTCGCGAACGAGCGGAGCTTCGCCCTGCTGGTTCCCGGCGTGGAGGAGGGGCAGTCCGAGCACGGCTGGTACCTCGACAACTGCTCCGCCTTCGGCTCCCTCGTGGGCCTGGTCGGCGACGAGGCGTCGATCGACAAGAACCGGGTCTACCTGGCCGGCCAGTCGGCCGGCGGCTTCGTCACCGCCTACAGCACGCTCTACTGCCCCGAGCTCTTCGCGCACACAGCGGTCGTGTCGGCCGGGACCGGCGGCTACTTCGACTACCCCGCGGTGGACCCCGATCCGAAGGTGCCGGTCTACGTGGTGCACGATCCAGACGACCAGATCGTGCCCTACAGCCAGGGCGAGAGCTACGCGGCGCTGCTGGAGCTCAACGGGCACGAGGTGGTCTTCGAGGACTGGGAGCTCGGCAACGGCGGGCACAGCTGGACCGAGGAGCTGACCCCCGCCGTGCTCGGCCAGTTCGGCATCCCGTGATCCTGCTCCTCGCAGCGGCTCTGGCGCAGCCCGCCCCGGCCCGCCTCCACCCCGAGGCCCTGCTCGACGGCGAGATCCGGTACACCCTGCCCACGCTCAGCCACCGGAGCGACTTCCGCGCCCGGGACGCCCACCCGGAGGGCAGCTACCTCTACTACCAGCGGCGCCTGCCGCAAGACGACCAGGGGCACTTCGACTACATCCACGCGGTCTCGGAGTTTCGCTTCGCCCGCGACGACGGTCTGTTCGACGTGCTGATGATCGAGACCAGCCCGGTCGTCTCGAGCGGCCTCTTCTTCCGCGTCAGCGGGGTCGAGGGCGTGACCCTCGCGTATGGCTGCGACCTCGAGCGGCAGTGCCAGGCCGAGCACACCGTGGCCGTGACCTGGGCCAACTCGAGCGCCGACTACATCGTGGCCGCCGACGACTTCGAGGGGCGCGTCGAGGCGCCGACCATGCGCCTGCTCCGCATCGGTCGGGCGCTCCACCGGGAGATGCTCCGCTTCTACGACGCGAGCATCCGCACCGTGAACCGTGCCTACGTGCTCGACGACGAGGTGAGCCTGCCCTGGCCCGAGCGCCCGTGGAGCTACGCCCAGCTGGCTCGCTTGATGCGCCACAAGCAGCGCCTGGAGGCTCAGCTCGGGGGCTGAGCCGCCTCCTGCTCGAGGAGCGCCGGGAAGGCCCGGGTCACCGCCACGGCGAGCCCGGAGCCCTTCCGGGTGGAGCGCAGCACCCGTGCCGCGATCGCCTGGGCCTCGGGATCGCCGGCGTTCCGCAGCGTGAGCGCGTCGAGGTAGGCCTCCACGGGACCGGTCTGCCGGACGTTCGCCTTCACCTGCGCCACGAGCTCGGCGGCGCGCACCTCGTCGAGCCGGTCCTCCAGGTAGAGCTGGGCCAGCATCCGCCCGGCTTCGACGTCGAAGGCCTGGCTCCCGCAGCGCCCGGTGTTGCAGTTGCTCGTGAGCCCGCGCTCGAGCACCTGCATCGCCTCCAGCCGCTTGTCCGCCTGGATGCGGCAGCGCGCCATCAGCTTGTAGAGCCCGAGGTCGCGGGGTGCCTTCTTGACCAGCGCCGCGGCGAGCCCGTCGGCCTCCTCGAGCCGACCGAGGGCTTCGAGCGCCATCGCCCGCGCCCCCTGCACGGCGAGGTCGTCGCCGACCGCGTGCTCCAAGGCTTCGTCTCGACGCTGGGTGGCCAGCAGCAGCTGCACGAGCAGGGCCCCCGTGTGCACGCGACCGATGCGCGCATGCCCGACCGCGGCGCCGAAGGTCTTGAGGTCGCTGACGGCGAGCGCGAGGTTGCCCTCGGCCTGCGCCGCACGAGCGCGCTCGTAGCGCACCACCGGCTCGTCGTGCACGAAGGCGCTCAGGCGCTGCACGGCCAGGGCAGGTTGGCCGGACTCGATCAACCCCACCGCCGACGCGAAGTCCGGCCCGAGCCCGATGAGCCGATCCCGCATGGACTCCGGGTAGGCCTCGAGCGCCATGGCGAAGGCCACGCGAGGGTCGTCCGGGGGGAGCGAGAAGAGCGGGTCGGCCGCCTCGGGATCCTGGATCGCCGGGTCGTTGGCCAGCGCCAACCCCTTGGGCGGCTTGGCCGACTGGCGGAGCTCCCGAACCTGCCGGCGGGCCGCACGCACCGAGGCGTCGGGCCCCTGGGCGAAGCGGCCTGCGAGCTCGAGGTGCTCGGCCGCCTTGGCGAAGGTCCCGGCCGTGGCAAAGGCGATCGCCTCGCTGCAGTTCAAGGCCACGAGGGCTTCGCGAGCCTCGGCGCGCACCGCGTCGGCCTCGGGTCCCTGCAGGCCCTCGAGCTGGTCCAGCGCGTACATGTGCTCGCCGCTCGCCAGGAACTTCCGAGCGCGTGCGATGCGCTTCTCGTTCGATGGCGAGAACCAGCCGAACATCCGACCTCCGGTGCATCCAGACCCAGCGTATACCGTGCCCGCGTTCGCGCCGTCCTGCGCGCAGGAATCCCGGGCTCGCCCGAAACGAAACCGCCGACCCTGGCATCCTCGGCCCATGAACCTGCTCCTCCTCTTCGCGTGCACGGGCACCGAACCCTGCGCCGACGGCTACGGACGGCTCGGCGACGGATCCTGTGTGGCGCTGGACGACGGCGCGGACCCCCTCGACGACCCCACCGACACGTCCGACCTCGACAGCGCCCCCCCGACCGACACCGACACCGGAGCA
>Ga0114932_10001248_pt1 | contig 29192 bp, 12 predicted proteins | sample 2SBtaG_2_FD_87286 | JGI IMG/M metagenome (GOLD analysis project Ga0114932, IMG submission 87286) | Deep subsurface microbial communities from Kolumbo volcano to uncover new lineages of life (NeLLi) - 2SBTROV12_ACTIVE470 metaG | ecosystem: Environmental > Aquatic > Marine > Volcanic ...
AGGTGCTCGATGACATCGTGAGCGAGCACGAGGAAGTCGAGCGCCATCTCGTACGCGTCCAGCTTCTCGTGGGCGAAGGCCATGCCCGATGGTACGGCAGGCCTGCCGCGAACGGGAGCGGGAACGGGAGCGGGAGCGGGAGCGGGAGCGGGAGCGGGTATGCCCGTAGGCGGTCACGCCGCGACAAGCGGCTTGCCGGCGTAGGTCCACTTGAAGGGCTTGGCCAGGACCGCGTTGAATCGAGGCGCCGTCTGCCAAGACACATTCCCCCCTTGTTGACGCAACTGCGCAAATGCGGCTCGATGGGTGGGTGAACGTGACACGATCGATTCTCGGCACTTTCCTGACAGCGCTCGTCGGCGTTTCGTCGGTCGCGTGCGGCGGCGCCCAGAAAAAGGTCGTCAAGCTCGACCCGATGGTCATCAAGCACGTCGATTCGGGCAAAGGGCGTACGGTATACGTCCGCGACTTTGAGCTGCTCTACAAAGACGCCACCGACGCATACCAGGCCAAGAAGTACCCGCGTGCGGCCGAGCTCTACGACATCCTGGCGCGCGAGTTTCCGGCCGATGAGCGGCTCGGCGCGACGCAGTTCAATGCCGGCCTCTGTTACTTCGCGCTGCGCAAGTTCGACCAGGCTGTGGTGCGATTTCGGGATGCGACGCGGCGGCGGGTCGGCACGCGAGATGCGCGCGATAGTGTCTTCTTGATGGCGCAGTCCTTCTTCAACGCAGGCAAATACGATCATGCAGCCGCCATCTACAGCGCGGTGCTTGGCGATGCGGAGCTCGACGGGCCGGAGGTTGAGCGCATCATCGGGGGCAAGCTCGGTTTGCTCGATCAGCTCGAGGCCACCGCGCGCAAGGGCATTGCGCTGCGACAGGGCGGGCGTCCGCACGAGGCTGACAAGACGTTTCGCAAGGTGCAGCGCATCTACAACAACCATCGGGAGGTGCGCTTGGTCGCTGAGAGCCCGTGGGTTGCGCGCGCTTACTACGAGCGTGGCGAGATCTACCGGGAGCTCTTTGCCACCATCAAATTTCGGCTCCCTGTTGAGCGCATGCAGAAGGAGCTCGAGGACAAGGCGCAGCTCTTCCTCAAGGCACAGAACCAGTATTTCCGATGTGTTCGACTTCACGACAAGAAGTGGTCGCTCGCGGCGGGCTACGAGATCGGCACGTTGTACGCCCGGCTGATCGACGACATCTATGCGGCTGAGGTCCCGACCGACCTCGATGCGGACACGGTCTCTGCTTACAAAGAGGAGCTTTGGAAGCACACGCGCACGCTCGCGAAGAAGGCTGTCGTGGTCTTCAAGAAAAACATCGAGTTGGCGCAGCGCATGGGTCAGACCGGCCAGTGGGTGCAACGCAGCGTCAAGCAGCTCGATCGGATGAAAACGCTGCTCGAGCAAGAAGACCGCCGGTCCAAGTCCTACAATGCACCTGTGGGCGCTGAGAAGAACGACCCGAACGACAAGACCCCCAAGGACCCGGCGCGGCGCAAGAAACGTCGAAAGTAGCGGGTGGCGAGCGAGGCAGCTGTGGCGGATGACACCCTGAAGTACATGCGCAGCGATACCGCGCGCAGCCCCCTGGCCAAGGTCCGAACGCGCGATGATCCGCGGCTTGCGGCGCGCATGATCGCGCTCGATGGCGATCCCAAAGAGGACATCGTGCGCACTGTGCTTGTCGGCGTGTCCGACGATCGGGGCGTGGGGCTATTCGGCGGCCGACTTGGCGCTATCGAGGGGCCGCAGCGGTTTCGCGACTACTTCTGGCGGATGCATGCGCCCGAGGCGATCAAGGCGGGCAGCATTCTCGACGCTGGCGATATGGTCAGCGCGGCCCGCACCAATGAAACCCATGCGCGGCTGACCGAGGTCATCGATGTGCTGCGGGATCGCTTCAACAGCGCTCGTTTCGTCGTCGTTGGTGGCGGCCACGATCACGTCTACGGCGAGATAATGGGCCTCGTCAGGTGGCTGAAGCGATCGGCCGAGGACGAGCGCAAGCTCCGCGTCGCTCATGTGTGCATCGATAGTCGCCCCAACGTGCACCTGGCGTCGGGCGAACCGCATGCCGGCGCGGGAGTCCGGCGACTCTTGTTGGAATCAGCTGCGCGCCTCGATGGCGGATCGTTGGTTGTTTGGGGCGTTCAGCGGGCAGACTCGGCGGACAAGCACCTGCAGTTCCTGCAAAGCCAGGGCGCAACGACGGTCTTGTGGGAGGAGATCGAACGAGACCCACGCGCGGCCGCTGCCGAGCTGTGCGCGGCGATCCAGGCGCTCGGTGACGGGCACGATGCCGTGACGATCTCGGTCGACATGGCCGCGTTTTCGCAATCGGTAGCTCCCGGCGTGAGCGAACCTTCACCTGTCGGCGTGCATCCGAGCGCTGTTTTGCAGGCCGTGACGACGCTTCGCCAGCTCGATTGTCCGACCCAGGTTGGGATCTACGGGCTCAACCCGCGTTACGACCGTGATGGGGCAACGGCAAGGCTCGCCGCGCGCATCGCTTGGACGTACACAACCGCACGACCGAAGGCCGCCGAGACTTGATACGGAGGGTGGGGTGAGACTGCTGGAGTCGAATCAGGCCGACGCGGCGGTGCGTTGGCCCTGACTTGAGTCGATGATGCGCTCAAGCTCTTCGATCACGTCCTCTTCGGTCGCGTTGCGCGCCACGGAGATCTCTTTGACCAGCAGTGTGCGTGCTTGGTCGAGCATCTTGCGCTCACCGAACGAGAGGTTCTTGGTGTACTTGAGGCGGCTCAGGTCGCGCATCACTTCGGCGATGTCGAACAGCGAGCCGGTGTTGATCTTCTCGACGTAGCGCCGGTAACGGCGGTTCCACGTCTGGCGATCGACCGTCTTGGTGCGCTCGCGAAGCACGTCAAAGACACGCTCGACGTCTTCGTCAGAGATGACCTTGCGCAGGCCGACCGACTTCACCTTGGACACGGGAATCATGATCTTGCGATCGGTATCCAGCACGCGAAGCATGTACAGGACCACGGTCGTACCGGAGATCTGCTTGCTTTCGATCCCGGTAATTTCCGCGACACCTTGGCCGGGATAGACCGCACGATCGCCAATCTTGAACATCATCGTTGCGACTCCCGGTGAAGACAGCGTGCCCGGTGCGGAGAATGCCCCTGGCTGGTACGGCAGCCCTGACGAAATGGCTACGACTCGACGCAGCATTCGCGGGACTGCGCCGTGGAAATCCACTTCCTACGCCGACAACACAGGATAGCACCGCAGCATTCCAACTGGCAAGGCGAAGTCGGCGTGATCACTGGAACTCAGAGACAAATCAACGCGTTGCAGAGGGCTTGTCAGCCATGCAAATGACGCGGTGCGGCAAGGGCAGGTTGCAACAGAATCGCCCTCACCAACTGCGGGGCCTACAAGGGCATCCGCGCCAGTAGCGCACGGCCGATGGTCGCTGCGTCGAGGTATTCGATCTCAGCCCCCTGCGGCACTCCGCTCGCTATTCGTGTCAGGGAGAGGCCTTCGCGACGAACGAGGCGCTGGATGTACGAGGCGGTTGCCTCGCCTTCCACCGACACGGGCACCGCCAAAATGAGCTCGGCAGGTTGTTCGACATCGACGCGAGCGACGAGGCTGTCCAGGTGCAGCTCCGACGGGCCGACACCTCGCAGCGGGGAAAGCACCCCATGCAGAACATGGTAACGACCGCGAAATGTCGACGATCGTTCGATCGCAAGCAGGTCGGGGACCGACTCGACGACGCAAATGCTGCCGTCATCGCGCCGTGGGTCCGCGCAGATCGCGCAGAGCTCTCCCGCAGCAAGATTGTGGCAACGGCTGCAGAAGCGCACACCGTCGTGAAGCGCGTGCAGGGCTTGGGCGAGCGCTGTGGCGTTGTCACGACCGTCGGCGAGCACGTGAAACGCAAGACGCAACGCGGTCCGGTCGCCGACCCCGGGAAAGCGCGCCAACAAGGCCGACAAGCGCTGCAGTGCGGCAGGCAGTTCCATCAGCCCTCCTCGGCAGCGTCGCCGATGTCGGTCTCACTCACGGCGTGGGCAATGCGGCCCGAGAAGACGTCGACGACCCGCCGCACGTGTTCGTCTGTACGCAGCGCCTCAAGCTCCCGGCGTCGGACCTGCTCGCTCTCGGCCGCCCGGCGTCCCGCGAGGCTGTCGGTTCGTGCGCGATCGTCTATGCCCGCGATCTCGACCACGTAGCTGCCGGAAAAAGCGGTCTCGGCGGACTCGCGAAGCACGCGCAAGGTGCCGCCATCGCGGGCCTTGTCGGCGTAGAAGCGGTTTCGAAACGCCAGCGCAACACGTCCAGGGCCGCTGCTGGCCACAACGGCCTGTGCGACGAGCGCGGCTGTGATCGCGTCGCCTCGTTTGTCTCTAAGCACTGATTCCCAGGCCGCCAGGTCGTTGTCCCGCAGGCTGCGACCGCGGGGTGCCTGGGACGAAGACTGGGGCGAAGACTTCGCCGTATCTGCCTTGGCAGGCGCTGCTCGAGGTGCGGGCGATGGAGGCGATGCGACGTTTTTGTCGACGGGTTGGACGGGTGGAGGCTTCGGGGGGACGGCTTGGCGTCGTGTGGAAGGCTCCTCGGAGGCGGGTGGTGCCTCCTTGGTGCTGCTCTTGCGCGGACTGCGGCCAGCATCGAGTCGACGCCTTGGTGGCAGACCTCCGCCACCCGTGGGCTTGGCGCGGTTCGGGGCGCGGTTGGGCTGCGGACGAGCTCGAGCTTGCGGAGCTTTCGCGCGCGACTTGTCGGGTCGTGGCAAAGCTCCACCGCCGCGGAGCAAGCCATCTACGCGGGTCGCCAGCGCCGCCACATCGAGCAGCCGCGCCGCCTCGCAGAGTCGGACGACGCCCATCTCGATGACGAGACGCGGATGGCGGGCCTGCGCCACGGCTTCGGCGATCTCCAACAAGACGTGTGCGAGCCGTTCGAGTTCAGCGGTATCGATACCGTCCGCAAGCGTCCGCAAGGCGTCGATCTCGGTGTCGCTCCGATCCACAAGGTCCCGGGCCGCCGCCTGGCTCAGCCGGACGACGAGCACGTCGCGTGCCTCCATGGCCAGTGTTCGGGCGAATGTGCGCAGGTCGATGCCGTGCTGATGAGCGGCCCCAACCGCGCGCAGTGCACCCACCGAATCGCGGCCAAGCAGCGCCTCGATCAACCCGGCGGTCCGCTGACGATCCGCGACGCCGAGCAACGCTGCGACGTCACCGGCGCCGGGGGTGTCACCGCCAAATGCGATGACTTGATCCAGCACGCTAAGCGAATCGCGCATCGAGCCATCGCCTTCGCGGGCGACCAGGTACAAGGCGTCGCGATCCAGCTCGATCTTCTCGGACGCCACGATCGCTTCGAGCGCAGCCACCACCTCCGCGGCGCGAATACGCCGAAAATCGTAACGCTGGCAACGGCTCCGAATCGTGACGGGCAAACGCTGCGGGTCGGTTGTTGCGAGGATGAAGACCGCGTGATCGGGCGGCTCTTCGAGGGTCTTGAGGAACGCGTTGGCCGCCTCGGTCGTCAACATATGCGCTTCGTCGACGATATAGACCTTGTGCCGGTCGCGAGCGGGCGCGTAACCAACCCCCTCGCGCAGATCGCGAATCTCCCCGACGCCGCGGTTGGATGCCGCGTCGAGCTCGTAGACGTCGATGCTGCTGCCCTGCGCGATCTCGCGGCACGCCTGACACGTCCCGCAGGGCTCGACTGTGGGCCCATCTTTGCAGTTGAGCATCTTGGCGAGGATGCGCGCGGTGGATGTCTTGCCAGTGCCGCGGGCGCCGCAAAAAAGGTACGCGTGCGCGACCCGATCCATGCGAATCGCGTTGCTGAGGGCGCGGGCGATGTGTTGTTGGCCGACGAGCTCGTCGAGCTTCTGCGGGCGGTACTTGCGGGCGAGGACGAGGTAGGACATCGCCTGCATCGGGCCCAAAAATGGCTCGGAAATCAAGTGCGCGAGGCGCTTGATCACGGTTTCGTGCGGAAAGTTTTGTGGGTGGGCAGAGCCCGATCGTGGCTGAGACGAACGCTCGCGGGCAGGGCAGGCGGCACACGGCTTTGCCGCTACCGTTGCTTCCTCTCGGACCTGGCGGGGTTCACAACGCCGCCGTTGCCGCCAGCCTTGCCCGCGAGCAGTTCTAATTGTCGATCTCAACGTGGCCGATCTCCACGTGGTCAAGCTCAAACCGTTGGGCGGAGAGAGAGGGATTCGAACCCTCGGTACGCTTTCACGTACACCCGCTTTCCAGGCGAGTACCTTAAACCACTCGGACACCTCTCCCAAATGGGGGCTCTCTTCGCCGTTCTTGGGAACTCGCTAAGAGAACACGCCGCGCACGCATCGGAAGGTGCGACCGCTTGCCTGACATGCTGCCAGGTCGTGCCGGTCGCCGGCGGAGAGTGAGGGATTCGAACCCCCGGTACCTTGCGATACACCTGATTTCGAGTCAGGCACCTTCAACCACTCGGACAACTCTCCGTGGATCGCCTTCCACGCTTGGATTGCCTTCCGTGCTGGAGCGTCTTCGACGCGCGCGCACTTCACCGCGCGGGCGAAGCGGCCGGCAGTCTAGCGACGTGTCACCTGTGGTCAAGGCGCGATCACGAATCCGTGCCAAATCGACGCGTATCGAGCTGAGATCGTCACGCAGGAAGGACGACTTCACGCGAACCGCTGCGCAAGGACGCGAAGAAGCGGCTCAGCAACAGACTGGCCCGTTCGCGCTGCACGCCCTCGGTGATCGTCAAGCGATGATTGAGCCGCTCGTCGGTGCCGATCTGGTACAGCGTCGTGGCGGCACCCGCTTTGAGATCCGGACAGGCGTAGACAAGGCGACCCAGGCGGCTGTTGATGCACGCCCCCATGCACATCGGGCACGGCTCGAGCGTGACGTAGAGCGTGCATTCGGTCAGGCGCCAGGTGCCCAGCACGCGACCCGCCTCGCGCAACGCAAGGACCTCGGCGTGCGCGGTCGGATCCTGGTCCTGCTCCCGGCGGTTACCGGCGGTGGCGATGATCTCGTCTTCGTGGACCACGACGGCGCCGATCGGCACATCGCCAGCCAGGCCCGCTTCGGCAGCGGCCTGCAGCGCAGCTTCCATGAAATCGTTGTCGCCTGGTTCGATCACGGTCGAGCCCCCACGAAAGGCGCTGCACCCTAGCAAGCGACTGGCCCGGCAACAATCCGGAGTTCAACGGGCGTCAAAAACGGCGCCAACCGCGTGTCCGTCGGGGTCCCGATCGACATCCGGCTGTTGCATCGCCCCGAAAACACAGCCGCGATCAAAAACCGCCGCGTGAGCGCCGTCAACGCTGGCGAGCGTGCTCCAATGGCCGGTGAGGGGCGCGAGGAAAGCCGCTAGTCCGCGCCAGCTGGGGCCGCCGAGGACCTGCAAAACACGACTTCCGGGGCCGAGGGCGGGCGTATCGATCGTGGGCCGCGCGACCGCATCGACGACCAGCCAGGCGTCGCCAAATTCGATCACCACGCCGTTACCGCCGATCGCAGCGTCCAACCGCGCCTGCTCAACGGACATCCGCCGACCGGCCGTGATCGCGGTGGCGATTGTGCCAGCAGGCAGGCGGCGAGCGACGACCTCGACAGCGGCGGCGAGCGCGGCGAGAGAGTCCGCATTGCGTTGCGGCGCTCCCTCGACGACGAGCGCGCGCAACGACATGCAGCCCCGTCCATCGGCGAGCAGCGCATCATGGGCGATCGCTTCGCAGAGGGCCGGATCTGTGGCGAGACTCTGCCAATCCTGCGCGCTGAGGTAGCCGATCGAGACCTTGTGCCCGTGCCGTCGCAGCGGCGGTGAACCTGGCCCGGCATGTGCCGCGATTTCATCCAGAGCTTCGTCGCTGCCGTAGATCGCCACGGCGCCGACGCGTGCGAAGAAACGCGCCCAGGATCTCGTGTCGCGCCGATCAAACAAATCGTCGACGATCGTGCCGGCGAAGCTGCTGTCGATTATCCCGAGCGCGTTGGCCAGGTTTTGTGGGGCGACCGGGTCGCGGGTTGATGGCCGCACGATCACCCGACAGCCGCGCAGCCACGGCTCGAGCACCGCGGTCCACGTCGCAACGAAAAGATTGCCCGGAGCCACTACACCGGCGACATCGACGGCGGACTTGGAGCTCATGGCGGCGAGCCACGTATCGATAGCGTCGGGCTTGAGCGAGCGCAGCCAGAGGTCCACGAGGCGGTCAACACTCGTACTGTGCAGGCCGCTCGTCGCCGCCAGACCGTCCTCGAGCGCGTCGCGCACAGGGCCACCAGATCGCGCACGGGTCGCGAGTTCGATCACAGCCCGGCGCCGGTCAAGAGGGCCCATCGGCGCATCGTCGCGTCGGGGCGGGGACAGATCAACGGCGACACACCGAAAGGTTGGCGAGAACAGGCTTTTGAGTCTTGCGTTGCCGATCGATTTGTAGGTATACAGCGCGTCCGCTGCTGGTGCGCCCCGCAGCGAGCCGGGTCGACAAGGCCGCCCAATCGCGCGACGAGAGGGCAATCACAGGCCTCGGTTCCCCCGGCAAGCCCGCGTGGCATCCATGCTGGAGGAGTGGCCGAGTGGTTTAAGGCAGCGGTCTTGAAAACCGCCGAGGTGCAAGCCTCCGGGGGTTCGAATCCCTCCTCCTCCGCCACACCGATTGCACTCACCAAGGATGTCACCACGGTCGTCACGACGTGACGTAAAGAAATAGACCCACGCGATCCCGCCAGATCGCGATTCGGGAGAGGTGGCCGAGTGGCTGAAGGCGCTCCCCTGCTAAGGGAGTGTAGGTCAAAAGCCTACCGAGGGTTCGAATCCCTCCCTCTCCGCCAGCCGCAAACGCGGTCGAAAACGAAGGGCCCATAGCTCAACTGGATAGAGCACCGGTCTACGAAACCGGAGGTTGCTGGTTCGAACCCAGCTGGGCCCGCCACAAAAACAAATTGGACGCTGCAGATTTGCAGCGTCCTTTTTGGTTTTTGTGGCGGGCGGAGCCCGACGGTATTTGGTGACTACGCAGCGACGAGCGCTGCTGCGCGGCCTGGCTTGCTTCGCGAAGCCGCCTTGCGGGACTTTGTGGGCGGGGAGAGAGCAGATTCTTGCCGACGATAATTGTGTCTGTTGCGAAAACAGCAGGCGGCCCAGGAGCGCACAGACGCGGGCTGCCACTCAAAAAAGACGCCGAGAGCGCCGCCTATGGCCGCTAGCGACCTTTCTTGGGCATCAAGAACAAGGGCTGCCGGCCGCGGAGGATGTGCAGCGGCACCATCTCGTTTTCCGGGTACCAGGCGTTGATCCGCGCCAGGTCCGGCGCGCCCTGGATCACCCGTCGATCACCGCGCGTGATGACGTCCCGCGGCCTAATACCGACCAGGTCCGCCGGGCCGCCGCGGTCGATGTGGACCACCAACGCACCTGACGCTGCGTGAATGCCAAACCGCTTGCGCAACGACTCAGTTAGCGTCGTCACACGCACTCCCAAGCCGGGCAGCTGGATATCGGGGCCCCGCGCGACCTTGGCTTTGGGCGCCTTGGCATGGCCGCCGAATACACGCGGCAGCGCACCCAGCGAAACGCTGACGTCAAAGGTCTTTCCCCCGCGGTAGATCTTCATCTTCACCCGCGAACCAACACCGGAAGACGCCGCGAGCCAGTGCAGATCACGCGACCGCCGAATCTCCTGGTTGCCGAACCGCAAAATCACGTCGGAAGGCCGCAAACCAGCTTTTTGCGCAGGACTGCCGGGCACGACCGCCTCGATGTATGCGCCGACAACGCGATCAAGCTTCAACGCCCTCGCCACCCGCGCGGTGACCGGCTCCACATCGACACCGAGCCACGATCGCTCGATACGCCCCTTGGCCAGCTGCGGCAGCAGTTTCTTCGCCATGTTGGCCGGAATCGCGAACCCGATCCCCTGCGCTTTGCCATGCACGGCAGCGTTGATACCGATCACCTGGCCATGAATGTTCACCAGCGGGCCGCCGGAGTTGCCGGGGTTGATGCTCGCGTCCGTCTGGATGTAGTTCGCGTACAAGTTCGGCGCCGGCATCACCGTGCTGCGCCCTTTCGCGCTGACGATCCCCGCCGTCACGGTATGACCGAGCCCGTACGGGTTACCGATCGCGACCACCCACTCGCCGATCTCGAGCTTCTCGGAATCACCCAACGGCGCGACCGGAAACTTCACACCACGCGCGTCGACATACAGCAACGCCAGGTCCGTCCGCGGGTCCGCGCCAACCAGGTACACCTTGCTGTAGACCCGATCATCGCTGGTCCGCACCTCGATCTTGCGCGCATCGGTGACAACGTGGTTGTTCGTCAGCAGGTACCCGTCCTGGTGAATGAAAAACCCTGTCCCCGAAGATTTGGTCGTCTGCTTGCGAAAGACCTCGTGCATCCCCGGATAGCTGACGGTCTGCGCCTTGACGGTAGTGATATTGACGACAGCCGGCCTGATCACGCGAGCCAGCCGCGAAAACGCGCCCATCGTGACCGGTGTATCGTCGGCCAAACCCGTGTCCGCCGGTTGCTTACCCGTCCAGAGCTTCGCCGGAATCTTGCGGGGCGGACCAGCCCATGCGTTCGCAACCAGGCACAGCGACAGACCAAGGGCCACACCAACGACGGCAAATCGTTGCATCGCGATCGCTTTTCGGCGATTGGGCGCGTGGCGACCCGTGGTCAAAATCAAACTCCCGCAGCATGCGCGCATGCGATCATAACGTAAGGACGCTCAGAACTATTCTGCAAGAACGATTTGTCCTGCGAAGTACACCAATTGGCTGCCAAGTAGCCGCTGACCGAGATGGGCAGGTGCGGCGGGCCGAGCGATGCGATTGGGGGCTTCGGCCGGCCACGAGCGCGTTCAGCTACCGGCGCAGCGAGCGTCAGTCTTGTTGACCGAGCAAAACTGGTCCTGCGGGACACACACGCTCTTGTCGTCGCTGAACTTCCAACAAACACCACCCAGCGGACATTCGGTGTCGGCTTTGCAGATCTGCGTACAGACCGACGGCCGGTTGAAGAAGCTCATGCACACGCTGTTGACGCAGTGCGGATGCTTGGTGACCAGGCAGCTCGTCGTGCCGGTGCCGGTCGCGGTCTGACCGCTGCCGTCGCAGACGTGCTTCTTGACCTCTTCGTCGAGCTCACACTGCGCGTACGGCTCTTGTGTCTCGCACGCAACCGCCGCGAAACCGAGCCCAGCGACGACTGCAATGCCTACAAACCAGCGAACCATGCCGCGAATCAAGCCAAATCGGGGGTCCTGTGTCAATTGACGGGCGCTCAAACTCGCGTTCATGCGCTAATACATGCCGACGACACGCAGGAAGAAGCCGCCTTCGGTCGTGCGTATGTCGCCCGCGCTGGTCTCTTCGAAACGCGTGAAGTTGTAGCCGGCGCCGATGCGGAGCGTCTTGGCGATGATGTAGGACGCCTCGATAAGCGCGCCATGCTGGGTATCGCCGGTAAGCACGGTGGTCAGGTAGCGGTACTCGGCGGCGAGGTCGACCTGCGAACCTGCGTGGAATCCGAGCCGCGCGATCGCCAACCACAGATCTGAAACGGCGGCGGGCATGTCTTCGAAGCCAAGCGACTCTTCCGCGCGCCGGAACGCGACCTTGGTGGCCAGCTGCAGGCGATAAGGCAGCTCGACGATCGGCTCGAAGCTCACGATGTGCTTGGTGCTGTATTCGCTCAAACCGGCGTTGGCGTTGGCGGGACGTTTTTCGCGCAGCTGCGTGTACTTGGCGATCACATTGAGGCGATCGGTGCGCAGCGGACGGAGCGCGGCGCCGGTTGTGGCCTGCAACGTCTCGGCTTCCAGCATGTCGAGCGATTGGTTTGTCGTGCGCAGGTAGTTGGCGCGGCCAAAGAACGTGAACGTATCGGTGATGCGGGCAGACAACGCGTTGAGCGACAGGACCTGGAGCTTGCGCACGCCGCCACGGGTCGGATCGCCATCGTCGATACGCACCTCTTGGCGGGATGTGAGCTTGAAGAAGCGACCCTTGAGCCACTCACCACCGAGCGACATGGCGTCGCGCGACGTCTCACCGATGGCCCCCGCGAAGGTCTGACTGCGCTCGTAGGTGGCGTCCAGGTGCATGCCCCGCGCGAGCACGAAGCGTTTGCCGATGCCGAGGATGGCGCGGTTGCCGGTGCCCGAACCCGTGCCGTCGAGCTGGTATTCACCGAACGCGCGGCTTGTCGCGTCCTTTCCATAGCGCGATTCAGCGCCCACGACCGTCGCGGAAACCATCTGATCGGAGCCGAACTGGTCTTCGAGCCGCTGCTGCAGGTAGACGTTGCTGTTCTTGCCGATACGCGTGCGAATGCCGGCGAGGGTCGCGTTCTGACCGCCCCAGCCGATCCGCTCGCGCACCGTGATCGCGAGATCTTCGGTCAGGCTGTAGTCGGCGCCGAGCGACGACACGAGCCGGTCCTGCCAGCCATTGGGCGTCATCGACACCATGCCGCCGTACGTAAACCCTTGCTCGAAGCGCAAGCCGAGGTCCTTGCTGGCCTGGAAGGCGGCGCCCAAACCGAGCGTCTCGGCGTGCGTGCCCTGACCTTGCGCATCCTCGGCGTACATCCACGAAGCGCCCGCGAGCAGCGTGGTGCGGCCCATCTTGTGCGTGTCCTGCAAGGTGACCATCTGCCGGCCGTAGGGCGCAAACGATCCCGATGTCGCGCCGGCGCCTGTACCCCAAATCGCCCCCGTGCCGACGCCGGAGTACGGGTTCTGGCTGCCGTCTGACAGGATGCCGTCGTAGCGAATGGCCAGCGTGTTGCCCGTCGAGAGGGAAAAGCGCGTGTCCATGCCGAACTTCTGCGTGCCCTGCTCGGTCAGTACGCCGGTCGTGTGGAAGCCGGCCCCGATGACCCGATACCAAGCGCGCAGGTGGCCGCTTTGGCGGGTCTTGTTCTTGGTGCCGACCTTCTTGAGCGACATCCCGAGCGCGCTGCCCAGGTCGCGCATGTCCGCGTCGAGATGGATGCCAAATGCGTGTCCGCGCGCCTGTGATCCGAGATGCCCGGTGGCCTCGTTGCGGCTGCCAAACGTCAAGCCGCCGTCTTCGGAGACGGAGACGAGGCTGTCTCGCGAGCGGCTGTAAGCATACTCGGCGCGGATGGAAGAACGATCGCCGAGCCGCAGCTTCATGTGCGCGCCGGCCACGTGATAGGTCGTCGTGTCGCCACCGTCGCGCGATTCTGCGGCATATGCGCCGCCGATCTCGAACTTGCCGCCGAACATCTTCTCTTTGACCTCGGCGCCAACGTTGGTGCCCGAAGCCGCCGACTGCGACCGCGCCTCGTATGTCGCCTGCACGAACACGGGATGGCCATTCCACGTCAGGTTCTGTCCCGCCTGGAGGCCGCCACCGGCTGAGAAGAAGGCGTCGACGGCCGAGCTCACGGGCGCTTTGAAGAGCAGGCGTCCCTCGCGGTAATCGACGGTGTAGTCGTTGTTTCGTGTCTGTTGCACACGGCCCAGCTCGACGCCGGAGTCGCGGTCGCGGATGACGATCCACACCTTCTCGGAGCCCTCGAGCACATCGCGGCCCGACAGGTAGAACAGCGAGCCACCGGTGCCACGGAGCAGGTCGGTGCGGCGCGAAAGGGCCCGGTCCTCGGGGGCGGCGAAGACCTTGACCCGGGTGTCGAAATCCTTCGCGAAGACGCGCTGGTAGTCGATCATGGCGCCGTACATCGCGCGGTTGTAGCGGAGCAGCTCGTAGCCGTGCACGCCCGCGCGGAAGTTGCCGATGTGGAGCTTGGACCGATCGGCCTCCACCATCACGTACAGCTGCCCCCGCGCCTTGACGTCCTGCACGGTGTCGCTGCTGTCGCCGTAGACGGGGTAGTAGCGGTCGGGGTCGAAGAGCTGGCTGGCGAAGTCTTCCTCGTACGGGTTTTTCGCGGTGTCGATGTGGGCGGTGAAGCGCACCTTCTTGAAGCCGAGGTAGCGGCCCTTGATGCGGCCCTTGAGGTAGAGGGCGCCTCGACCATGCAGCTTCACGGGGCCGGCGCGGTACGTGGTTCTGTCGGTCATGCCGTGCACATTGGCGCCGATTTGGGCGGCGGCGGCGTCGGCGAGGGCGAGCAGGAAGATGGCCTTGGACTTGACCTTGTAGTTGCGCTTGAGCGTCGCCTTGTTGCCGGCGGGGTCGGTGGTTTCGACCTGGAGCTTGTTGGTGTCGCCGGCCATCGGGACCATCGCGTAGAAGCTGCCGTCGGCGTCGGTTTCGATGGCGCGACCGTTGATCGTCAGCTTGTTGCCGGGGCGGGTCTTGCCGCGGATGGCGAGGCGCTCGGCGCCCAGAGTTGCGCCGTTTTTCGGGAGGGAGATCTGCAGGTCGGCAGCGGCGGTGTCTTTCGCCTGGGCCGCGGGGACGGGGCCTGCAGCTGCGATGGCTGCCTTGGACGCCGTTTTTCCGGGCTTCTTCGAGCCTGGTTTCGCTGTAGCGCCGGGTTTTCCGGGTTTTGAGGTCTTACCGGCGCTTGGTCGTTTGGTGAGGTCACGGTTGAGCTGGTCGAGGATGCCGCGGCCGAAGTTTGTGGTCGCCGTTGCGCGCGGGGCGGGGGCCGTCTTGGTGCTTGGCGCGCCTGGGTTGTTGGCGAACGTGCGCTTCCACAGGACCGCCTTGCCGTCGTCCTGGACGATCTCGACAAGGGTGGGTTTGCCGACGCGGACGCGAACCGTCTCGGGCGCTGTGCCGCTGCCATCGCCGACCACGGGGCGTCCACCGACCCATACGCCGGTGCTGAGCTTGAACGGCGCCGGTTTGCTGCTCGATGCGGACAGGTTGAGCGGGCGGTAGCGGATCTCGAGGCGGTCGTCGCCGAGCGCGGCGTCGGATGGATCGGACCACTTGACCGACTTGCCGACCCCGAAGACGACGAGGCGATCAGCGCGAACACCGGCGTCAACGAGCACGGCGCGGACCTTCTTGGCGGCACGTCCGGTGCGTTTGTCGGCGAACTTGGCGTTGCTGTGAACGCTGATGATGGCAATGCGGTTGCGGGCTCGCCGGATCTTCGACGCGCGCTTTTCGAGCCACTCGGCCAGGCTGTCGGTCGGCGTTCCATCGGGCGCAAACAGGCCCGCCGTGACGGTGAAGTCGGGCTTGCTGTCGGGGATGAGCTTGGCGTCGCCGGCGGTCAAGCTCAGGGTCATGGCCTTGGAACGCCAGCCGACGAGGGCTGCCGGGCCTCCATGTTCGCTCGCTGCAGGCACGAGGACCTCGACCGCGACGCCATAGTTGCCGGCCTGCAGGGGCGCGATGCGTTTGCCGCTGTTCGGATCCCACAGGAACGTGTCGGGCACCGGCACCGACAGCGGCGAGCGGGATACGACGCGGCCGGACCGGTCCAGCAACACCACGGCCGCCTCCATCGCGTCGCGCGGCATGTTCTGCACCGACAGGACAACGCGGCCCATCACATTGCCATCGCCGATCGGCAGCGGCGCACCCGGGCTCTGCAGCGCCGTGGGCCGCATCACGGGGACGAGCCGGAGCTTGTTGACGATGAGCCCCGTGGACGGAACCCACGACACAGCAACGTCGATCCATGCGTCCGCGACAGGCTTGGGCGCAGGTTTGGGCTTGGGTGCAGGCTCGGGCTTGGGAGTCGGAGCAACGACGACAGCGGGTTTGGGCGCGGGCTTCGGCGCAGGCTTGGGAGTCGGCGGCACAACGACGGCAGGTTTCGGGGCCGGCTTCGGCTCAGGCTTGGGAGTCGGCGGCACAACGACGGCAGATTTCGGGGCCGGTTTCGGGGCAGGCTTCGGCGCAAGCTTGGCAGCGGGCGGAACCACGACCGCAGGTTTTGGGGCGGATTTGGCGGCCGGCTTTGGCGCGGGTTTGGGGGTCGGTGGCACAACGACCGCAGGCCTCGGGGCCGGCTTCGGAGGCGGTTTGGGGGTCGGCGCAACCGGGGGCGGCGCGAGCTTGGGCTGCTCGGGCGGCTTGACGGTCACGGGCGCCTTTTCGGGCGGCGGCGCCTTGTCCGGCTCGTCTTTCAGGTTGGGGAGCTGATCCGGCGCATTTTCACCGACCGCGTCCTTGCCGACGTATGGGACGCCCGGGATCAGGTCATCGGGGCTTGGCGGCTTGATTCGCGTCTTGTCGATCGTGCGCGGCAACGACACGTATTCATCGCGGCCCGATCCGTCCGCGGCGCGTACACCAACCAGAATTCGACCGTCTTTGGGGCGCTGGAATCGCGCCACAAATTGCGCATCAGGCCGCACGGGCACATCGATGCCGTTGAGATGCGCGCGGCGTTCACGGTGGTTGAGCGACCAATCGGGCGGCGGCGGCGCGGCGGTCGGCTGCTGCGGTCCGACACCGACGATGGCGGGCGGCGGCGCCTTGATCTCAAACGGCATCGGCGCCGACCACGCTCCTGAACCGTAGCGGGTCGCGGCCCGGATCTCGGCGACATAGCGGCGACCGGCGAGCACCGTCCCGGCCGGCAGGCGCACCGAAAGCGTCGACGAAGGCGCCCCACGCCATGTCCGGCTGTAGATTCGCGTCCCGGCCAACAGGTTCTTGCCGACCGTGCGCACCGTTAGCGTGTATCGGTCAAAGCTGCCCTTGTGCGCGATCCAGAAGGTCATCGGCTGACCGTCGACCAGGGCCGTGGGTTTGTCGGTCGCCGTGAGCGGCTTGGGTCGCGATCCATGGGCGATGCGGGCGACCAGCGAACGCGGGCTGAGCTTCTTGCCGTCGAGCTCGATGTCGTGCTTGTCGGTGTGGCCGCGGATGATCACCACCCCCGAACCGGACGGCGCCTCGGCCTGCTTTTCGACCAACGGTCCCTGCGCGCGAACAACGGTGTCCGGCCCGACCGAGCTGAGCGCGCAACGCACACCGAACTTCAGCGCCAGACCGATACCACGGGAGATGTAGAGCACGCGCTTTTCGTCGGTGGTCAGCCGCGAGCCGGGCGGCAGCGTGTCCGTGTCGAGCTTGAACAGGTGGTTGCCCGGCGACAGGTCCATCAAGTGCAAGCGGCCGTGGCGATCGCTGTCGGCATAGTGGCCGGTGTCGGCGTAGACCCGCGCCCCGGGGAGGCCGGCTTCGTCGTTGTCCTGTTCACCGTTGCCGTTCGCGTCGCAGAACACCTTGGCCAGCACGGTGCCGCGGTCGAGGATCGGGTCGCCAGCCACGAGCAGGCGGGCCTTTTCTTGCTTGGAGATCGGCACGCCGCCATCGCCGACCAGCTGGGCGGTCTGTTCATGGTGGTGGTGCAGGATCGCGTTGGGCAGCACGAGCACCTGCAGGCGGATGATCAGCATCGACTTGGCGGGCAAATCGAGGCCGAGCTTCTGTCCGGACGCCTTGTCGAAGCGCCGAATCTCCATCAGCGGGCCCTGGATCGGCGCGAGGTCGACGCGCTTGGCCGACGTTGCACCGGCGACCTTGAGCTGCGCCCGGGCTGAGCCTTTCACGTAACCGAGGCCACGCGGGAGGATGTTGCGCAGCGTCGCGCCGCCGCGGGCGTTGAGGCGGTCGGCGATGATGCCGCGCGTGCTGTTGTTTTCGGCCTTGAACGTGGCGTGCACGATCTCGCCGATCATCGCTTCCTGGCGCGACAGGTGGACCGTCAGCTTGACGAGATCAGCCAGCGCATCGACCGGCAGGTGGTTGTGGCGCGGGTTGGCGGGGACAGCGCCGCCGCCGGTCTTGCCCTGCCGCGTAAAGCGCGTGAAGTAGCGGGGCAAGCCCTGGTTGAGCGACGGCAGCGGATCGGCGACGACCAGACCGAGTTTGTCGAGCAGCGCGACGCCCTTTTCGGGCTCTTTCTTGGTCGAAGGGAACGCCAACGCGGTGCCGCCGGTCGCCACGTCGATGCGGTAAGCGCGGCCTTGCGGCATCGCGAAGATGTAGGCGCCGGTCACGTCGGTCCGCTGGCCTTGCTGGCCGGCAGGGAGCACGTCCGAAGGCACCATCGAGCCGGGTGAGACAGGGTCGGTGCCGTCGTAATAGAGGAAGACCTTCATGCCCGCGGCCAGCGCGCCAGAACGCGCGTCGTAGACACGTCCGGTTGGGGCGATGGCGACGTCACGCACGGTGGCAGCGCCGGCTTCCTGGGTGAATGTCGTGCTGGCAAAGACGGTCCCGCCCGGTGAGCGAACCGTCAGCGTGTGTTTGCCAGCGGGCACCTGGTCGATCGCGAACAAGCCGTCGCTGTCGGTGATGGCGCTGACGGTCGGGCCGCCCCCTCCTGACCCAGCACCGACGGGCTCCACGACGACCTGCCAGCCGGCGAAGACGATGTCGGTGCCGGTGTCGTAGGTGCCGTTATCGGTCCCCACGTCCTCGAACGCGTGGCCGCGCAAGGTGCCGGCTCCGGCCGCTGCACCAACGGTGACGCAAGCCTTGGGCGATTCGCCGCTCGCCTTGGTCGAGCCGTCCGCAACCGGCAGCGAGACATCGGCCTTGGCGACGTTGCAGATGGCCGTTCCGACCGCGGTATCCGAGCCGATATCGACGCGGAAGCTGATCGTGACCTTGGCCAGCCCGTCGACCTTCAGCCCGGTGACCCGCAGCTCGCCAGCCTTGCCGTCGGCGCCCTCACCAGCGGTGACCTGGGCTCCGGGCGGGGCGAGGACATCTCGCGCCTTGCCGACGAGTCCAGCCGGCAGCTGATCGATGAACTGCACATTGTCGAGGTCGGCGGCCCCGGCGTTGTGAATCGCGACCGTGTAGCGCAGCACATCACCGGCGCGCACCGTGCCGCCGTTTTCGTCCTGGACGATCTTGGACACCTGCAGCACGGGCGGCTTGCCCGCGAGCACAACAACGGTCGGCTGGTTGCCATTGCTGTCGTCGCCATCACCGTCGGACGGCTCCGGGGCCACGCCCTTGGCCTTGACGACCGCCTGGTTGCTGACCGCGTCGACGCCGCCAACGACCTTCACGCGGAAGCTGACCTGCCCCGAGCCACCGGCCGGAATCGACGCGAATCGAACGTGTAGATCAGCACCACCACCGGTGCGCTGCGCTGCATACTCGCCGTCATCGCCGTCGATCGCGTCCGAAAGCGGGGTCGTGCCCTTGCGCAACGAGTTCGGGACGTAGCTGGTACCCGCCGGGACCGGGTCGGCGAGCTCCACATCCAGCGCCGCGCTGCCGCCATCGTTGCGGATGGTGATCGTGTAGCGGAGCTCATCGCCCGCGTCGGGGGCGTCGTTGCCGTTCTTGTCGATGAGCTCGACGGTCTTGTTGGTCTGGCGCAGCGAGGGGGCGCGTCCAACGACGAGTGCCGCGGGTCCAACCGAAGCGGGCGCGCTGCCGGTCGCCGATGCGATGGCCAGGTTGGAGATGACGGTGCCTTCGTGCACGCCAGGGGCGACGCGGGTCGAAAACTCGATGATGGCCGCGTTGACGATGCCGGGTTGCAAGGTACCGGCCGCGGCTCCGGGGCTGGAGATCGTGATGCCAGCCCAGAGCGGCGAGCCAGCGATGTCGGCGACAGCCTGGCCGTTGAGCTTGGTCGAGTTGGCGACGTAGACGGTGCCGGCCGGAAGCGCATCGACAACCCGCGACTTGGTCAGCGGTTGGTCGCCGGTTGCCACGATCGTCAGGCGCCAGCGAATGATGTCGCCGGCCAGCAGCGGCGCTCCGTTGATATCTGTCGCCGTCTTGCTCGACGCGGCCAGCGCGCTGCCAACATGCACCGTGACGCGCGTGGGATCGGCGGCTGCTGCTGTGTTTGGATCGTCGGAGAAGGTGTCGGACGTGAGCCCATCGGCCTTGCCGGTCGCCTGGTTGTCGATGGTCTGCCCGTCGCCGACGTCGGCTTTGACCTGGGCCTCGAACGTCAGCTCGACCTTGTCTCCGGGCGCGACGACCTTGAGACCGGCCACCTCGGTCGCCGACCACTTGAGGATGCCGCCGTCGTCTTTGCCGCCTTCGCCGACCGCCACGAGGTTGAGATCGGTGGGCAACACGTCGCTGATCGACACATTCTGAGCCGCCGCCTTGCTGGAGACGGAGACGGCCAGCGTGTAGCGCACCTTGTCGAGCGGCCGCAGCTTGCCGCCATTGAGGTCCTTGACGGTCTTTTCGATGACGAGCACCGGCACCGCCGAGATCTTCAGGTTGGCGGCCGTAGACACGTAGGGCAGCGACGTTTCGCCCTCGCGCGCGGTGGCGATGACCTGGGCCTCTGCGCCGTCGGGGGCTGTCGACTGGACCCGCAGCGTGGCTTGCAACGCGACCTGTGAACCGGCGGCGATCGTCTTGAGCTCGGGGCTCGCCGCGCTGTCGAAGACGACCGCATTGGCGCCGGCGTCGATGGTGCCCTGGCCGGCGTTGGCGATGGCGAACAGCTTCTTATCGACAGGCACGACCACCCGCACATCGCTGGCATCAAGCGCGCTGTCCGCCGCGACGCGAACCACCAATTGCACGAGATCGCCGGGTTCTGCGGGCTCCTGGGCGGGTGGCAGCGGGTTGAGGGAGGTGCCGACCTTGAGCGTCGGGTACGCGAGCTTGAACGTGACCGGATCGCTGCTGGCCTGCGCGGCGTTGCTGGCCTGCGCCGTCGCGACGTTGGTGACGGTGTCGCCGTTGCCGAGCGTTTTCGCCAAGCGGCCGCGCAGCTGGACCTTGTGCATATCGCCGGGCGCCATGTTACCGGCGGGCCACGTCACGACCTTGCCGACCAGCGCGCCCCCGGTCTGCACGACGACCTCGGTCAGCGGCACCGTGGTCAGGTCATCGCGCACCGTAACGGCGTTGGCGATTGTGTTGCCCGCATTGACGACCGTCACCGTGAACTGCACGAGGTCGCCGGGGAACAAGCTGCCGCCCGAGACGTCCGACCAGCTCTTGAGAACCTTGAGGATCGGCCGCGAGATGATGGTCAGCGGGTTGCCTTTGACGATGGTGCCGGCCGCGGCCTCCGCGGGAACGAGCGCAGCGGTTGGCGTAAAGGCGGTGCCGTCCGCGACGCCCTGCTTGATGGTCGCGCGCACGATGAACGTGGCCGAACCGCCGGCGATGAGCGGCGTGGGCAGCTGGAAGTTGACGGTCGCGCCCGACACGCTGCCACCGACCGGGCTGAGCTTCTCGAAGATGTTGGCCGGCAGCGGCACCTGCACCTTGAGGTTGGTCGCCGCGGTCTTGCCTGTGTTGCGCACCACCGTCTGCAGCCGCAGCACGTGTCCGGGGCCGGTTTGACCGATCTTGGCGAGCCACCCGGTCTCGTCGTCGACCGCGATCGTGGACGTGGTCAGCTTGGGCTGGGCCTCGATGGTGAGCGTGGCCTTGGGCGCCGGCAGCACCTTGGGGATATCGGCCTGCACGAGAATCTTGGTGCCGTTGGCGAGCCCCGCCGCGACGGTGGCCGTAAAACGCAGCTGCACATCGCCGCTCGGCGAGATCCCGATGAGGGGCACGGACCAATCCACGGCGCCTGGCGTGGTGACGCCGCCATCAAACGCGACGATCGCGCCGAGCTGGTTGGCGGGGAACAGCGCCTTGATCTTGGTGTTTGTCGCCAGCGCGTCGCCGGTGTTCTTCAAGGTGAGGGTCAGCGTGACCTTGTCGCCGGGCTCGATCGTGCCGCCGTTGTGGTCCTTGACGGTCCACGCGCTGGTCGACAGGTCGCTATTCGCCACGACATTGATGCGCGTCGGTTCGGCGGCCGGGGTCGCGAGGTTGGCGTCGGTCGGGATCGGGTTGGCGAAGCCGGCGGCCGCGATCTGGCCCTGGTTGCTGATGACCGTCCCTTCGGCGAGCGGTTTGGCGATCGTGGCGCGCAGCTTGACCGTCTTGCTGTCGCCGGGCGCGACGTCGCCGAGGTTCCAGGTCGCCAGGCCGTTATTGAAACTGCCGCCGTCGAGCACCGACACGTTTGTCAGCCGCTTGTCGACGGTGTCGCGCAGCACCGTCGTCTTGCCGATCGCGTCGCCCGTATTGCGGACGGTGATGGTGTATTCGAGCTGGTCGCCGGGCCGCGCGTCGCCGCCGTTGAGGTCGGTCACCTTCTTCTCGGACTTGGAGAAGTCGACGTTGCTGATCACGGTCACGACCGTCGCGTCATCATTGGCCGGGCTGACGGGGTCGTCGGACTTGGCGGTGCCGCTGTCGAACTTGGCGGTGGCCTGGTTTTCGATCTTCACGCCGTTGTCGAGCGCGGCTTTGACGGTCGCGCTGAAGCGATAGGTGCGCGCGTCGGTCGCGGCGACCCCGAGCGCGGTGATGTTGGGCCACGAGATGGTGCGCGTGCCGGCGTCAAACGAGCCGCCATCCTGCACGTTGATGCCTTCGAGGCTCGCGTCGATGACGTCAGAAACCACCACGTTGCGGGCGACCGCGTTGCCGTTGTTGACCAGCCGCACCTGGTAGCGCACGGCTTGTTTGGGTTTGACCGTGCCGCCGTTGATCTTGACGCCGGTCGCGACGTCGAACACGTCCTTGTCGAGCTCGGGCTTGGCCGCGCTGCTCACCGTCAAGCACGTGGCTTCCCCGCCCTGTTTGGCCTGCACGCCGGGCGGCGATGTCTTGGACGGGGTCGTGTTTTCCTTGCTGGTGATCGACGCCTGGTTGCAGACCTGCGTGCCGTCATCGAGCGGCTTTTTGAGCGCCGCCGTGAACGTAAACGTCTGCTTGGCGCCGGCCGCGAGGCTCGGGACCGTGTAGCGCAGCGTGTTGGTCTTGCTGTCGAAGGTGCCGCCACCGCCGGGTTTGACGTCGGTTAATTCGGCGGGGAGCGTGTCGGTCACGACGACGTTGGTGCCGGCGAGGTTGCCGCTGTTTTCGATGACCAGCGTGTAGGTAACGGTGCTGCCTGCGTCGGCGGTCTTGACGTCGACGGCCTTGGTCGACAGCCCGAAGTCCGGCAGGTTCTGCACCTTGAATGACACGGTGTTGCTTTGCGCCGACTTGGGTGTCTCGGTGAACGCGGCGACCGCCCGGTTGGTGATCGTCGTGTTGGTCGGGGTGGTCTTGTTGACGGTCGCGCGCAGCTTCAAGACGGTGTCGGGGTCGCCCGGGTTGATGCTCGCGATCGGGTTCCATGCGGCGGTTCCGGCGTTGAGCGACCCGCCGGTCACCACGACGTTGACCAGGTTCTTGTCGAGCACATCGGTCACCGCGACGTTGGTTGCCGGCGCGTTTCCTGCGACCTTGACGGTGACGGTGAAATCGACCTCGTCGCCGCCCTGCACGATCCCGCCGTTGAGGTCGGTGTAGGCCTTGGTAACGGTCACGATCGGCGCGCTCTGCACCGTGAATACGGTCGGATCGGCCGGTGGGCCGGGCTTTTTCGGATCGTCGGAGAGCTGGTCGGCGATGCCTGTGGCCGTCAGCTTGACCTGGTTGCTGACCGTCTTGCCCTGCGCGACCACGCTGGGGAGGGTTGCGATGACCGAGAAGCTCTGCTTGCCGGGTCCGACGGTGCCAAGGTTCCACGTGATGGTTTGGCCGTTGATGACGCCGCCGCCGCTGGCCGACTTGAGGCTCAGCACACCGTCGTAGGTCGCCATCATCACCGCGTTGGTCGCCGCGCCCTTGCCGCTGTTTTCGAGGTTGATGCTGTAGGTGACGGTATCGCCCGGCTCGAACGCCGCATTGCCGGACGCCGAAACCGCGTTGGTGAAGACGCTGAAGATGGGCGTGGCCTGCACCTTGATGTCGCGCGTCAACGGCACGTCGCCGATCTTGGGAACGGTGACGGTCGCCGTGTTCTTGATCTCGGTGCCGGTCGGCAGCCCCGCGGCGATAGTCGCGACGAAGCGGAAGGTGCGCTGCCCGCCGGGCTGAATCGCGGCGATGTTCGACCAGGTGATGGTGTGCGTGCCGGCGTTGTAGCTGCCGCCATCGAGCGCTTGGACTGCAGTGAGCGACTTATCGAGCGGGTCGGTGAGCGTCGTGGTGCCCGACTGCTGTTTGCCGGTGTTTCGCAGCGTGATCGTGTAGCGGAGCTTGTCACCGGGCTCGAAAGCGCCGGTCTGCGAGAGGTTTTCGACCTGTTTGTCGGACGTCACGAAGTTGGGGCCGACCGCGATCGTGAACGTACCGGTCTTGACCACGACCTGCGGTGAGCCGTCCTTGGGCGTGATGGTGGCGCTGTTGGTGAATGACCCCGGCTTGGCATCGGCTTTGACCCGCGCGGTGAACGTCAGGATGTTCGGGCCCTTCTTGGCGACGACGCCGCTGGCGCTGACTTGCCGGGTCTTCGCGTCGAACGTGAGCGACGCATCGCCGGAGACGTATTCGAGGTTTTCGTCGAGCAGATCGACCACATCGACAACCACGTCGGCGTCGTCGCTGTTGAACACCGTGATGTTGAACTTGATGGTGTTGCCGGGCTGCATCGGGTTGTTCTGGGCCTGGCCTTCCTTGCTCGACTTGGACAGGTCGGCGGGCGACGAGATGGCGAAGATCGCGTCGTCTTCGGCGCCGGGTTTGGTCGGGTCGTCGGTCGCGACGGTCTTGCCCTGGAAGCTCACGTCGCCGCCCGCTACGACGTTGTGGCCGTGGACCGCTTTGCCCTTGAGCAGGGCGACGAGCTGCGCCTTGGTCTTGACCTTGACCTTGATGAGGATCGTCGCGGTTTGACCGGACGCGATCGGCACATCGGCCTTGGTCGCCGTCCCCGAGCCGTGCGCGCCGCCGGTCTTGACCGATTTGTCGGTGCCGGGCCCGGTGACCGTGAGCAGCTCGGCCTCTGCCGGGATGTGCACCTGCACGTTGTCGACGCTGATGTTCTGGTTGCCGACGTTCTTCAGGACGATCTTGTAGGTGACCTCTTCGCCGGGTTTGGCGGTCGCGACGGACGCGGTCATCTGGGGCGGATCGAGGGTCGGCGCAACGATGGTGACCACCGTCTCATCGCTGATCCATTGGCCCTTTTCGGAGTTGTTGTCGGCGTAGGTGTAGTCGAGCTGCGCCTTGGAAGAGATGGACTTGACCGTCGTCGGCTTGTCGACCTTGACCTGCCAGGTGACCTCGACCTTCTGCTGCCCGGAGCCCTTGATGGTCCCGAGGTTGAGGCCCGTCGCCAGGGGGCTCTTGCCGCCGACGTCGGCCGCTGGGAAGCCGTTGAGCACCGTAGAGCCGGCGACATAGGTCGCGCCGGGCGGCAGGAATTGGTCGAGACGAAGGACCGCGTTGTTGGCGTCGAGCTTACCGTCGTTGAAGAGGTCGACGGTGTAGGTCAGCGAGTCGCCGCCGCTGGCGCTGATCTTGACCTGCTTGTTGACGAGATACTTGGTAACCGCGTTGCGGAAGCTGGGCGCGAGGCGGCTGATCTCGATGCTGAGCCAGCCGAGGCCGAGCAGCTCCCCAAAGCCCGAACTGGCGCACTCCAGCGACGATGAAAACGGACACGGGACGGCCTGCGACGAGTTGTTGGAGGTCTTGCCGTCGCCGCTGCTCATCAGGATCGTGAGCGATTTGTCGCCGCTCTTGACGAACGACGAGATGTCGAAGGCGTCCAGATCGATACCCGCGCCCGCGCTGCTGTTGAAGATGTTGTCGACGTCCTGGTTGAGGTTGCTGCCGAAGAGCTTGGCCGTCTTCTGGCTGCCGGTGACCTGCACGAAGTCGTAGCAGGTGTTGCACATCGGCGCGTACTTGGGCTTTTTGCTCGGCGATTGGGCGGGCATACCGAGGTGTTTGTCGCCTTCGAACGCGTAGTAGCGCAGGTGAGCTTCCGCGGGGTTGCCGACCTCGAAGCCGCTGAGATTGAGGGTGATTTGCCCGGGCGAGTTGAGCCGCTCGTCGATCATCGCGGCGCCGTCGTACAGGTAGACGTCGCGCAGGATCTTGTCGGAGAACGCCGTGTCGTAGACGACGAACATCGACCACGAGGCGTGATAGGCTTGGCACGGCTGGAGGTTGCCGGCGCAGCAGACCTTGTCCTGGCCGCTACCGTCGGAGAGCGGCGGACACCCGGTGAACTTCAGCGCTGCGGCGAGCGCGTCGACGCCAGCGACGGTGTAGGTGCCGTTCCAGCCGACCGTCTTGTCCTTGTGCGCGGCGAGGATCGACGTGATATCGGCGCGGCAATAGAACGTCGCGTGACCGCGCTTGGGGTTGGGGATCGTCGTGATTGCGCGGATCTGGCAGCTGTCGGCCTTGATGGCGACGGTCTGACCATCGGCGAAGGTGACGCTGACGGTGTCGTCGGCGACCGGGTTGCTGAAGTTCTTGGCCGTGCCCGTCCAAAACAGGTAGCTGGCCTTGATCGACGCGTCTTCGGGCAGCTTGGAGTCCAGGCCAATGATCGCCTTGGACGACGGCAGCAGATCCGAGTTGAAGCGGAAGTCGGTCGGGTTGTCCATCAGCGTGTTGCCGATGACGACCGCCTTGCCGTGCACACGGAAGGTCTTGGTGGGCGAGTTGGGGTAGGTGCCGACGACGACGCCAAACGCGGGGCCCGGCAGGGAGACGAGACCCACGGCGACCAGGGCGAGGCCGACCAGGAGGCGCCGCGCAATCAGGCGGATCGGCGCACCGCGAGCAACGCGCGCAAGTTTGCGGCGAGTCGGGTTCCGCACGAACACGGACCTCCGGTCCCAAATCAACCCCAAAAGGGTGCCGGAAAGGGGCATGCGTGTCCACGCACCGGGCACGCTGCCGGGAGATGGGCGTGTGTGGAAGTGTTACGGCCCCACCCGAAGCGGCACACGGCGGCGTTTGTCGCGGCCTGGGACGGCACTTGGACAGGGCTTGCACAGGACCTGGACGGGTCCGTGGTGGCCGGCTTGAGGCGTCATCTCGAATTCAATCCGTTGCATTGCGTATCGCGATTGCCGTCGCCCGCATACTCTGGTCGCGCCGGTAACACTCGCTTGGAGAACGCCATGAAGCCTCTTTGGACCGCGATGGTCGCCATTGCCGTAGCGCTTGGCGGCTGTGGGTCGAACACGAACACCAACGTCTGTGCGCCCGGAGCGACGCAGAGTTGCCTCTGTCTGGGCGGCGGGACCGGCGTGCAGAGTTGTCTGGGGACGGGTCAGGGCTGGACCGCGTGTCAATGCGCGGCGGCCGATTCGGGTTCGATTGACGGGACGGCCGACACCGGCTCCGCGGGGGACAGTGGCTCTGGGGCGGCCAGCGACGTGATCTCGAGCGCCGACGTAGTCTCGGGGGCCGATGGGAGCGCAAGCGGCGGCGCGATCGACGCCGGGTCGGGCAGCGGATCGGATGCCGGGTCGGCGGCATCGAGCGGCGGTGCTGTGGATGCGCTTGCGGATTCTGGCGTCGTGTTCGATTCCGGGGCGTCGTCGAGCAGCGGGGGGTCGTCGAGCAGTGGCGCATCCAGTAGCTCAGGTTCATCGAGCAGCTCCGGTTCGTCGGGCAGCTCGGGCGGCACGTGCAAGCCGAAATTCATCCCACCGCCGATGAACTACGGGCAGGGCTGCACCGGCAGCGGCGATTCGGCCTACCTGCAGAGCCTTTCGACCAACAGCAAGGAAGCGAGCACATTTGGCGACATCGTCAAGAACTGCACCCTGAGCTGCGCCGGATCAGCGTCGACCGCCCCGAAGGGCATCGCGTGCATCTCCCAGTGCATCTCCGGTAAGAGCAAGCTGTCGGCCGACTGCTCGACGTGCTACGGCCTCGACGCGTTGTGCGCATACAAACACTGTCTCGCCGCGTGTTTGACGAACCCGGTCGGCAAGCCGTGCGCAGACTGTCGGTCGTGCAACTGCGAAGGCCCCGCGTCCACGTGCAAGGCCGGTTCGGGCAAGCCGGTCGACGCCGGTCCCTGGGACGCCGGTCTGGTCGATGCTGGCCCCGTCGATGCTGGCCCCGTCGATGCTGGCCCCGTCGATGCTGGCCCCGTCGATACGGGTGTCGATCCATGTAAGAAATGCGCCGCCAACGAGACGTGCAGCAACGGAAAGTGCGTGCCCAAGACCGGCCCGCCGTGCGGTGGCAAGTGCCCGGTCGGTGAGATCTGCGACAAGGCGGCCAACGGCGGCGCGGGCAAGTGCGTCAAGATGACTTGCAAGTTGCCGACCAAGTGGAGCCCGCATATCAACCGCATCACCAAGCTGGCCATGGCAACCAAGACGACCGGCGCCTGTGACCTCAACAGCGACGGCAAGCCCGACAACGCGTTCGGCAAGGGGATGTCCGCCTTCGCCGCGCAGCTCAGTTCGGGCGTCAACGACGCGCTGAAGGACGGTTCGTTGACCGTGCTGTTCGAGCCAGACGCATGGAAAACCGACGGCAAAGCCTTTGCGATCCGTGTGCTCGACGGGGCGCCGGTCAAGGGCAAGCCAAACGCATACCTGGTCAAGCCGGCGAGCTACGACATGCTGTTCAACGGCGCCGGACAATGTCCCGCCGCAGCGACGATGCCGGCCACCGTGAACGGCCTCAAGCTGCAAGCGGGTGGCACGAAATCAACCTTCCCGCTGCCGTTTCCGCTGCTCAGCTTCAAGCTGGATTGGAACTTGTCGGGAGCCACGCTCAAGGCGGATGTGCAGGACAAGACGACCTGGAAGGCGAGCACCAACGGCACGATTTGTGGCTACATCAAGAAGTCGGATATCGACGCTGCGGTCGACAAGATCCCCGACGCCGAGCTCAAAAAGCAGGGTTTCGACAAGGCCACGGTCAAAGCGATTATCGGCGGTGTGCTCAAGGCCGATCTCGATGTCGACCAGGACGGCACGAACGAGTCGGTGTCGGCGTTCTTCATGTTCGAGAGCGCCAAGGTGCCCATCGACGGCTTGACCCCGTAAACGTCTCGCTGCCGATCAGGCCGCGCAAAGGCCGCAAGTCAGTAGAGTCGTCTCTAACGGCCGATCAAGCCGGGGGGCTATTGATACCAAGCCCCACCCCTAAAACCGCTCCAGCGGCCCCTACGAGGGCTACAGGGGCATATGCCTCCAAAAAGTGCCCCCGCGAACGTGTCCCACGCCCCGATCAGCGCTGACGGGCACGACGTTGTAAGGACACCTTCGGCGGCCGTTTCCATCAACCCCCTCTGAGCCTCCGGCCCATCTCCCCCTGCGTTGGCAGGTGGAGAGAAGCCAACTCCGACCAAGCCCTACCCGGTGGCCGAAGGGAAGCCGCAACCCGAGGCGACCGAAGGCAAGCCGCAACCCGAGGCGACCGAAGGCAAGCCGCAACCCGAGGCGACCGAAGGCAAGCCGCAACCCGAGGCGACCGAAGGCAAGCCGCAACCCGAG
>Ga0114932_10001249_pt1 | contig 29165 bp, 42 predicted proteins | sample 2SBtaG_2_FD_87286 | JGI IMG/M metagenome (GOLD analysis project Ga0114932, IMG submission 87286) | Deep subsurface microbial communities from Kolumbo volcano to uncover new lineages of life (NeLLi) - 2SBTROV12_ACTIVE470 metaG | ecosystem: Environmental > Aquatic > Marine > Volcanic ...
ATCGTACTAGAGAAGACTACTCTACTAAACAAGAGCTACGAGAGGATATGAAGATGGTTACGGATGCTCTACATAGGTTAGAGGATAAATTAGATAAAGTATTAGAGAGAGGAAAGTAAGATGCCTATATTTTATGATAACGAGAATCGTCCAAATAATTTTACTGACGCACAGTGGGCTGCTCAATCAAATAGGGCAGCGTTAGTTTACTTACAAGAGCATGGCGATGTTAGAGAGAGTGCCGACGCAAAAACTCGCGCAAGAGGTATAACACCCGATAATCCAGAATATCCTGCAACATTAGCTAACTACGCAAAAGAACACTGGGCTAGATATGGTAGAAATGAGGGCAGACAAGGAACAGGGGCAGGTGTGCTTAGTAGAAATCAAGGATTCTTTGACGTAAGCCAAGGAGACGCTGTAGGTGCTTCTGCTAATTTAGTGTATCAGGGATCTACTGCTGGAGATTTTGTAGCAACTGTTCCTAGAATAGATTCTAATAGGAATCCTCCAACCGTTGTTTTAAATCCAGTTGCTGGAGAAGGTGCTACTGATCCTGCTCCTACTGATCCTATTAATCCTGGTGCAACGGGTGGTGCTGGTGCGGGTGATACAGGAATAATGTCTCCAACAGCACCTGATCCCACTCGCGTATTTAACACGTTTCAAGATTTAGTTAATACGCCAGATCAAAGCCTGACCGACTCACAGAGATATACTCGTGATTTCTATTCTAGTACTCCAGCGCAAAGGGCAGCGTTAAACGTACAGAATCCTAACAACCAACTTCCTGTTGCAGGATATGAGGCAGGAACATTGCCTAGTGCTAACATTGGAGATGCTGCTTTACTTCCTGATGCTGGTGGTACTGGTGGTGATACAACTGCTGGTACAGGAGGTACAGATACAGAAGATGGAGATGAAGAAGGGCCTGATTTAGCATCTGTGATAGCAGATCTACCTAATCAAATAACCAGTGGAATAGAAACTGCTCTTGCAAATGCACTTCCAGAACAAGCACCTTCTCTTATGTCTCCTTCAGTGGTAGGAACTGCTACTCCTGCACCTGACCTATCACCTGTAACAGAGGATATAGGTGACGTACAGACAGACACCACTGCAATACTTGGCGATATAGGAACTAGGGCCGAAGGGCAACCTGCAACTCTCATGGGGCAGACTGCTGGATTAGCACAAGGGCAGACAGACATAACAGGGCGTATTGGTACAGCCCCTACACCAGATGCCACGTTATTTAGTGGTCAAGAAGGATTGGCTCAAGGGATTACTACCGCACAACAGGGTATAACAGGTGTACAGGCAGGTATTGGCGAGGCTCCAGTTGACCCTACAACGGGCGATCCTACAACTCTATTTCAAGGTCAGGCAGGTTTAATGTCTGGACAAACAGGGCTATCTACTGCTATAAGTGGCGTAGGAAATCAAGCTACAGCTATAGGTGGCGATTTAACTGCATTGACAAATCAACTAAGAAACTTTGAGAATCTGTCAAATTCAGATAGGGCAAATATCTTATCAACATTAAATACTCGCGCTACTGAATTAAAAGACCTAGCAAACACGTATGGCCTACAGACAAATAGAATAGCAGAGCAACTTACAGGAATACCTGCACCAACGGGTATAATGGCACAAGCTGCACCAGTAGCAGGATCTTTACCTGCCGTATTAGCTGCGGAAAGAGCGCAAAATACAGTAACCCAAAACATAAACAGGGGCCTTATGGACGTGGCTGAACAAGGGCAAGTAGGTGCGCTAGGGCCAGTTACTCCAGACCCAAGGGTAGGCTAATATAAAAAGAAAGAGATAGTGATATGGCAAATTTACCGCAAGTATTTGATCTAGACATAGGCGATTCTGGCGAGTTTCGTGATCTTACTGACGCTGAAATACAAGAAGCAGCAGCTGATATATCAAATCGAGAACTAGAAGAGGACACACCTGACCCTACAGATCCTATAGTACCTGAAGGTGCGCCTACGCCTACCACAAACCCTAACTTATTTAACTTTGATGAGGCGGGTAACCCGATTGTTACTACTGATCCTACTACGGGGCAAAAAGCATTTCAGATACGTGGCGATTTATTGGGCGGTGAAATAGTAGACCAGCGACTAGGTGATCCTTCCGTAAATCCTGACGTTACAACGCAACAGCTAGATACTAGGGCAGTTGCTAGAGATCAAGGCTTTAAAGGGATACCTACAGATACATTAGCTCAAGCGTATATACAGGATGCAGCTGGGCAAAGAGGGTTAGTAGATCCTTTTGGTTTTAGAAGCGCAAGAGGTGTACAAACAGATATATCGCAAGACCCTAACGCAATGTTACCCACAGGAGCGCAACTAACTGCACAACAAATAGATCCTAATGCCCCAGGAACAATCATAGATCGGACAGACCGTGGATTTCAAACTAGGGATTTAGCAGCAGGACAGACACTGGCAGGTGTAACTGATGCACAACAATTAACTAGAACAGACGCAAATGTAGCTTCAGCGCAAACTGTTGCTGGTCAGGTAGCGATGGAAGATCTGGAAGCAGAGCAGTTCCTAAATGACATACGTTTAGTAAGAGCGCAACAGGAACAAGTAGAAGATAGATCTACTGTAAAGGGTCAACTAGGTATTATAATGGAGGACTTTGCAGGTGACTCCGTACCCCCTTGGGCAGCAAATGCAATACAGGGGGCAGAAAATATACTGGCACGTAGGGGTATAACGGCATCTAGCGGTGTATATCAAGAGTTGTTATTAGAGACTGCTTTGCAAGCAGGGTTACCCATAGCACAGGCTGATGCACAGATATACGCACAGTTTCAACAACAGAACTTGAGCAATAGACAACAGGCAGAAGTAACAAACGCAGCAAATCTACTAACTGCTGATATAAAGGAATTAGACATTAGGCAACAGACAGCCGTATTAAATACACAGAACAGGGTACAGAGCCTGTTTACTGATGCAGCTGAGATAAATGCGACACGTAAGTTTAATGCAACTAGTGAAAACCAAACAGATCAATTCTTTAGCAATTTACAACAGGCAGTAAATTTAAATAATGCTAGTCAACGAACTGCAATATCTCAATACAACTCAGGTCAGGCAAATGCTATTGCACAGTTTAACGTAAACACGGCTAGGGCAAAAGATGAATTTTATGCTAGAAATCAATTAGCAATAGCACAAGCTAATGCTGTATTTAGACGACAAACAAACACGGCAAACATAGCAGCCCAGAATGCAGCTAATCAATTTAACGCCACTGGTATTCTTAATAGATCTAATACTGCGCTAAATAATCTCGTACAGTTAGCTAGGGATGAGGCAGATTATATTTATCAGTCTGGTCAAAACGACCTACAAAGACAAAATAATTTGGCAACAGCCACAATACAGGCAGAGGCTGCTGCTAAAGGCAAAGAAGGTGGCGGTAGTTTCTTGGGTGCAGCAGGGGGTATATTGGGTAACATATTCTCTAGTTTTGCAGGTACATCATCAGGATCTAATTTAATAACAACAGGTATTAAAAGTTTACCTTTTTTTAATTAGGAGAATAATCAATGGGAATAACTAATCCTTTTAGCAGAGTAAAAGTACCTACTTCGTTGTCAAAGACAAGCATTGAAAGAAGTAGATTAATTAGAGAGCAAAAAAAGCCGACATCTAAACCTATTGCACCTGCTGATACATTCAGCACCGCTAAAACGTATCAAGATGCTATACGTAATATGTTACAGACAGACACTTAAAAAGGGAGGAATAAGCTATGGCTATGGAAGATGATGAGTTTAATGAATTTGAAAGTGCAATACCAGGACAATCATTAGTCTCTGGAGAGTTAGGGTCTGTGCCTTTTGAAACACCAGCAGATTTTCCTGATCCAGAAGAGTTTTATATGTTCGCGTATGAAAAGCTGATGGACGATGACGATAATCTTTTAAATGTCGTTAAGCTACTTGAGATGGAAATAACAGCAGACGCTATCGTAGAAGGCATTCTTATGAATGCATTTATGATGGGCCAAATATCTGCCGATACAGGCATTATATTGAAAGCCCCACTAATAGAACTTGTGTCTCTTATAGGACAAGAGGCTGACGTAGCAGTAGCTAGAAGAGATGAATCAGGGGCATCAAGAAAAAATGTAAGTATAGATGAAGCACTGGTTAAACTTTCTGATGAAACACCTGACATGAATGAGGGTGACATGATGATGGAAGATGAGATGATGGATGAACCATCAGGTATGATGGCTCCACCAGATGGCATGGATGATATGATACCAATGGATAGTGCTATGGATGAAATGCCAATGGACGAAATGCCAGAGCAAGAAGACGATGAAGAAGAAGAAGAACAAACAGCTTTAATGATGAGGTGATGCTATGGGATTAATGTCCGACTTAAAAGAATTTGGTCAAAACTTTGTACTGGCAGCAGGTGCAGGTATTGCTAAAAATATAGAACAAAGAGCTAAAGAAGACAGGGCTGCGGTGCTTGCGTCTACAAAAGAGCTAAAAACTAGGATAGCTAAAAACAAAGCTGCTCAAACAAAAATAGACAGAGAGGTAGAAGGACAGTTAAAAACCTTGAATGCATTAGCCCCAGGACTACCTGTAGAAGTAAAAAAGACCGCACTGCAAAGCAAAGAACTATTTGACATATATGTTGATGCAATAAAGAAAGACACAGATAAATCTGGTTATTGGATATCTGACCTTGCTAGAGACAGAGGGTTTGATCCAAGAGAAATATATAAGGGATCAGGAACTAAAATAAGTCAGATAAGATCACCTCTAGCCCCTGCAAAATCTAAAAAGACAGAGCAGACTGTTTCTTTAGATACGGATAATACACTACGTACCTTGCTTGGTGCAGGTATGGGGCCTGATGCAATATTAAAACAGGCAGAAGAAAACATAAGTGGGTCGGGTAGAGGCACGTTAAGTGAGGGCGATCTCAAGTATGCTAATCTTGTAGCATCTAGGAGAATAGCCCCAGGATCTGCACCAGTAACTATTAGAGGTAGACAAAAGGCTTTATCTGAAAGCTATAAAAAAGCAGTGGGTCAATTAGCACCTTCTATGACAGCTGCGCTTGCACCTAAAAGTCTTTCAGGATCAAAACAAAAGATAAGCATATGGGCAAATAGAAATAGAAAATTAGTAGCGCAATCGTTAGATGCTGCCGCTAGATATAGCGGTACAGAATATCTTAAGTATGTAGAAAACCTACGAAAAACTGGGTACGTTGATAGTACAGGGGCTAGACAACAATTAGATAATCAACAACTAGATGTACTACTGGATAAATTGCCTAAGTATCTATCAGAATCAGTTCAAACGTACACTGATCAAAAAAGCGATTGGTTAAAAGAGGTATTTAGTAGGCTAGGGCCACTACCCAATCAAGATCTTGTGAAAGAAAGATAAAAATATGTCATCATATGATTATGAAAGTCTATCCCTAGAGGAGAAGGCCCAAGTAGATGCTTATATGGCATCTAATATGAAGCCCGACAATTACCAACCTGACCCCTTAGACCCTTCCAAAAGAGATGTACTAGAAAAAACTTCAGAAGAAACAATAGATGGTAAGGTAGTTGTAGAAAAAGATGTAGAGGATTTTGGAGCAGGTGATTATGCAGAAGACGTATTTCAAGGGTTAGCATATGGTGCTTCAAAAGGCATAGGTAGTATGTATAACCTAGCGTTGCGTGGCGGTAACTACATAGAAGAAGATATTCTTGGCGGTGGTGTAGACATTGTACCTAATGAAAAATATAAAGTAGAATTAGATGCACCTCGTACTACGGCAGGGTCTATAGCGTCTGGGGTAAGTCAACTTGGTGTGGGTCTTGTTCCTGGGTTGCAGATATTTAGATTAGGATCTTGGGCAGCAAAAGGTTTATCCTATGGTGCATCAAAACTAGGTTTGACAGGTGGTACGGCAACTAATCTACTGGCTACAAGCGTAGGCAAAAAAGTAGTTTCTAATGCTACTGTGAAATCTATGGCTAAAGGAGGTATTACAACTGCTATAGCAGAGCAACTGACTTTTGATCATACTGATCCTAGATTAGCAGACCTAGCAGCCAGTTCAGACATAGAATTTCTACAAGACGTAGGAAATCTTTTAAAATATCACAAAGGGGATTCTGAAATTACAGGCCGTATAAAAATGGCTATAGAAGGTTTAGGTATTGGTATAGTTGCTGATGGTGCGGTAACTGGCCTATCTTTATTAGGTAGAGCCATTTTGCCTAAAAAAGGTGGTGTAGATACCGTACTGCCACAAAAGAAAGGCAAAAAGAAAAAGGCAATGACAGTAGAGGAGCTTGAGCAATTAGCATCTCAAGTGCAATCACCTAGCGGTGAGTTATCTGAAACAGCAGCTAAAATAATAAAGGATAGTTTAGAAAGCAAAGGTGTATATACAAAGAAATTCATAAACAAATATGTAGGATCTATAAATTTAAATAGGATTAATAAAGATCAATTTGAAATTTATAATCTTATAAATGAAACAGGTGAGATACTAAAAAAGAAACATCAAAAAGATACTCCAAATGTACCTTGGCCTCCTGTAAAATCAAATGATCAATCTATGATAGAAGCTGCAAAATTGTTAGGTCATAAAAAGACTAATGATATGCTTAAAGTAATTGAAGGTAATGAAGGAGCATTACAACTAACTAAAGATAAAAAAGGCAATGTTGTGCTTGGAGCAGGGCTAAATGGTGCTACATCATATGCACTAGCTGCTAGACAGTTAATGGTAGATACAGCAGATGTTTTGTTTGATTTAGCAGAAGAAGCACAAGTATTAAAAAATAAAGGGCCTGACTTTAAAAGCCAGTACGATGAAGTAAAAGCAGCGTATGTTCAACAGCTACTTACCTATGAATCAATACAAAATACTGTTAATGGAATAGCTAACGAGTCGGGTAGGCTATTACAATCTTTTAATGTAAACATGGGCAATGCTAGAAAAGCAAGATATGTACAAGACATTGTAAATTCAGCAGGGCCAGACGTTGATAAGTTAATTAAAAACATGGCAGATAAATCTACATTAGCTTTAGCTGAAAGAATTGATGTTATATCTAAGGGTGTAGATAAGAACCTTATGCAAAAAATAAAAACAGGTATAGGTCAGTTTTGGTACAACTCAATACTATCTGCGGTAGATACACAGGCTGTAAATGTAGCAGGTAACTTTGGCGTACAGTTTGCTCGTACTATACTTGAAGGATCTGTTGGTGCGGTAAGAGGTAACTTGCGTCTTCTAGGAGCAAAGGCAATAGGTAAAGATATAGATCCCTCTACTCTTATGTTGTTTGGGGATGTTAAACAAAGACTACGTGGACTGTCTACAGGTAGAGCTAGTGGAGGTACTGTAGGCCAGATAGAAAGAGATGCATTAAAAGGAATACAAAACCCCGTAGTTCAAGATATGGTTTTAATGAACATCAGCAGAGGTAAATATCAAAACGGAAAAACAGACATAGGAGAGGTATTAAAAGCCGAAGGTAATGGAAACTCTTCAAAAGGATTTGATGCACTATACAAACGTGTAGAAGAAGAAATGATTCAAAACTATGGGGCATCCGTTACTAACTTCAGAAAAGCAGGTAGATTATTTGCTGAAGTTTTTCGTAACGAAGGGCCTGTAGACCCTAGATATGGTAGATATGAAATTTCTGAGCAAGTGGGGGAGAAAGCAATACCAGGAAAAGTAGGAAGGGCGGTGCGTATGCCTACTACTTTTATGGCCTCTTTTGATACGATGTTTAAATCTTTAGCAGATAACGCTGCGCTATATGAAGCAGCAGCAAAACAAGTAAGAGCAATAAAGTATCAAGTAGAAAAGAATGGTGGTGAGTATGCAGTAGAATTAGCAGATGGTTCAAGAATTACATATAACACAAAACATTTTGAATGGGTTGGTCAAAAGCCAAAGATGATAACAAATAAAGATGGCAAGACTATGATGGTAGATAGCCCAGAAAATTTAAATACATCTCAGTTAATAGAACATCTTGTAGCTAATCCGACAGAACAAATGCTTAAAGATGCAGAGAAAGAATTTTTAGAGGCTACGTTTCAACAACAAGGTAGATTAACAAAAGGTGGTGAATGGGTTCGTAGGTTCCTTGATGATATTGTAGAATTACCATTTGTAGGACAAATAGGGGTAGGGACTGCCCTCATGCCTTTTGTTAGAACACCTTTAAACTTATTAATATATGCTATGGAAAGGACACCTGTTGGTTTAATCACGACAGAAGCCAGAGCTAATAGAGCTACATTAAAAAAATTAGCAGACATAGATACAGAAAAACTTACAGACGATCAGTTGTTACAGTATCAAGATCTTTATCGTAGAGAAAAAGATATACAGGGCAAAAGAAGAAACAGGCAAATAGTAGGGGCTACTTATTTAACAGGTGCATATCACCTAGCTCAAATGGGCGTTATTACAGGAGGTGGGCCATCAGACTATAAAGAACGAAAACGCCTGATGGACGAAAAAAAATGGCAACCATACTCTATAAAAATAGGAGATGAATATTATCCTATTGGTAGACTAGATCCCTTTTCACAGATTGCTGCACTATCCGCTGACTTCCAGTACCTAACTAATGAACTGGCACAGATAGAATTGAATGACGCAGAAAGAAGAAAGGCAGGTAGATTAGCAAGATTTGTTGCAGTTAATATGGCACAAAACCTAGTTAGAATGATAACAGATAAAACTTATTTAAAGAGTTTAGGAGAGATAGTAGACACTTTATATTCTCCAAGGGGTGACCCTGCTGAAAAGTTAGGTACTGCTGGTGCAAGAGTATCTGGAACGGTACTCTCAGGTTTTATGCCTAACATCTTGGCTAGAGGGGCAGAGTCTTTTGCTTCTAGAGATGAAAAAGGAAACAGACTACCTAATGCATTTTATGATCCCATAATAAAAGATTCTTACGTTGGTATGAATTTGCTAAGACTATTTGTACTAAAAGCAACGTCTAAAGTTCCTGGGGTAAGAGATACTTTGCTAGAGGCCGTAGGAGAAGATAAAGCGTATCCTAGATTAGATGAGTTTGGTGGATTAGAACAACGTGCCGTACCAGCGCAAGTATTTACGGACACAGATAATCTACGTAACGTAGGGCATTTAGCTAAAAAAGTTGTAAATACCATGGTTTTAACAAGAAAACGTGTAGCAAAAGAAACTGCTGATTTATCTTATGAGTTGGCAGAGACTAGAGTTGAACCAAAATTAACTAGTCAAACTATTTTGCACCCTGAAACAGGAAAGAGAATAAAACTAAACCCAGAACAATATTATATGAGATCTTCCAGAGAGGGAGAGCAATACGTAATAGAATTAAACAAAGTTATAAATTCTAAACTGTACAAGAAATTAAAAGAAGAAGGTGGTAACACCAATAGGCAAAGAAGATATGAATTATTAGAAGAAGCAAAACGTAGAGCAGTAGCATACGGAACAGAATTAGTACATCGTCAAATGTGGGTTTTAGCAGACCTTACTAAAGATGAATGGAATAATCTACTAAAAAAAGAACAAGATTATTATTTGAAGAAAGTTGTTCTTGAGGGAAAAACAGAGGCACTTACTCGAAGATCAGGAAGGTTGGATTCAAAATGATTACAATACTAGGATCATTGATTGGCTTTGCAGGATCTGCACTACCCAAAGCCTTCGATATGTTCTCAGATTGGCAGGACAGGAAACACGAACTAGCCATGATGGATCGCCAGATAGAGGCATCCAAACTAACACACACACAAAAGATAGAAGCATTAAATATAGAGGCCGACATAAGCGAGAGTAAGGCCCTGTATAAACACGATCAGTCCATGAAGTCTACGGGGTTTATGGCAGGACTGAGGGCAAGTGTGAGGCCAGTTATAACATACTTATTCTTTACACTATTTGCAGTCATAAAAGGCGCTGCGCTATATGGCTTAATATATACAGATGGAGTCGTATGGGAAATAGCTATAACGACACTGTGGGATGAGGAAACGCAAGGCATATTTGCTGCCATCATATCATTTTGGTTTGGAAGTCGCGCCCTCCAGAGATCAAGGAGCAGTTCGTAATGTCTGTAAAAAAAGGCAGTGAAACATTTTCTGGATACAACAAACCCAAGAGGACTCCTAATCATTCAAAAAAATCTCATGCTGTATTAGCTAAAGAGGGGGGTAAAGAAAAGTTAATACGCTTTGGACAACAGGGAGTAAAAACTGCTGGTAAACCTAAACCAGGAGAATCGACAAAACAAAAAGCTAGAAGAAAATCATTTAAAGCTAGGCATGGTAAAAACATTGCAAAGGGTAAAATGTCAGCAGCATATTGGGCAAACAAAGTAAAATGGTAAAACAATATTATGGGTTATTACAAGTATTACTACACACAGAGAGGAATAAATATGAACGCCATATTAGATAGTATAGGTGGTTGTGGTAAAGAAAGTATACTTTTTGTAACGGAGGATAGTGTGATGGTAGAAGATAATACAGATACCCTTACGGGATGCAAGTGCGATAGTTGTATTGAGTGTGGGTGTGATCCTGAAGTATGCAAGTGTGGATGTCATAAAAGTCCATTTGACAAAACAGAAATATTTAAAAATAAAGGAGAACGATAATGCCTTATGGAAAAGGAACATATGGAAGTAAAGTTGGAAGACCCCCAAAAAAGAAACCTGCTAAAATGATGCATGGCGGTTCTATGAAAAAGAATAATAAAAAGAAAAAATAAATTAAATGCTGGATATCACTCAAGAAGCTAAAGACTATCTTCGCGTTATTACAAAGGAACACAATAAAGAATATATAGCCTTTGGGGTTAAGGGTGGAGGGTGTTCAGGGTTTTCCTATATATGGGATTTCTCTGAAGGCCCTCTTAAAGAAGATGAACTAATAGATTTAGGAGATGGTATATCTCTTGTAGTTGATGGCATGAGTGTTATGTATACGTTAGGAAGTAAAATAGATTACGTTAAAGAGTTAGGCGGTACATATTTAAAAGTATTAAACCCTATGGCAGACAGTCAATGTGGTTGTGGAGAATCTTTTTCAGTTAGGATGTAATTAATGTCTTTGTATAAAAATATAAATAAAAGAAAAAAACAGGGAATATCTCGTAGTAAAGCAAAAAGTACAATAAGCCCTAAAGCATATGCAAATATGAAAAAGGGGTTTCCAAAAAAGAAAAAAAAATAAAGGTGTAAACGTGAGAAGAATGACAGATGAGGGTCTTGACCTTATTAAATTATATGAAGGGTATTCCTCTTCCCCCTATCTCTGTCCAGCACAACATTGGACTATCGGGTATGGGGCCATCTGGGGAATGGATAATAAAAGAGTTACTGAAGACCACCCTGATATTAATAAAGATCAGGCAGACTATTTGTTAAGAAGAGATGTTAAGAAGTCTGAGATGGCAGTTCTCAGACATATACGAGTTCCACTAGAAGATGGACAGTTCAATTCTCTTTGTTCATTCGTATTTAATCTAGGCAGTGGTGCGCTACAGAGCAGTACACTAAGGCGTAAGATTAACAGAGGAGACTACATTGGTGCAGCTGACGAATTTCCACGGTGGGTGTACGCTGGAGGTAGACGCTTAAAAGGGCTAATAAAAAGAAGAGAGCATGAACGTGCAATGTTTCTTGAATGAGGATATGAAATGGAAGATGGATGGTCAGTAATTACACAAGGGTGGCCCATTGCATTAGGGTTTATAACGCTTGTAATTGTCTTGGCAAAAATGCATGGTGAAATAGATACGTTAAAAGAAAAGGTCAAAGTCTTATTTGAATTATGGAACAGTAAGGGAAAATGAAAGAACTATCAGACATAAATACAATGTCAATAGAACTAGTAGAGTTGATTACTCCAATGCTAGTTATAATGTTGGCATTGATACTTACATTGATGGTACGCGACTTCGCTACTAATTTTATAAACGGAATTAAATTTAGGATGCACTCTAGCTTCCAAGAGGGAGACAAGTGCATACTCGATGGAGACAAAGCCATCATACTAAAGATAGGCTTCTACGAAACTGTATTGCAAATAGACAATGGCAGGGGCGTAGTGTGGCGGTTCCTGCCCAATGAAAGAATAAAGTTTCACAAACTAGAAAAGGTAATTAAAGATTTACCATCGAAAACTACTTAGGTTCTTTTTTGTAGTCTTCTAACACCGCTGTTTGGTAATATCCATCAGGAGTATATCCCCTAATTTCTTCTATTAATACTTTGTCCTCTGGTTTTGCACAGTCTTTCGCATATCTCTTTACTATGCGTAAACTAAAACTAGAAGTTGTTATTCTATTTCCATTAGGTTTTGTTATTGTTACTTTAAATTCCATGTTTACCCCCTAAAAAACGTGATTGTTTAAAAATCAACCTCATAGGATGAGGCAGAAGGGGCTGCAAAGACACCTTCTGGTAGGTGTATTCTAGAATTTACCTACCTACTCTGTAGCCCCCTTTAAAACGCCATATACGCGATTTGGCTTATTTTAACTTTAACTTAGGTGTAATCTAAAGAGATTTGATAGTAACGTAGCTATTGCGAATGTATTCACCACAATTAATGAACGATCATTCCATAATATTCCTACAATCAACCATCCTCCTATACCTACAAAATGAAAATACAGGTTAAGAGGATAGATGTTGTTAGCGGTTAGCAGTATACCTGCCATTAAAACTATACTAGAGAACCATTTAATGTACCAATCAATAGTATGCAATGGTGTTCTAGTTACTATAGTTGTTCCGTTGTGTTTGTCAGTCATTATTCTTTTGTAAAGAGAATGTCGTATCTGTTATTTCACCTGTTGTTCCAGCGTCCACCATACATAGCTGAGTTATGTTTGATGGCAATATAACATTAGCAGACCACGTACCTGTGTCTTTATTCAAATGTATTATAGTTACGTGACCTTTATTAGATACTCCTCTAAATATTATTCTTTCTTTGTGAAGACCTTCAATAACTCCCGCAGCTGTTGGAAGCGGTTTACACCCCATTTGGGGTGACGGTTGAGCCGTGGAAAGTCCAATAAAAGATAACAATATAGCACCTGTTATTCCTCCTAATATTAATTTATTTTTCATGTCAATATCCTATACGGTAAAAGTTTTTCTAAGATGTTTTTCTAAATAGTCTAACGCTCTTTTTAGTACATTTGGATCATCATCAAAACCACCCAAGGCACGATTGCATTTGTGGCACAACCATCCCCTGAATGTCTCTGTGTCATGGCAATGATCCAATACCCAAGGGCCATTCCTTGTGTTACCTTTGCCCTTTACTTTCTCTGCATTCCCACCACAAATGGGGCAACTGTATCCCTCTTCTGGCATACCGTTTTCTTGTCGTAGTATTTCTCTTATTTTCTGCAATTCATTGTTGCAAGTTTTACATTCGGGGCGTAAAAAGTTACCACCTGAATGTGGAGAAAAAGCAGAAAGGGGAAGATACATATTGCATTTACTACATACCTTCCCCTCCCCTGCACCTAAATCCTCATGTTCTATGGGAAATAGATTTAACTGCATAGTTATCTTCCAACATCCGACACTATCCATCTTGCGTCATTCCAGAAATTAGAATACACAACACCTAGATCGTGATCATCCACAGATGCTTTAAAGTTTGAATAGTCTATGTCCCAAAGCAGTCTGCTCATTTCGAAAGCCAGATCACTTTTATGAACGCGAACACGGTGGGCATAGTCATTCTTTGGTGTATGCTCTACATCATTAGCATACTTGGGAAAAACCTCTGGTATATGTTTTTTGGATCTAGCTCGTAAGAGAACTGTTCCAGTGTCTCCACTAGGATCTATGTAATTAACGATAGAAAACAAGCCTTTATTGTGACAAATCCACATTATTTGTATTCCTTTTTAAATTGTTTAAGTTAATAAAATATTGTCTGTTATAACCTCTTTCCCACTCTTTGTGTTCAAGAGATTTAAGTCGGTATGGGTTATAACTGTTTATTCTAAAACCCTCTCTTCCTTCAAAGAAAGATTTTTCGTTTAAATGTTTCCGTTTACCACCCTTTCTTTTGTTATTAAAAATATATTTATTAGACACTGCATACTCCTCCTGTACCGCTTATTTCACATATATCGTGAGTCTCTACGTGTTCATCAAACTCTTCTCCAAGTTTGTCTACTGCCTCAGAGTAAGGAACAGAAGTAAGTGGCTGACCTCCCCTAGAGCCATCAGGGTATACTGTAAACCCTCGTAGCCTATGGGCATACTTAGCCAGTGTGTCTGCAAAGTCATCTATTAGGTCAGGGTTATTTAATTTAGTACCCCAAGCAGGTAGATTAATTGTTGAACTGATTGACATATCTACGTAATCCTGTACGTCTGCCTGAAATCGCATACGTCGTTTGTAATCTTCTGCTAAATCTAATGCAGACTCTATGCTCTCAGGGTCTACGCCATATGTGTCTATTAACTCTTGTGCAGATGAATCGACTACATATTGATACTTCCACCTGTGTCCACCTGTAAGATATCTTCTTTTGTATGCAACAGCAAAGATAGGTTCTATGCCAGAAGAACTGCCAGCAAGAATAGAAATACTACCAGTGGGAGCAATCGCTCTATTCGCAACTGGCCTAGATATTGAAAGCTCGTCTGCAAATCTTTTAGAAACGTCATCACTAACTCCTTTATACACTGCCAACCAACGATGTAAATCATCGGTAACTTCATACTTTTCTCCTCTTTTAATTAACCATTCATGTAATCCCATTATACCTAAACCCAATCGCCTATTTTTTTCTCTAATCTCATAGACTTTTTGGTAGGGTAACTCAGCCCTCAATGTTCCACATATTAAGAACTTTGTAGCTAGATTAACAATGTTTGCTAATTCAGATATATCCTCAATTCTACCAAAGTTAATAGAGCCAAGATTGCAAACATCACTGTCATCACCACTACATACCTCAGTACAAGCGTTGCGAAGTGTCTCATTCTCATTCTCCATAAAGTTAAAGCTAAACCCAGGCTCTCCTGTACGCATAGCTTGAGCCACGTTTTCCTTAAACGTATCTCCGTACCCTTCGCCATTCCAATAGTTTAGCAACCACTCTGTATCGTAGTTAATTGATATGTTCGTCATATCTAACGGTGCAGGAAAATTAAAGTCCTGCTCTTTTATTTGCTTTAGTGTAAATCCAGTGTTACCAACTGGCATAGTATCCCAATTCTTTGCGTTAAGAAATGTTGATACATCCTTGTGTTTCCAATTAAGAGATGCGTATATGGCAGACCTACGACTACCTCCTTGCATCACCTTTTGGCCTATACTGTTAATCATTTGCATTTTGGGAATAGGGCCAGATGCTAGACCGCCAGACCCACCAAGAACTTTACCTGCTTCTCGATACACCGAATAGTCTACGCCTATCCCACCGCCTGTCATCAGACAAGACTCAGATTTCCAGCTTAAATTAGCCCAATCTTCTCTCGTATCTTCTTCTGCCTTTAACAAAAAACAGTTGTTGTAAAACCTTTTCTTACGTCCTGCATAGTAAAGATACCTACCCCCAGGAATAAACTTTAATTCGTCTACGTATCTAGTAAGTTCCTCCTGTTCTTCAATAGTTATAAGGTTCTGTTCACCTGTTCGCAAAGAACCACATACATCTTTTACAAGTGTCGATGCTAAGTCAGACCATGTTTCACACCCATCATGGGCATACTTATACTTAAATATATCTTCCGAAAATTTATTTCTAAATTGAGGATTACTATTAGACTTAAACGATGACACTTTACTTCTTCCCTTCACTCTCTTCTATCACACAGATTAACCTATTCAAGTACCATTGCGCCTTTTTTAAATCCTCTAAAGGTTTGCCTTTGTAATCAAATCTCCATAGATATTTAAGTATATTACCTTGTAGATAGTATTTAAAATTTGGCATAGTTGCAGCTTCTATTGCATCAATACATTCTATACCGCTTTGATTATAGTGGGGTGGATGGTTTATCATGTCTTTCATCTTATTACTTTCCGTTTGCTATTTCTCTTGCTTCTTCTGGAGAGTACCCCTCTTCAAATATTAACTCATATATAAAAAGATCACGGGCATTGTATGTATCGTCATACTGTTCGTACTCCTCATACTCTTCTTCTTCTTTTTTCATGTATGTGTCCTAGTGTTTTGTTATAGGTTTATCATTGAAAGGAAAAAATACATCTTCGTCTGGTGCTTCGTCTTTAATCTCTTCATGTCTATCATAGTATTTACTTAACATATGTTCTACATATGATGTATCTAAAGAGGGTAGTATGCACAGTATCTTTAACATATCTGTTATTATGCCTTCTACCTCTGGGGTATCAAGTAAAGACGCATGAATAACAGGATAAAATCTACAAGACACACCATACTCATCATCGTTCTCTACTTTTATTAACAGACAAGCATAGTCCTTTGGTAGGTTTACGTCATCTTCTAACATTCTCATTGTTGCCTCTCTTTTTTTCGTTTATCCATTCTTCGGGTATGAGTTGATCGGCAAATATAAAACCATACTTGTTGCACCAATCTCCATAAGTAGTCTTGCTTCCTTTTCTTAGTTTATTTTTAGAGTTAGAAAATACAAACCTTAAATCTAAATCAGGGTATTGTTCTTTTACCAGTAAGTGCTTTTGTCTATCTTGTACGGTAAATATTCCTTTTGTTTCTACTATTATACCATTGGGTAACCAAAAGTCAGGGGTATAGTTTCGTTGTTTTTCTGGTTGAACAAAGGGTATCTTTTTAATTTCATAGCAATCTAGTATATTTAAAAATGCTAATTGTTCGCATACTCTTTCTTCTAAACCTGACCTAAAACCATGTGCTATTTTATAGTTGTATGCAACCATAAGTAGTTAAACCAAATTTACTTTGCATACTCATGCTACTTCCTCTCCCATAGAGTTTAACTGTGTGTATGCTACTATAGGTTTGCTCTTTGCTTTAGAGAATACTGACTCTCTCTCTTGTAAATTAGGCCAACAACTAAATCTATATTTGCACCAAGAACATTCCATACCAAGTCTTCTATTACCAGTAATAACTCTGTTAAAAGTTTCTGGTTCATCTTCAAAGCACCTCTTAAAAGGTGCATCTGAAACTAATGCATCTATCTTTTTTTCTGCTTCTTTTAAAATACCAGATACTTCTGCCTTAGTGTCAGTGCTTTCTATTCTGTTAAGCTCCCCCGTGGCTATGTTCATTGCCCATATACCGCCAGCAGGTTTACCCGTAGCCGAAGCGTATACGTGCAACTGTGTTACGTACCCGAAAGAATCTTTCTCTTTCAATGCATTCCAACTAATAAACTTATTCCTAAAAGCAAAGTCTGAAGTAGATTTTATATCGTCAATTCTACCATCATCAAAAGATAAGTCTGCCTCTCCTGTTATTGTATGCTTACCTATTTTTGTAGTAAGGTTTTGAGAGGACTTGTATCCTTCTAGATTAGTTTCCTTTATAACACCTTTCAGTATAGCCTCTACTACATCTCCCACCATCATTCGCAGTAAGAAATTGTATGAAGGTGCTACCCCCTTTGCCCCTTTCTTCTCCATCTGTAACTGGCACAAGGGCCTACCAAGATTAGATGGTCGTACTTTAAACTTTCTCCTGTTTGTCGAAGAAGCAAACTGCTTACGTAGTGCGTCAGCTACATCATTGCATACGGTGGAGATGGTGTCCTCCGTCATGGACACCTCCCCATCCATATTCTTTTGAAGCCAACTAAGAACCTTCGCTAACTTCAAATCCATCAAGCAGCATCCTCATTAAGATCTATAAAGTCGTCATCTCCATCAGACCCTGCCGAACCACTAGCTAATGTATGCTTCTCCATAACCCACTTATTAATCTGAGCTATGTGATCGTGGAACTTACTGAAGAGTGCCACAGTATCATCGTCCATAGGATAAGAAGTATCGTCAGTAACAGATACATCTATGTCGTAGTACGTGACACCGCCAGATACCCTCTTGCTCTTCATCTTAACTACTCTAGAGTTAGGAAGAACACGTTTCTTAGAAACCATATCCAAGAAAAACTTAGATAAAGTTTTACCAGAAGTCTTACCAGATAATTCTATCTCTACAGGTAAAGTAACCTCTGTCTTTTTACCCTCTTCGTTGACACCTTTCATAGTTGCTTCACCATAAAAGATAATCATCAGCCGACAAGATCGCAAGAACTCTTGCCTATCTTTGCTAAGAGACTTCCAATCTTTAATATACTCAAGGGGTCTACCACACTGGAAGTCACCATCATCAGATGGGGCTTCATCGCGTGGCCCTTTAACTAGTACAGAATGTATGTATGATCCCTGTACCTTTTCACCGTCCTTAGTAACTCGCTCCGCAAATGCATCGTAACGCTTGTATCTATAACGATGCTCGTAGTAGCGAAAGGATACTTCCTTCGCGTATACCTTACCTTCATCGGTACTTACTGAGAAGTGTCCAGATGGACAGATGATATCGCCATTGCTATCCTCTAAGTTTTCTCTCTCTATTCTTAATCTAGCGAGAGAACTGGATGAACTAGACTCACCGCCTGTTTCACCAAAACTCTTGGCTAACTCTGCCAATACAGCAGACTCTTCCATCTTTACTAGTTCTTGTGTTTCAGCCATTGTTTTTCCTTTCTATGTGTAAAGACAAGACCTTCAGTTATACACAAAACAACTGTCTTTGTCAAGACATATTTAGCCAGTTGCTTCCTGTTTTTGTCTCGATAGGTAGGGGTACATCCATGTTTATATTATAGTATAAATAGATACGATCCTTTGTTGAACTAGGAGACAGTATGTCCTCCACAAGTCGTTCAACCCTATCAACTTCTTCATTCGGGCAGTCAAGTAACACACTGTCATGCACCGTATTCACTATTGTAGTTCTTAATTTGTTTTTTTGTAGCTCCTCTCTTAATGCAACAAGACACAATGGAACAATGTCTGCCGTAGCTAATGCCTGTACAGGATAATTCTTTATCTTTGTAGCTCCCGTTGCACCCCCCGTCTTTGTTCTCTTGGCATGAGGAAATGAAAACTGCCTACCTGTTGGCAACGTAATGCATTTATTCTTGATAGCCTCAGTCTGTAAAGTCTGATGCCATTTTTTTATGCCAGAGTATTTATCTATGAAGTGTATGTTGTAAGCCTTCTCAGCAGGTGTGCCACTCATCGCCCCATATAGTGGGGCAAACGTCCTACCCTTGGCCTCTTGCCTAGATGTAGGCTGACCATTGTTAGTCAGATAGTCTGCTGTATATGTGTGAACATCAAAGCCTGTCTCTATTTCTTCTCTGGCTGTTTCATCAGCAGACAAAAATGTTGCAACCCTAAACTCCAGTTGTGCAAAGTCAAACTCAAGCAGTGTGCCACCCTTGCCATACCTAGATACGAATGCCTCTTTAACAGGGAAGGTATTGCCCCGTGGCATATTCTGCATATTAGGGGATGAAGAAGATAGTCTACCCGTAGAGGTACGGCACTGATTAAAGTCAGCGTAAAGCATATTGCCAATCAATCTTTTTTTGATACCCTCTACAAATGCAGATAGGTATGTCTCCACCGAACCAAGACGCTCCACCTTTTCCAAAAACTCGATGGCATCTGAATACTTGTCAGGGTTTAGGGATCTAAGTTGCTTGGCTAAAACCCTTAATCTATTTTTGTCTGTACTAAATCCGTTAGCCGTTACCCATGTGCTATCGGGTGGAAAGATCTTTAGGCCACCAACCTCACCTGTTTCCATGTATCTCATACCTGCACCACCGCACTCATGGCAGGTGTGCGCTCTTGAGAAGGGTGTACCATCCTTTTTTATCTTGCGTACCTTGCCCGTTCCTTTGCACGTTTTACATACAGAAGCGGTTGTTTTCATTATCTTTCTACATCCCATGCGTACAAGTTTTCTAAATCTGTCTACACTTATCCTGGGTCTAAACGGACTGTCCAGCTGATACAGTACAGCGTGAGCTTTTTTATCCTTGGGTGTATAAGAGAATATCATAGAGGATACCTGCTCTGGACTACTAAGATTAACAGGTGTATCGCCCATGTAACTGTGTACCAGTTCCTGTAGCCTACGTATCAATTCCCTTTTTTCCATACGGTAATTAAACTCAACATGATCTAGCTTCTCTTCATCTATGGCTAACCCACCATACTCCATCTCAGATAAACACATACACATACTGTTACTTAGATTAACTGTAGGCATCAGCGTAGTGTTCTCCAGATCCTTCATCTGCGCTATATACAAATCCCTTGTGGCGCGAATGTCTGCCCGACCATACTCCTCGACAACATCCCAAGGCATGGCCTCGTACCCTATACCCTTATCCCAATAGCCCTTGGTTATGTCAGATTTTTTATTAGCTAAGTCTCGCCTCTCACAACAGGCATCTAGCGACAGGCCCATCCTCTCTCCTCTAGCTAGTATGTATTCACCTATCATAGTGTCGTATATGTCACGGTCATACTTAATGCCAACTGACCACAACCACTGCAAGTCATACTTTATGTTGTGACCTATCAACAAGTCAGCCATCTGTATTTTATACTTAACCTGATTTATTCTATCTGTTCCATGTGAAACATCTTTGTGATAAACAGCCACGTAATCTTCTTCGCCCGTGTCTACATCCAGTATACCTATGGAAACTAGATCATTGTTTTTGTTGTGTGGCTTGTTATCTATTATGTTTTCTTTTTTTGTCACACTGTTTTCTATATCAACTACTAATCTTTTAATCATCATACCTCGCAACTCTTCCATCTAACATTACGTTTATTTGCCCATGCCAACCGCTAATCTTATTTTTAGCTATGTTGAATACTCGACGGGGATCTCCCTCATCTGATCCTTCTATCATGGCATACTTACCTATCAATATCATAAGATCAGCTTCAGCTGCCTTGCCCGTCCTACTGTTCTCCATCATACTCAGATTAAGATTTACCCTACCCTCTGCATCTGCCGACAGTTGGGAGTACCCAAAGATAGCACACTCATACCTTGTAGCTAGATCCCTGGTGCGTCTGTATATCTCACGTAGCTTTTCATGTTGAGCAGTTATATGTTTACTGTCAGGTAGTGTTACTTTGTCTAACATATCTATCACAAGTATGTCTGGCCTGTTCTCTTTGAGGTGTGCCTCTATACCATCTATCCCATACGTTTCCTCTATCCTATCTATAAATAGATTATCCTTTTTCCATTCGCCATTGATGGCACTACCGCCACCGCCAAGTAACTCTTCCTCTGATCTATTTGTAGAAGCACTCAAGTAGCGTAAAGCAACCCTGTTAGCAGGTTCTTCATTACATAGTACGTGTACCTTTGCACCCTGTTCTATCCATCCGTAAGGCCCCATTGCAAATGACGCATGGCTAGAAGTCTTACCTGTTTCGGGTCTTGATCCAATAACTACAAAGTGTCCTGCCGATACACCCGACACCCTCTCTGCAAGAGATGATATGTTAAACGCCCATTTTGTCTGGACGTTTATGGAATCAATTAATTTCTGTGGGTCTAAGTCTATACCCTCAAACGGTGATGCATCAGTAACAAACCCAGAGGCGTAGTCATCTATTAATTTAGACAGACTATCTAGACTATTCTCCTCACCCTCTGTCAGGGCATAGCCTATCTCAGATACACGCCTACCTATTTCTATTCGCCATAGATTGTGCATAACATCCTTGGCTACATCGACAGATATATCCTCCGACTGTTTCATCTTGGCAAAGAGAAGTTTGTAACTGTCTTCTTGAGATTTTGTTAGCGAGTTATTGTTACTGAAGAATAGGTTTTCTAATTCAGATAAGTTAATTGAATTGTTGTATGCATCCTGCGCGGATATAATTGTTTCGACAATCCGCTTCGGTTCTTTTTCAAATGCAGTGACAGGTACATTCCTACCTATCTGCTCATATACTTCCTTGTTGCATAGTGCTTTGACTAGTTCCAACATTTTGTATTTCCTCTATAGTCATATCTTTTATATCTAGTTCTAGCGCAACCACCTTGCATTTGTCAACGCCTACAAATATTCGCCTCGACATACTGATAGCTTTATCCGTAGCATCTTTATCAAGTGCAATGGTTACACTGGTGTATGTATCCCATATCTTATTTAAGTTATTAGTAGACAGTGACGTACCCAGTAACGGCATAGCATCCGTATCATCTAAGTATGTCACTGCCTTCCATGCGGATATGATATCCTCTACTATAATTAAATTAGGTTTTGGTGGGGCATCGAAGGGTACAATGATTGCACTGTTAATGTCACTGTACCTTTTCCATTTAGGCTTACGCCAAATGTCCAATGCCCTACCAATAGCGTCCACATTTTCGCCATCTTTCTGTATCATAAATGCGATACGTCTTTCTAATGGGTCATAAAGGACAGGGATATTTATATTGTTTATACAATACTTGTCTAGAAAATCGCTACAAATATTAGAATAAGCCAAGCGATTGAGATCAGCGGTTCTGACATTTTGTGTTCCTTTCATTTTGTTTTGCTGTTCACGGTTAAATTTAATATCTTCTAATGACATACTTGAATTGTGTTTTACTCCGCGATAATTACATGAAGCGGAATAGCAATTCCATTTAATTGTATTGCCTTCCCTACTTAAAGTAAAGGTATTATGGCGATGGCATTTAGGACAGCTACCCCTCTTGCTTTCGCCTGATCTTATATCATCTAGATCCATTTGAAACTTTCAAAAAATCAGCATACAAACCCTCTATCTTTTTCTGTTTGTATTCGTCAGGAAACCAATCGGGCCTGAAGTCACACATATATTCTAGCTGTTCCATCTTACTTACATACGTTATTTCTGGATCAGTTAAACGTACACCGTTAGATTTATCCTTGGCTAAACGTATGTATGTTTCATCTTTAATCGTGTTCATGCTTTTTTAAATCCTTATTTTATTTATAAAATATGTGATCTTCAATTTGTAAAATGTATTCTCTATTCCACTGTGGATCTACACTAAGCGCATGGTAAAAGACAGCACCTTCAAGTATAGGTATGGATAAACCATAGGTATAGTGAACCTCTTCCGCTACACGTATGGCTTTATCCCAGGCTCTCTTATCTTTTGGTTTATCGGACAATCCATCACAGTAAAAAGAAAATTGACAGCGATGCTTAACTGGATAATCCTGTTTCCATTTATAAGTAGGCCCTTCCTTTATTACTTCACAGATAGTATCAGGCCAACGGCTATCATGTACACGGTTTAGTACTACTTGAGCTACTGCCATTTGACCTACAGTAGGTTGATCCCTGGCCTCAAAGTAAACTGCTTGGGCAAGACAAGTAATAGATGCACCGAAGGCTAGTACTGTAGCTTCAAGCATTTTTAACTTGCCTACCTCTGGCTAAGTCGAGGCGATCTGAACCATCTAACACGGGAACTTTAGTATCTATCTCTTCATACTTTTGGATATAGTCTCCGTTAATGGGTGATGGTTCAAGGCCAAACATATCAGCCAACTCGACCATGCCATCTTCCAATCGCCTTACATCAGACAAACGTACATCGTGAGTGTCGCGGATATAGTTTACCATCTCAGCAGATCTATTTAAGAATTTAATTATGCGATAGATCTGTTCTTCTTTAATTGTTTTATGTGTGCGCTTCATATCTTACTCCTCCTTTTTGGTAGGGGTTGGCCTAATGATATGTAAAGTTACATTACCTGCCTCACTCTCATACCATTGCGGTTTCCAAGGCGAAGGGCAAGTGTGATACCATTCAAATAGTTTTGCCATGTCAGCATCCCATCTCAAAGGCTTGTCGTTATCTGTCATCGCCTGATCCTCCTAACTGTCCTCTGTCTTTTCTTGAGTTTAGCTTTTTTAAATTAAGTTCTACGACCTCAGTTAAATCTATGTTTAGATCATCAGCAACACGGGCAATGTACCACATTACATCTCCTATTTCTTTTGTAAGATTTTGCTTTCGTACAAAATTTATTTTCCCGTTGTCATCACGGTAGATCTTTTTAATCTGGTTCATTAGTTCGCCCACCTCGCCAGATAAACCAAGCGATGGATAGATTATATCGTCGCTATATATTTTGGTCTTGCGAGTTTCGATTTGGTATTTGTTAAAGTCTAGCATACTGTTACTCCTCATAAAATTTTGGATAGGTATCTTCAATAGTATATCGTAAAGCATTACGCAATATCTTTTTATCTTTCTTTGATCCAATAAAATATACGTAACGATGTTTTGCACTACGATTAATTCGCTTGGTTCGGTCTCCTAGGTGGTGTCTACTATGTTTGTTAAATGCCGACGCGATATCTGTTCTCTCTTTTGTTCGCCCCGTAAATAAAAAATTACACGCCTGATAGATGGTTCCTATATGTTCTTGCGCGAGATCACTGTAAGACACTACAACCTTTGGCTTTGGTAATAGTTTGAGAGAGCGGGACACTAGGAAAGATGCCTCGTTTGGTAGATTGTCTTTCAATACTAATCTGTTTAGTTCGATAACCTTTGATCTATGCTCCTCGCCACAGATACCTTTGCACAGTGACGGTGATGCAGGGCTTCCGTAGGAAACCATTCCAACCAGCATATTATTTCTGAATAGCCCGTAGGCGTAGCTGATGGATGGCATTCTTCTAGCGTAGTGCAACTCTAGTATAAATGGCTTCGTTGCCTCATAAGGTATTTGCTGTACCTCATAATCGTTTTGCATTTGGTTTGACCAACCGATAAACATAACACACCTCCAATATTAAACTCTTTTTGCTTTGTTGTTTTGTTGAAGTTTTATTGGGTTTGTTATGCCACAAATCTGTGGTCTTGGATAACCCCTACTACATATCCTTTAGGATAGGTGCGAAGTATACTATCGTATGCTTTGCGTGGGGTTGTCTCATAAGATGGTAGCACTTCGACAGTACCGCCATATTGTTTTTTATAAACTATTTTAAAATTACCTACTGTCGTAGGTGGTTTTCTAACAGGTATAATCATGGTTTTGTGTCCTCTTTTTTGTTTGTGTTTTAATTTAATTAGTTATATCACAAGATATTCTAAAAGTCAAATGCTTTTAAATTATTGTTTAACTTCTGTTCTTAAAATATCCCAATCTCTTACCTTAAAACTAGATTTATATTTAGCTTCTTTGCCAAGGCGATACACTTTCTTTACATCTAACCCATGCATATCTGCTAGTACCTTGGCATTTTGCATAGACCAGTTAGGGTTAGCCTTGGCAGAGTGCCATATAAATTCCATGATAGAATTATACTCTAGTTGTTTTTGAATTTGTTGTTTAGTCAGGCTCATTTGATTTTACTAAACCATCATCAACTAGGGCAGACTTGAGATCATCCATCTGATCCTCACCCCAATCAGATAGTTTGACGACAGACCAGTCGGGCCTGTTATGATATCGCTCTTCATTTAATCTTTTGAAGATGCCAATAACATCCCCAGCTTGAGCATACTTTTTAAGACCAGATATACTAATCCGTTTATCGCCTCGCGTCTTAGCCTTGTAGCATCGAATCCCACTGATGACCTCTTCATTAAAGTACTCGCTCCTAAATGCTATGCCATTTCCATTTGTTAGGATATTATATGTACCCTCGAACAATTTAATAACGCTTTTGTTTGCGTCTATGATGTGCTTGTCGAGCATGGTTTGTGTTACCTTGATCTCAGCGTAATCTGTATTAAACATAGAAGTCATATTTGTTTTTCCTTTTGTTTGTGTTGTTGTCTTTGTTAGTTTGTTTATCTTTAGTTCTATCGTACGCACCTTTACCCTTCTTGGGTTTAACTATCTGTTGACGGGGGCGATTATACGCAACCGCCCTCGCAACGGGGTTGATAGGTTTTATCCTATCCATTAGGCTACTAATTGTTGATAAGATCCATTGGATACAGCATCAACCCAGGGCGTAGATTGCATCCAATCCCTAACTTGAAACTTTCTATCAAATAGTCTTTCTACTTTGTTGTCAAGATTACCACCCGTACTGTTGAGAGAAAAACCATTTCTTTCATCAGCGTAAGTAGCATAGTTTGTAAAAGCATTGGATACACTGGCTAATGTATTGCCCCAGTATTCGGCATTTTGATTAGCTAGTTCTATCATACGCCCATTAATGCGGTCTTGAGGTATGATTGCTTTTATTAAATTTTTCCTTGCACTTTCACTTATCACTGCGTTAGCTAGTCTTTGCTGTTCATCAATTACTCTTTTGAATACTATAGCATTCTCGCTAATGTCGCGTAAGTATTGTGCTAAGTTATAGTTTTTTGTATTCTTTGCGCGATGATGTTCACTACCATCCTGTACACCATACAAGTTTTCATTCATACACCAGCTACTGATAATTGATGTAGTCACGTTGTTAGCGGTGCGACCATCAAGAGAACGCCACGCCAATACCTGTAATGAGTAGTTAGTTTTACCGCCAAGTAAAGAATGAACAACGCCCGATACTTCCTCAAAGGTGTAGTTTTCTAAATGCCACAATCCGCTACGCGAAGTATACGCACGTATTTTTGGCGTACCTAATTGGTAGGGAATTGATTTACGAACACCTGTAAAAAAATCCTTATGTTGTGTTACCTTGTATTTGGTTCCAACAATATCGAGATGTTCACCCGTATCAGTATCTACAATATATTTTTTTGAAGGTACTAAAGTAGGTGCAGTACTGACGTTAAGATATGTTGCATTATCTACATCGGCAGACTGATATTCACCATCGTGTGCAAAACTTACTTTAGATTTCAGTGCAGTTGTTGATGTCATTTTTTGCTTTCCTTATTTTTTTATTGAATGTATATATCTTATCTCATAATTAAATTAGATTGTCAATAAATTATTTTATTTTTTTTTTAATTGACGGGATTATTTTTTTCTGTTAAACTCCGTTCACTATTTGGTTGGAGTTAAATATATATAAAAAAGAAAGTTAAAAACTATTTGACATAATATAATATGTACGATATAAACTAATTACTTTTTATAAACATATCTATTGGAGAAATACAAAATGCCAAGAGATCCAAACCAAATACATATTTCTAAAATGACTGGAAAGCTGGATAGTTTACGGGCCATCAATACAAATACAGTCACGAATGAATTTTGTATAACACAATACAACAGCGGTAAAGATAACGTAATTTGTACTAGATGTTACAGTCAAGAAATGCTGGGTTCCTATCGTAAAAATATGCAACCGGCACTACAAGATAACAGCAATCTTTTATCTAGTTCTATTTTATCTAGTGATAGGTTGCCTTTTTTATTAGATGCTTACCTAAGAATTGACGGACACGGCGAACTAATAAACGACAATCATTTAATTAATATTTATAACTTGGCCCTAAAAAATCCACATTGTAAAATAGCAATATGGACTAAGCGAATACCTATTGTTAGATCAGTTGCCAAGAAAATGAAAACCCCAGATAATATTATTTTAGTTTATTCCAATCCGATTATTAATAAAGTTAAGTATGAAAAAGATATTCCAGAATTTTTTCATAAGGTATTTAATAATGTTTGGAGTGATCATAAAGTTGAAGAGCAGAATTGCACGGGCCAGCAGTGTAAAACGTGCATGATATGTTATAATTTTGAAACACCTAATATTATTATTGAAGCAGTCAAAAAGAATGGACGCACAAGAAAGGTAAAACACTAAATGACAAGAGAAGAAAAACTAAAAGAAATAGAGAGACAATGGCAATTAATACAAGCGTTCCCATTGCCCATAAAAAAACCCCCCAAGAAATTAATCAAGGGGGGTTGATAGTTTAAGTAAGTTTTATATTATTATAGATCCCTCCCAATATTACAGAATAACCATACGACCATTACCGCAAAAGCTATTGCTACTATCTGGCCGTGCGACAATACTAGATCGTGCATTGTTTCAATAATCATCTTCCTATCGCCTTCACTACAGTTTCTAAACTTGACTGACTACGCGATAAGCGCAATACCTCCCGCCTTAAATTCAGATTACTTTCTAAGGCGTCAAGCAGTTGCGCCTTGTAGGTTACACCGTTGCGATGCATTACATCCGCATCAATTTCTAGTTTATCTAGTAAATGAGCATTTCGCGTATTGCGTTCTATCTTAATCATTTTGTTTCCCCTATGAAAAAGTGAGGGGGCATATAAACCCCCCCCCATGTTAATGTTAAGAACTTGGCACGTATCGTTTTACAGGCCATGCATCTAAAACGAACTCTTCCACAGTCATACCACAGTTAATAGCATCTTGCCTTAAACTAGGGTTTGCATCGGCTATCTTAGAATAATGCGCTATCGTTTCATAATCCGTACTCTTAGTGATAAATGAAGAGTCTTGATCGTAGTAGTTGATATGAGGTGTAGTCATGGTTTGTTTCTCCTATAAAAAAGTGAGGGGGGCATATAAACCCCCCCGTTAAAGTTTACCAGTAGCCGTACTGGCCCTGCTTCTCAAAGTAAAACACGGGATCATGCACCCAGTGATCAAAGTAACCGATAAAATCGGACCAGTAATTAGCTAGTGTCTCATAGCCTTGCTCAAATGATTGGATGCACCCAGTTGTGAAGTGACCATCAAAGTAATAGCCTTCCTTCAAAACTACTTCGACAAGGAAATCAGTATCAGAATAATTCTGGATAAAAACTTCATCCACAATTTCCATTCGTTTCTTGCCCAGTATCTTGGCTACTTTGCTTTCTGTCATCATCGCTTTAACTCCCTTGCGATTGATTGAAGATATGCAAACCGTAATTTAGTTTTACCCAATAGTCAAATAAAAAATAAAAAAAGTTTTCCAGTGCCGGTATATCGACCAGGGGGTTATGTTTTTTTTAAGCACTTTTTGACCGTTGCGCCAGAAAACCGACACTACACCACGTAAAACATAGGGCATAAATACACAATAACGCACAAAATAAGGCAATACATAGCCTACATTGCGTAAAATGCGCCATAATTACACGCAATAAAGGCATTTTTTAGCTTTAACGCATACGGGCA
>Ga0114932_10001251_pt1 | contig 29134 bp, 25 predicted proteins | sample 2SBtaG_2_FD_87286 | JGI IMG/M metagenome (GOLD analysis project Ga0114932, IMG submission 87286) | Deep subsurface microbial communities from Kolumbo volcano to uncover new lineages of life (NeLLi) - 2SBTROV12_ACTIVE470 metaG | ecosystem: Environmental > Aquatic > Marine > Volcanic ...
AAGGCCGATGACTGGACCGATGCCGACCTGAGCAGCTGGGGCGAGCTGAACCCCGGACAAAGCGCGCAGTAATTGGCCTCGGATGTCCGGTAGGGTGGCGCTCCGTTGTCACTAGGTCAGGAGGTACTGATGAGTGAATTCATGTTGTTGATGAAGGGAGACGACTCCGCCGATGCGTCGCCCGAGGAGATGCAGGGCCGCATGCAGGGCTACATGGCCTGGATGCAGAAGATGACCGGCGAGGGACGACTGGTCGCTGGCCAGCCGCTTGAGCCACGCGGGGTGCGCATCGTCGATGCCGAGACCGTCATCACCGACGGCCCCTTTCTGGAGCCGAAAGAGATCATCGGCGGGTATGTGATCGTCAAAGCGAAGGACCTCGACGAGGCGATCAACATTGCGATGGGCTGCCCGCTGCTGCACCACTGCGAGATCTTCGTCCGGCCCGTGTTCAGCATGCCTGGATGAGTGAGGGCTCCCCCGATGTGGGGGTGCTCGTCGACCACCTCTTCCGCAGCGAGTACCCGAAGCTGGTCGCCGTCCTGACGCGGCACTTTGGCTTCGAGAACCTCGCTGTGGCAGAGGATTTGGTGCAGGAGACGCTGGTGGCCGCCATGCACCACTGGTCGGTCAACGGCGTGCCCGATGTGCCCGCTGCCTGGCTGATGGCCGTCGCCAAGCGCAAGGCCTTGAACCACGTCAAGCGCACCGGCCGCAAGCAGCGGGCCCACGACCGAATCGGCCGTGAGCCCGCCGCCGAGCAGCAGGCCGAGGTCTTTTTGGAGTCGGACCTCGAGGACAGCATGCTGCGCATGATCTTTGCGTGCTGCCATCCCGACCTCGCGCCGCCGGACCGGCTGGCGTTGGTGCTCAAGATCTTGTGCGGCTTTGGCTCGGCCGAGGTGGCCCGGGCCTTGCTCATCGGCGAGGAGGCTGCGAACAAGCGCCTGTACCGGGCGCGCAAGCTCATCTCGGACGGCGGCATCGCGCTCGAGGCACCCGGTGGTGCCGAGCTCGACGGACGACTCGGTGCGGTGCTGCAGAGCCTGTACCTGCTGTACAACGAGGGCTACAGCGCGACCGGCGGCGACGAGCTCATTCGCAAGGACCTGTGCCTGGAGGCCATGCGGCTGTGTCGCCTGCTGACCCTGCGCTTTAGCCAGCCGCCCGTGCATGCGCTGATGGCGCTCATGTGCTTCCATACAGCGCGCTTCGACAGCCGGCTGGGCAATGGAGGCACAGTGGTGCTGTTCCACGAACAAGACCGTTCCACGTGGAACACCGACCTGATTCGCGCCGGAATGTGGCAGCTGTCCGAGGCTGCGCAGGGAGATGCCGTGTCGCGCTGGCACCTCGAAGCGTCGATCGCGGCCATGCACTGCACCGCCCCTTCGTACGCGCAGACAGACTGGTCGGGCATTCGTGGCATGTACCGACAGCTCAATGCGCTCCATCCCAATCCCGTGCTGCGGCTGAATGTGGCCATCATCACCGCCGAGATTGAGGGGCCGGAGGTGGCCATCAGTCAGATCGAACCGCTGCGTGGGGAGCGAAAGCTGGCGCGCTATCCGTTGTTGTACGCGACATTGGGAGAGCTGCATCGCCGTGCCGGACGGGCGGGTGATGCGTGCCTGAACCTAGAAAAGGCCCTGGCCCTCACGAGTTCATCGCGAGAGCGGGCCTTTTATCAAGAGCGACTGGCAGCGCTTAGCGCTTGACCCAGCCCGCATTCCCGGCGGCGATGGCGCCTGCATCACCAAGCCAGTTGGTGCGCATGTCGGCGTCGGCGAAGACGTAGAGCTTGCCGTCCTTGAGCTCAAACACGGTCGGGTCGGTGTGGGCGGTAAAGCCTTTGCTGGCCGCGAAACCGCAAAATCCGCCGAACTGTGGGGCGTATTTGGCGGGGTCAGCCTCGAATGCCGCCTTGTTGTCGGCGTTCGCGAATCGCCAGGTGGCGCCTTGGTAGGTGAAGGTGTTGGCCTCCGCGCCTTGTGTCGGGGTGCCGCTTTGGTAGCTGACGGCGTCGTAGCCACCGAGTGCGATGCCGTCGGTCGCGTTGACCGTTCCGTACCAGCCCCAGCCGATGGGTGAGACCTTCTTGACCTTGCTGAAGGTGCCGATTCCCAGCACGAGGAGGATGGCGATGACGGCGGCGGCGATGATGGTGAGCTTCATGGGGTGTCTCCAGTGAGTGTTCACCGGGGTGACAACGCAGGCTCATCGGGTCGGACAAATGGTCTGAAAAAGATTTCGTTCGGTCAGCGCATCGCGTCGATGAGCTTGTATACGTTCGTCCCAGGCTCATCAGGCATCCAGGAATTCCATGTGTCGAGGTCTCTCGCACGCTCCCTTGCCGCCGCGACCGAATCAGCTGGCCAGCGTTCGTCAATCGGGATCTCTGCGATCAGCTTCCCCTTGCGGGGTTTCAGCTCCTGGCAGCTTCCGTCCAAGCTTGCGTCGGGGAAATGGCAGAGGAGCCAGATTTCGAAGCAAGGATTGCTTATTGCTAGGCCGTAGTCGCGTTCCTTCGCGAACTGGGCGATGACCGGCAGTTTTGGCCATCGATCGACATCCAGCACCAGCCAGCATTCGTCCTCTTTCAGCAGGCGCGTGTCCTCTGTGAATGTGACCAGACGATCGAACACTCCTTCGGGATCACTCCGGCCGTTGTGGGGAGTGGGGATGAGGTGCAGCTTGATTCTGTTGGCTGGAATCGTTCCGTTGCGTTGCAACTGCGTGAAGTATGAGGGCTCGTCTACGGCACCTTCGGTGGCAACCACGAACACTCGGGCATCCCGGTTTTGGACCGTGCGGTCGAGCAGCTGCCCGCGTTTTGGACTCACGTCCCGTCCTGCCCGGCGAGAAGGCCCGGGTCTCCCAACGTGGGAACAGCACCAAAGCGGCCCTGCATGTACCCCTTGCTTACCTGTTCACGCAGCTGCTGCATCTGACCAGATTTGTACTCGGAGAGCGAGTAGATGGTCGACGCCCCGGTGTGGTCCTTCTGGGCGAGCCAGAAGGAATCCGCGGGCAATAGTGCTAGATCGAGCAGGCTTGTGTCGTGCGTAGTGAACAGCAGCTGGCTACCGTTCGCTGGTTCGGAGCGCAAGAACGACTCGATGAGATGTCGCGTGAGCAGCGCATGAAGGCTTCGATCGAGTTCGTCGACGACCAGCCTGAGACCGAAGGTGCCCACAAGAACAGCCCAGACGGGTGCCAGCCGCAGCAGTGCCTTCGTACCGTCGGACTCGAGCTCAAGCTCGAACGGTATTGCACTGCCATCGTCACTTTCGTGCATGAGTCGGAGTTCGAAGCGTTCGGCGGCGTCGATGGCGGCGGTTCGTTCTGATTGGTCGACGACCTCACCAGCATCGACGCGTTTCTCGATTGCGGCCAGCTCCGCGGAATCGTGGCCGAAACCAAGATGCGTCACTCCGGTGTCCGCATTTGCAAGCAGTTGGGTGGCGAAATGACGTAGTCGCCCATCCTTTGCGACAAGACGTGCGAACTCATCTGTGAGTTCGGTGTTCGGATCAATTTGTCCCAAGTGGAGGTCGAACCATGACCACACCGATTCAAGTTCGTGGACGTTGCGATCGCTAGCTTCGAACAGGAACAGCTGGTTTGGCCGCGTGCCCTGCGCGACGAATTCGACGAAAGTTGTTCGTTTCTCTGACTCGCCAATCGATGCGACGTCGAACTGCTGAAACGAGCGTTCGAACAGTGTTTCACCATCGGCGAGCAGCCATTCTTCGTGCACGAGCTCGGACGATATCTTGAACCCGTATGAGTAGCGGGTGTCGTTGATCAGGAATTCGCATTCGACGACGGAAGGCTGCACTAAATGGGTCTTTGATAGCCGAAATGGCTGGGCTCTGACCGCTTCCCCTTTCGGGGTTCCGCTCCGAATGAGCATCTTTGCCCACCAAAGTGCCTGGCACAGGTTCGATTTTCCCGAGGCGTTGGCCCCGTAGATTGCGGCTACGCGAAGGACGTCACCAACTGGCGTGCGAATGACATCGCGCTCTTTGTGCGACACGTGTGGAGCGGCCATCATGCTGAGTACGGTTCGTTCTTTGAACGAAAGCACGTTCTCGACGGCAAACTGGAGCAGCATGGGCGGAATCTAGCGCGGATATTGGCGCGGCGCATCCTCCCCACGCTGGCGGCCGTGATCTCGAGTTCGGGCTGCTGATCCGAGAAGCGATGCCCGCTCGTTGTCTCTGTTCCGGTTATCCGCGCGCCTATGGACATTCGCAACATCGCAATCATCGCGCACGTCGACCACGGCAAGACCACTCTCGTCGACGGTTTTCTGCATCAATGCCACGCTTTCCAAGAGCACGAGCAGGTTGACGATCGCGTCATGGACTCGATGGACCTCGAGCGCGAGCGCGGCATCACGATCACCTCAAAGAACACGGCCGTGGTCTACAAGGGGATGAAGATCAACATCTGCGACACCCCTGGCCACGCCGATTTTGGCGGTGAGGTCGAGCGCGTGCTCGCGATGGTCGACGGCGCCATGTTGTTGGTCGATGCCAGTGAGGGGCCGTTGCCTCAGACTCGCTTCGTGCTGCGCAAGGCGATGGAGGCGGGCCTGAAGCTGATGGTCTGCATCAACAAGATCGACCGCCACGATGCGCGCGCCGAAGAGGTGCTGCAAGAGGTGTACGACCTGTTCATCGAGCTCGACGCCGATGACGATCAGATCGACTTCCCCGTTCTGTACGCGGTTGCCCGCGACGGGTACGCCTACACCGAGCTCGAGCAGTACAACCAAGACGCCCCCGAGGGCGACCTCAAGCCCCTGTTGGACGCCATCCTCGAGCACATTCCGGCTCCTCCTGCGGCGACGCACGACAACGGCCGGGTGATGATCACCAACCTGGACCGTGACCTGTACGTCGGACGTCTGGCGCTCGGTCGCGTCATCGAGGGTCCGCTCAAGAAGGGGGCCGCGGTCTGGTTCTCGGAAGACGGGCGCAAGAACACCCGCATCCAGCTGCTGTACACGTGGAATGGCCTGCGCCGCAAAGAGGTCGACGAGGCCCAGGTGGGCGACATCATCGCGCTTGCTGGCATCGACGGCATCACTGTCGGCGACACCGTGGCCCAGGGTGCCGAGCCTGAAGCGCTCGAGCGCGTGACCGTCGACGAGCCGACCATCGGCATGACCTTCAAGATCAACAACAGCCCCTTCAGCGGCCAGGACGGCAAGTTCGTCACCAGCCGTCAGATTCGCGAGCGCCTCGAAAAAGAGCTGATGAGCAACGTCAGTCTTCGAGTCGAGATCGGCGAATCGGCCGAGGCCTTCAAGGTCTACGGGCGTGGCGAGCTTCAGCTGGCCATCTTGATTGAACAGATGCGGCGCGAGGGCTTCGAGCTGTCGGTCAGCCGTCCCGAAGTCGTCATGAAAGAGATCGACGGCAAGATGCACGAGCCGTTCGAGATGGTCACCATGGATGTCCCCGACTTCTCAGTCGGCACCATCACGCAAAAGATGGCCGCTCGAAAGGGGCTGATGCAAGACATGATGGCTGACGGCTCGGGCCGCACCAAGATGGTCTACCGCTTGCCCAGCCGTGGCTTGATTGGCTTCCGCAGCGAGTTCCTGACCGATACCAAGGGCGAGGGCATCCTCAACGCCCTGTTCGACGGTTGGGATGTGGGCGTGGGCCTGATCATCCAGCGCCAGCGTGGTGCGCTCATCGCGGACCGGCCTGGCAAGACCACGACCTACATCCTGTTCAAGTTGCAGCCCCGCGGCGCCTTCTTCGTCAACCCCGGAGTCGAGGTCTACGAGGGCATGATTGTGGGCATCAGCACCCGCGAGAACGACCTGAATGTGGACGTGACGCGCGCCAAGCAGCTGACCAACTTCCGTACGGTGAACGCCGACGAGAAGCAGGTGCTGGCACCGCCGCTGAAGCTGACTCTCGAGACGGCGATGGACTTCATCGACGACACCGAGTGGATTGAGATCACGCCGAACTTCATTCGACTGCGCAAGCGGACTTTGAATGCCAGTCAGCGCAGCATCATCCGCCACAAGAAAAAGACCGGCTCCCGCGCCTGATTACTGACAGGTCTGCGGGAACACGCGCCAGTGGCTGTCGCCGATGGTCGCGTCGACGGCACAGCCCGATGTGGTCACCAGATCGGTGAGTCCGCCACCCAGCAGCTGCCGGCACGGTGGGTACCGACGCATGGTGCACCGCGAACCTGTCTGGGGTGTACGCCCTGAGCCAGTTCATCTCGTCGAGCCCCTGTACAGACTCCACGACCTGACCAGCTTCAACTTCAACGACATGGTCGTCAACCACGCCGACTGCCGCGCAGGCCGGTGCCGAGCGGCGCGATGAGGCGACACGGTATCGCACCCTCACCAAGGTCTACTCGCGGGAGTGGTACGAATTCGCGCTGTCTGCCGACAAGGACACGACCAAAGCCATGCTGCTTGTGCGTGTCTGCGGCAGGGACGAAGGACTACTGTGAAGGCTAGGCGCTTGCGTTCTTTGAACTACCGCGTGGCGCTGACCAGCCAGGCGGCTCCGTCCATCGAGAACGCGCTGCCATCGTGGTGATCGGCCACAAAGGCACGCACTGCGTCGAGCACCGGCTCTTTGTCCGGGGCTTGGTTCAGGGCCATCTGCACACTGCCGCGCTGGGAATAGAAGTGCACGGCGGCATCGATGTCGCCCTCGACACGCATGGGCAGCAGCAGCTGATCGATGTCGACGCCGTGGAAGCCACACGCGCCGAGCATGGTGTGCACGGTGATGGGATCGGCCAGCGAGAACGGACCGGGACCGCCTTCGGGTGCGGGAGGCGGCGGGTCGGTGATGAACTGGGCCACGCGTTCTCCGGGCTCGCTCATCCACGTGTTGTCCTGGATGGATTGCCAGCACACAAAGGTGATGCGTCCTCCAGGGGTCAGCCAGCCATGCATGTTGCGGAATGCGGCGCTGGGATCGGCAAAGAACATGACGCCAAACCGCGACAGCAGCCGATCGAAAGAGCCGGACTCGAAGGAGTGAGTCTGCGCGTCGCCCTCGATGAACTGCGCCGATGAACCGCTCTGGGTGGCGCGCTCACGGGCGCGGGCCAGCATGGGCCGGGACACATCGACACCGACCGCAGATGCCGCAAGCTCTGATGCCTGCAGGGTCAGCGCTCCGCAGCCGCAGCCGATATCGACGACTCGGTGATCGGACCGCAATTCAGCGGCCGCGATGACGCTGTTCGCGTGCGCTACGAGCATCGCGTCGAGTTGTTGTTGATCGCGCACCCAAGAGGGTCCGGCCACATCGTTCCAGTAGTCTTTGTCCATGCTGGCTCCCTAGGCGGTGGTCACACCATTGGCCACCGACCTAGCGCGTGAAGATCATCACGGTGGCGTCGGTCATTTGGGTGGTCGCGCTCCAGCCGACACCGGTGCCGACTCCATTCCAGTCCCAGCCGCTGAAGTCGCTGCACTGCGCGGGGTTGCCCTCGGGGAACCAGCCGCCGCCGCCGATGCAGGCGTGCTCTGTGTTGCAGCCGTCGTAGCGGTGTCCCGGGCACAGGGCGTGCACGGCCTGCTCGTTGTTGAACACGCGGAACTGGATGTAGCCGGGGGTCGTTTCGTTGCGTGAGTTCGGCGAGATCAAACTGTCGATCAGCGCGTTGTCGCCGATGTCATAGGTGACAGCACTGGTCGGTCCCTTGTTGCCGCAGGTCTGCCCGAAGCTGATCGGAAAGTTGTTGGCGTACATCGTGAACATCGTGCCGCCGTAGGTCTGCAGCACAGCGTCGGTGGTGTAGTAGCGAAGGAAGGCCGAGCCCGTATAGGCGGCGGCCGCGGTGCCGTCGGGAATGTGCGAGATCATCACGTCGTCGGCGTTGGTGACCCAGTAGGCCGGGTTCTTGAAGTCCGTGGTCGTGGCAGTCGCCGCAGTGCCGAAGGTGCTCTGGTTCTGCCAGTTGCCGTCACCGGCCGGATTGCCTGGCGAATTGCCGGTCGTGCTGCTCCAGCGGTCCTCGGCGTCGCACTTTGCGGCCACGTCGTCTTCGTGCACACTCGCCACCAGCGTCCATCCACCGCCATCGGTCGTCATGTCGCAGAAGGTATCAAAGGGCGCGATGCCGGTGCCCTCGCCGTCGACATCGATGGTGTAGATGCCGTCACCGATGTCCTCGCCGGCGGTGATGATCTCGTTGCAGGACAGGTGGTAGCAGTTGTTGCCCGGGAAGCGCGCGGCGTCCGTGTCGTCGCAGTCGTCGCCGCCGCAGGCATTGTCCGAGAAGCCGTCGCCATCGGCGTCGTTGTCGATGTTCCCGTCGCAGTCGTAGTCCTCGCCATCGCAGCCAATGGCGATGGTCGGTCCGTACCCGACATCGGCGTCGTTGCAGTCGGCGTCGTTCTGCACGTAGCCAGCTGGAGCCGCACAGCCGGTGAACGGGAAGGCCGGATTGCCCGCGTCATCGCCGTCAAAGTCGAGGTACCACTGGGTGGCCGAGTTGAGCGTGGGGTCGCTGTCGTCGCAGTCCCCGCCGCAACTGGCCTCGCCGTCGCCATCAACGTCAAAGCCGTTGTCGACGGTGCCGTCGCAGTCGGTGTCCGTCGTATCGCAGACCTCGGTGGCTCCCGGGTATGCGTCGTTGTCTGCGTCGTTGCAGTCGTCGTCGAGCAGCGCGAAGCCAGGGGGCTGCGAGCAGGCGTCGACCGACGTGCCGGCCCAGCCGTGGCCGTCGCCGTCGTTGTCGGCGTACCAGGTGGTCTCGTTGGTGGCGTTGTTATCGATGACCCCGTCGCAGTCCTCGTCCTCGCCGTCGCAGGTCTCGTCGGCATTCGGGTACTTCCAGAACGCCGCGTCATCGCAGTCGCCATCGCACGGGGTGAAGCCGTCGCTGTCGCCGTCGAGGCCCTCGTCGGTGGTGCCGTCGCAGTTGTTGTCGAGCAGGTCGCAGCTCTCGGCCGCGCCGGGGTAGGTCGCGCTGTTGCCGTCGTCGCAGTCGTCGGAGTTGTCGGTGAAGCCGGTGGGCTGGTCACAGGACAGCTGTGACAGGCCCGAACCATGCCCGTCGCCGTCGCCGTCGAGGTACCAAGTCGCGGCGTCCGAGGCGTCTTCGTCGGTCTCGCCGCTGCAGTCGTTGTCCAGGCTGTCGCACACCTCGGTGCCGCCTGGGTGCGCTTGGTCCGACGTGTCATTGCAGTCCGTCGATTCGCTGACGTAGCCCGTCGGTGCGCTGCACTCGAAGACCTGGGAGGGCAGCCAGCCATAGCCGTCGCCGTCGGCGTCTTGGTAGTAGGGCTCGGCGCCTGTGGCTCCGGCCTCGTCAGTGGCACCGTCGCAGTCGTTGTCGATGCCGTCGCAGGCCTCTTCTGCATCTGGGCTGACCACCGAGTTGGCATCATCGCAGTCCTGGCAGGCCGCAAAGCCGTCGCCGTCCGCGTCGGCGAATCCGACCGAGCCGTCGCAGTTGTAGTCGTTGGCGTCGGTGCAGTCGGCTTCGATGGCGCCGGGGTGGTAGTCGCTGTCGCCGTCGTTGCAGTCGGTCGAGTCCGAGGTGTAGCCGGCGGGGGCCTCGCAGTCGGTGGTGGTGACCGCGGTGCTGCCGTATCCGTCGGCGTCGGCGTCGAGGTACCAGGTGGCGGCGGCGGGCGCGTCGTTGTCGATGATGTCGTCGCAGTTCTGGTCGATGCCGTCGCAGATCTCAACGGCGTCCGGGAAGATGGTCTCGTCGTTGTCGTTGCAATCGAGGTCTGCACCCACACCGTCGAGGTCGAGGTCGACGGGCGTGTCGTCGCGGCAGCCGAATGTGAGGACGAGGGACAAGATGAGGGCATTGCGCATGGGGGTGGTCTCCGAGGGGCGCAGTATACGGGCGGTTTGCAAGGTTGCTGACCTACTTGGCCGAGTTGGACCCGCATTTGCGGTGGTGCCGTTCACGCGGTGGGGGATGCGGAGAAAAGCGCCGCGCTGACGACTGCTGAGAGCGAAGTGCGCGCGATGATCGAAGCCCGCGGACCCGAGTCCGTCGGGGACCTGACGAGCGGCGTGCTGGCCGAGTCGATCCGGTACCGCTGGTTCCCGTAGGATTGCCCCAACCCGGGGGGTCCCATGTCGTCGCCGCTGACCGTCAAGCCACGTGCCCACAAAAAGCACACGCGCCCGATGCTCATCTTCATCAGCGACATCCACCTGACCGATGAGCTCGGTCAGCCGCCGGTGCCCTGGGGAACCACCTTCGAGCGGTTCTGGGCCCGGGTCGAGACAGCCCGCGGTGAGCTGCCCGCCGAGCTGTGCATCATCGGTGACTTCATCGACATCGTGCGCTCGCCAAGCTGGCTGCGCGGGCCACACCGGCCCTACCACGACCCCAAGAATCCCGGCGTACAGGCCACCATCGACACCATCGTGGCGGCGACCATCGCGCGAGAGAAGAGTTTCTTCGACGCGATTCGCAGCAAGGTGCAGGCTGGAAAGCTCAAGATTCACTACGTGCTGGGCAACCACGATCGGTTGATGGGGCACGCTCCAAATGCGCGGCGAGCCCTGTGGACAGCGATGACCGGCGAGGACAGGGACGTTGAGTTCCCCCGCGAGATCGTGTTCGCCGACCACGATGCGGTGGCGACCCACGGGCACACCGGCGACTTCATCTGCAGCACGCGCGATGGCTCGGCACCCATCAGCGACATGTTTGGCCTCGAGCTGATTGTGCGCTTTCCCGATGCCCTGCGTGCCGAGCTTGGACACGACCTGCCCCACCTCGACGACATCGACGATGTGCGGCCGCTGTACGCGGTTCCTGCCTGGATTCGTCAGATTGGCCATGGCAAGAAGCGTCTGATGGGGCCAGTGGCCAAGGTCTGGACGAACTTGGTCGAGGAGTTCTTGGAGGTCGAGGACGTCAAGGTCTGGATGAAGAGCCAGAAGCGCGTCGCCGGCATCGATCCCGGACCCCGCCTGCAGAGCCTGCTGCACCTGTCGACCGGCCGAATCATGGCCCACGCTGCCGACAAGCGCCTGTCCAAGCTGTTCGGCCTGTTCCAAGGCGTGTTCGACGGTGCGTTCCAAGAGCGCGCCATCTACAAGCTCGAGCACCCCGACTACAAAGGCCTTCGCTACGTGCTCAACCGCCACTCCCACTTCTCGAGCATGACCCCGCTAGGCACGGTCAACGGCAAGCCCACCTGCTACTTCAACAGCGGCACCTGGCGCACCGTGCATCGCATCGGAACCCACGCGAGCGGCCGACCGACGTTCATGCCCATGCACTCGATGTGCTACATCGTCTTCTTCCCCGGCGATGAGCCGATGGGGCGGGACTTCGAGTGGTGGCAGGGCGCGATGGTGGCCCAGGAACCCGAGCCGCAGCACTAGAAACCGAGGATTCGCCAGCCGACTCGGTCGGACAGCACGCCGCCACCGAAGCCGCGAGAGGCGACCCCCATCCAGATGGCGCGGTCATCGACGTATAGGCCGGCCCACAGCGGAGATTGGGGTTCGAGGTCCGAGCCGACGAAGGGCACGATCTCCTCGGTGAGGGTGCCGGTCGGGTCGCCATAGGCGTAGAGCACGTCGCGCACGCCGTCCCCGGTGACATCCGCGACGACTGCGAGCACATGCAGAGTTCCCGAGCGCATGCGGGCGTCGGCGCTGCGCACGTCGTGGGTGTCGAGCACGGTCACTTCGGTGGTGGCGTCGCGGTAGTAGACGCCCTGGGTGCCCATCGACACGACCAGCTCACCATCGCGGATGTGCATGTCGTTGGCGGTGGGGAAGGTCCAGCGCGCTGCTTCTGGGGTCAGGCTGCCGGCGGCGAGGTCGACCACAAAGGCGCGGTGCCCCCAGCCCCCGGACCAGACGTTGGCGTGCAGGACGCCGCTGCTGTCGTACTCGAGGCCGCAATAGGTGCCCCCGTTGGCGCCCCCTGAGAGTGAGGCGCGGTGCCCAGCCGAGTCCATGATCGCGAGCAGGGTGGGGCTGCAGCCAAGTGCGACGGCATTGCCGGCGGTGGTGCGTGTCGCGTCGATGAAGCGCAGGGCTTGGTTGGCACCGAAGTTCTCGCCGTAGGTCTCGTAGTCGAGGACGTGGGCGACTTCGCCCGGGGTCATCTCGTACTCGGCCAAGTTGAAGGTGACCGTCGCGCCGTTGAAGGTCTGTCCCGCCTTGGCCAAGAAGTCGGACTCTTGGTGGGTGCCAAACGGCGTGCCGTCCGACGAACCCTGGCTCTCGACGCCCATGTGGGCCACTTGAGAGCCGCCGTCATTCATCATGATCAGCGTCATGGGCCCGCTGTCAGCGCCGCCTCCGCCCGCGTTGGTCTGGTACTCCTGCCGCTTGGGACCGGTCGAGAGCATGACCCGCTCGCCGCTGCCCAACAACTCGATGCGGTCGGCATCGTCGAAGCGCCAGGTGCGTCCGCCTCGGTCGTGCTCTGCCTTCCAGCCGACGCCCCACAGCCACGCCGCATCGTCGCCGTCGTCGCCGCAGTTCTGGTCGATGCCATCGCCCATGATTTCCAGGGCGCGCGGTGAGATCGAGGCGTCGGTGTCGTCGCAGTCGATCTCGGTGTAGTCCCACAGGTCTGGGTGGTAGCCGTCGCCGTCCTGGTCTCGGTCCTGGGTGTTGTTGTCGCAGTCGTTGTCCAAGTCGTCGTAGTAGATCTCAGCGGCGCCCGGATTGATGGTCGCGTCGTTGTCGCGGCAGTCGTCGGCCAGCACGTACCCGTCGCCATCGAGGTCGTCGTCGAGAGTCAGCGCATCACAGTCCTCGTCCACACCGTTGTAAGTGACCTCGTCGGCGTCTGGATTGATCGCACTGTCCCCGTCATTGCAGTCGGCCTGATTGGCGACGGTGCCGGCCTTTTGCAGGCATGACGGCACCGGTGACGCGGGATCGCCGTAGGTGTCCTCGTCGATGTCGCTGTACCAGACCGGCGCGTCCACAGCGCTGTCTTCGTCGACCGTTCCATCGCAGTTGTCGTCGTTGATGCCATCGCAGAGCTCGTCGGCACCGGGAAAGATGGTGACCGAGCCGTCGTTGCAGTCGAGTCCGCCCGAGCCCACCGATGCGTAGCCGTCCTGGTCGCCGTCAATTCCGTCGAGTCCGTCGCAGTTCTGGTCCAGGCCGTCGTCTGCGAGGTCAGGTGCTGCGGGATTGATGCCCGGGATGGTGTCGTCGCAGTCCTGCCCTCCGCTTGCTTGAGCCGCGTAGCCGTCTTCGTCCGCATCGAGGCCATCGATGCCGTCGCAGCTCTGGTCGATGCCGTCACCCAGCGTGTCGTCCGCACCTGGGTAGGTGTCGCCGTCGGTGTCGTCGCAGTCGTCGCCCCCGCCCGCTTGAGATGCCCAGCCGTCCCCGTCCCCGTCCACACCATCGATGCCGTCGCAGTTGTTGTCGACGCCATCGTCGGTCAGGTCGCCGGCCGCGGGAAAGGTGGACGCGGTGTCGTCGTCACAGTCATCGCCACCGCTGGCGGTCGAGGCGAAGCCGTCCGCATCGAGGTCCACGCCGTCTGCGCCATCGCAGTCATTGTCGATGCCGTCGCCCACGGTGTCTGGGGTTCCGGGCAGCACGCTCGCATCGGTGTCGTCGCAGTCGGTGCCGCCGCTGGCCACGTTCGGGTCCCCATCGCCGTCCATGTCAGTGCCGTCGGTTCCGTCGCAGTTCTGGTCGATGCCGTCGCCCGCGATGTCCGTCTCGGCCGGGTTGATGGCGGGGATGCCGTCGTCGCAGTCCCCTTCGTCGGTGCTGAAGCCGTCGCCGTCCGCGTCTTGGACAGGCTCGATGTCTGTGTCAGTGTCGACGGGCTGGCTGACGGGACAGCCGGTCAGCAGGCCCAAGGCGGTGAGTGTGGCGAACAGGCGCATGGGTACTCCGCTGATTGGCGTTGGTCCTATATAATCGCCTTGTGGATGTTCGGCATGGTGGCGAGTCCTACAGGAAGGTCTGCGGCTCGGGTCCGCAGCCGCTGGCGAACCAAGTATCGGAGCTCACATTGCCCAGATGGAGCACGTAGGAGCAGAGCTGCCCCCGTTCCTCTTGGTTGCAGTCGTCCCACATGCGGTGGGCGTACAGGCGCACGGCGGCCCGGCTTTGGTGCAATGCAGCCACGGTCGTGGTGGTGCGGTTTGTTGTGCAGCGCTCCCAGTCGCGGGTCCATCGGCTGGCCATGAGGGTGACCACCAGGCCCTGTGCTTCTTGTCGACGCGCTGGTCGAATGCGCTTGGTCCAGCTGTCGGAGTTGTCGAGTGGCGATTGCACCGACTGCAGTGAGGTCTCGTAGTACTTCGGATAGCCAGACAGGCAGTTTGCCCACCTCAGCGTCAGGTGAGGCTCGGTGTCCTCAAAGCGCTCAAGGTGGCGTTTTACCAAGCGCTCCATGTGCGCCATATTTCGGGTTCGTTCCGCGCCCAAGATGAGCATCTCCGACGCCGCGTTGGCCATTTCGGGCTTGGCGTGCCGGTAGTCATGCTCCAGGCAGCGCAGATCGGAATGGGTCAGGCGACCGGTGTTTGCGAGGTCAGCCAGCCGCCGGTGACTCAGGCAAGAGGTGGCCCGTGCGGGTGGCTGAGCGGGGGGAACCGTGGCCGCGATGGGCGTCGGTTTGGGCTCTTCAGGCCGCAGGTTGAGACCGCCCACCACCGCGAGGCCCGGGGTGCACCAGCCAACCACTGCTGCAATCAGCAGGGCTCTAGGGGGAGACAACATGCCTATGCTGACCGCAAAGCGGCCAAGCGGTTCACGACCCTGAGAACGTCGACTGGCTGGCGTAGTCCTTCTTCTGCTCAGTCTCCCAATCGGTGCGATTCTCGAGCTTGGTGGACACCCACTTGGTGACCTTTCCAGCGTCGTTGTAGACGTATTCGATCAGCACGGTGCGGTGGTTTGGACCCAGCTCGTCTTCGCTCATCCCGCGCTGCAGGGTGTGGGTCAGACGGCCGTTGTCGTCGAACACCGCCAGCCACTTGTCGTCGTTGATGTTGGCGCCGCGCTCGTGCACCACTCGCTTGCTCCAAAAGAAGAGCATCTGCGGCTTGGTGCGCTCGGCATCGGCCCACGCTGCCTTGTAGTTGCTGCGCCAGTACTCGGACTCCCAGTAGATGTGCTGCTCTTCGTCGAACTCCTGCTTGTCGTGCTTGGCGAGCTCCTTTTTGGCCTCGAACAGCGCGGTGTTGCTGATGTTGAACATCGGCATCAGCTCGTTGTGCACGGTCACAGCGCCATCGGGACGCTGCAAGGCCTTGGTCGTCGCTCCCCGAAACCACGTCTCGCTGGCCATCAGGGCGTCCAGCTTGGCCGTCCATGGCTCGAGCTTGGCGCGTGTCTGGGCCACGTCCAGCGGCTTGTCATCGCCCGAGCGGTAGGCGGTGTGCGCAAAGGGGTACTCGGCGGGCAGGTCGGCGAAGTACTTGGCCTGGGCCACCCGGGCGCCGATCCACCCATCCAACATCGCCTTCTTGCCCTTCTCGACAGCGGGCATGTAGGTCACATCGGAGTCGGCGAAGATCTCAATGTCCGAGATGCACGTGTCCTGGTAGCTGCGGCCCGGGTACACGCTGCGCACCTCGAGCTGCACTGTGGCTACGCCGCGGTCGCCGGGCACAATCAACTCGACCTCTTGCCAGCCCATCTTCTTTTCCAGCGTGACGCGAGAGATGGCCACAGGCCCCCCCGCCCGATCCAACAGGCGAAAGGTGACGTCTTTGGGCACCGAGTTGGCCGTGAACAAGGCCTCGGACTTCTGGTACCCGTTGCGAATGCGCACCTTGACCGAGCGAACGCTCGACAGCGCCGAGATGGGAATGCTCAGGGTCTGGCCCAGGCCGTCTCCCTCGACTCCCTCGACCCAGGCGGTCTTAGGATTGTCATCCAAGACGTAGTTTGGATGGTAGTTTTCGTTGTACTTATTCCAATTACTCTTCAGGAAGCTGGATGCCTTGGCATGGTCAGCGTGCAGCTGGTTCCACGAGACATCGGCGGCGTTGGCAGAGCAGAGGACGGCTAGAAGCAGGGCATTCATGGCCGCAGTCTACCGCTTGCTGAGCACCACATGAGCACTGCTCTGACTGTTCAGCAGTCGCGCCACCACCGACCAGGGCACTTCCGGGCTGGCGCGCACCGTGATTTCGCTAGCTTCGGGATACTGGGCATGCAAGCGCTGGATCCCGCTGCCGACGTTGATCCAATCATACGAGCGCGTGTCGGCACAGGTGGCGAGCACGGTGCCCTGCTTGTCTTTGCAGGGCACAAAGCCGAGCTCACCCTCCTTGCCCCCAATGCGAATGCCGGTGGTGTCGACCTCGGCGTATAGGGCCGATTCGTGGATGGCGACGGGCCACAGCGTCAGCGGTTTTGGTGCGCCATTTCCGGCCTTGAGCACCAACACTTGGCGTGAATAGCCGGCGCGTTCGGTGGTCTGCAGCACGGCGGCCGCGGTCTCAAAGGGCAGGTCGACCATGAACTGGTAGTAGGCCTCGCCACCTGGCGCATTGGTGCCCAGTTGCTCCATGAGGCGGTCTTCGAGGCCCTCGCGGCCGGGCTTGATGTTCACCGAACGACCCCGCTGCAAGGCGGTCAGCTTCTCGTTTTCATCGATGCCAGGGGCCATGGGCACCAAGCGAAGCGCATGCCGTGTGAGCACCACGCCGAGGGGTCCCTCGCCCAACTGCGGCTGGGCAACCGGAACGAATTCGGGCTCGGATTGGCTGCATCCGGGCAGCAACAGCGACAAAAGGAGCAGGGCCATGGGGGCTTGGACAACGGAGTGCGGCATTGGATTCGTGCGGACCACCATTGTCACACTGTACGGTGTCTGCACTTCGGAGGTCCCTTGCGACATACCCTTGCAGCACTGGCTCTTGTGGCCCCAGGCATCAGTCTGGCTGCGACCATCAACGTGCCCGCAGACCAGCCCACCATTCAGGACGCCATCAATGTGGCGGGGGCGGCCGACACCATCGTCGTCGCCGACGGGGACTACTTTGAGAGCTTGGTGATCAACAAGATCGTCATCTTGCAGAGCGCGAGCGGATCGGGGGCTGTGACCCTGCACAGTCCGTCGGGGGCCGGTCCGGTCGTGACCATCTTCGATGCGCGCATGTCGATGACGGGCTTCACGATCACCGATGCCGACCAGGGCATGGAGATTCGCAATGCCAGCACCAATGCGACGCTGTCGGACCTGGTCTTTGAAGACCTTTCCGGGGGGCTGGACGGCGCGGGCTTGTACGTGCACCAGTTTGCGTCCGTCACCCTGTCCGACAGTGTGTTTCGCAACAACACGACGACGGGCGCAGGCGCTCACCTGGCCGTTCGAGGCGCCCAAGGATTCACCATCAACGACACCATCTTCACCGAGGGCCAAGCGGCCAATGGTGGTGCTTGGGACCTGGACTTCAGCTTCCTGGTCAGCAACCGGAACACCTTCAGCAAGAACAACTCGGACTTCGCCGGCGGTGCGGTCAACGCCAGCCTCGACTCGTTCATCACCGATACCGACTCGACCTTCGACGAGAACACGGCCGGGCGCGGTGGCGCGATGTACGCGCAGTTCTCGTTCTTCAACTTCGACAACACGCTGTTCGACAACAACGATGCGACCAATGACGGCAAGGCGATCTACCTCGACGCGTCCTCGATCAACTCCCTGGGCGCCACCGTGTCGAACCACGCCGGCGGACCGGCTGTGTTGCTCGCCACCTTCTCGAGCTGGACAGGAGACGGCGACACGTTTGAGACCAACGATGCGGGCGCGCTGAACGGTGGCGCCATCCGCGGACTGGCGTCGTCTCGGTACACGGGCTCGAACACGGCATTCCTGTCGAACTCTGCCAACGCCGGCGGCGCGATTTCGTGGACGTCCACCGAGGCCATCACGCTGACCGACACGGTGTTCAGAGGCAACACCGCGGCGTCGGGTGGCGGCGCCGTCCAGGCGTTGTCGGGCAGCTTGAGCATCACCGGCACCACCTTTGAGGGCAACACCGGACCCACTGGCGGAGCCATGTGGCTGCGCGACCCGACCAGCATCTCGATGAGCTGGAGCACTGTGTGTGCAAACGTCGCATCGGCCGGCAACGGCGGCGGCATCTGGATGCGTGGAGTCGGAACCGGGGGCTCGGACTTCCGCAACAACGTCTTTGCCGAGAACAGCGCCGCTCTCAACGGCGGTGCGCTGTCCTTGCACTTTGGCGAGCGCTCGACCTTCGAGAACAACACCTTCATCGGCAACTCGGCCCTGGCCAGCGGTGGAGCGACCTTCATCGCCAGCGCCGACGGCTTCAACTGGAACAACAACATCGTGGCCCACACTCGCGCGGGCAATGGCCTGTCCGTCAACGCTCCGGCGGTGATCGCGGGCTACACGCTGACCTACGGCAACTGGGACAACAACGTCGACGCGAACCTGTCCCTGGCGCTGACCCCCGTGGCCCTGCCTTCGCCACATGTGCACGGCGAGCCGATGCTGCAGGTCTGGTCCGAAGACGCGGACTGCAGCAATGACAACTTCCGGCCGGCCTTGGGCTCACCGGTCGTGGACGTCGGCGACCCGGGCATCCTCGATCCCGATGGCAGCGTCTCGGACATGGGCGCCTTTTCGGGGCCCAGCGCTCCGCCCTCGCTGTGGGTCGATTCCGACGGCGACACCATCATCTCGCTATACGACTGCGATGACGGCGACATCGACGTGTACCCGGGTCAGACCGAGGACTGCAATGGCAAGGATGACGACTGCGACGGCGACGTTGACGAGGCCGGCTCCACCGGCGAGAGCATCTTCTATGCGGACACCGATGCAGACACCTTTGGCGACCTAGACAGCACGGTCTCGGCGTGCGCAGCACCCACCGGCTTCGTCGTCGATTCCACCGACTGCGACGACACCAACGCCGCCATCAATACCGACGGCACCGAGGTCTGCGACGGAGTGAACGACGAGAACTGCAACGGCAGCGTCGATGAAGCGGGAGCCACTGGAGAACAGATTTGGTACACCGATGGCGACTCGGACGGATTCGGGTTGCTCAGCAGTGCGGCCACCGCGTGCTTCGGCGACACCCTGGACAGCACCGACTGCGACGACGGGGACGCCACCATCAACACCGATGGCACCGAGGTGTGCGACGGGGTGAACGACGAGAACTGCAACGGCAGTGTCGACGAGGCGGGAGCCACGGGCGAGACGGTCTGGTACACCGACGGCGACTCGGATGGCTTTGGCCTGCTCAGTAGCGCCGTCACCGCCTGCGCTGGCGACACCGCGGACAGCACTGACTGCGACGACACCAACGCCGCCATCAACACCGACGCGACCGAGGTCTGCGACGGCACGGTCGACGAGAACTGCGATGGCAGCGTCGACGAGGCAGGGGCCGACGGCGAGACCACTTGGTACGCCGACACCGACGCCGACACCTATGGCGACGCGGCCAACATGATGGATGCGTGCGACCAGCCCGCCGGATTCTTGAGTGACGACACCGACTGTGACGACACCGAGGCCACCGTGCATCCGGGTGCCACCGAGATTGCCGACGATGGCATCGACCAGGACTGCGATGGCGTCGACGCAGTGAGCGAGTCGGACACCGATACGGACACGGACACCGACTCGGACACTGATTCAGACACCGATACGGACTCGGACACCGATTCGGACACCGACACCGACACCGATGCGGACACCGACACCGATGCGGACACGGACGTCATCGACACCGGCGGCGATAACCCCGATGGCGGCTGCAACTGCGACGCGGGCTCGACGGGCCTGGGTGGCTGGCCGTTCATGGTGCTGGCGCTGGTCGGGCTGCGAAGGCGCCAGACCCGCTCGTAGCAAGGAGGGGCGAGCCGCGCGTAGCAAGGAGGGGCGAGCTTCGTCTCGCCCGCAATCAATCCCCTGACGCGACTTGGTACAGGTCGCGCACGTTGTCGCACTTCCAGCCTTCGATCTCGTACAAGGTCTTGGGCATGTTCACCGTCATGACTTCGACCTGCCGGTCGAGATCATCCATGGTGGCGGTTCCGCGGATGGTTGCCTTCATCATGGTCGGCAGGCCGGCCTCGACCACCTTGTCCTCGAAGGCTTTGATCTTGTCGGCGCGAGCCAGATTGCCGTCGTTGGCCACCTCTCCGGCGATCTCGCACATCTTGTCCAGCTCTTGCTCGGGGGTCATGCCGCCGCCTCCACAGGCGAGGCACAGGGCAGCGGTGGCGAACAAAACAAGGCGTGCAGTCATGAGCCGAACCTACAGATGCTCGTCGAAGAATCCAAGAACGCGTTTCCACGAGTCCTGGGCCGCGTCGGCATCGTGACCCCACTTGAAGGGCGTCAGGTTTGACAGGACGACCAGGGGAGCGGCCCACAGCGGTTGCTCGCTCATGAAGCTGTGTCCGACGCCGTCGTAGATCTGGACGTCGTGGGGAATGCCCAGCTCGGTCAGCCGGGTCTTGAGCTTGCGGGCCTTGCGGGCGAAGTGCAGGTCCCGGGAGCCGTAGCCACCAACCACCGGGCACAGCTGCTTTACGGTGTCGTCGTTCTTGGGCATGTCGCCATAGAACGGGGCTGCGGCACCGAACTCACCCAGCCCGCCGAGCAGCAGGGCGAAGCCTCCTCCCATGCAAAATCCAATGACGCCGACTCGCTTGCCGTCGGTCTGGGCGTTGGCCATCAGCCACTCCCGGGCAGCCAAGGCGTCGGCGACGACCGGTCCCTCTCCTCGCTTGATCTGACCCATGCACCTGGCAATGCAGAAGGGCATGGGTCCCAGACCGGTGAATGAGTCGGGAGCCAGCGCCACGTAGCCCTGTTGAGCAAATCGCTGGGTAATGCGGCGGATGTCGTCGTTGAGGCCCATGATCTCGTGCAGCACCATCACCGCAGGCGCGTCCTTGGCGTCATCGGGGCGGGCGAGGTGGGCGCGAATCACGCGGCCGTCGGCAACGGGCAGGTCGATATCTTCTGCATGCATGGACGAGATATAGCCCAGTCATGGCCGAGCTTGCAGTCACCAACGTTCCTACCACCGTGGTCACCGGATTTCTGGGTGTTGGCAAGACCACAGCCATCCTGTCGATGTTTCAGCATCGCCCCGACAACGAGCGCTGGGCCGTGCTGGTCAACGAGTTTGGGGACGTCGGCATCGACGGCACCGTCTTGTCTGGAGCCGGAGGACTTGAGGTCCGCGAGATTCCAGGGGGCTGCATCTGCTGCAGTGCGGGCCTCGAGATGAAGATGGGTCTGGTCCGGCTGCTGCGCGATGTGCGTCCCGACCGGCTGTTCGTGGAACCTACCGGCCTGGCGCATCCGGCCAGCATCGTCGATATGCTGCGGTCGCCGGGCATTCGCGAGGCGGTGGCCTTGAGGGCAACCCTGTGCTTGGTCGACCCCAAGCAGTTCTTGGACAGCCGCTACACCAGCCGCGAGAACTGGCGGGACCAGCTGCGCATCTCGGATGTGCTGGTGGCAAACCGGACAGATCTGGCGACGGACGCCCAGATGACGGCGTTTCGCGAGGCTGCGGCCGCCCTGTACCCGCCCAAGCTGGCGGTGATCGAGACGGTGAACGGTCAGATCGAAGAGCGCTGGCTGCACGAGGACCCGGCTCCGGCGAAGATTCGGCTCGATGTGCCTCACGGGGTCGATGACCGAAGTGCGGCGGGGTGGATTCTGCCTCCCAGCATCTGGTTCGACCGTGTCCAGCTCGAGGATGCGATCGGTGAGATCATGCGGCCAGGAGGCCCGCTTGCGAAGGGTGCGATTCGGCTCAAGGGCGTGTTCCGCACGCCGCGAGTCTGGCTTCTGGTGCAGGCGACGCATGATCAGATCAAGTACGAGGCGATTCACCACCGGCGCGACAATCGCGTCGAGGTGATTGCCGACGAGGCGGTCGATGAAGCGGGCTGGGAGGCGGTCAAGACGCGCCTGCTGGCGGCCCAGGGCACCGTCGAGTCCCTGCGTCGCTAGAGCACCGATCAGGTAAAGCGCAGCTTCGCCGCCCTGGACTCAAGCCTGCCTCAGGGGCCTCGCACCGTTTACCTGTTCAGCGCTCTAGCTACTCGTCGAGCAGCTCGAACAGGCGCTCACAGGTCTCTTTGGTGGGCTGCGTGGCGGGTTCGAGGGAGCCGGTCTTTTCCTGCATGACCCCGATGCACGGCAGCACGGTCGCGTGGGCGACGAGGCTGACGGTGCGGTCGTAGGCGAGCTTCTGTGCGGGGTCCTGCTGGTCCAGCATCTGATCGAAGGAGACCGGCCGCAGCAGGTCGACCTCGGTCGTGCCCAAATAGAAGCGGGCGATGCGGGTGAGGAGCCATAGCTCACTGCCCTGCCTGGGGACGTCTTCGTCGTTCTTCAGCTGCATATTGATGCGGCGACCGAAGTACCGGAGCTCTCTTCGCATGTCGTCGTCCGGCGCGGTCTTGCTGTCTGTGCCGACGATGCAGATGCGGCCGTCTGCGGTCGGAAGCTCACGGACAGCGTTCCACTGGCCCGTGGTGTCGGGAGCGCTGTCAGCGAGCAGCTTGGCGAGTTGTTTGTCCGACTTGCCTTCTCTTTCGTCTGCAGCGAGCACGATGGCGGGCTGAGAGGCGATGTCCAGCGATTGAGCTTGGCTGAAGGTGAGCCTGCCAGGACCGACGGCGCAGTCAGTAGCCTCTTCAGTACCCACAACCGCGGCGTCAAAGGCGTCAAAGCCGTTTGGACCCGCGGCGATGTAGGAGACAACCAGTGGTGCGCCCCTTGGGGCCCTGTGCAGCTGGTCGCGAAGGCTGGCCATGGCGGCGCCGCCGGCACCTACAGAGTCGGCGTACTCGTTTTCTTGCGCCCGAATTTCCTTCATTTCGACGACGATGGCTTCGTACAGCACGTCCTCGCTCATGAAATCCCCCCACCAAGCCCTGTCGACCAGGATGGTGGTCATGACCTCGCGCAGGTCGGGTTTGCGCTCGACCTTCTCTCCGCTGCCGCCACAGGCCAGCATGCAAATCAGAGCGAAGCCCGCGGTCCAGGTCATGGGTCTGTGCAAATTAGTCCTCGGCGTCGAGCAGTTCGTAGAGGCGCTCGCAGGTGCCTTTAGCTGGGAGAGGGGTGTCGCGAAGGCCTTTGGGCCTGTCGTCCCCGAGGACGCCGATGCACGGGATGACTGTGGCGCGTGCCATCAGGGTCGCGGTGCGGTCGAAGGCGACTCTCTGGCGAGGCTTGTTCAGGTTCAGCGCCTCGGAGAGTGGCTCGTCGGTGCTGAGGTCGATGTTGGTGTCACCAAGGTAGAACAGGGCGATGCGGGCGATGAGCCACTGGTCGCTGCCCTTGGATGGCAGGTCCTCGTTCTTGGTGAGATATTCGGCGATCTTTGTTCCGAGCGCCTCCATGTCAGAACGATGGTCGTCGTCGGGCAGTTTCTCCAAGTCGATGCCTACGATGCAAACCTGTCCGGACAGCGTCTCTATGTTTCGGTAGGTCGTCCAATCGGTTGGGTTCTGCGTGTGTGCGAACCGCAAGCGTTCCATGATCTCCTCACGCGTCAGATCAATCGCTTCGTCGGAGGTAAGTACAATGTCCGGCTGCGCGAGTAGCCCCAGCGCTCTCGCCTGTTGGAACGTGACTCGCGCAGGCCCCATGCCACACTTGGCGCCTATGTCGTGACCAACGATGCCCGCAGAGTAGGTCTTCCGGCTTCGGGGGTCGGCGGCTGCGTATCGCAATGCGTTTGCGAGCGGAGCACCTGCGTTCGTAGCGATTGCTTCCCGCAGATTGTTCAAACGGGAATTGTATGCCGTTGCGTAGCGGCTGTAGTAGACCTCGTCCGCGTGGATTTCCCGCATCGATTCGACATACGCTAGCAGCAAAGGAGAGTCCCGCTGAAAAGCGGGCTGCAGTGTCTCGTCGACCAATATTGCGGCCGCGACCTCTGGCATCGCGGCGTCCTGCCCGACCTCGATTCCGCCTGACGGCGTTGCACCGGTGAGTCCACTGCAAGCGAATGCGGTCGAAAACGCGACAATTGCCGCTGCTGCGCGTAGTCGTGGTGTGGCCATTCGGTCGGCTACAGGGTGCTGTGCCATTGGAACGATTCGGGCATTCCAAGCAGGGCGCTGCCACCGAGGTGCCTGACTGTGACATCTGGCGTGGTGAAGATTTCGCTCCATCGCTGCGCTTCGACGTGATTCTCGGGGTTCTTTGCGATGACCAAGATGTCTTCGCTAATCGAGATTGTTGCGCTACTCCACATCGTGCCTGGTGACCAATCACTCACCGTCAGTTCGCCGTCGTCGACACCGATATGAAGCGCAATGCAGCCTTTCTCTAGTCCAAGAAGATCCTTGATCTCCGTCCCGACGCTGGCCCAGATTTGATGGTCGCCGCCGATGCCTTCGAGGTTGAATCCATCCGTTGGTGATTCTCCCCTGTCCGACGCAGACGTGATGTGGTCCTCCGCCTGTTGAGTGAGTTGACCTTCAACTCTCTTGTGCAATGTCTCGATACCCTTGCGGATGCCGCCGTCGTTGAAGATTGCCGCGTTCATGACGGCGTCATTTTGATCGCTGAATTCCTTTCCGTACTCCTGCAGTGTTGCGACTTGCTGCGCGCTGCAGATCTTGGCCAGACGATCCATCGCGTCTTCATCGTTGAAGAGCTCGCCTAGGTCGCGGTCGTCGCTCTCGAGGGCAAGCTTGAATGCGGTGCCGCCGTCGGCGTCTTGCGAGTAGAGTTCTTCATAGAACGCGTCGATGCCGGTCTCTTCGACCTCTTCGGTACCCATCGCGGCTTGGGCGTCGGCATTGCTGCCAAACTCCTGCGGACCGTTGGAGCGACCGGGTCTACCGGCAGCAGGGGTCTGTGCAGAGGTGCGACCTTTATCCTGGCTCTTTCCGCCCATGATGAGATCCATATGTGTGAGGAGACCTCAGTATAGCCCATCGGTCGGTATCCGGCCTTTGCACGATGGCTCCGGTTTCGCTGGTCAACGCGATGATCACGTGCAGCAAAAACGGCGCCCAAATCGCGCCAGTCCACAGCGCAAGCGCACAGAAGAGAACTCCCATGGGCACGCAGGCAATCACTTCTTGGGAGTCCTTGTCTGCATGAACGGCCACATAAAGTGCAACATTGAGCCAGATCGCGGGCCACATTCCCAAGGGTTCGATCAGGGCAAAGAGCAGGAAGCCCCGGAACATAAACTCGTAACCGAGCAGATACGCCGCCCAGGTGAGTGAGGAGGCCGCGTACAGATTTCGGTCCCACTCTTGGACGCGGATCTGCGGGTACTGCGCCTGTAGCTTGGTTTGACTGGTTGCTTGCCACAGAATGGGCATGGCGATCAGCCCAAGGATCGAAACGGCGCCCGCGGCGCGCAGAGGATCCCCCAGCCCCAATCCGACGCCTGCTAGCCCGTGTGGCAGAGCCGTTGCCGCGACCATGGCCGGTACGATGCCGAAGAGCGCCAAGCCCGCGATGCGGCGCAGCATGTGCGCACGCGGCGTGGTACCGGGTTTGGAGGTGCCAAGGCCGCCGACCAAGGCGTTGCTGACCGCGTGGAACAGAGCGAAGCAGATCGCCACGGTGGCCAGCACGATGCTCATGACTTGGCCACGGCCTGTGCGGGCGCATCGGCGTCGATCTTGGCTCCGCGAAAGGCGCTGGTGCGGTAGCCGGCCGCCCACACCGCAACCCGGGGAGCCAGGCGGGTCAGGAACCAGTCCAGCCACACATAGAAGCGATCGATAATGACCAGCTTGTTGCGGTCGGCACCGCGCAGAATGATGGCTGCAGCCGCGTCGGCGGTGATGGGACCGATCGGCAGGCCGTCGGTCAGCTTCTTCATGTCGATGCCCTTGTATTCGCCGGCCGCCATGATGTTGGTCGCGACGTAGCCGGGACACGCCACACTGACGTGGATGCCGTGGGTTGCCGCCTCGGCCCGCAGAGACATCGTCAGGCCGACCACGCCGAACTTGGCGGTGGAGTACGGCGTCATGCCCGGTCGCGGAGCCAGCCCAGCACCGGATGCGGTGTTGACGATGTGCCCAAAGCCCTGCTGCACCATGCGTGGATACGCAGCCGCAACGCCGTGAATGACCCCGTATAGGTTCACGTCAACGATGCGCTTCCAGTCGGCGGCCGACAGGTCCTCGGCCATGCCCACGCCGCCGATGCCCGCGTTGTTGAACAGCATGTCGAGCCGACCGTGTCGCTCGAAGACGCCGGCGACGACCTGTTCAAAGGCGTCGGCATCGGTGACATCGAGGGCCGCTGCCGTGGCCAGAGGCCCAAGCTCTTGAGCGGCCTGTTCGGCGCCGGGCAGGTTGAAGTCGGCGATGACCACGCGAGTGCCCCGCGCGACCAGTTGCCCGCACAGCGCCCGCCCGATTCCTGACGCGCCACCGGTGACAATCGCGACTTGTGAGTCTTCCATGGTCGGCCTCTATGCTTGATTCTGGGGATTGTCAATCAAACGATTGACTTCGTCCGGCAATAGGCAATAGGTGTCAGGTATTTCCATTTTCCATTAAGCGGGGCCGACGATGCGCCTCTGATTTCCGTGTCCGGCAATAGGTGTCAGGTATTTCCATTTTCCATTAAGCGGCGCCGACGATGCGCCTCTGATTTCCGGATTCGGACGATATTCGGCGTTTGCATGTCGAAAGTGGAAAATGGAAATACCTGACACCTATTCGGCCCTATTCGATCATTCACTGCTAGGGTGCGGCACCCAATTTCTCGAGAGATGCCCCATGCCTACTACCGTCACCGTCGAGACCACTTCCGGCTCGTTTCAGATCGAGCTCGACGACGCCCGCGCTCCGGGCACGGTCGCCAACTTCCTCGCCTACGTCGATGCAGACCACTACAGCGGCACCATCTTTCACCGCATCATTCCCGGCTTCATGGCCCAGGGCGGCGGATACAGCGCCACCTTCGACAAAAAACGCGTCAACGCCGGCATCAAGAACGAGGCCGACAACGGGGTCAAGAACCACCGCGGCACGGTCGCGATGGCCCGCACCGGTGACCCCCACTCGGCGACCGCCCAGTTCTTTGTGAACCTGTCCGACAACGCCTTCTTGGACCACACCGCACCGGCCGGAACGGGCTGGGGCTACGCGGTCTTTGGCAAGGTCACCTCGGGCATGGAGTCAGTCGACGCCATGGTCGGCATTCCGACCGGCGCCCGCGGGCCGTTCCGCAAGGACTGCCCCACCACCACCGTCGAGATTGTGTCGATCAAACGCAGCTGATTCTCGCAGGCCGCAGCAAGCATCCTTCAGTGAATTACAGGGCCATCGATTGGCGCTGGCGATGGCCCGATCGAGGCTGATTTCTTGGACTTCTCGGACTTCTACAACATCTCGCGCGCCACCAGCGAGGCTTACAAGGTCACCATCTGCACTGCAGGTGTGGTGCTGGCGCTGATTTGGCAGCTGCCTCGTCTGCAAGAGGTCATGCCGTCCTTTGGCATCAAGCGCCGCGAGGTATTGCTCGCCGCCTTTGTGTTGGTCTCGACGCTCAACTACTTCCGCTGGGGACCGGCCATCCTGGTCGATCGAATCGATGTCTACGACCAGTCCCACTACTACCTGAACGCCAAGTACTTCGACGAGCTCGGCTACTACGACCTGTACCCAGCCATGCTGCTGGTCGACCGCGAGAACGGCGGCCCCCACTTCAAGAAAGAGGGCACGATCTACCTGGCCCAGGACGAGACCGGGCACGTCAAGAAGCCGATCATGCACGGCGTCCGGCGCGGGCAGTGGGTCAAAGAGAACAAGTTCTCAGAGAGCCAGTGGCTGCGGTTTAGCCACGACACGCTGCACATCACACGCAAGGAAAGGGGCTGGAATAGCAAGCTGTGGCGCCAGATGATTCAGGACCACGGCTACAACGGGACCACGGTCTGGACGCTGATCGCAGCCCCCATCGCCAAGATCATCCCCGTCGAGTACATCAAGCTGACCTGCTATTTCGACGTGGCCATGCTGCTGGGGGCGATCTACGCCGTCTATTGGGCGTACGGAGCCACCACCGCCGGCTGGACCTGGGCGTTCTTGATGGTCACCTACAGCCTGCGCTGGCCCCAAGTCGGATGGGTGTTCCTGCGCTACGACTACCTGGCCGCGCTGATGGTTGCGATGGCCCTGTTGAGGCAGGGCAAGCACTACTGGGCCGGCATCTTTGCGGGCTATTCGGCCGTGCTGCGCATGTTCCCCGCGATGTGGATGTATGGCCCCTTCGCAAAGGGCGTGGCAGGTCTGGTTCGGGGCAAGGTGAACAAGCCGCTGCTCGTCTTTGCCGGCGCCTTCATGCTGTCGGCGGCCACGCTTCAAGCGGGTGCTGTGCTGCGCTTTGGCGCCGAAGAAGTGTCGGTGCACTTCGAGAACATGCGCGATCACAACGATCCCATGCAGCTGTCGAGTCGACGCATTGGACTGGCCCTGGCGCTGCCGTTCCGCGGCGAGACCATGCCCAAGTTCATCGAGACCGAGCGCAAGGTCAAGATTCAGGAGCAGAAGCCGCTGCGCTACGGACTGGCACTGCTGGTCATGCTCGCCCTTGGATTTGGCCTGCGAAAGCGGCGCGACGACGAGGCATTTGCCATCGGCTTTGTGGTGTTCTTCCTGCTGACAACGGCATCGTACTACTACTACGCGTCCCGCGTCACCCTGGCGATGCTGCACGCGTCGGACCTCGACAAGTCCACCAACCGCATCGGGCTGGCCTTCATCATCGGCATGGAGCTGTTCACCAACTGGGCCGAGACGAACCTGCCGGGTCATCGCATATTCCTGGTGGGTTGGCTATCTTGGCTGATGTGCGCCTACATCATCTTCCTGTGCGTGGCCTGGATTGCCGAGTCCTTCCAACAGGAGGATGAGCCGGCATCATGATCGAGGCCGACCTCGCCATCATCGGAGGCGGTCCCGCGGGCATTTCCATCGCGCGGGCCCTGCGCGGACGTGGCCCGCAGATCGCCCTGATCGAGGGCGGTGGACTCGAGCCCAGCAAGGCCAGTCAGGACCTGTACCAGGGCGAGATGGTCACCAAGTACCGCGGTGAGATGGACGCGAACTACCTGACCAATACGCGCCTGCGCTACTTCGGCGGCTCATCCAACCACTGGTCGGGTTGGTGCCGACCCCTCGAC
>Ga0114932_10001252_pt1 | contig 29129 bp, 25 predicted proteins | sample 2SBtaG_2_FD_87286 | JGI IMG/M metagenome (GOLD analysis project Ga0114932, IMG submission 87286) | Deep subsurface microbial communities from Kolumbo volcano to uncover new lineages of life (NeLLi) - 2SBTROV12_ACTIVE470 metaG | ecosystem: Environmental > Aquatic > Marine > Volcanic ...
GACTTGTCTTATTGTCCGTCTTCTGCGTTGTAGCAACAGTTGCGTAACCCTGCTATGCGCCTGTTGCTACGCCTTGAAGACAAACAATAATCCTGCGTCAATCTTTCGCATATTATTAAAACCCCGCTCCTAATGAAAAATCGTTTCTACCGAAAACCCGCTGCCTTCAAGAATTTCTCGCAACCGTTTTAAGGCATCCATCTGTATCTGCCTGACACGTTCCCGAGTGACGCCTAATTCTTTTGCAACTTGTTCCAGGGTTGAATTTTCATAACCTCGTAATCCATAACGTCGACAAACAACTTCCCTTTGTTTCTCGCTTAACTGATCCAACCAGTGCCCCATATTCTGGTGTAATCCATCATTTTGGAGAATATCGGTTGGCCCACCACTACGTTCATCGGATATAGCTTCAACCAGAGGTTTATCAGAGTCTTTACCATAGGGTACATCGACCGAAGTCACTCTTTCATTGAGTTTCAGCATTTTTTCGACAGTCTTGACCGGTTTATCAAGATACGCTGCGACATCCTCTGCGCTGGGATCATGGTCAAGCTTTTGGGCAAGTTGCCGACGAGCTTTTAGATATCCATTCATTTCTTTAACGATATGAATGGGTAACCGGATGGTACGTGTCTGATTCATGATGGCACGTTCGATGGTCTGTCTAATCCACCATGTCGCGTATGTTGAAAAGCGAAAACCCCGTTCGGCATCAAATTTTTCCACCGCCCGAATCAACCCAAGATTACCTTCTTCAATCAAATCCAATAACGGCAGTCCCCGATTTAGATACCGTCTGGAAATTTTCACAACCAAACGAAGGTTACATTCGATCATCTTCTGACGAGCTTTTTCGTCGCCTTGTCTGGCGAGTCGCCCATAAATTTTTTCATCGTCAGCAGTTAATAACTCAGACCCACCTAATTCGTTCAGATAAATCCGTGTTGCATCCAGATAACTGTCTGAGTGGGAACTCTCACTACTGTCATTGTAGTCTTCAAACCCTGTAGTCTTTTTCGTGTCTGTATTCGTTTGAGTGGCAAAAGAATTTAAACTATCAGTGTCGTGTTCAACGACATCCAATTTGATGGGATCAACGATATTATCCGACATCCTGAGACTCCGTTTTATAAATTAAAGTACAAAAAACAGATTAGGGTTTCGGTAAGTACTGAATTGGATCAACCGGATTACCATCCTTGCGGATTTCAAAATGCAAGATAGGGCGTTTATTTGCTGCTACACCCACTTCGGCAATTGCCTGACCTAATTGTACGATATCGCCTTCTTTAACAAGCAATCGGCTATTATTTCCATATGCGCTAAAATATTGCTCATTGTGTTTTAATATAAGCAGGTTTCCGTATCCAATCAAACCCTGGCCAGCGTATAATATTTTACCCGTTGCCGCAGCCCGAACCGGTTCCCCATACTTACCGACGATATCCAACCCCTTCCTTCCTGTTTGCGAATAATTTTTCGCAATCACACCCTTTATCGGCCAATCCCAAAATACCTTTAGACTATTTTTAAATTTTTTTAACTTTTTTTTATTTTTTGATTCTGCGGGTGGTAATTGAACTTTATTATCTGTAGATATCCGTTGTTTTTCAGTTGAAGAACCTGTTGAGAAAAGCCTAAGAATAGTTCCGGATTTAATCGTATATGGCGCCGCAAGGCCATTCCATTTGGCCAATTGTCGATAATCTTTATCCACACGCTTCGCAACACCGTAAAGAGTATCACCCTGCATGACTCTATAGTATCGATTGGTCGGGGATAAAGTATAATATCGATCATCGGTTGTTGAGCAGCCAACAGACAAAAATGTAACCAATACTAATCCACAAAAAAAACTGGTTGAATTAGCGGAAAATAGTGCGCTTAAAAACTCTTCTGATTCGAGCATGTGAATGCTGTCTATATACCAATACCAAGAATGAATTGTTCCGCTTTCGCGAGAAAATTAAAATATTGAAGCGACATGGGTAGCCGTCGCTAATTCAGCAAGTATATAATGGTAAGATGCCTAAGAGGAGGTTTTAGCAATGAGTAATGAAAATAATTCCAAACAAGAAATAATCGACAAAATAACTTCAACTGTTGCCGGTTTACAAAAAGACAACCCCAAGATTCTCTATGGGGTCCTGGTTGTGCTGGTCATGCTATTTATATTTAATTTCGTTGGCAGCGGCACGCAGGACACAGTCCATTCGAGTACAGCTCTGGTTAATGGAAACACCTACACTATGCTTAACCCAAACGGCGGTGAAACTCTACTACTTTCGGTACCTACATTTGGTTCTGCCGGATCTGGAGACGACATGAATATTTGTCTGGTCGATACCGGCACGTCGGTAAAACTCGATGAACAAACCGTTGTCAATTATATCAATTACGTCAAGGTCAGCCCGACCGAAGGTTCTTGCCAGGGAAAATCCGGGTGGACATCCAAAGTCAATATTAAACTTTAGACAGGCGCTCAGCGAAAGTAATCGACAATTCGGACTTTCGCAATAGAAATAACATTAGAATAATTAATCCTGGAGGTTATGTGAATAGCCTCCTAAGGATTTGAGTCCTAACAAACCAATCGCCTCCATTACTGTAATTCTCTCAATAGCACCAAGGGACTTTGCTTAATCACTTTACGCGTACATCCATATCCGAATATCCCGATCAAAATTGCTGATATGACAGGTGCAAAGATCCATATCTGCCAGGTAAATTGATAATCCAAATCGAAAACCATACGATACAAAGTCCACAGTATGGCTTCAGATGTTATTGCGGCCAAAAATCCGGATACAAAGCCTAATGTACCAAATTCAATACCCTGGCTTTCTTTGATCATTGATCCGCTCGCACCGAAGGTTCTAAGTAAACACGCGCTATAAATCCGTTCATCCATGCTGGCATAAACAGCTGCGGACAAAACAGCCAAGCCAGCAATCAGTGAAAACACCAACATATATTCTACCGCCAGTGACACTTGCGCAAGTACAGAATTGATTTGTTTAAGTATTTGATCTACCTGAAGAATGGTTATATTCGGAAATTGGCGCACCAGTTCATTAAGTAAATGACCCTGATCGCCTGGAATATAAAAACTGGTCAGATAAGTACGCGGAAAGGTCTTCAATGTGCCAGGAGACAAAATCATATAAAAATTCGGGGTCATACTGTCCCATTTAACACTGCGTATACTCGAAACACTCACTTCTACTGATTGGCTGCCTACACTAAAAGATAAAATATCTCCAACATGAATGTTTAAATTATCAGCCAATTTCTGTTCGACCGACACTTTATTCAGCGCACCATCCTGCCACCAATCGCCCTCAACAAGTTTATTCCCTGTGGGTAACTCAACCGTATCTGTTAACACTAAATCCCGATTTATTGCCCGTTCTCCCTGAGAGTCGTGACTCGCAATCTTATGCACATCGATCTTATTTATGGCTGTCAAGCGTCCTCTAACAACCGGAAAAAAACGGCTTGCGTGGATACCTTTCCGGTCCAGCCAATTTTCTAAACTTTTCTGTTTTGATGGAAAAATATTTAGTGCAAAATGATTAGCGGCATCGTCCTGAAGCTGATTCTGCCAGCTTTGCAATAGATCTGTACGTATGACCAAAATAACCAAAACGGCCATAATGGTCACACTAAAGGCGACAATCTGGCCTACATTTGACCAAAGATGACGACTCAGATTTTTCATTGCAAACCGCCAGGAAAAGCGTGGGAACAATGCAATAAACTGACTTGCCCGTAGTAGTATAAGTACGCAGCCGCCCAACACGACAACCGACAAAGTCGCAATGCCAACAAAATAGCCAATTAGCTTCAGGTCTTGTGTAAACCTCAGCAATAAATAAAATATTACACTCGCTCCCAGCCCATAGACCAATAGACTATTGGACGCAATAGGATCCAAATCTTTTCGTAACACCCGCAGTGGAGAAACTTGACTTTGTCGTAGCAACGGAGGCAATGAAAACCCTGCGAGTATTACCCATCCCAGTATGAGACCAATCGAGACTACGAATATGCTCGAATCAGCCAGATTTGGTGGCAATAGATTATGCAGATAAACGATCAGTAATTTTTGTGACAACCAACCTAGCAGGCAACCGATTGAACCCGCGACGAATCCCAGTATTAACATTTGGTAGGCGAACAATTTATAAATTTCATAACGCTGCGCGCCCAGACAGCGTAATATTGCTGTCAAACTAAAATGTCGTTCACTATAACGTCTTGACGCCATTGCGATGGCAACACCTGAAATCATGACGACAACGACACTGGATAAACCGAGATATCTTTCTGCTCTTGAATAAGCGTTTCCCAGTTCCGGTCGATTCTCATGAACATCGAGGATTTTTTGAGTTGGATCTAATTGCGGACTTAACCAAGCAGTAAAATCTTTTATAGTCGCGTCTGTCCCCGCAAACAAAAAATACTGGTGTACATGGCTGCCTGGCTGAATTGCAGCGGTAGCCTCAAGATCCAATTTATTAATCATGACGCGTGGTGCCAGGCTCAAAAAATTACCCCTGCGATCAGGCTCATATTTAAGAATACGCGTTAATTTTAATTTTCGCTCGCCAACTTCTATAGAATCTCCCAGATTTAAGCCTAATACCTGCATGACGCGAGGCGATATCCAGGCTGTTCCAAACGATGGTATTTCTACAGTATCTAATTGTTTACTGTTTTGACCCATTACGGTGGTCAATGACCCACGTAACGGGTAGGCATCAGTCACCGCCTTGATTCCACAAAGCAAAAGTTTGTCACCATGAATCAATACAGTTGCAAATTCAGCAGTCGATGCAGTCTTTATATTCAGTCTTTCGGCTTTTTCAAGCCAATTTCCGGGTAATGGAAAATGACTGGTAACAAGTAGATCTGCAGCAAGAAATTCTGCGGCTTTCAATTTTGTACTGCGATTCAATCGATCTACAAAAATACTGGTTGAGCTCATGCTCGCTACAGAAACCGATAATGCCAAAAATAGTGCAGTCAGCTCTCCAGAACGCCAATCGCGCCTGAAAAACTTACAGGCTGTTATAAACATTTTCACTCAATTATTCCTGTGTGATTAATTGACTTACCTGGCCCTCGTCCAAGCGAACAATTCGGCGACAGCGGGACGCCAAACCATCATCGTGAGTAACCAGTACCAAAGTCATCTGATTTTCACGATTCAATTCGAATAACAAATCAATAATCTGCTTTCCTGTGGTACGATCCAAATTACCTGTGGGTTCATCTGCAAATAAAAGGCTCGGCTCTGTTGCAAACGCCCTGGCTACAGCAACTCTTTGTTGCTCACCGCCCGATAATTGCGAAGGAAAGTGGTTAAGCCGATGACTCAGTCCCACTCGCTTCATCCATCGTTCAGCTAAACCTTTGGGATCTTTGTAATTGCCTAGATCCAGAGGAAGCATCACATTTTCTACAGCGGTTAAACTGTTAATTAATTGGAATGACTGGAAGACAAAACCGACATGCCGACTACGAACTAATGCGCGGCCATCTTCGTCCATGTCGGTGATACATTCACCGGCCAAATAGACTTTACCGTTGGTGGGACAATCCAAGCCTGCCAGTAAACCAAGCAGTGTTGACTTTCCGGATCCGGAGGCACCTACAATTGCAAGCGTTTCACCTGAGTCGATAGAAAGATCTACCGATCTCAGTATAATAAGTTCCCCTTCACCGGTGGTTACACTTTTTGATAATTTTTGCGTACTAATTATTTGTTGCGTTGATACCTGATCGCCGGAATTCATTTGAGAGGTTTTTTCATGTTAAGAGTATATTTGCTCATTAGCTTGGTTTTGTTGATTATGCCGAGAATTGGTACTTCCTGCACCATTCTTATCATGGGAGACAGTATTAGCGCTGCCTATGGTATGGCAGAAAATGAGGGATGGGGTGTTTTGCTGGAGACAAGACTCAATCAAAAAGAATCGAATTGTAAGCTTATAAATTCCAGTATCAGTGGGGAAACCAGCGCAGGAGGTCTTGAACGTATCGACAATGAACTGCGCATCCATAATCCCTCCATACTTATACTGGAATTGGGGGCCAACGATGGACTGCGAGGCCAGTCTCATATCACGCTTAAGTCAAACTTAAGTGAAATAATACGGCGTGCACAAGCTACGCAAGCACATGTTATCCTCCTGGGGATAAGAATTCCGCCCAATTATGGAAAAAAATATACTGAACTATTTAAACAAACTTATTTCCAGTTAGCTGAGAAAAGCTCACTAACATTAGTACCCTATATACTCGAAAACATAGGTGATAATCCAGGGTTGATGCAAAAGGACGGTATCCATCCCAATCAAAAAGCCCAGGCACTCATTGTTGATCGGATCTGGCCACACCTTAAACCATTGCTGGATTAAGTCACTATGCCCGGAACCCTGACTAGGGGTTTTAAAGCTGTCGACAAACACCCAAAACCAGAGCCCTATTAACGGTCACGTATCGGCGATATTTAGACCGTTAAAAACGATTGTTTTCTTAGAACTCTCTAATTCAAATGCGCTATCGCGTCAGCATGAAAAAGCTGTAGTCCGTGTTTCTTGAAACCAACGATGATTGCCTGGCCCTTCTCCCCTGTTAAATAGTTAATATAAAGCTTTGCCAGCGAATGACGAACATGAGAATGTACCTCGGGATTAACAGCAATCACGTGATAAGGGTTGAACAATTCGATACTTCCTTCAAATACCGGTATTAATGATATTTTATCGCGAAAAGCCAGAAAAGTACCGCGATCACTTAGTGTATAGGCCCTTTTATCATTGGCGATTCGCAGTACAGCCCCCATTCCCTGCCCGACGGAAATATACCAAGTTCCTGATGGAATAATATTTGCGGCCTGCCATAATAATTTTTCTTTTTTATGGGTCCCGGAATCGTCCCCTCGGGAAATGAAGTCCGACTGTGATTCAGCCAGAGATTTAAAGGCTTGAGAAACAAGCGTCGATTGTTTTAATTTTGCAGGATCAGATTCCGGGCCCAATACAATAAAATCATTGTGCATCACTGCTCTTCTATGGACTCCATAACCCGCCTGAATAAACTGCCGTTCCGCTTCAGGCGCATGCACCAGCAACAAATCCACATCCCCATTTTCGGCAAGTTTCAGGGCTTTACCCGTACCCACCGCAATCACATCAACGCGTACACCATACTCGGATTCAAATGGTGGATTGAGTACATTAAGTAAACCAGTGTTTTCCGTGCTCGTGGTTGTTGCCATACGAAGAGAATTGGCTGACACAGCCGAGCACATGGCTATAACGACCGTCACCACGACCAATAAATGACTTGCCTTTTTCAAAGGAAAAGTACATCCGATCCGGCAATTCATCACATACGGTGAATTTGATTATCGCCATCAGCTGCAGTTTGCCGTGGAGCCCTTAGTTCGGATTCTTTTCTTTCTGCAATGAGAGCAACAATCATTTCTTCCCAGGAATCGAATTTAATATATTCAGGATTGCCAGCCCCTGCCTGAATCTTATAATTTTCTTTTCCCATTTCGACAATTTCAGCAACAGTTTTACCATGTACCGATTTGCGAAAGCTGACATCGCTGTCCGCATATTGTTTAAGAGACCAGAAAGACACTTGGAATGCAACACGTTCGTTTTCAGGCAGATGGCGTAGTATTCCACCGACAGATCTCAACATCGCATTCGTACTGGTGGCATTAATCCTCTGATTTTGGCCACAGCCAATAAATAGAAAACTGAAGACCAACAAAACTATAACTAAAACTCTTTTCATTGTAGCCGCTCCTCACGGGGATAACGTATAATGGGCGCATATTATACACTATCCCGTAGCTTGCCTGTTTCCAGAATATGTTGGAATTTCTGCGTCATTTATCCGCACGTTATCGTGCCGTATTAAGCGACTGTAAAGCGTATAATGGTATTCGGGAATCACTGAACAGACATCAGGATTCACTGCAGCTGGCAGAAGCCTTTCTTGAAAAGGCTGGCTTGATACAAAATGCTCCGCAGCATCCCTTACAAATTGCAGTTATTGGCCCTACCCAGTCCGGGAAAAGCTCCATTGTTAATTTAATATTAACGGAACCTCATGCGAAGGTAAGTCCATTAGCTGGATTTACCACCTACCCACAGGGTTTTTCTATCGCTGGCCAGAACGATGAGTATAACTCGGTATCGGATTATTTTCGAAATTTCAAACGATTAATCTCAACCGATGAATCTCAGAATCAGCTAGATTGCTACTCGCTCACCCAATTAACCAACATCCCTGCAATACCTGCTTGCACGATCTGGGATACTCCCGATTTCGATTCGATTCAATCGGATTCGTATCAAAATGGCCTGCTACGCACCATCGCGCTAGCGGATATCGTGCTGCTAGTTATCAGTAAAGACAAATACGCAGATCAAACGGTTTGGGATATGATGTCAATGATTGAAGCACTGAATCAACCCACATTGATCTGCTTGAATAAAATACAGCAGGAAAGTCTTTCTATCATTACAGCTTCTCTCACTGAAAAATGGCAGCAATCACGGTCCGATACAATGCCAACGCCAATTAGCCTGGCATTCTTCAAAGGGGGACTGGACAGTAACAAAATTGTTGATACTCAAAACGAACTGTGTTCCCACATCAAGCAATCAGCACAAAAAGTCCGGCGCGACAAGCAAATAGAGCAATGTCACAAGCTGATCAAAAAACATTGGAATGAATGGGTTTCACCGCTTCGACTGGAACAACAGGCAAACAGTGAATGGGAAACATTAGTCGCTGAATCAATTGAGGATGTACTGGTTCTATACAGATCCAGATACCTTGATCACCCACAACATTTTGAGACATTCCAAAGAGCTCTGGCTGAACTTCTCGCACTTCTTGAAATACCGCTGGTAGCACCTTTATTGATACAAACTCGAAAAATCATCACTTGGCCGATCCGACAAATTTTAAATATTTCCCAACCGAGTAAAAAGACGTCCCACGAACAACAAGCAACAACCCACGAAATTCAAATATTGGAACAACTGTTCCATCACTTTATATTGCATTTGACAGAGGCTGTTCTTTCTAAAAGAGACGATATTAATGAACAGCGACTCTGGTGGAATGAAATATCAACTATTTTAAAACAACAGCGCCAACAGCTTGAGCAAAATTTTATTGCATCCGTACAAACCTACCATAAACAATTTCAGTCCGAAATAGAATCTACTGCTCGCCATTTGCTAAAAAAACTTGAAGATCAACCTGCAACATTAAATAGCCTCAGGGCTACCCGATTTACCACTGACGCTGCTGCCATTGCAGTTTCATTAAAAACCGGAGGCATTGGCCTGCAGGACTTTATTCTTACACCAGCCATGCTTTCTCTCACTTCATATCTTACAGAGGGCGCTCTGGGAACCTATATGAACCGAGTCACTGCCGAATTAAAACAAACCCAGTATTCAACTGTAAAAGACCAATTATTCAACAAGAATTTGAGCCAACCAATATTATTGCTCAGATCAAATGTAAATCAAAACAAACTATTTGCCATCGATAAAAAAGAGTTAGAACAGGCTGAAGAACAACTCAGGGAGCGCCGATATGGACTGCGAATATACTGAGTTACAATACAACGCTCAAAATTGGGCAAAGAAAGCAGCTGAGGCAGGATGGTTGTCGCCTGAGGACATCAAACAGATCCTGGAAATTAATTCCAGTGATCCTTCCGAATTATTTGATCAAACCGTTCGCCGACCTCTGGTTGTTGCATTTTTTGGTGGTACCGGCGTCGGAAAGAGCTCTCTGTTAAATCGTCTGGCTGATCAAGCCATTGCTCGAACTGGCGAGCAGCGACCGACATCTCGGGAAATTTCAATCTATATCCACAATTCTCTGGAAATCCGGCAAATGCCGAATAATTTTCCAATAGACAAAAGCCGCATTGCTCAGCATGACAACTCGAAAATCAAACATATCATGTGGATCGATATGCCGGATATTGACAGTACCGAAAGCGCTAACCGGGAAATCGTTCTGCAATGGCTACCTCATGTTGATATTTTACTCTATGTCGTCAGTCCCGAAAGATATAAAGATCAGCGCGGTTGGAATTTATTGCTTGATTTAGGATCCAGACATGCCTGGATATTCATCATGAATCAAAAAGATAAATCTGCGGCAGGTCAAATCGATGCATTTAAATCACAATTATCCAGGGCTGGATTTGACGATCCTATAGTGTTGGAAACTGATTGTCGTTCGGACGAAGAGCCTCGGATCGCAGATGATTTCAACAAACTAAAACAAATCATCCATGAACTGTCAGAATCACACTTTATTGAACAATTTGAACTCAATAGTCTGAACGCTCGTTACAAGGACCTTAGAACAGCCATAAACCTGTGTATTGATCGACTGGGAACTCAGCAATCCACAGATTTGATTTTGCAACAGTGGCATACAATCTGGCTAGAAACCGCAAGCAGTCTTGAAGCAGGCATGCAATGGCCCATTCAACAAATCGCCAGATCATACGCCGTCCGCCCGAATAGTATTTTATCAAAATTCATCAAAACTTCGAGCGCAAACACAGAAACGGACACACAAACAAACGATAAAATTACACTTTGGGACCCCTGGGCTCAAACTCGCATTGATGATGCAATTGATCAGATCATTGTCGCCGCAGGCATCAACAATATTCAGACTTCACCATTCAAAACCGGACTGGATGAACATCGAAAACAGGCTGAAAATATCATGCACTCACAAGTTGAACAAATATTACGTCAATCGCTGGCTAAGCCAGGAGGGTCTATGCGGAGGTTTTTTATAAAACTGGGTGGAATAGCCATGATTGTACTGCCTTTAATGGCTATTGGATGGGTCGCTTATGAACTGTTTGATCAATTTTATAAAAGCAGTAATTCAGGAGAACCATATCTTGGTGTAGATTTCGCGATCCATAGCGGCTTACTTATTTTAGTCTCATGGCTATTTCCATGGTTTACAAATCAAAAACTTAGGCCGTCCATGGAAAAAGTAGCGCACAACGCACTAAACAGAGGTGTTATTTTAGGTTTTGAGTTGATTCAATCAAATGTTAACCAATCTCTATTGAAAATACTTGAGCAAAGAGAACAATATTTATTAGAAGGACAATCATTTTCTGCAGCGTGCAACCTCGAAAGTATCAGCCGCACAGATACGGATATATCATTACTTAACAGAACCTTAGTAAACTATAGATCGAACATTCAACCACCGGATTCTTAACATTACATAAGGGTTTTTACAATGATTGTCTGCAGATATAGCGGATCACAATAAAGTAATGAATCAACTCTCCGCCTATTCAATTTTTTTATTCGTCGACTACACTTAACAAGGAAAGCAATCCGGTAAAAGCAACCATCAGGAGAACGTCCAGTGCCAGCCGAACAGCAACAATCCACTTCGCAAAGTCCGGATCTCGACTGGAGTCAGGTCAGAGAAACTGTTTTTATGTTAAATCTTGCTGCGGCACAAGTCATCTATTCCTTGCGAGATGGTGATAAATCGGTCGATGTACTTACCGATTCGTTCACATCAATGGCAGACAACATTCAATCCGTAGAAGCTGCCGTTAAAAGCATCGAAGAGCAGCACAAACAAGAAGCATCTGAACACCCCCAACTGCTGGCTCACTGCAAAGATATCGAAGCTAAAATGAGTCAAGCCATCATTGCATTCCAGTTTTACGACAAACTGGTTCAACGTCTGGACCATGTTGTTTCCTGCATTACCCAATTGGGAGACCTTGTGGGAGATGCTTCTCGTCTTTATTCACCCTACGAATGGAAAAATCTGCAAAATACCATACGCGCTCGATATACCATGGAGCAGGAAAAACAATTATTCGATTCCCTGCTTACGGGAGGCAATATCGGTCAAGCTCTTGAGAAAATGCATGAACTCTCTGAAATGCCAGTAGAAGAAGACGATATTGAATTGTTTTAAAAATACGCAATTACTCAGTGAGTAATTTACTGAGTGTGCAAGGCATTGATTGTTTGGGCTTCTGCAACAAGGACGTTGCAGCAAAGCTTACAGGATGTATTTACGCGTCCCGAACAATCAATGACTTGCACGCTGACTACAAAAATCGCTGAGTAAATACAAAAATACCAGCATTAAACTAAATCGGGCAGACAAAGCAGGCTTTCATTACATTATTCTCCACTCAAGTAGCCCATATTTTTCGTTTCTTAATATATTCGACAATTTTACTGGACGGTAATTTTCGACTGCTGGGTCCGGCTCGAATATAAAAACTTTCATCTTCATTATTTTTAAGGTATGCCGGTTCAGAAGCCGGTTCACAGCTAATAACCAAAATCTGGTGATGGCCGATCTTCTTGATCATGGGGATAATATATTTAGCGAATTCCAACCCGATATGACGATTGATCAGATTATTTAAATGCAGGAGCATCTTGTCATCGTTTACGAATCCATCGGATTCTAATCCCAGTATAACGCCATCATCCTGGACACCAATTAATATATTGCCACCCTCACCATTTATAAATGCCACAACTGATTTCAGCCATGCCAGCTCTATTTCTTTACCTGCTTTTCCTGCCTTTAAATTCCAACGCAATGTGGATTTAAATTCCATGTACTCATTTTCACCTTCATTAATAAGTTCATTTAGTTGTTGCCCGGAGCTTATTTTGTGACGATTTTTTTTAATTATGCGACTCAGATTTTTTTTATAGTCATATGCCAGCTTGGCAACAAGAATTATCGCCATAAAGATCATCAGAAAAAGTGTATATATCAACAAATCTGATACGCCCTTCAAGCGTTTATCCAATATCCTGGCAGGAATAAATACGCCGAGCTCGGATGTTTTATCCTGAGTTGATAAATGGTAGAAAGCACCCCACCATTCCGTATCCTCATGATAGAAATTAAACGGAACATGTCTTTTTTTCTCACTTTCACTCCAAATCGAGATCCCGCTGTTAACAACTCTGTATTCTGGAGCATTTCGGTCCAGAAGGCCTTGATTGGCAGACAGCCACATAATAGATTGATCGCGATCCAAAAGGATCAATATCCCATTCTTTGTTATCGGTACCCTGGCAGCAAGTTGATTCAATCTTTCACGTGATACATGAGCAGCCCCTACAAAGATTCTCCCTTCGTTAATGGGACCTTTCCAGGTTACAGTAGCAGTGATTCCAGCCTCTGCGTCTGGCGCAGCAGCTAAAAGTGACGACCAATTTAAATCATCTGGGCTACTTTGTAACAAAGCATTTTTGTACCAGTGGCTATTCAGAGGCCACTGATCATCACTCACTAACTGTTTATTCGTTAATCCCTCCTTTCCTCTGGAAAGGATATATTTCTCTGTTTCATTCGCCGTAATGGATAAATATTCTATTTGTGGAGACATTTCCAGGACAGGCTTAAATAAAGCATTCAAATTACCAGTGCCTCCATAATCCAACATCCCGGACGTACCCCAACGCTGAACTATTTTCAGTGTTTGACTGACCGGTCGGAACAGCTCGAAAAATTCCAGCCTGGAAGCTATAACCTTTCGTTGCAAGGTTTCATTGAAGACTTCATGCCGCAGCGCCGCTTTTCGTTCGCCCAGCAAATAAATAGTAATTGAAAGAGAAACAATCAGAATACCGACTGCCCAACTCAGTAGCTTGAATCCTTTAGATTGCTTACTGGAAAGCCCTGGCATTAATTTTCTCCATTGGATACTTGCTGCTGGTATTAATTCTGCGGATGGTCAACAAAATCATAAAAGAAAATATTTTTCAATAACAAGTGTCAGATCGAATTTTGGAAAAATAGAATTGTGCGAAATATTTGAACCCGTTCACAATTCGGAAGAATCTTAACCGATAAAATAAGTCGCTCACATCCTTAAACTACAAAAGGCATTTTCATGAAAAACTTTAATAGACTTATTATCGCGCTCGTGCTGAGCTTTTTCACCAGTATTGCTGTCGCAAAAGCGATAAACATCAATACTGCTTCTGCTGAAGAAATCGCAACCGCGATGAACGGTGTAGGCATGTCTAAAGCCAACTCAATCGTCAGTGACCGAAAGCAAAATGGGGAATTTAAAACAGTACAGGATCTAAGCCGAGTCAAAGGAATCGGTACCGTTACGATCGATAAAAACAGAGAGAATATTTCTGTCAAATAGAACCGGAATTACAACTGACTGCTGACAATCAATAACCTGCCAGAAAGCATCCCGAAAAACAGGACGGAGTATACGCTCTAACAAATCAAGCCTTGCTTCAAAACTGGAGCAAGGCTTGATTATCAAATTTGCAGCACTGTACAAGTACTGCAAATGAAATAAAAAGCCGCTGCTTTTTATTTCATCATCGAATGTTTGAACATACGATCCAATTTACTATTCGCTTCTTCAGCCGCCCGGGCTGCTCGAAGCGCCGCGTTTTCAGCATCACTCGCTTTCGCTTCTGCTCTATTGGCAGCATCCAGAGCCTGATTCGCAGTATCATTGGTCTTTGCATTTTGTGCATCCATATCGGCGCGTAACGCGTCGAGGTCAGCATTTGTAGCACAACCACCAGCTAATGCTGCAGTCAAAACCAGCATTGAAATCTTAGGAACAAACTTAAGCATATTTCCGTCCTTTTGTTTTTTAGTAGAAAAATATCATCGTTGTTCTGATGACACAAACAGTTGATATTCTGATGCTAACTATCCAACATTTCCAGTGCTATTTTCAATTAGTCATCGAATAACAACTACGGCACCCTTTTTTAACCAGGCACCTAAATCATTAATTTGCTCATCCGTTACCGCGATGCAACCTCGGGTCCAGTTCATTGTTTTATGAATAAACGGATCGGCAGAACCCAGGCCATGTATGCCAATTTGACCACCCAGAGGTGTATTCTGACTTGGCACTTGATTCAGTAAATCGGCGCTAAGGAGACTTTGATATGTCCCGGAATCGATGAGCCCCTTTTTAAGTGCCCTACGCGCATCAATCCTGGACGGATAAGTTACTCCGTAAAACCGATGAAAACGGCTATTTGGGTTTACCCAACCGATGCGATAAATCCCCAATGGGGTTTTATAATCACCACGCACTTTGTCATGACCGGCACCATTACGACCAATCGCGATATCTTCGAATACTGCTTTGGTTTCTTTTCCCTGTTTGACAGTAATATTTTTGGCCTTGATATCGACCAATACCCATATTTCCTGATCCACAGCATCCGCATTAGAAACAAATACGACAGCAAACAAAAATAAAATAAAATACCGATTTAGTACAAAAACATTCATTCAGGCTATTATAATCCACTTTCTGTTCATCGTCGCTGATTTGTACACCGCATTTATGAAAAGTTCAATTTAAATTCTGACGAACTTCCAGAATTCCCAACCATAGAGATAAAAATTTCTCTACGACCCGGTTTATGTTTTCAGTAATTATTTATCTGAGCATGCAAGCAATTGAATATTTCCTGACTTCTCAACACATTTCGCGACAGAACTGAGCTAAAAATCTCCGCACACCTCAAACAAATAACGGTTAGACCCAAGTGCTCCATTAAACCAGACAGATATTTTCATAATGAAAATTATGCCACGTGTTCTAGCTTAAGCTGTGTATTGCCGGAATCTATTCGTATCGTATCACCTGGCCCAAATCGACCCGAAAGTATATCTTCAGCAAGTCTGTTTTCCAATTTTTGCTGAATCGCTCTTTTTAGTGGTCTGGCACCGAATATCGGATCAAACCCAGCATCACCCAACCGCTCCAATGCTGCGTCACTGATTTCCAATTCTATGCCTCGCTCATGGAGACGATCTTTTAGGCTCTGTATTTGGATTTCCGTAATTGCGCGAATATGATCCCTTCCCAGTGGATGAAAGACCACAGACTCATCAAGTCTATTGATAAATTCCGGTCTGAAATTTTGCGCAACCACCTCCATAACCGTATTTTTCATGTTCTCGTAAGTGTATTCACCCGCAAATTCCTGGATTTGATCAGAGCCCAGATTCGAAGTCATAACAATCACCGAATTTCTAAAATCTACCGTCCGACCCTGTCCATCGGTCAGTCGACCGTCATCAAGAACCTGCAACAATACATTAAACACATCCGGGTGAGCCTTCTCGACTTCATCCAGTAATACCACAGAATACGGTTTACGACGCACCGCTTCAGTCAAATACCCTCCTTCATCATAACCAACATAACCGGGAGGCGCACCGATCAACCGCGCCACAGAATGCTTTTCCATGAATTCTGACATGTCTATGCGAACCATTGACTCATCAATATCGAATAGAAATTCCGCCAATGCTTTACACAATTCTGTTTTGCCCACACCTGTTGGGCCGAGAAACAGGAACGAACCATTGGGTCGATTTGGATCGGAAAGACCTGCACGTGAACGTCTAATCGCATTGCTTACAGCGGTCACTGCCTGAGCCTGCCCAACCACTCGCTTTGACAGGTACTCTTCCATACGTAGTAACTTCTCTCTCTCCCCCTCCAGCATCTTCACAACAGGGATCCCCGTCCACCGGGAAACAACTTCGGCTATTTCTTCTTCCGTTACTTTATTCTTCAGTAGCTGCATCTCGGTTAGATCTGTTTTAGATGCTTGATCAAGCTCTTTTTCCAAGCTCGGAATATCGCCATATTGCAATTCGGACATACGCGATAAATCACTGGTGCGTCTGGCTGTTTCAAGCTCCATTCGGGCATGTTCAATCTTCTCTTTAATATGCGTCGTTCCTTTTACAGCCGCTTTTTCAGTTCTCCATACCTCATCCAAGCCAGCGAATTCCTTTTCACGATCTTCAATTTCCAACTGTAAAGTATCCATTCTCTTAAGCGATGCCTCATCCATCTCTTTCTTTAATGCTTCTCTTTCAATCTTTAATTGAATTAGTTTTCTTTCCAGTTTGTCCAATGCTTCTGGTTTCGAATCTATTTCCATACGAATTCTACTCGCAGCTTCATCAATTAAATCGATGGCTTTATCCGGTAACTGGCGATCCGGAATATATCGATGCGACATAGTGGCCGCCGCGACAATTGCCGGGTCGGTCACATCTACACCGTGGTGTACTTCGTAGCGCTCTTTTAAACCACGCAACACAGCAACTGTATCTTCGACGCTTGGTTCATCAACCAGTACTTTTTGAAACCGACGTTCCAAAGCGGCGTCCTTTTCCAGATATTTTCTATATTCATCCAGTGTTGTAGCACCCACACAATGCAATTCTCCTCGAGCAAGTGCAGGTTTCAACATATTACCTGCATCGATGGCACCTTCTCCTTTTCCAGCCGACACCATGGTATGTAGTTCATCGATAAAAAGGATAACCTGACCCTCACTTTTGGAAATATCATGCAACACTGCCTTAAGCCGTTCTTCAAATTCACCTCGAAATTTAGCGCCTGCAATCAATGACGCCATATCAAGAGACAAAAGCCGTTTACCCTTCACACCTTCCGGTACCTCGCCATTAATTATCCTTTGCGCCAAACCTTCAATAATCGCAGTTTTTCCGACGCCAGGCTCTCCAATCAACACCGGATTATTTTTAGTTCTTCTTTGCAAAACCTGGATGGTTCGACGAATTTCGTCATCCCTTCCTATCACCGGGTCTAACTTTCCCTGCTCTGCTCGCTGGGTCAAATCGATCGTATATCGATCAAGCGCATGACGCTGGTCTTCGGCATTTGGATCATTCACAGATACACCACCTCGCAGATCCTTAATGACCTTTTCAAGGTTACTTTCGGTCAATCCTGATTTTTTGAGCAACTTTGCCAAACTGCCATTATCCTCAAGAACCGCCAGAAGAAATATTTCGCTGGAAATAAAGGAATCACCACGCTTTTGAGAAAATTTATCTGATAGATTTAGCGCTCGGCTCATTTCTTGTGAAATCAGAACATCTCCACCAAAACCCTCGACTGTAGGGAACTGTTCTAATGCTTCATCCAGACAAACACGCAATTGATTAATATTAACTCCTGCCTGCGATAAAAGCGGCCGGGTACTACCGCCCGACTGATCCAATAGCGCAACCATAACATGTGACGGCTCTATAAATTGATGGTCCCGCCCCAAAGCCAAACTTTGTGCGTCACTCAACGCGGTTTGAAATTTACTCGTGAGTTTATCCATTCGCATGACTTAACACCTCAAAACTTTTTTACTATGATAATAAGTAAATAGGTTCAATCGAACGGTTTTTCAACTAATTTACCAAGAAATATTTGAATTAATAAACGAATAAGTTACTGACTGCCTAAGCCTGATTATTGTTTGGGTTTCTGCCCAGTACTCCTTCACACTTATATTAGCGGGTAGAACGAGTCGATAAGCGGCCATCTGCGTTGTTGCACTCGCTTGACACGTACCACTAGTCCTGCGCTCGCACGCCAAGCGGCCGACCACTTCTCGGCCAAGCTACTCCACAATACAACTTTGACTGAGTACTGGGTTGTTATAACAGAGATTACACGGATATTTTCACGCGTCCTGAAAAATCATTGTCTTGCACCCTAAGGAGCGAGGTTTTAATAATATACGAAAGGTTAGAGTGTACGTCCTGGTTACCCGGATTTCTAACGGAATTGTTAAAACAAAGTTTATATGCAGGAATTCATGCCTGCTAAAAAATCAATGTCATACACACCAAGCAGTCAGGATACTGGACAAACACAGCCCTATGCATTGGATTTAATATCTGGATTTTCCCACCGCTTCAATGGGCAAAGCGATGTGTCCAGTAAATCAACAAAACACCCACACCGATTAACAAAATCTGATGAATTGTCGCTTTAGCATCTGTTTTTTTATGTAGGGTCGGTATCAGGTCAGCCACAGCGATATAAATAAAACTAGAGGCTGCTAACGCTAGAATATAGGGCAAAGCCTGCTCAAGCCTCTCCAGGCTAAAATATGCGACCAAACCGCCGATCACTGTCGTCAGGCTGGCCAACATGTTATAGATCAAAGCTTTACCGCGAGCGTAGCCACTTTGTAGCAGAATAGCGAAATCTCCTACCTCTTGGGGAATTTCATGGGCAGCAACCGCCAGGCTGGTAACCACGCCTAAATGGATATCTGTCAAAAATGCCGCCGCAATCAAGATACCATCGACAAAATTATGTAACGCATCACCGCATAGAATTAATGTTGCAGCAGGATGATTTGCCGGACCATCTTCTGGAATATGTGCCTCGCAATCACCCGCATGACAATGCCGCCAAAGCAATAATTTTTCAAGCAAAAAAAAGCTCAATATACCAATCAAAATCACCATGGAGATACTGTGTATCGACTCTTCTGTTGCCGCGGTAAAAGCATGGGGAATCAAACCACTGAACGATACAGAAAGCAGAGCCCCGGTCGCAAAGCTCACACCGTGGGGTAACATCCGATTGCGTTTTTCTTCTGCAAACAATAAAAATACTGACGCAGCAAGCACACTCAACACACCACCCAGCAAGGTGAAAATAATGATCAGGGTCAAGACAGACATATGAGACTAACTTTAGATTGGAAAAACGGAAGGAACGGCTACTGTTTGCAGAATTTCAGTGTAAAACGAAATTAATCGTTATAAGGGCATAGACGAAAAAACAAGCTTACATGCAACCAGACAAATTCAGCGCCCACTATCAATCCACTCGTAAAACTCCAGCGTAGCCGGATCACATTTGCAACAACCTGTGCTACAACCAGTATCAGCAGCCAATTTACGCACTTTTCCTTTACTCACCCACTTTTGCAACATCCCTCGAAGAGCGTCTGGCTCCAAATCAAAATGGGTCGCTATATCAGCCAGCATCACACGGCGATTTTTTCTTAAATAGACTTTAATTTCTGAAAGTACCATAACTGTATGCCACAAAAAGCGAAGCGTTATTTAATCGGTAGAATGGGCCAATATTCTCTTTTCCGTATCAGACCCTCTATTTTCGGGCGGGTCTACATCAACAATACGACGCTTTCGGCCAATCATTTTTAAGATAAAAATCACAAATAAAAAGGCTGAAACCAGACCACCAATCCAGGCAGCAGAATACGCGGGATGTCTCGAAAACGTCGCGAACTGATAATACACCGTCGCCGCCATATAGGCGAGACCGGTTGTCCAAAACACCACAAACAGTGTCCAACCGATATTCGTCTCCCGATACACCGCAGCAGTTGCCGCAACACAGGGAAAGTAAAGCAATATAAACAACAGATAAGCAAACGCACCTGCCTGTCCGTCAAATCTGGATTGCATGGCAGCAAAAGTACCAACAACAACTTCCTGCTCTTTTGACGCTGCTTTGATATCACTGACATCGCCAATATCAAGCCCCAGAGGATCAAGTAATTGATCAGCAATCGAAGAAAGATTAGCAGGAATTGAATCAAACGCGGACTGTATGCCGACTAAAAAATCAAAACTTTCTTTTGCCGGCTCGCCTGTACCGGAATCTGTATTGGCTAACTGGCTATACAATGCATCCAGGGTTCCCACTACAGCTTCTTTAGCCAATACGCCTGTAAAAATACCCACCGTTGCCGGCCAGTTTTCTTCGTTTAACCCCATTGGCGCGAAAGCGGGCGCGATAGTTCTGCCAATAGAACTTAATACTGAACGTTCAGAATTCTCACTATTGAAGCTACCATCAGTACCCATTGCGTTTAATACATTTAATATCAACACCATAGGTACAATGACTTTACCAGCACGAAACAAAAATGTTTTTAAGCGATCCCAGGTTCTAAGGATTACACCCCTAAAAGTAGGTAAGTGATAGTTGGGTAATTCCATCAGAAACGGTGCAGAATCTCCCCGAAAAACTGTATGCGTCATAATTAACCCGGTCATCACAGCAACCGCAATACCTATAAGATACAGGCCAAATACCAGGTTCTGCCCTCCGACTGGAAAAAACGCAGCGGCAAACAACGCGTATACCGGTAATCTGGCACCGCAGGACATAAAAGGATTCATAAGGATCGTTAACACGCGATCTCTTTGATGTTCCATCGTACGAGTCGCCATAATCGCGGGAACATTGCATCCAAATCCGACCAACATAGGAACAAAAGCTTTACCCGGAAGCCCGATAAAACGCATAAAACGATCCATAACAAATGCGGCCCGCGCCATATAACCAGAGTCTTCAAGGATTGATAAGAACAGATATAAAAAACCAATGATCGGAATAAAAGTCGCGACAACCTGGATACCGCCACCGACACCATTCGCCAGCAAAACAATTAACCACTCAGGTGTCTCGATGCGGGTTAAAAAATGACTAAATCCATCTACTGTCAGCGTACCGACTAAAATATCAAAAAAATCAATAAAAGCACTGCCCACATTAATGGTTAACATAAACATTACATACATAACCATCAAAAATATCGGAATTCCAAGCATCCGATTCAGGACAATACGATCAATTCTATCGGAGGTACTGCGTTTTAACTGATCCACCCTGCAAACACTATTCTGCACCGCAGAATTAACAAATGTATAACGACCATCCGCACACACTATATCTAATTCTTCATCAAGCGCGTCTTCAGCGTTTTTACGAATAGCAGATACACTTTGATATATCTCATCAGAAACCTGTCTTCTTGCTAAAGAATCACCCTCCAACAGTTTTAGCGCTAACCACCTTAAATCACATTCCGACTCTGTGGACGAATTGTCAATTAATGGGAGCACCTGAATAATCGCTTGTTCCAACTCCTCCTCATAATAAATTTCAGGCGCTGGAATACGACTAGACTGCAAAGCCTTCGATATTTCTTTCTGCAACGCGGCAATGCCCTTATTTTTCGCCGCAATCAAAGGGATCACTTTACACCCCAATGCCTGTTCCAGGCGCTCTATATCGATCTGAAGCCCTTTTTCCTTCGCAACATCCATCATATTCAACGCAACTATGACAGGAACCTTCATTTCGATTAACTGAACTGTCAAATAAAGATTGCGTTCAATATTTGACGCATCAACAATGTTAATGATCAGATCGGCTTCCCGATTTGCGACATAGTCCCGGGCAATCTGCTCATCCAGGGAAACCGATTCATCGATAACATCCAATGAATAAGTCCCTGGTAAATCAACCAGTTCTATTTTTTGATTGTGAAATTGATAATGCCCTGTCTTGCGCTCTACTGTCACCCCGGGCCAATTACCCACATGTTGTTTCGCGCCTGTGAGCGCATTAAACAATGTTGTTTTCCCACAATTCGGGTTACCGACAACACCAATTGTATGACTAACAGACATCATTAATTTCTTTCATTATATGTTCTCTAAATTTAGCATCTGGATTACAAATCATTGACGACAAATTGAAACAACCCAGAAACACGTATCAGCCCGACTGCAATTTCCTGTTGCCTACGAGAAAACAATCAACAAACCTTTTCATAATCCTTAACATAGTCAGATTTTTTCTACCAGGAGGCCAACCGCTTCGGCCTTACGCAAACTCAAACAAAAACCTCGCACTTTGATTTCAATGGGATCACCCAGAGGTGCAAAACGGGTAATGCTGAATTCCACACCAGGAGTTAAACCCATCGCCAAAAATTTTTTACGATAAGATTTGGATTCCGCATTGTAGCCAACAATACGCCCCCTCTCCCCTCTTTTCATGTCTTGCAAACTATCCGACACAAAAATACTCCTAAATTAATGCACCTGAAAAATTATTATGGCAATTGGGAACGAATGTTCGGTGTATCCAAATACTTAAAAACCATAGAGTTTGAACTACAGATTTTTCATCAGCAATCACTTTTGAAAGACTAGCCAAGAACAGACTAACTTTATTGCGGAATAACCATAATTTTCTGCGCCATACCGGCACCCAGAGCAAAACGTATATCATTAACCATGACCACTAGAGAACCACCTAAACGCTGAAGAATCTCTATATTGCTATCAACACGCAACCCCATCGTACGAAGACGCTGTTGTGTCCCGCGCCCGCCTTTATGCATTACAACTTTGACACGATCACCCTCTCCTGCCATTGCTAACGGAAAAGAACCAACTGTTAAACCTTTATCTGCTACCATATGCACTCCAAACCCTGCTAGAAAACTTCTCGAAAAGATGGGCCAATAGCTTGTAATTTTTTATCGCTCGTGACAAAAACCTATCGTTGGAATCACTCAATAATAAATACATACCAAGCAATTTATGCCCATAGCGTCTGACCACAAAGCCACAATCCTGGTAAAAAAGCAGTATTAATGCGACGTATACCCACACTCGCCCTTCAACCAAGTTACAAAATAAAGCCAATTACCTTTCGCAATAATGCTAAGTTTCTAACTGATATCAATAATGTGAAGACCACTACGAATCACAAAGCTTATCTTCACTACGCTGCATTATCGTTTATGTTTGAACGAAAACTAATTACGAATGATTCTCATTATAGATCAAACTTGCGATAACTGCCAGGCGAATGCAGATTATTAGCCGCTTATCGGTAGAATTAATTATTGAAACTCGGTACAAAGGCTCACTAGGTTTAGATACAAAACTCTTTACACCACTGTTAGAATACGGCAATAACAGTTAATCACGAGAATTATATGGTATGAATAAAAAACTGGAAGATACTTTGGCTGCGCTTCGCAATGAAGTGGCAAACCTGCCTGAGGAAGATAAACATTCTAAGGAAAAATTGAATGCTTTGATTCTGAACCTCGAAAAAAAGCTGGCAAGCCCCGATAATGCAGAAAACCATCAAACATTAACAGAAGGACTTGCTGATTCATTAACCCACTTCGAAGTCTCTCATCCCAGAATCACCGGAATTCTGAACGATATAATGATGACCTTAAGCAACATGGGAATCTAACTTGTAACGCCCATCTCAGCAACGAGTAGATGCGGTAAATTGTTGTCAGAAAGCACTATGACCGGTTTACAGCAACCCACAATAACCACGAAACATTCTGTCAACTTGTGTTATGCGTATTTTTAACTGGCGTCACAATGAAGAAAATATAAAGCGCTTCTCAGACAATAATTATTTTCAGAACAACGAAAAGAATCGGTTACACTAACACTGATACAAACCACCAGGAGTTGAAAATGCAAGGCGATGCTAATGTTATTGAATTCCTTAACCGTGTATTGGCGAATGAGTTAACAGCAATCAATCAATATTTTCTTCATGCCCGGATATACAAAAACTGGGGGTTTAACCAGCTTGGCGAGCATGAATACCATGAATCTCTAGACGAAATGAAACACGCTGATAGCCTTGTTGAACGGATTTTATTTCTGGAAGGTCTTCCCAATCTACAAGATTTGGGGAAACTTAACATAGGCGAGAATGTGACAGAAATGTTGCGTTGCGATTTAAATCTGGAGCTCAACGCCTGCCCCGTATTAAAAGACGCAATCGCCTATTGTGAGTCCGTTAAGGATTATGTATCCAGAGAGGTATTTGAATCCATCCTCGAAAGTGAGGAAGAACATATCGACTGGCTGGAGACACAATTGGAACTGATCAAAAAAATTGGCCAGGAGAATTACATCCAATCCAATTTGTAATAATTTTCAGTGCACGCAAAATCGAAAATGAACCGATTCGTTTCAGCCTGCCAGCCAGGAAACACGCAAAACAGATACGCATAAAATAAAATCCAGAAAATTTAGCCAATATTTAATATGGGGAAACAGAATATGCCAGTAAAGAAGCAATCAGTTCGTACAGCGGATGTCAATCGATTCACTCTAACGGATAACAAATCTGGAAAGTCCTATCAGTTGGATGGATTCGACGCCAATAAAGGGCCTTCAGTCGTCGATATAAGAAGTCTCTATGGAAAAAGCGGATTGTTTACCTTCGATCCCGGTTATACCTCTACTGCCTCATGCGATTCCGAAATCACCTATATTGACGGCGAAAAAGGTATTTTGCTTTACCGAGGCTATGCGGTAGAAGACCTGGCAAACGGATCTGATTATCTGGATGTATGTTATCTGCTGCTTTACGGTGACCTGCCCTCACCGGAAGAAAAAATGGAGTTCGACACGGTCATTACCAGACACACAATGCTTCACGACCAAATTACGAGTTTTTTCCAGGGATTCAATCGTGACGCTCACCCCATGGCCTTTCTGATTGGCGTGGTCGGTGCATTATCCGCTTTTTATTACGACAAAACCGATATCAATGATCCGAAACAGCGGATGAACGCCTGCCATCGGCTCATTTCGAAAATACCGACAATTGGTGCCTACGCATACAAATACTCATTGGGCCAACCGTTTGTTTACCCTAACAACAAATTGGGTTATGCCGAAAATTTACTGAATATGATGTTTGCCATACCGACTGAAGACTATGAGGTTAACCCGGTTCTGGCAAAAGCAATGGATCAGATTCTTATCCTCCATGCCGATCATGAACAAAATGCCTCCACCTCGACTGTACGCCTTGCAGGTTCATCAGGAGCCAATCCATTCGCCTGCATCGCTGCGGGTGTCGCATCGCTTTGGGGTCCAGCTCATGGTGGTGCCAACGAAGCGGTCATCAAAATGCTGGAAGAAATTGGTGATGTTTCCAACATTCCGAAATATATTGAAAAAGCTAAAGATCCCAACGACAATTTTCGTCTCATGGGCTTTGGCCACCGAGTCTATAAAAACTATGATCCACGTGCCAGAGTATTGAAAAAAGCATGCGATTCGGTACTCTCTGAGCTCGGAAAAGAAAATGACCCACTGCTGGATATCGCTCTAAAACTGGAGGATATCGCTCTGAGTGACAGTTATTTCACTGAAAAAAAATTATATCCGAACGTTGATTTTTATTCCGGTATCATCCTCAAGGCAATGAATATTCCAACCAATATGTTTACAGTCATATTTGCAATCGGAAGAACTGTAGGCTGGATCGCCCATTGGAAAGAAATGATCAGCAGCGACGATCATAAAATTGGCCGACCACGTCAGTTATACACTGGGCACCAGAAAAGAGCTTTTGCGTCTGTGGATGTTAGAGAACATGGCGATATTCATGGTTGGTCGTGGCGCTATTGGCGTTAATCCAAAAAACTCCGAACCGATAAATTGGCGGCTGTATCAAAGCTTAATGGTCTTCCAACCACCCAGTAACACGGAAGACCATTTTCCACACGCTTTGATTGCAGTGGTCACATTGATTACCCACCAGATACCCGCAGCTCCGTAGCCCAGATAGATTCCAAACAACCAACTTAAAGGCACACGAAGCAAATTGATGGGTGCCGACCACCAAAAAATTGGGCGAGTATCCCCAGCACCCTCAAGCACTCCTTCGGCAAGACATTCATAGGCAACAAACAATTGCGAAAACGAAAGTATCCGGGCATACAGAATTGCTTCTTTTAATACTTTTTGATCGTGAGTAAAAAGACGACATAAAGGTTCAGCCGCGAACCAAAACAATAAACCGGCGCAAACACCCGCCACAGTCAGTAAAGGAAATGCCAGACGAATCGCCGCCACCGCCTGATCGACCTGCCCTGCACCGATATAGCGACCCACTAAACTTGCGATCCCCATCGATACGCCCCAGAATACTGGCCAGGTAAACCCTTCAAGCACAGAGAAACCAATACCCAGAGCGGCATTCACACTCGGGCCTAATGGAGAAACCGCGTAACGAATTACCGCCCAATAAACTATTGCAAAGAAACCAATACCCCAACTGATAGGGATCCCGATACGAAAAATTCTTCCGAAAGTACCGCCAAAACCAAGATCCCGGATTTGGGGTAAAAACTGCCGCCACAATATAAACACACCAATGATTACAGAAACGCCACGACTTAGACCTGTCGCCAGCGCAGCACCACCAATACCCAGATCGAATGAATAAATCAAAAGTGGATTTAAAATCACATTCAACACTGTTGCAAGGACCTGCAGTACCATAACCAGTGCAGTCCGACCCATCGCTATGAATATAGCATCGATCACTGGGGCAATAGTCAGTGGCAATCCAAACAATGCAAGCCATTGTAAATAATTTACAGCCAATTCCAGAGTTTGATTTTTCAGTCCCAGTCCCTGTCCAATCCAGGGCGCAGTTACGCCGACTATAACCAATACCATAAAACCTATAGCCACTGCAGCCAATAAAGCATGAATAATTATTTGTTTGCAGAAGCCCTCATCCTTCGCACCTGTCGCTCTGGCTACTAAAGGTCCCGCACCCGCTGACACTAACGAGTAAATGGCAAACATTCCGATCATAATAAAAGTACAGGAGCCTACTGCAGCCTGCGCTTCCATACCCAACCACTGAACGGAATATTGATCGATCACTTTAAATGCATTATTAAGCAGCACAGAAACCGCAGCAGGTAACGATAAACGTAGTAAGCTCGAGAGCGATAGATTTTTCAAAAGTTGTTACCCATCCGAACCATGAGGTTTAACCATTGTCACACTTGGTGTTGTTATTTATTAAATCCACACCCAAAACCATTTGATTCGCGTAAAATAACGCGAAATCGATTAAAATATATATTCCTATTTGCTCACACTGACATTTTTCCTGAAAACAGGATGCTGTCCAAGTATAAAAAACTTACCGTGGAAGAATGGGGTTTGGCTCATTTTTCTGATCTATATCGTTAAAGAAGATTGATCATCGCCTCTTTAAATTGAAAAAATGGACTCAAAACCACTTTCTCTCTCGACAACATCTATTCCCAGGCAGGTACTTTGACACAGTTTTACAACGATATGCCAGTCCCTGTTTCCAGAGTCAAGCGCTACTATCCTGGATCAATAAAGCAATTATTATTCGTTCTGATCGCAACGCAACTGGGTGCCTGTCAGGTTTTAGGCTTACGTGGATTCTCGTTTCCACCTCGGGTTGGAGAAGAACCTGAACCCACGATCAGACACATTGAAAGTTATCGCTTTCCATTCGACAAAAAGACCGATGTGGTTGGACAATTGGCAACACTGGTTTCCAGGAGCGGTGACACGCTACCCGATGTCGGACGCCATTTCGGATTAGGCTATAACGACATCACCGCTGCGAATCCCGGATTAAAAGTATGGGTTCCGAGACCGGGGCAACGTGTAGTGTTGCCACTACAGTTTATCTTACCTGATTCTCCGCGACGTGGAATTATACTTAATTTACCCAATATGCGGCTATTTCACTACCAGGGAGCATCTACGGAAAAATCCAGAGACGTCGTTACATACTCGATTGGTATTGGCCGCCAGGGTTGGTCAACTCCCACGGGAAAAACACGCATCGTCCAGAAACGGGCAAACCCCAGTTGGACTGTTCCGGCATCAATTCGACAGGAACATGCACGCGACGGCGACCCTCTACCGAGAATCGTTAAGGCAGGGCCGGACAATCCTTTGGGTCGATATGCGTTGCGCTTAAGCATGCCCAGTTACCTAATACATGGCACCAACAAACCCTATGGAGTGGGCATGCGCATCAGTCATGGATGCGTACGACTATATCCGGAAAATATCGAAAAACTATTTCACAATGTCAAGGTAGGAACAAAGGTGCGCATTATCAACCAACCCTACCTGATCGGTTGGAAAAATAACATGCTTTATCTGGAGGCCAACGAACCCATCATAGAAAAATCCATCAACAAAACCCAATTCAAATCCAAGCTACTTAAAAAATTAAAGAAAGAAAGCAAAAATACTGTATCCTCCATAGATTACGCGAAAGTTGATCGCGTTTTAAATCGAGCAGATGGAATACCCACACCGATATTGCGAAACAGTCCACGAATAACACAAATTATCGCTTCGGCAGACATCATTGCTCACCCACGTCATTTTTTCGGTAAACCCACTATTCCTGCAATCAAAGCGGACGACTGGACAGGTTTAGCGGACACATTTCCGAATAAAGCAGACGCCCAAAAACTAGTTGAAATACTGACCCACCAGGGCCCCTCAATTCCGGCACACATCAACCAGGTTTCATCACGATACCAAGTCATTGTCGGCCCATTCAAGAC
>Ga0114932_10001254_pt1 | contig 29099 bp, 24 predicted proteins | sample 2SBtaG_2_FD_87286 | JGI IMG/M metagenome (GOLD analysis project Ga0114932, IMG submission 87286) | Deep subsurface microbial communities from Kolumbo volcano to uncover new lineages of life (NeLLi) - 2SBTROV12_ACTIVE470 metaG | ecosystem: Environmental > Aquatic > Marine > Volcanic ...
CGTGGTCGTCCACGTGCACGGGGGTCGTGAAGTCGTCTGACGTGACACGTGGGACGTCTGACGTGGGACGTCTGACGTGGGACGTGGACCGTGCACGTGAACGTGCACATGGGACGGGAGACCCGGGCCGGGCTGGTGTTCAGGGTGACTTCCTCCGGCTCGGGGCGCCGCCACCCGCTGGCGCGGGTGAGGGCCTGAACCGGCGGACGGCGGGCAGCAAGCGAGATGCCTTCGGGCGGGCGCGGGCAGAGGTCGGGGAGGCGGCCGGACACGCGGAGTGCCTGGTCGTGATGGGGTTGGTCGACACCGAGGAAGCCTGGACCTTCATCCGGAAGGCAGAGCGTGTCGCGGCGATGCTGACGCGGCTGGTGCAGCGCCACGGCGGCTGAAGCTCAGGCGGCGGGGGCCTCCGGGGCCCCCGCCGCAAGCGTGGAGGCGAGCAGCTTCAGGTTGGCTGTGATGGCGACGACGTGGGCCTGGACCTGGGCGGCTTGTAGACCCCAGGCCCTGGCCTGCGGCAGCCGTGACGGGTCATCGTGGAACGGGAGGCGTCGAGGCGGGCTCGCTACGCGGTACGGACTCATCGTCCCAAGTCGGCACAGAATCCGCCGCCAATTGGCACCCTGCCCGCCTCGACGCCTAACGGTGACACCCGGGGAGGGAACATGAAAGCACCCAGCGTCAGCCTTCCCGAATCCGCTCAACCAGACGCCAGCGCATGCTTGGCGATCCCGATCGAAGGTTCCCGGTTGCCGTCCCACCAGGCACCCCTCGCCACCCCTGGGAGCCGAGGCCCCCAATTCCCACCAAGCTCGTAGGGTACGCTCGCCGGGCGTGTCCCCGCTCCTCCTGACCCTGCTGGCCTGCGACCCGGGCACCGCCGGCCGCTACCAGGCCTTCGTGCACCAGGGCGACGGGGACTTCGCGGCGGAGCCCCGGGCCATCTCGGCCTTGAGTGACCCCTACCGGCTCGACGGCGAGCTGGGCACCGGACGCGCGGGCGGCACGGTCGGCATCGACTGGTCGAGCGGGCGGGCCATCTACGACGAGGGCAAGCCCCTGACCGTGAACTACGCGGTCCAGGACGACGTGGGCGAACCCCTGGACATGGAGGCGCTGATCCTCTTCAGCCTGTACGGCAACCTCCAGGACGCCAGGGACCGTCTGGGCGACCTGGACATCGACATCGGCGAGCTCTTCCCGATGAACATCGCCGTCAGTCCGGCCCTCCCGGATCCCACGATGGGCGCGTTCCCGGCGGACAACGAGGCCTACGTGCCGGGCACGAACACGATGATCGTGCTGCCGGACCTGACCTCGGAGCTGCCCTTGGCCGCCAACACCGGGGTCGTGTTCCACGAATTCGGCCACGGTCTGTTCCACTACCTGACCTCTGGCGACGTCTACGGCGACAGGCTCCTCGATCTGGACCAGCCCGCGGAGCTCACAGATGGCGCCGGCTCCCTGGACGAGGGCTTCGCCGACATGCTCGGCACCCTGTTGACCGACGACCCGGCGTTCATCAGCCGCTCCATCGTGTTGCCCGAGCGCGACGTGACCGGTGACCACACGGCGGCGGGGGTCGAGGTGCTGCCGGGGGAGTTCACCGACGGCGGGGTCCTGGCCACCTATGACCCGTACCCCTTGGGCACGGTGTTCGCGTCGGTGTCGTGGGACCTGCGGATCGCCAGCGACGATCCGGGCCGCACGCTCCAGTGGGACGCCGAGGCCGTCCAGGACTGGGCGGTCGGCGAAGATCTGACCGTCTACCGCTGGCTCGACGCCCTGGTGGCGGTGGTGGCGCGGGACAGCCCGTCTCTCGAGGACGACCTGTGCCGCAGCATCGAGACCCGCTTCGCCGACGTGTGGGTCGTGGAGCAGTGCCCGTGACGATGCTGCTCCTGGCGGCGCTGGCGGGCCCGGCACTGGCGACCGATGCGGGGGCCAGCCTGTCGCTGATCGGCGTGCGCAGCTCCAGCGGCCATCGACCCCTCCACCGCGGTCTGATCGGCTGGGCCCGGTTCAGCACGGACCGCAGCTTCGACGTCGAGGCCGAGCTCGCCTGGGGCACCGCCCGCGAGGACTTCCTGGACGTGCGCATCCGCACCCACCTGGTCCGTCCAGCCGTGAGCCTGTCGTGGTCCACCGGCACCCGGCGGGCCCAGGTCTTGGGCAGCGCGGGGGTCTGTCTGAGCCTCTACACCGGCGGGCTCGACACCCTGGTGGTCCAGGCGCGGCCCGGCCTCAAGGCCCGCATCGGGGTCGACGTTCCCGTGGGCGAGGCCTGGACCCTGCGGTGGCACTTCGGGCTCGCCAGCCGGGGCCTGACCGCCGACGCCGAGACTGGGTTGGGCCTGGGGCGCAGCCTGTGAGCGGCCGCGTCCAAGTCCTCCTGGGTGCCTTGGCCCTGACCGCGTGCAGCACCAGCGCTGTGGTCGATGGCGCTCGGACCCTGGAGCCAGGGCAGAAGGCCGTAAACCTGGGCATGTCGCTCCAGCGGGGCACCACCACCTCCTCCAGCGGGCTGGGCATCCCGCTGCCGATGGTGGAGCTCGGCCTGCGCTGGGGGGTCGCACCCGACCTGGACATCGGCATGAAGCTCTACCTGTGGGGCTTCTACACCGATGCCCGGTACCGCTTCGCCCAGCACGGGGCCTGGGACCTGGCCATCGCCCCCGGAGTTGGCGGCTACTGGCTGGCGATCCCCGGCTACCAGCTGGGCACCATGGACCTGCACGTGCCCGTGCGGGCCCAGCGGGACCTGGGGCAGTCCGGCAAGTGGAACTGGACCGTAGAAGCCGGCACCATCGTGCGCGACACCTTTGGCCGGTCGCGGTCGGATGGCTTCACCGGGGACTTTGGACAGCTGGAGCTGTTCGCCGGCGGCGGCACCCGGCTGGAGCACTGGGGCCAGGCGGGATTCTGGGGCATCAGCTTCTCGACCCACGTGCAACCCTGGTGGGGACGCCCGCCGGCGTGGGCTGTGGGCTTGGACTTCGGGATTCGGCGGCGGTGGGTGGAAGGCGGCTGACGGGCCTGCCAGGGAAAACCCTGGCCCCCGTGGCGGACACCACAGCGCCCTCGACCTGTTCCGCGATTCTGAGGCGGTCCACGAATCCGAGAAGCGCTGCAATCCAGGCGCGATCCGGGCCCCGCGATCTGAGACCTCTGAGCGTCGATCATCAGTAAGTTCAGGTAGTTGCCGCCCTTGGCACGGTCCGTGCTCTCCCTGGGACCGACCGCAAGCACGCGGCACCTGACCCGGAGGACCCCATGTCCAAGCACGCCCTCAACGCCCTCCTCGCCCTGGCCCTGGTGGCCTGCAGCACCGACCCCGCCGCCGACGTGATGGTCAGCGACCAGGGCCGCGCCAACACCGCCACTTCGGTGCCGTTCATCGCGTCCTCGGCCGACGTCGCCGCGCCCACACCGGAGATCGGTCCCGCCCCCGCCCCAGAGACCGTCGCCGAGATCGTCGACACCGGGCTGGTGGCTGTCCCACCCGGCTCGGTCGAGGACCTGGTCGACGGGGAAGGCGACCCCTTGCTCGAGATCGAGGTCCGGGCTGGCGAGTCGCTGGTGCTCCTGGCTGGGTGGTCGGGGCTGTCCGTCGAGGTCATCGCCAGCGACAACGGCATCCGGACCGGCGCGACGCTCTACCCGGGACAGCTGCTGGAGCTCAACGTCGACAGCGAGACCTTTGCGGCGATGCAGGACAGCCGGGACAACTTCGAGGACGTCCGGCTGGATCGCTACCTGGCGCGACGGGGCACGCTGGTCGGGGTGACCACACACACGGTCGGGACCGGGGAGACCGCCTGGCAGATCGGGCGCGACCACGGGGAGCTTCCGCTGTGGGTGCTGGCGTCCTTCAACCGGGACCGGAACCTGGACCGCCTGCGCATCGGCCAGGAGCTGAACCTGCCGATGCTCGGCGACACGGTCGCGATGGACGACGAGCCGCTGATCGAAGGGGAGTCGGTCGCCGAAGTGGCGCCGGACAGCCCGGGAATCGTCGAGAACACCTCGGGAGGGGACAATTCGACGAACCCCTGACGCAACGTGACCCCAAGCGACCCCCTTCTGGTTTAGAAGGGGGTCGTGCTGATCTTCGCTTGGACTCTGCTGACCCCCATGCTTCACGCCGGGGACTACCCGGACCTCTCCGAAGCCCCGGAGCTGGTCCAGGCCGAGTACTACCGCCTGAGCGACGAGCTCAAGAAGCTCGCCGGGCGTCAGCACTGGGGCGGGGCTGCCCGCCGGTTCGCCGAGCTGAGCAGCTTGGAGCTCCCCCTGACCTACGACCACTGGCTGGCTGGCGCCATGGCGGCCCGCAACCTGGGCGACACGGCCGCGGCCTATGAGCGGCTCACCGAGGCCGCGAAGCTCGAGGGCAACCACGAGGTCGTGGACTGGCTCTGGTCCCTGGACACCCAGTTCGGGCGCGTCACCCTGCGGTCCGAGGTCAAGCGCCCGACCCTCGAAGTCGCGCAGCTCCCCATGGTCCCCGACCAGCGGGCTGCGGTCCAGCGAGCCCAGCTCCTGGTGACCGAGACCGGCAGCTTCACGGGCATGTTGCCCGCTGGCGACTACGTCTTGTCCGGCCACAGCTTCACCGTGACCCCTGGACCCCAGGCCGTGGAGATCGTGATCACCAAGGTCGAGGTCACCCAGCGGGTCGTGGCCGTCGCCGACTCCGAGTAGTCCTTGGCGCTCAGGCGCCTGCACCTGGCCGATCGCCTGGCCCTGCGAAGCGGGGCGGATCTGCACCTGCGCGACCTGTTGTGCTGGCAGGCCCGACGAGGGCCCGTCACCCTGGTGGTCGGACGGGTCGAACCGGGGGTCCGGGCCCCGGACGGGGTGCGACTGGCGCGCTGTCGGGCGCTGGCGAGCGCCGTGCCGAGCCGCCGCGGTCTCGCCCAGCTGTCCCCCCTGCTGGACCAAGCCGACGTGCTCCACCTGCACAATGTGATGAACCCGGACGTGCTGGCCAGGGTCACAGAGACGGGCCGCGCGGTGGTCACGCTCCAGGACCACCGGATGTTCTGTCCGGGACCCGGTCGCTCCCTGCCGGACGGGGCGCACTGCGCCCGGCCCATGTCTTCGACGGGCTGTGCCGAGTGTCTGCCCGATCCCGAGTACCGGGACAGGACCCTCGCTCTGACCCGGGCCCGTCGAGACGCCGTCGCTGGGGCCCAGCTGGTGGTCCTGTCCAGGTACATGGCCGACGAGTGTGCCCAGGCCGGCCTGCCGGGGGCTCGCGTCATCCCGCCGCCCGTCCAGGCGGCCGAGGCCCCGAGTCCGGTGGGACACGGCTTCCTATTGGGCGGTCGCCTGGTGTCCCACAAGGGCGTGCAGGCCGGCTGGCGAGCCTGGCAAGCAGCGGGGTGCGAGGGCGGGCTGGCCGCGGCCGGGGAGGGGCCCCTGGCGTCGTCGCTGGTCGGCGTGGAACAGCTCGGCTGGCTCGACCGAACGGCTTGGCGCCGCGCTCTCCGCGGGTCGCGGGCGCTGATCCAGACCCCCCACTGGCAGGAGCCCTTCGGCATCGCGGGGCTGGAAGCCCTGGCCGAAGGCACGCCGGTGGTCGGGTGGCCCACCGGTGGCATGGTGGACTGGGCCCGGGACGGCTGCGTCTGGGTGGACCGGGGGGACGAGACCGCCCTGGCGCAGGCGCTCCAAGACCTCGACCGGGACAGCGCCCAGGCGGCGGGGGTGGGGCGCGAGGCATGGCGCAGCGTGCGCCAGCGTCCGCCGACCCAGGCGCTCCACGAGCGGCTGGAGGCCGTCTATGCGTCGATCGGGCGGGCGTGGGCTGCGGCTTCGAGCAGCTGCACCAGGTCGTCCCGGTAGCCGTCGAGCTCCTGTTGGTGGGCGCTGCCCTGGAGCCGGGTCTGGTGCTTGCGAAAGGCCAGGCGGGTGGCCGTCTCGACGTAGGTGTCGTGGTCCATGGACTCCGGCAACCAGCCCTTGCGCATTCGGCCCAGGTAGGAGCACAGGTGGCCCAGGTGCGCTTCGGGCAGCAGGCCCCGGGCGACCTCTTCGCCCAGCTCGCGGCGGATCATGCGGCGCTCCTCGAGCAGGCACAGCTGGAACACCACGAACAGCGCCAGGAACTCCAGCGGGAAGAGCACCAGGTTCACGGCGGCCAGCACGCCGCCGCTGCCCGCGGTGGTCTCCATCGCCAGCAGGCCGTTCCACAGGGCGTGGATGCCGATGGCCCCGAGCATTCCCAGAGGCACTGCCTGCACCATGGCCCGGACCCCTCGGAAGCGGGCCCACCCCAGAGCCGCTCCGATGACCGAGCTGGCCGACGCGTGCATCAACGCCGAGTACAGCGTGCGCACGGCGATGGTGGCCATCCAGGCGCCCACGTCGCCTTCGGCGGCCACCTGGAGGAAGTAGAGCAGGTTCTCGGTCATGCCGAAGCCCAGGCCGGTGGCGGCCCCGTAGACGAACCCGTCGGTCGTGTTGTCGAAGTGGCGCGACAGGGCGACGGCGATGAGCACCAGGGCCTTGGTGGGCTCCTCGATCAGCGGGGCGACGATCACGGTGGTCGCGAACACGACCTGGTCTTCGGGCAGTGAGGCGGTCAGGAAGTCCAGCGCGACCCCGGAGCCCACCACCGCCAGCGCCGTGCCGCCGATGGCCCCCCACAGGAACGTGCCAGCGACCAGCCACAGGGGCTCGCGGTCGTAGCGGTCCAGCCACCACATGACGCCCAGGAAGCCCACCAGCGGGATCATGGCAAAAGCGGCCGAGAGCAGCGTGAGGGCGATGGGCATCAGCAGCGGCAGGGTAGCGGATTCGGTGAATCACCCAGCCGCCGGCGGCTGCAGGTTAAGGTGGGTGCTCTCCCTGGAGGTCACTTGGGCATCCGCAAGCGCATCCGCAACCTCATCCCCATCGTGGGGTCCGGCAGTGCCGCCAAGCCCATTCGGGCCACACCCTCGCCCCAACCCCGCGCGACCCGTCCCAGCTATGAGCCCGAGCCCGAACCCGAGAGCCCCCGCGGCGACCAGGACCCGCTCGCCTACATCGACGAGCTGGTCAAGACGCGGCCGGTGCTGCTGTTCATGAAGGGCTCCCCGATGGCCCCGGCCTGCGGCTTCAGCGCCAACGCGTCGGGGCTGTTGGCCGGGTACCTGCGCGACTACCACACCGTCGACGTGCTCATCGATCCCGACGTGCGAGAAAAGGTCAAGAGCTACAGCAACTGGCCCACGATTCCGCAGCTCTTCGTCGGCGGGGAGCTGGTCGGGGGCTCCGACATCGTGGCCGAGATGCACACCAGCGGCGAGCTCGGACCCCTCATCGAACAAGCCCTCGCCGCCATGGCCGACCCGGGTGCCGAGAGCCCCGAGCGCTGAGCCTGCTCACTCGTTCGGGGTAAAGGTCGGCGGGGCTTCGACCGGCACCCAGACCTCGCCGCTGGCCACCCGCTCGATCATCGCCAGCCGGTCGGTCAGGTCCCGCAGCCGGTCGCCCACCACGTCGACGAAAGCCAGGCACAGTCGCGCTGCCAGGTCCGGCTTCTGCTTGAGGACCTGGTGGAAGTCGTCCCTGCTGAGCTGGTAGAGCTTCGTCGCGACCAGCGCCTTGACCGTGGCCGAACGCTGAATGGGGCGAGCCAGGGCCAGCTCGCCGAAGACCCCGCCGGGGCCCACGTCGGTCAGCCGGGTCTTGCCCCGGGAGATGCGCATCTCGCCTTCGAGCACCACGTAGAATTCCTCGGCCATGTCCCCTTCGCGGAACAGCACCGCCCCGGCTTGCAGCGTGCGGTGCTCCATGAAGGGGGCGATCAGGGTGCGCTCGGCCTCGGTCAGGTCCCGGAACAGGAAGACCCCGCTCAGGACCCGGGCGATCTCGTCGACCGCCGCGGCGTCGCGCTCGGAGCCCAGCCGGAACGCGACCACGCTGATGTTGTCCCGGCCGCCGGCCTCGTTGGCCAGGTCGATCAGGCGCTGGGCGGCGACGTCGAGGCGGCCCCGGGCCAGGACCGATGCGATGTGTGCCTCGTCGACAAGGTCCGACAGTCCGTCCGAGCACAGCAGCACCACGTCGCCGTCGGCCAGAGCGACCTCGGCCGTGTCGACGTCCAGGCGGGCACCCACGCCCAGGGCCTGGTACAGCGTGTTGCGGTCCCGGGACGTGGCCACGTCTTCCAGGGCCATCTCACCGCGGCGGTACCGGAGCATCGCCAGGCTGTGGTCGTCGGTCAGCCGGCGCAGGCGGCCCCCTCGGAGCAGGTAGGCTCGGCTGTCCCCCACGTGGGCGATGTAGGCGCTGTCTCCGGCGACGACGGCGGTGACCAGGGTGGTCGCCATGCCGGCGCGACCGCGGTGTCCGGCCTCGCGGTGGACCTCTTGGTGGGCCCGCAGAAAGGTCGTCTCCATCAGCTGGGCCAGGCGGATGCGGTTGTTCCTGGAGTTGTCCTGCTCGATGGCGTTGGCCTGGGCCCTCAGCAGGCTGGCGTCGGCGGTCATCACCTCGACCGCCACCGCCGACGCTACCTCGCCGGCGGCCTCTCCGCCGACCCCATCGGCGATGGCGAACATCGGGACGTCCTGGAGGTGCAGGACGCTGTCTTCATTGTGGGTTCGGCGTCGCCCGACGTCGGTGCGAGCGGCGGAGTCCAGGATGCGCATGGCGGGAATCCTACACGGCGCCGGGCCCCGCACATGGGGTCAGATCCATGGCCCGGTCAAGCTGTCAGGGCTGCCCCGAAGCTCGGCCGGGGTGCCCTGGGCGATCAGGCGACCGCCGTCGGGGCCGGCCCCGGGACCCAGCTCCACCACGTGGTCCGCCGCCGCCACCAGCAGGGGATCGTGCTCCACCACCCACACCGTGCCGCCGTCGTCGACCAGGGTGTGGAGCAGGTCCACCAGACGCGCCACGTCGACCGGGTGGAGTCCTGTGCAGGGCTCGTCCAGCACGTAGAGCACGCCGTCGGCGCCGCCGTCGACACCGGCGAGCTCTCGGGCCAGGCGGAGTCGGTGGGCTTCGCCCCCGGACAGGGTCGCCGTGGGCTGTCCCAGCGCCAGATACCCCAGGCCCACGGTCTCCAGTGCGAGCAGCGGGGCTTCCATGCCCGGCAGTCCGGCCAGGTGGCGGCGGGCGTCGGACACGGACAGAGCCAGCAGCTCCGCCAGATCCTTGCCCCGGACTCGCACGCTGAGCGTTGTCTCGTCGAAGCGTCGCCCCAGACAGGTCTCGCAGGTCACCTCGACCGGCGCCAGCCAGGTCAGATCGATGCGTCGGACGCCTTCGCCCCCGCAGGCTTCGCAGCGGCCGCCCTTGCGCGTCAGGGTGAAGCGGCTGGCCTTCCACCCCCGAATGCGGGCTTCCTTGGTGTTGGCGTAGGCTTTGCGAATGCGGTCCCAGAGGCGGGTGTAGGTCGCGGGTGTGGAGTGACGGCTGCGCCCAAGAGGGGCCGCGTCGACCTGGACCACGCGGCGAAAGGCGGCGGGAGGCGCCACCGTCTGGCAGGGCAGGGGACTGCCCTCGTCACGGAGGGCGGGCACCAGGGTGTCCAGCACCAGGGTGCTCTTGCCGGCGCCCGAGGGCCCGGTGAACGCCACCAGCGCCCGGGTCGGCAGGTCCAGATCCAGGTCCTGAAGGGTTCGGCCCCGAGCGCCCCGGACCCGGACCGGGGGCCCCAGTTCGCGCCTCGGCCGACCGTGGCTGGGGGGCCCGCTGACCAGCGCCCGACCCGTGGCCGTGTCCGCCCGGGCCAGGGCGTCCGGCGAGCCGTCGAACACCACCTGGCCGCCCTGGGCACCGGGTCCGGGGCCGAAGTCGAGCACCCGATCCGCGGCGCCGATCACCTGGGGGTCGTGCTCGACCACCAGCAGGGTGTTGCCCTGGGCCCGAAGCGCCGCGAGGACCTGGACCAGACAAGCGGTGTCCGAGGGGTGCAGGCCCGCCGTGGGTTCGTCCAGCACCACCAGCAACCCGGCCAGGCGACTCCCGACCGCGGCGGCCAGCCGGGCCCGCTGGAGCTCCCCGCTGGACAGGGAGGTGGCGCTGCGCCCCAGGGCCAGGTACCCCAGCCCGACCTGGTCCAGGACCCCCAGGCGCCGCCCGAGCTCCTCGACCACCGGTGCGGTGCCCGGGTCCGCCGGAAGCGCCGCGAGCCACTGGGACAGCGCCCCGCAGGGCCCCGCCGAGAGCTCCGGGAGCCGACGGCCGCCGAGCCGGATGGCGCGGGCCGCCGGCTTCAGGCGCTCGCCTTCGCAGGCCGTGCAGCGCGCCCCGTCCACGGCACCGCGCCCGCCGCAGGTCTCACAGGCCCCCAGGGGGGAGCGGGGCGACAGCCGCCGGGGACTCGGCGCGGGCCAGAAGGCCTGACAGTGCCCGCACCAGGGGCGCTCGGCCCACGCGGTCTCGTGGCCCGCGGCGTCGGTCAGCAGGCGCCCACCGCCTGCCTGGAGGCCTAGACGGACGGCCTCGCCGATGCGGTCCTTGCGGTCCGGAGCGACCTTGATGCGATCGACCACGATCGCCAGTCGTTGGGGCCGGCCTGTGACGTCCTCGACGCGGGTGACGACACCGTCGGCCCGGACGCGGGCGAAGCCGGCGGTCGCGACCGCGTCCAGCAGGCTGCGGGGGTCGCTCTCCGGCGCCGCCGTCAGAGGCGCCATCACCAGGAGACGGGTGCCTGTCTCCAGGGCCAGCAGGGCGCGGGTGATGGCCTGGGGCTCGGTGTGGTGGAGGACCCGGGCACAGGTCGGACAGTGGGGCACGCCCCGGCGAGCGAAGAGCAGGGCCAGCAGCGACGCGGCGTCGGTGACCGTGCCCAGGGTGCTGCGGGCGCCGGGGCGTGGTCCGCCGCGCTGGGCCACCGCCAGGCTGGGCGGCAGGCCTTCGAGCCGCGTGAAGGGCGGCCGCGGCCGCTGGTCCAACAGAGCCCGCAGGGCCGGCGAGAACACCTCTGCGTAGCGCCGCTGGGACTCCACGTGCAGCGTGTCGAAGGCCAGCGACGACTTGCCCGAGCCGCTCACCCCGGTGAGCACCGTGAAGGTGCCCGGCTGCAGGGTCAGGTCCAGGGCCTTGAGGTTGTGGGTGCAGGCCCCCTGGAGCACGATCGGGCGGGCGGGCTGCACGTCAGATCTCCAGGGTCGCCCAGCGGCCCCGGCGGACCAGCCAGCCCTTGAGCAGGGCCTTGGCCATGGTCGTGCCGTTGATGGCCCACCAGATCCCGGGAGCGGCCAGGCCGAGTGGAAAGGCCAAGACCCAAGCCAGCGGCACGCGGAGTGCGTTGAGAGGGAACGACGCCCAGAAGACCGCGCGGGTGTCCCCGGCGCCGCCCAGGACGCCCTCGGCCAGCGCCTCCCAGGCGACGAACACCTGGGACCACGCCAGGATCAGGGTGTAGGTGGTGGCGTGGGCATGCACCGAGGGGTCCTGGGTGAACAGGCCGGTGAGCGTCTCTCCGCCGAACCAGAACACCGCGGTCGCGAGCACGCCCAGGCCGGTCGAGAAGGGCAGGGCCAGGCGCACGGCCGCCCAGGCCTGATCAGGGCGCCCGGCGCCCAGGCTGCGCCCCACCAGGCTGCCGACCGCCATCGACACACCGGTGAACGCCGGCCAGGTGAACCCCTCCAGGGCGTTGAAGCCGATGCCCAGGGCGGCGTTCACCTCGGGACCCAGCGGTGAGATCGAGGTCTTGAGCATGGCCCAGTAGACCAGGGTGTAGGTGGCGATGCCCATCGCAGCCGGGGCACCGATCCGCAGCACCTTGCGCAGGTGGGGGCCCAGGTCGACGTCCTGCCGGGTCAGGCCCGTGCGCCGGGTGAGCAGCCACAGCCCCACCGACGTGGTCACGGCGCGGGACAGGTTGCTTGCCAGCGCCGCCCCGGCGATGCCCAGGTCCAGCTCGAAGATCAGCACCGGGGTGAGCACGATGTTCAGCGCCAGGCTGACGGCGTGCAGCAGCATGGGCATCCGGGCGTTGCCCAGAGAGATGAAGCACTGGTCGACCAGCGGGGTGAAGACCAGGGGCAGCAGCGTCCAGGACAGCACCCGCAGATAGGTCGCGAATTCCTGGGCCGTGGGCCCGTCCAGGCCGACGAGCCACGCGATCCAGTCCGCGCCGAGCACGCCGGCGGCCGAGACCACTGCAGCGACCCCCAGCGCCCCCCCGGTACTCGCGCCCAGCACGCGGCGAACCCCCAGGGCGTCGCCGGCGCCCTCTGCCCTGGCGACCAGTGGACCGGCGCCGGCGGCGATGAGCACGAACGCGGCGTAGAACAGGATCACCACAAAGGTCGAGGCGCCGATGGCCGCCTGGGCCTCGGTGCCGACGCCCTGGATCCAGTACTGGTCCACCGCCCGGAAGGCGTTGGTGAGGACCGCGAAGACCGCGCTCGGGATGGCCAGTCGCAGCAGCTCCGCGGTGGTCAGTCGGACCCCGCGCGGGAGCGTCTCTGCAGGGGGTGCGGCCACGCCTCGGGTCTATCCCACAGGCCCGCTGGTGGTGATAGCCTCGGCCCTTGGAGGGCCCCGCGCAACGGCTTGCTACTCGTGCCGAGGTCATCTAGGCCGAACACGGTCGACGCCGTCCTGGTCGGCGTCCTGGCGTGCTGTGCGCTCTTCGTCGCGTCCCTGGGCGGGGCGATCCTGGCCGGGGTGACCCTGGGCGTGGACCCGGCCACCCTCGACGCAGGTCAGGATCCGATCTTCGATGGCTGGCTGATCGGCTGGGCGCTGCCCCTGCAGGCGGGGCTGATCCTGTGGCTCGTCGCAGGCCGACTCCAACGGCTGGGTCTGTCCGCGACCGACACTCTGGGGCTGGTGCGGGGGCACCGCTGGTGGACGGTGGCGTTGGTGCTCCCCGCGGGACTGTGCGCCGATCGTGCCGTGGCCCTCCTGCAGCGGTTCTTTCCCCACAGTGGCGGCGCCGGCCTGGAGGAGCTGGCCCTGCTCCCCCCGACCGTGGGCGCCCTGGGGGCCGTGCTCGCCCTCGGGCTGGTGGTGATCGGCCCCCTGTCCGAGGAGGTCTTGTTCCGCGGCTTCATCCTGCAGGGCCTGCGGGCCGACGGCAGCCCCAGCCGGGCGATCGTGCTCACCGCGCTCCTGTTCGGACTGTTCCACTTCGATCCGATCCACATCGTCGGGGCCGCGGTGCTCGGTCTCTACCTGGGCTGGCTCCGGGTGGTGACCGGGAGCCTGTTCGCCGCGCTGTGTGCGCACGCCCTGAACAACGGGATCTGGTGGGTCCTGGTTCGGCGCGGACACACCGGCGAGCTCACGACCTGGACCCTGGACCTGATCGCCCTGGGCATCGTGCTGGCGGCGGTCTGGGCGACCCGGGATGCCCTGTCCGAGGTCGCGGGTTGACCCGGCGACCCGGGCGGGTGAATGGCGGACGCAGCTCGCTTGTGACAAGGTCTCTGTCGGCGGATCCATGACCACCCTGCTGCTCGCTGTCGCTTGGCTGACCGGACCGGCCCTCGCTGCGTGCGAGGACGCCGACGGCGAGGATCTGATGGCCGCCGTGCGGCGGGCGGAACAGGCCCACGCCGACCTCGACGTGGCCGAGCTCCAGGACGGCGCCCAGGCCGCCATCGACGCCGTGCCGTGCAGCGACGACACCGTGGGGCGACGGGACGCCGCCCGGCTGCACAGGGTGGTGGGGCTGAGCGCCTTCAGCGAGCAACAGCGCGACGTCGCGACCCGGGCTTTTGCCGCAGCCCGCTCAGCCGATCCCCAGTTCGACTTTCCCCGGGACGTCGTGCCCCAAGGCCATCCGCTGCGCACCTACTACACGGCGCTGCCCCTCGACGCCGGGACCTCCCAGCCGGTCGGCGCCCCCGTGGGCTTCGTGCTGCGCCTGGACGGCGTCCCGTCCACCCAGCGCCCGCTGAGCTGGCCGACCCTGGCCCAGGTCGTCGACGGGGGCGGCCGGGTCGTCACCACGGTCTACCTGTGGCCCGAGGACCCCCTGCCGGACACCCTGCTGCCGGCGACCACCGCGGCCACGCCCGCGCCCCTGCCTGTTGCGACCCCGTCCGACCCGCCGCTGACCAGCAGCGAGGCCGACGTGACCCGGGACGGTGGGGGCCGCACCCTGCGGCGGGTGGCGCTGCTGAGCACCATGGCCGCAGGCGGGGCCTACGTCGGCTCCTGGCTGGCGCTGCGGTCGTACAACCAGCCCGGCCACACCGACCAAGAGCTGGACCGACTCTTCCTGGCCACCAATGGTCTGACCGTCGGTGCGGCGGCGTTCGGCGTGGTGGCGGTCGGAAGCGGCGTGGGCGCCTTCATCTCCAGGCGCTTCTGACCATGCTCGAGACCGGCACCGTCCTGGATCGGTACACGGTCATCGACGAGCTCGGCCGTGGCGGCATGGCGGTGGTGTATCGGGTGCGCCACAACGCCCTGGGCAGCGAGCACGCCCTCAAGATCCTGACCCTGCACGGGGCATCCATCCGCGAGCGTCTGGTCCAGGAAGGCCGGGTCCAGGCGGGCCTGCGCCACCCCAACATCGTCGCCGTCACCGACGTGATCGACGTTGACGGGTCACCGGGCCTGGTGATGGAGTACGTCGAGGGACCCAGTCTCGAGGCCTGGCTCCTGGAGAACAAGCCCGACCTGGGCACCGCCGAGCGGCTCTTTCGCGGGGTGCTGGCAGGGGTCCGGCGGGCCCACCGCGAGGGTCTGGTGCATCGGGACCTCAAGCCCGGCAACGTGCTGCTCGAGTTCACCGAGGAGGGCGTCATCCCCAAGGTGGCGGACTTCGGCCTGGCCAAGGCCCTCGAGGCCGGCGGGGGCATGAACCGCACCCGCACGGGCATTGCCATGGGCACGCCGGCGTACATGGCGCCCGAGCAGATCCGCGACGCCAAGAACGTGGACGGGCGGGCGGACATCTTCTCCCTCGGCTGCATCCTCTACGAGCTGGTCGTAGGCCAGGCCCCGTTCGAGGGGCCCGATGTCCTGTCCATCTTCAACTCGGTCTGCGAGGGCCGGTACGTCAGCGCGGCCGAGCGCGTCGCGGTCAGCCCCCACCTCGAGGTCGCCATTCAGGGCTGCCTCCAGGTCGACCGCGACCAGCGCATTCCCTCCTGCGATGTGCTGATCGCTGTGCTGGACGGGGGCGCCTGGAGCGCGGCCTACGACGGCGCCACGGCGCCTCCGCCGCCGACCCTGAACCCCGGCGCTGCGCCGGCCGCGATGGCAGGAGGCCTTTCTGGCGGCCCGACATCCCCCAGTCCTCGGGGTGCCAGCCAGCGCACCATGGACCCCTATGCCCAGCCCGCGTTCTCTGGGTCCCAGGTCTCGCTCCTGCCCGACATCGAGCCGGCGTCGAGCCTCGTGCCCGGCAACGCGCCACCGGCACAGGTCGACCCCCCCTCGGCGCCCTGGCGCCGGGGGCCCTTCGTCGCCGCAGCCCTGGGCCTGGCGGGTCTGGGTCTCGCGGCGGTGGTCCTGCTGGGAGGGCCGGATGACCCACGGGAGCCCGCCGAGCCCGAAGTGCTCAAGGCCCCCGCCGACTTCGTGCCAGCTGCCCCCGTGCCGGATCCGGCGCCTCCGGCCGCGGCGACACCCACGAAGCGCTCGACCCCCAAGGCGTCTCGCAAGTCCACGACCAGCCGGACCTCCGCCCCCAAGCCTGCGACGCCACCTCCCCCCGAGCCCGAGCCCGAGCCCGAGCCCGAGCCCGAGCCCGAGCCCGAGCCCGAGACGCCGCCCGCCCAGGAAGAAGAGCGCCCTCGGCTGGTGGACCAGCTCCGCCAGTCGGTCAAGTCCAGCTACCGCCTCAAGGGTGACGCCATGGCGGTCTGGTTGCTGGGCAAGGACGGCAAGAAGTACTCCGCGGGGCAGCAGCTCCCGGCAGGCACCTACACGGTCAAGGCCCGCTTTCAGAGCTGGGACGGGGTCGTCGACGCGGGCACCGTGCAGATCCTGCCGGGCAGCACCATCACGATCACCTGCAAGGAAGCCCTGCTGTCCTGCAGCAAGTAGCGGGGCGCCCGAGAGCTCAGATCAGCTCAGCACGACCACCAGCTGGGTGGCCAGGTGGCCCTCCCAGAACGCACCCAGCACAAGCAGGGCAAGCGCCAGCCCGAGCATCGTGGCAGCGCTGAACAGGATCGAGACCATGGGATCCGAGTCGATGGCGTGCTTGTGGAAGGCCTTGCTCAGGAACACCCCGGCCAGCCCCGCCAGGACGTAGGCCGCGGCCTCCAGTGCCATGTGGGTCGTGCAGGCCGCCATGACCCGGGCCCAGGCCTCGTACACACCCGGACCGCCGTCGAGGGACCACCGCCGGGCGAGCACTGAAAAAGTGCTGCCCCAGACCGACGCGTTCCACGCGATGGCCAGCATGACGCCGCCCTTCTCGAACGGCAGTGCGATCGCGAAGAAGAACAGCATCACGTAGAAGTTGTTCAGCAGCACCCCGTCCACGCTGCCGAAGTGCATGGTGGGAAAGGTCTGCCCATAGGACGCCAGGAGCTGGTGGCTGAACAAGTGCTCGACGGTGTCCAGCGGCAGGGTCAGGCTCAGGGCCGAGAAGCCCACCACGCAGCCCAGGAACATCATCAGGAGCTTGTTGGCCAGGGTCAGGTTGACGTCGAGGGGCACCTCGTCCCGTTCGAAGATGGCGACCCGATTCCACTCCAGCACGCGCTCGATGCTGTCGGTCGTGATGATGGACGCCAGGAACACCGAGATGAGGGAGACCTCGTTCGGAAAGAGCCACCAGGCAAAGCCCGTGCCGAACAGGGCGACCCAGACGCCCTCGATGAACAGGTGGCGCTTCCGGGGGACCCCGTTCGGGTAGATCTTCCGCAGCAGCAGCATGGAGCGAGGGTAGCGGAAGCGGGCTCAGGGGGTCTCGCCGAGGGTCAAGGCGACACCCGCTAGTCCCTGCTCCGGCACCGCCCAGCGCTCGCTGGCCAGGTCGAAGCGGCGATCGCCGGCGCTCGGACCGTCGCTGTCGGCGTCTTCGTAGACCACGAAGCCGACGGTCTGGGTGCCTGTGCGCAACAACAACTTGAACGGGCCGGGGCGCTCGAGGCGCGAGCTGCCCACGACCTGGGACTTGCCGCTGGCGTCGGTCACCACGGCGTCGACCTGGAGCGTGCCACCCCGGAAGTCCGCCAGGGCGACGGTGCCTTCGATGGCCAGGGCGGGCCCCTGGGCGGTGGTCGGTGAGACCTTGGCCGGGCCGGTGCCGCCAAAGACGAAGGGGTCCTGGTAGTCCGGCACCGCGCCGCCGGTGCCTGGGCCCTCGAGGGGTGCGCCTTCGGCCCAGCCGGCCAGGGCCTGGGCCAGCGCCTCGCCGATGAGGCGGTGGCCGGTAGCGGTGGGGTGCATCTCGTCCAGGAACAGGGCGTCCCGTTCGAGCCCGCTCTCCTGGAACAGCGTCGGGACTTCGACCAGCGGGGCCCCGTTGCGCGCGGCCGTGTCCTGCATGATCCGACGGTAGAGCGCCCACGCTGGCGGCTCGCCGTGTGCTTCGGCCAGGTCGTCCTGGGACGAGAGCATCACGAAGACGACCTGGGCGCCGTGGCTGTGTGCCAGGTCCACCAGCGCCTGCAGGTTTCGGGCGTAGTCGTTGGCCTCGACGCGCCGCGCCCCCTGTTGTTGGCCCTTGCCCACGGTCCAGCCGACCTTGCGGGCCTGGGCCCGGGCGCCGCCTTCGACCCGCAGGCGGTAGTCCAGCAGGCGGAACAGGCTGGAGCGATTGAGTGCCCGGCGACCGCGGGCGGTCCAGCCGCCGTCGAAGGAGCTGTAGGCGTCGAGCAGATCGCGGTCGACGAAGCTGTCGAAGTTGTTGTCCGACCACAGGTTGCCGATGACCAGGACGTCGGGTTCCAGGGACAGCGCCCGCAGCTCGAGCAGGTTCAAGGTCTGAAAGGTGGAGTAGCCCGGGATGGCGGCGTTCCAGCCCTCGACGTCCGACCCGAGCAGGTCCGCGGCCACGTGTACATAGGCCTGGCCGTCCTCGATGCCGAAGCCGTAGACCGACGAGTCGCCGGTGGCCAGGAGCCGCCGGGTCCGGGGTCCCCGGGTCTCGGGGGGTTCTGGCCCCCGCAGTCCCAGGCTGTTGATGTGCACCGGGATGCCGAATTCGTCGCGCATGCCGGGGGCGTACTCCCACAACAGGTAGGGGTTGCCGCGCATGGTCGGCGACCAGGACTCGGTCGCTGCGGGCAGAGGCTGGTCCGCGCTGGCGAGATCCTGGGCGAACAGTGCGCCCACTGCGAGATCCAGAACGATCAACGCCAGCGACGCGACGGCGAGGCCTCCGAGCGCTCGCCGAACGCGGCGACCGCTGCGGCCCCTCAGGATTCGGCTGGGTGCGCTCAACAAGGGCACTCTATCCCTTTTGCCGAGGGGGGCTGATCCGACTAGGGTTGCCCCGGATGGAGGTCCATGTGGCAGACAAGGTGACACCCGAGGCGTGCTTCGAGCTCCTCACGCACAAGAGCATCCACGACCGGGCCGAAGGCGCTCGTCAGCTCGCCCTGATCGGCACCACCGAGCACGTGGGCCAGCTGATGCAGATCGCCCAGACCGACAAGAGCCCGGCCGTCCGTCTGGGCTGCGCAGGCGCTGCGGCGGACATCCTGTCCCGCCACCGCACCGGCCACGCACGTCGCAAGCTGACCCTGCCCGATCGCGAAGCCATCCTGGCCCAGTTTCGAGCGCTGGACCCGGGGGTGAACCCCGGCCTGTTCGCGGTCCTGGCGACCCTGGACCTGCCCCGGTCCCTGGACCGGATCGTCATCGGCCTTCGGGACCCCCGCTACGACGTTCGCCAGGGCGCCACGGTGGGCCTGTTGCGGTACTGCACGTCGGGCAGCGTGGCCAACAACAACCGGATCCCCCCCAAGGTCATCGCTCTGTTGGGGGACAAGCGCATCCGAGCCGACGTGCTCGCGGGGATCATGCGGGTCTGCGTCGCTTGCGGCTGGCAACAGGCGCGCCCGGCCATCGAGCAGTACCTGGATCGAGGGGACCAGGTCGGCAAGGCCGCCGAGGAGTGTCTGGCGATCCTGGACGCGCAGCAGGACCCCCAGACGCTGCTGGGGGCCTGGACGTACCTGGGCCTCGACGCAGGCGAGGTCAAGGCCAAGGCCAAGGCCGAGCGGGTGCTGGTGCTGGCCCCCGGCGTGGCCATCCACGGCGTGCGCGCCAAGAGCTACACCCCCAAGACCTGGTCGCTGGACGAGACCGGCGCCCTGGTGCTGGACGGTGGGGCCCCCCAGAAGCTCCGGCGCATGTGGCTGGCTCTGCCGGGCGCCGAACCGGTCCACGCCTTCCAGACCGGGGGTGACACCTGGTACGCGGCGGATCCGGCTGCGTCGGTGGCCCTGGCTCTGGACTGGCTCAGCGCCGTCCACGACAACAGCGTCGACGACTGCCGCAGCATGGGAGAGGTCCTGTTGCCCCTGCTGCCCGACAACGCCGCCGGGCACAAGGCAGCGGCGCGGATCGAGCTGGCGAGCGGACTGGGCGCCCAGGCCGTGGCCAGGGTCCGGGCGGTGCTGGCCAAGCGCAAGAAGCCGCCGGCCGAGCTCCTGTGGCTCCTGGCCCAGGGCCAGGATCTGGCCGGTGACACCCAGGCGGCAGAGCAGACCTGGCGCGCCTACCTGGACCGGGCGGGCGCCAAGGGTGAGCACGTCGCCCAGGCCCAGGCCCGGCTGGGCCTCTGACGGTGGCCGCTGCGGGCAGGCTCCAGTGCTGGACCCACGAGAGCCGGGTCCTGGCGGACAATCCGCTCGGCGACCCCCACCAGCGCGACGTGCACGTGTGGACCCCGGCCGGATGGAACGGCATCACGCCTCTGCCGGGCGTGCTCATGCTGCCCGCCTTCACCGGGAGCACCTGGAGCTTCCTGAACCGCTCCTGGCGCGCGCCTTCGCTGCCCGAACGCCTGGACCGCCTGACCGCCCAGGGGCTCCCGTCGGTGGCGGTGGTGATGCCCGACACCATGACCGCGGTGGGGGGGAGCCAGTACGTGGACTCGCCGGCCATCGGGTCCTACGCCACCTGGCTGCTGGACGAGCTCCTGCCCTGGTGCGAAGAGCGCTTGCCCCTGCGGGGCCGCTGGGCGGCCGTCGGCAAGTCGTCGGGGGCCTATGGGGCCTTTCGGCTCGCGCTGGCCGCGCCCGATCGCATCGGGACCGTGGCCTGGCTCTCGGGCGACGCGGCTTTTGACGTCTGCTACCCCCCGGACTTCCCGGGCGCCGTGGAGACCCTGCGGGACGCCGGCGGCGTCGCGGCCTGGTGGCAGGACTTCCAGCAGCGCTCAGAGGGGCTGCGGGGCTCGGACCACAGCGTGATCAACCTGCTGGCGATGGCCTGTGCCTACTCCCCGGACCCAGACGCCGGTCCGCTGGGGTGCGAGCTGCCCGTCGATCTGGAGACCGGCGCCACCCTGCCCGCCGTGATGGCCCGCTGGGCGGACCACGACCCGGTGCGTATGGTGCCCGAACACGCCGCTGTGCTCTGTGGGCTCGACGGCTTGTGGATCGAGGTCGGCACCCGGGACGAATTCCGGCTCCAGGTCGGCGCCCGGCTGCTGCACCAGGCCCTGCTCGGCGTCGGAGCCGCCCACGAGTACGTGGAGCACCGGGGTGGCCACTTCAAGCTGAACAGCCGGTTCGACACCGTGCTGCCGTGGGTAGTCGCCCGGCTGACCGGGTCGGCCCCCGTCAGCGGTAGCTGAGCACCAGGGTCGCCACGCCGTCGGTCTTGCGCGGGTACTGGCCACGAGCCAGCACGGTCACCAGGCAGGCTTCGGCCTCGTCGCTGGCGTGCTGGACGGACAGGGTCTCCAGCCGGCCAGCGGGGTCGGTGTTGATCCGGACCCGGGTCTCCATGGGGTGCTCCGGCCACTCCCGCTCCAGACAGTCCCGAATGCCCTCCTGCAGCCTGGCGGTCACCCGACCCAGCTGGGCGTGCAGCATCGGGTCCCAGCGTTCCTGGGGAAACTCGTCCTGGCCCTGCTCCGCCTGGGGCGCTTCGGTGGTCTTCTTGAGCTCGGCGACCAGCTCGGCTTCGGTCTTTCGAAAGCGCCCCCGCCGACGGGCCTCGTACAGCGCACTCACCATCAAGATGACCAGGATGAAGGCCGCGACGTAGCTCAGGGTCTTCGGGTTGCTGTCGCTCATCGGTGCCGGAGTCTATCGCCAGAGCACGAAGACCCCCCCCGGGCCGGAACCCGAGAGGGGCATCCTCGCAGCATGAGGATCAGACGGCGCGGGCCGTGACCCGGCGTACCGGGAAATTGCTGACCAGCGCCACGGTGCCGCTCTCCCGCTCCAGGCGGACCTCGGCTTCGTTCTTGTCGACGTCCATGTAGCGGGCGATGACCTCGAGGATCTCGGTCTTCATCGACTCGAGCTGCACGGGGGTCAGGTCCACCTGGTCGTGGATCAGCAGGAACTTCAGGCGAGCCTTGGCGTCGTTCTTGGACGCGTCCCGAGGCCGGAAGAACTTGTTGAGCAGGTCCCGCATCAGGCCGCCCCTCCGGCGGTCAGGCCCATCCACCGGCTGACCTTGGTCCAGAAACCACTGGGGGTCAGGGCGATGTAGGGCACGTCCATCTCGCCATTCAGGCGGCGGGCGATGCGGCGGTAGGCTTCGCCGACCACGCTGTCGTCCTTGAAGGCCGCGGGCACGCCGCGGTTCGACGACGTGATGACGTCCTCGTGGTCCGGCACGATGCCGATGATCGGAATCGCCAGGATCTCCATGATGTCGTCGGTGTTCATCATGTCGCCGCGGTCCACCATCTTCTGGCGGAAGCGGTTGATGATCAGCTTGGGCTCGGGCAGCTCGGCCGCTTCGACCAGGCCGATGATGCGGTCGGCGTCGCGGATGGCGGAGACCTCGGGGGTGGTCACGATGACCGCCTTGTCCGCGCCGGCGATGCTGTTCTTGAAGCCCTGCTCGATGCCCGCCGGGCAGTCGATGAGCACGTAGTCGAACTCCTTCTTGATCTGCTCGACCAGGTCCTTCATCTGCTCGGGGCTGACCGCGTTCTTGTCCCGGGTCTGTGCTGCCGGAAGCAAGAACAGGTTCTCGCAGGCCTTGTGCTTGATCAGGGCTTGCTTCATTCGGCACTCCCCCTCGACCACGTGCACCAGGTCATAGACGATGCGATTCTCGAGACCCAGGATGACGTCCAGGTTCCGCAAGCCGATGTCCGCGTCGACGACGCAGATCCTGTGGCCGGCCTGGGCGATGGCGACGCCCAGGTTGGCGGTCGTGGTGGTCTTCCCAACGCCTCCCTTTCCGGAGGTGACGACGATGCATTCACTCATGCTGCTCTCCTTGATCCTCAACTGCTGCTGCTGCGGGGTGGGGGACTGCTACGAAGGCAGCCGCCCCTGGTAGGGGTCGATCACGATCTCGCCGCCCTGGACCCACGCGACCTCGGGGGTCCACTGGCGACCGCCGCTTCGGGTGCGGGACTCGGGCGGGATGGCGATCTTGCGACCGATGCGGAGCTGGGTCGGGCGAAAGTCGAAGGCCACGATGTGTGCACCGTCGTTGCCGCGGGCTCCGGCGTGGGCCATGCCCTTGACCGCCCCGAAGACCAGGATGTTGCCCCCGGCGATGATCTCGGCGCCGGGGTTCAGGTCTCCGTACATGACCACGTCGCCGCCAAAGCGCACGATCTGGCCCGAGCGCAGGCTGCGCTCCACGGTCATCAGCTTGTTGGCCTGGCCGTCGTCGAGCTGCTCGATGTCCGGCTTGGCCTGGGAAGGCTCCGCCGCTTCCTCGGACGCGGCCACCACCGCGCGGTTCACCTCGATTGCCTGGGAGGAGGGGGAAGGGGCGGGAGGAGCGGGCTTGCGGGTGTAGACCTTGAGCTTCAGCTCGCGCTCGGCGAAGCGCTGGAGCTTGTCTGCGTCGCAATACAGGCCTGCCACCGTCACGCCGAACTCGTCCTTGAGGACGTGGATCAGGCGGCGCAGGTCGAAGAGATCGATGGCCCGCGGACCGAGATCCAGGCGGCCATCGGCCCCACGGAAGCGGTCGGGACTCTGGGAGAACGTCTCCCGGACGGCGAGCCGGAGCGCGTCAAAGGAAGCGCGGGGGTCGAGGGTCAGCACCAGCACGCCATCCATGGCGCTCAGGCGAAGCACGCTCGTGCCCTCTTGTGAGGTCGGGACGGGTGTGGCCATGTGGGGGGAGGTGCGGGGAGAGAGGATGCGCAGGACGCGCGGGGTGGGCGAGGGGAGTGCCCGGGGGGAGTGTGGAAGCCAACGGGGAGATGGCTTGACCTGTCAAGCGTGTACCACGCTGGTGGATCAGCGGGCAAGGGGAATCTTGACGAGTCCAGGGTTGGAGGCGGGGGATCGCTGATTCGAGGGGATCCAGGGGATCCCAGGGGAGGTGATCCCGGGTGGCGTTTGGGCCGTTCCAGGCGGTCCGGCCTGGGCTTGGTGTGCCTCGCGGGGGTGCTTCAGTTCCGGGAGGAGGGTGTCTTGGCGATCACCAGTAGAAGGGGTCGTCCCAGGGGATGTCCCAGCCGGGGACGATGCGAAGCGCCGACTGAGTGGAGTACACGCCGTCTTGGTCGTAGCCGATGTCGTAGTGGTGGCTGAAGGCCAGCTCAGGGAAGGTGTCGCCGTCGATGTCGCCTGAGCTGGTGATGTAGGCTTGGCTGTCGGCAGTGACGAATTCGTCGGTGAGGCTGAGCGCGTAGCCAACGTCCCGTGGGTCCGTGTACGGGCCCGGAACTCCCAAGGTGCTTTGCAGCAAGTAGATTCTGCATCCGGTGGCGTCGGACCTGTTCCCGCACGCGCGGAACCACAGGTCGCCCTGACCGTCCTTGTCTACGTCTGCAAGCGGGAGCGCCGTTCCTCCTTTGTCGATCTCATCAGGGGTCATCAGCCATGGCCCATGCGCCAGGTCCATCAGGCCAAAGCCCGGGTCGGCCGCAGCCAATGCAGCGCCGTCGATCAAATAGAGGGTCGGTTCAGTACCAGAGGCAGTGCCAAGGTCCTCGTCGCAGTGGAAGCCGAGGTCTTCCACACCGTCTCCGGTGAAGTCGCCTGCCGCAAGCAGCGCGTCATCATAATCAGCGGACAGTTGGCAGTTGTCCCCCCCATAGATGTCGTAGGCTACCCACGAACCGAGTTCTTCCCAGACAGAAGACGCGCCAGGCTGAATCGACGCGCCCGGCAGGTAGTGGAAACCAGCGTACAGACCCAGGATGTCGTTCGTCCCGTCGCCATCCAGATCCGGTCCGATGGCGTAGTCTCGCCCGTCCCGGGTGGTGTTCAGGGTCTCCTCCAGCAGAGTCTCGCCGCCTGCCGGGGTCTCCGCCCGACCCATGATCAGCACGTTCTGGTAGTCGTCGTTGTGCGCCTCCACCAAGATTTCCGAGTAGCCGTCACCGTTGACGTCCCCCTGCCCGTCGACGAAGTCCCCGATCGACTCCGTCTTGTCCGGGTCCGGGTCCTCCCACACCACGCTGGCTGCGTCGTACATGAAGGCCACAGCCGGCCAGTCGCTGCTTGGGCCCAGGAAGAGGTCAATGACTCCGGCCACGCCTGCGGCCCCCTCGATCACGATGAAGTCGTCGTGTCCGTCACCGTTGAAGTCGTCGACGCCTTGCCACTCACCGAAGCCGCCCCAAGAGCGGGTGAAGATGTGGTCGGCCAGGTCGGTGATCGAGGTGCCAGGGGCGTCCGGCAGGCGCGAGACCACGGCCACAGCGCCATAGGCCGAGACCCCGTCGTCGTAGCTGTGCCACGTCTGGGCCAGCAGCTCTTCGCCGGGATCACCGTCCAGGTCTCCAGCAAAGACCCCCCAGTAGACAAAGTCCTCGTAGAGGTCGCCGTCGATCCATGGCGCCTCGATGGCCTCGATCTTCTGGGTCTTGCCGCACACCCCTTCCGCCAAGGGCTCGCCGTCGCAGTCATGGTCGACGGTGTCGCACCACTCCTCGCCGCCGGGGTGGGTGTAGGGCTGGTTGTCGTCGCAGTCGTCTTGGGCGGGCCACCCGTCACCGTCGGCGTCTGGGAAGCCGGGGTAGATGGTGCGAGGGTCGGGGTCGGTTGTCGTGCCCGAGTCCACCGTAGTGCCGGTCTCGTCCGTCGTAGCCGTGTCGTTGCTCGACCCTTCGGTGTCGTCGAGAGGCCCTGTGCCGCTGTCGACACGGTCGTCACAGGAGAGCAGGGGGAGCAGGAGAAGGGCTACCAAGTGGCGACACCCCGAAATGCGCCGGTGCCAGAAGTGCCGTACAGCAACGACCAGTCCACCGACCAGGTCCCCGGCGGGGACTCCACCAGGCCGGTGGCCAGGTCCAGGGTGACGCCCTCCAGCGAGTTGAGCCCGTCGATGGCCAGGTCCGTGGTGACCCAGTCGGCGCCCGGTTCCCCGGGGCTGCGGCGCTGGACGATGAAGGGCACGGGCAGATCACAGGCGTCGTAGACGTCCTCTTCGTTGGTGGACCATCTCGTGTCGAAGTATTCCCGTGCGCACTGGTCCTGGACCAGATCGTCGACAAAAGGCGTGACAACCCACTGGTCCTGGACCAGCGGATTCGGCACCGCATCCATGATCGAGAACCGGTAGCCGTCTTCTGGATCGATCACCGACGAGGCGTTGCTGCCGTCGTAGTCGATCAGGCACATGCCGCCCCGTTCGTGGTAGGCGTCGGGAGGATCCCTCAGGCGGTGGTACCCGCCCCAGATCATCAGGCGATCCGTCCAAGGGGATCGGGCCATCGACGACGGACGACGGACCGTGCAAGACCCGGTGCCGTCGGGAACGCTCACGGGGGTCCAGGTCGTGGTGGTGGACGGGCCCGCCGTGGTGACGACCGTCACCCGCCACAGGGCGCAGTGCTCGTCCCCGTCCTCGTACAGCTGACCGGAGTCCTGCCCGAGCAGGAACAGGTCCAGGCCCCATTCCTGGGCTGAGGTGTACCAGGTCGTGTCGACAAGCAGCTCCAGCTGGGCCATCTTGCCGAACAGGTCGTACTGCAGATCAGCCAGGCCGGTGCAGGCCGGCGCGGTCAGGGCGTCGGAGAAGTCGAGCTCGGACCAGGTAGTCCCACCGTCGAGGGTGTAGCCGACGCGACCGGGGATGGACTGGTCGGCCGTGAACGCCAGGTCGTCCAGGTCCCTCTCGGCGCGGTAGCTGGCGAATGTGGCGACGGCCAGGTCTTCGTCGAGAGCGACGATGTCGAGGGGGTTGCCCCAGCTCATGTCGTGGGAGCTGCCTTCGAGCGACATCATCTCGCGGAAGGCAATTCCATCTTGGGTGGGCCCGCCCGGTCCGCCGCTGTCACAAGGCACCCAATCCTCCCCATCAAACACCGGGTATGGCCAGACCGTGTGGCTGAAGGTGTAGCGGTGAAACACCTCGTCGGCCTTGTCTCCGATGTACTTGGTTGTGGCAGCGACGATCGACCGATTGATCGCCTGCAGGTCTCCCGCAATCCCCGACTCGATCACCCCCTGATAGCAGAACGTGTCCCCCCCATCCGCCGAGCGCAAGATCGCCTGTCGAGACGGCGTGTCGCCAGCCCCGGTCTTGTCATACATGCCCAGCCAGACCGCGCCTTCGTCCCCGCCCTTCACTTCGGCCGTGGCCACCGCTTGCCCCCCCGCCGCAAGAGTGCCGTTCTGTGGCGGGCGAACCGCGCGGGTCGACGCTCCCTCGTCCTCGTAGACGAAGCCGTTGTCCAGGTCCAGGACCCACACCCGGCCGTCCCAGCCAAAGGCCACGTCCCGCACCACGGTGCCCTGGAAGGTCGTGCTGCCGGTGTCCCCGGCGTTGTCGAAGAAGGTGGCCCCGATCGCCGTGTCTTCGTCGACGGTCTCGACAAGCGCGCCGTCCAACATCGCGGACTCCGGCCCGTAGCTGCCGGCGCTGTTCGTGTGCCAGGCCCAGAATCCAAAGGCGGTATTGCCCACCAGGAAGACCTCGGAGCTCCCAGTCTCCTGGTAGGCGACGCCGTCGTACATCTCGGCCTGCCACGCGGTGAAGGCCTGGTCGGCCATCCAGGTATTGCCCGGGTCCAGCCCGGTCTCGCGCAGGTACTCGCCGTGCATGTCGTCGTCGGCCGTACTGACGGTCGCCGCTGTGTACCCGGGATTGATGAACTTATCGTCGCTCAGGCTGATCCATCCCGTCGTGGTCAGCGGGGGCCAGCCGACCGGGTAGCCTGTGTCGTCGATGACCTCGGCCTCAGAGAGTGAAATGCGCCACGCCGGGGCGTCCGAGGAGTACCAGCCGGCGTGGCCGTTTGGCGTGAAGGCGGTCAGCCAGACGTTGTTGGAGGACAGGCTCAGGCCGCTGACCGCCTGGGGCTTCCGACCCGAGAAGGTGAGCCCGTCGGACATGACCGGCGAGACGATGTCCTGGAGCGTGTCCGATGCGGCGGTGTAGTCCGAGACCTTGGCGGTCCAGCGCCAGACCCGGGGACCGCATACGTCGCCTGCGCTGATGCTCGCCCCAGCGTCCAGGCAGTGCGACGTGTCAGGAACCGCGCCGCTGTCATTGCGGTCTCGACGCCCCAGGTCCGCCACGTAGACGTGCATGTCGGAACCCGAGCTGCTGTCGACCTCCAAGTCAGCCACGTCGATGCCTTCGGAACCCGGCAGCGCGCCGCAGGTGGGGGTCTCGGAGCAGTTGGGCTCACCGGTGTAGGTGCAGCGAAAGAGCGAGTCCTGGATGACGGCCGGGTCCGTGTCCAGGTCCCGCTGCCTGTACCCGGCAAAGACCAGGTGTTCGTTGCTGATGGGATGACTGGCCCAGGCCAAGGCGACCAGCAGATCGTGGGGACTGCCATCGTCCCAGTTCGACGCCTCGGGGAGGGTGCCCCCGGTGTCGACAGCACAGAGAGCCCCGGCGCTGTCCAGCAAGACTAGGGACGGCTCGCCGCCCACGTGGTTGGCGACGAAGGCCTGGCCGGTGCTGGTCGGCTGGATCAACCTTCCGCCGGGATGGTCCTTCTTGCCCCACGGATCCTGGCGGCGGGTGGCGGCGACCGCCGGGTCAGCGCTCCCTGAGCTATAGCCGTTGGCCAACGGCGTCCAGGTCTTGCCGGTGTCGCTGCTGGCGAGGAGCTGACCCCTGAGACCGCGCACTCCTTCGTTGCCAGTGACGTGGGCCGTGACGCCGAGCAGCAGGCCTTCGGCCGAGCCGTCGTCGACCCACGCGATGTCGTGGGCGTCGACGTCGACATCCTGGTACAGGAACGAGCCGGTCGTGGGGTCGCCATTGATGGCGATCCACTCGTCCTGGGCGTCGTCGTAGATGGCGAAGCCGCTGACGTCGCCCGAGGCCAGCAAGGTCTCATAGGTGGACTCGCAGGGCAGGTCGCACAGTTGCCCGCCGCGCAGCACCGCATGGGTGTCGTAGCCGCCCTCGGGCATGTCTGTGTCCCACCAGGTGAGATCCAGATCCCCCGCAGGTGCGAAGGGCACGTCACTGTTCTGGAGCACCACCCAGTCGATGGTCGCCAAGCCCCCGATGGCCGAGGCACAGTCGATCTTGAGTTCCTGCACCTTCACTTCGGGATCGCTCAGGGCATAGGCGTGGGTTCCCTCCTGGAGCGTGGCCATGGTGGTGGTCGGCGCACCCCCGGCGAAGGGGGTGGTGGTCAGCGCCACCACGCAGGTTCCCACGGCCCCGCTGGGCGCCGTGTCCGCGTCGATCACCACATGCAGCCGGCCGAAGCGGACCCCCCGCGACCCCGTCCAGGTGAGCACATCTGTGGGTCCCAGCACGACCGCGTCGTTGGTCTCCAGGCCGTCCGTGCTCCAGCCGGTGCCCGGAGGGCTGGAGCTCCAGTCGTTCATGTCCTCGTGCAGCTTGAAGTGGATCCCGTCGGCCAGATCGCAGTCTTCGTCGATCCCGTTGTTGGGATGCTCTGTCGCTGCGGGATGGATTGCAGCGTCGCCGTCATCGCAGTCACAGTCGAAGAACTGTCCCGAGGTGCACTCTTCGAAGCCGTCCGAGTCAGCGTCCTGAGCAAGGGCGATCGCCCCCCCCCAGCAAGATCAGGGCCAATCCACTCGACATGCCTGCCTCCGGCGTTTGTCGTGTTGAATCGACCGTATCATGCGGTCTGGGAGGTGCGAGGGCACTGAGACCGAGGCCCGCGGCCTCAC
>Ga0114932_10001255_pt1 | contig 29087 bp, 29 predicted proteins | sample 2SBtaG_2_FD_87286 | JGI IMG/M metagenome (GOLD analysis project Ga0114932, IMG submission 87286) | Deep subsurface microbial communities from Kolumbo volcano to uncover new lineages of life (NeLLi) - 2SBTROV12_ACTIVE470 metaG | ecosystem: Environmental > Aquatic > Marine > Volcanic ...
CTAGAAAATATAGCTAGAGAAAGTGGCCTGCAAGGCTATGTTTTACATATCAATAGCATTGGTGACAAAGACTCTTCTGCTCGATATATTCGTGATTTAACTGCCTATCTACGAAATAATTTAAATGAGATGCCAGGCTATGCACGAGAGGATATGCAGGCAGGCAACCCCGTTAGAGCATTTTCAAAACTTTCTGAAAAACAAAATGAAATTGCAGGAGGTGCGCCTAATCCTATGGAGTATCTAAACGATGAAAGCAGGGCGCATCTGCGAACTGTTCTTGAATATGTTGAAAACATTGGAATTCCTTATGAATTAGACACATCAGTTCTAGGAAGTAATGATTGCTGGCAACACACAATATTTGAATTAAGAATTCCTAACGAAAGTGGTGGAACAATAACAGTAGCCCGCGGTGGACGGCACGATTCTCTTGCATACAAGAGCTATCGAGTTGAAATGCCGGTTGTTAGTGTAATTATCGAACACGAAATACGAGGAAGGATTAAACCTAAAAGACGAGCAACTACAGATCCAAAATTCTTTTTTGCACAACTTGGCCCACAAGCTAAAATGAAAAGTTTTTCTGTTTTAGAATTACTTCGTAAGTCAGGAGTTCCTATTTCACAACAACTAGCGCTTGAAAGTATTGGTGCTCAACTTGAAAAAGTTACCACTCCGTATACCGTTATCATCGGCCACAAAGAAGCATTGGAGGAAACTGCAATTGTTCGTAATATGAATACCATGTCACAGGTAGTTGTTCCACTATCAAACCTTTCTAGCTATTTGAAGAGATTGAAGGCTTAGTTGACAAACCGCTAGTCTCATAGTACTATATATTTACAGTACATTTATATAACGGAGGTACAAATCATGATTTTTTCGCTGAAGACTACCCATGGAGTTTTGCGATTTTTCAATAATCGGAAAAACTTTGGTATTATCGATTCATCAATCGGTCCAATCTACCTACCAGGCAAAGTTCTGGACGGATCAAAGTTTTCATCCGTAGACACAGGTGATTCGATCACCGTTGGCTATGGGACAAGAGAAGATGGGAGCTTCTTCGTCACAGGAATAGACGCCATCACACAACCTCCCCGGATTCTCGGAACTATCAAATGGTTCAACTGGACTAAGGGCTATGGTTTTGTCGAAGTTGAGGGAGAAAAGGATGTGTTCCTTCCCAAAAGCATCCTGAAAAAATGTGGGCTTCAAGAAATTTATGACGGTGTCCCGGTTACATTGACTCACCGACCCTCGGAACGTAACCCCATCTGCACAAGTATCGCAATGGTATGATCTTCCAAGCGCACACCTCTCGGGGTGTGCGCTTTGATTTTAAGGGGTTGACAGGTCTCTAACACAATGATGTCTTACTTGAGTCTAATGCGATTCGCGCATTAGACTTTGAAACGACAACGGAGGAATCCATGTCAAAATTGTTCCCGGCCCCACGTGGGGCACCCGTAAAAAGTTATGTTTAGTGCATCTCTTTTTTTCCACTTCTGCCGGACGGCCGCCGGTGCGATTCAACAGAATCGCGGCGCCTGCCCTGAGGATGGCAATGGGTTTTAATCGAAAGATATAAACCCAAGCCGTTTTAACGGATTTGCACAAGCAGTCCGTTACGACCTAAAACCATAAGGAGGACTGACCCCATGAGGAGAATAAACTCATCTTGGCGGCCATCAGCCGCCGGTGACAATTTCGCCCCGCATTCGTGCGGGGCGCTCTTTTTTATATACACCCCTAGCACTCTAAGCCTACTTATGGTAAAGTTTCGCCACATATGGCAACAAATATAGAAATTGAAAAGACTGGAAACGAAAACACGGGCGCTGTTTTGCGTAAGTTTACGCAACGTATGCGAAGTGCTGGTATCGTTCAAAAAATGCGAAAGATTCGCTACACTGCGCGCCCTCTTTCAGACTCCACTCGACGAGGTAAAGCTCTACGAAAGATCCGAAGAAAGAGCGAATTTGAGCAACTAATTAAAGACGGAAAACTATCCGACTCTGTACGCGGAAAGCGCGTTAAATGGGGAAAGTAGACGACGCACTAGCGTCGTTTATTTAATTACTATGTTTGATATACGTAATACTACTAAAGTTAAACCTAAAATCTCTTTTGAAAAGATTAAGATTTCTGTTTTAGGTTCAAAATATGAACTCTCTCTTGTGCTAATGGGAGACACTCTTGCAACAAGACTAAACAAAGAACACAAAAAGAAAGACGGGCCAACTAACATATTATCCTTCCCGCTTTCAGAAACCGAAGGTGAAATCTTTTTAAATCTTCGTCGCGCACAAAGAGACGCTAAAAAATTCGACCACACAATTAAGGAACACATCGCCTTCCTCTTCATCCACGGATGCCTTCACCTTAAAGGGTTAGCCCACGGAGAAAAAATGGAAAAAGAAGAGACTAGACTTTTAAAGAAATTTTCGCACAGTTAACCCATTTGAAAGCCTTCTTTTTGGAGGCTACAATGGGTGCATGCGTAGTAAAAACACTATTGTCGGTATCGACATCGGAACGTACAACATAAAAGTTGTTATCACTCAAATTCAGAGTGACGGTACTCCCCCACATATAATTGGAACTGGTTCTGCAATTTCAAACGGAATGCGTCATGGATATATTGTAAGTAAGGTGGACGTTGTTGAAAGTATAAGACGCGCGATAAACCAGGCTCAAAAAGAAGCGGGTGTTAAGATTGAACGAGCCTACGTTTCTATCGGTGGAATTGGATTAGAAGATAAATATTCTCACGGTGAGGCAATTGTTAGTCGCGCTAATTCAGAAGTTACTGAAATTGATACAGAAAATGCCTTAGCCGAATCAGAAGCACGGATCAGTCGTGAGTTAATGAATCACAAGATACTTCACGCAGTTCCTGTCTCCTACCTACTAGATGGTCAAAGAGTGTTAGGAAATCCTGTAGGAATGCATGGTTCTAAAATTGAAGTTGAATCAATGTTCGTTACCGTTCTGGAGCAACACTTAAACGACCTTGTGAGTGCAATTGAAGCAGCTGGAGTTGAAACTATAGATATAATGGCAGCTCCCATTGCAGCGAGTCTTGTAACACTAACAAAGCAGCAAAAAATGGTTGGTTGTGTTCTTGCAAACGTTGGGGCAGAAACTGTCTCCGTTGTTGTTTTTGAAGAAAACACCCCAATTTCACTTAAGGTGTTCCCTACTGGATCTACTGATATTACGAATAATATTGCAATAGAGTTACGTGTTCCTCTTTCTGAGGCTGAGCAGTTAAAACGAGGTGCTGTAACAGGTACAAGTCTTCCAAGAAAAAAGCTCGAAGATATTGTTGCTGCAAAAACAAAACAAATGTTTATGCTAATTCAAGACCATTTGAAAAAGATTAACAGAGCAGGCCTACTTCCTGCTGGAATAATACTAACTGGAGGAGGATCTGGAATTGCAGACCTTGAGGCATATGCAAAAGCCGCACTTAAATTACCCAGTGAGACCGCAGGACTACGATTAGGAGAACAAAGACTGAAGGATGCCTCTTGGGCTGTAGCATATGGACTTTGTATATGGGGAGTCTCATCAGATTCAGACACGGTAGGTATTGAAAATGCACACGCTGCTGGTGCTAAATTCCTTTCGTGGTTTAAGCAGTTCTTGCCGTAGGCTGTCAAACTTCCCTTTGCACTGCCAAATTGTTAATATGTATTCATTACACGACCTTTCTTGGTCTGTAGGTATTTGTTGCACTTTTTAGAAACTTACAGACACTTAAATTAAATAAATTATGAAGCAGGTAAAGCCAGAAGTTGAAGCATTCGCTAGGATTAGAGTAGTAGGAGCAGGAGGGTCCGGAAACAATGCAGTTGATCATATGATCCGCGCCAAAGTTCAAGGAGTTGATTTTATCGCAGTAAACACCGACGCCCAAGCACTACATCACTCTAAGGCTAAAAAGAAAATTCACATTGGTAAAAACCTTACCCGCGGATTAGGAACTGGAATGAATCCAGAATTAGGACGTCGGGCAGCTGAGGAAACTAAAGAAGAAATTCACGAAGCTCTAAAGGGCTCCGACATGGTGTTTGTTACAGGAGGAATGGGTGGAGGTACTGGAACGGGAGCAGCTCCAATCATCGCACAAATTGCTCGTGAGTCCGGTGCACTTACAATTGGTATTGTTACAAAGCCATTTACCTTTGAAGGACAACAACGTGCTCGTCTTGCAAAAGAGGGATCAGAGAATCTTAAAAAAGAAGTTGATGCTCTTATCACAATACCTAACGACCGACTGCTAACTACCGTGGACAAAGACACCGGGATAAAAGAAGCGTTTGCAATGTGTGACGACATTCTTAAACAAGCAGTTGAAGGAATTGCTGATCTAATTACAACTCCTGGAATCATCAACGTCGACTTTGCTGATATACGTGCCGTTATGGAGTCAGCTGGATCTGCATTAATGGGAATGGGAATAGCAGCAGGAGAAGGACGCGCCACAAAAGCAGCACACGAGGCTATACAGTCCCCTCTACTGGACGTTTCTATCTCAGGGGCAACCGGAGTACTGTTTGCAATTGCAGGTGGTGACGACCTATCTATGCTTGAAGTTCAGGAAGCGGCTCAGGCCATTACAGATTCAGTTGACCCTGACGCTAGAATAATATTTGGTGCAATTTCAGATGATTCTCTAAAGAAGGGAGAAATTAAGATTACTGTAATTGCTACAGGTTTCCCAGAAAGTAATAAGAACTCGACTGATATACGCAAAGCATCCTTCTTTGGAGGAAATCAAGAAAAACCTGAAGAAAAGGCAATTCCACCTAAAGAAGTTGAAGAAAAAGTTGTTGTTATAGAAAAGAAAGTAGAAGAAGAACCCATAGTTCCAATAATGAAAGAAGTTAAACGGGCTGAACCAGAAAAACCTAAAGTAAAAGAAGGAGAAGACGATGAAGACTGGGGTGCAATACCGTCATTCTTAAAACGTTCAAAATTAAAATAATTATCATTAGTTCTTTAAAGTATGTACGACTTAACTATTATCGGAGGAGGACCAGCAGGAATCTCGGCTGGAATCTACTCTGCAAGAAAACAACTTAAGACACTCTTTCTAACCCAAGAATGGGGTGGGCAAAGTAATGTCTCAGAAGATATCCAAAACTGGATTGGCTTTCCCCACATTTCGGGTACGGATTTAGCAAAGAAGCTTGAAGAACATCTGCGAGAGTACGCAGGAGAAATTGTAGACATTGTAGCTCCTGCTAAAGTTACTTCTATTGTGAAAACTGAAAATGGTTTTAAAATTACTTCCGATAAGGGAGAAGAATATGAATCTAAAGCAGTATTTCTGTCCATGGGCTCTCACAGAAGAAGGCTTCCAGCAATTGGTGCTGATAAGTTTGAACATAAAGGACTAACATATTGTGCAACATGTGACGGACCACTCTTTTCTGGAAAGGATGTAGTTGTAGTTGGTGGTGGGAATGCCGGATTTGAAACTGCAGCACAACTTCTCGAATACACTAAGAGTGTTACCTTAATCCAGCGTAACGAAAAATTTTTGGCGGACGAAGTTACGATTGCAAAAGTTTCAAAAAATGAAAAGTTTACCGGCCTTACAAATGTTGAGATAACAGAAGTTTTGGGAGATGCGATGGTTTCTGGGATTAAATATAAAGATAAAATCACTGGTGAGGAAAAAGAAATGGAAGTTGGTGGAATATTTGTTGAAATAGGAATGGTTCCTAACACTGATATAGTTTCTGAACTAATTGAATTAAACGAAAGAAAACATGTTGTTGTTGATCCTCTAACACAGAGAACTAGCGTGGAAGGAATTTGGGCAGCTGGTGATTGTACTGACGGAAAATATCATCAAAACAATATCGCAGCAGGTGACGCCGTTAAGGCAGTTGAAAATATGCACGGATACTTGAGATAAGCGAAAGAGCGGTTCCCGAAGGCCCCGCTCATTTAAGTTTCAAGAGTTTACTCTAAAAACAGTTTTCCTGGAGGAAAATCACCCATCCCCAAAGATTCTATATCGTCGTCGCCTTCCAACAACGGATACTCTGTATCCATTGTGAGCGTCGGACTTCTTTGATGTGTTTGAAAATCCGTTTCCAGCGGGTAGTTAAACTTCCCTTTCAAGCGCTCTACAGCTGCGCCCTTGTTTGGTTTCTGCCCCATGGCATCTATCCTTTTTATATTACGGAGAGAAACGTTAATGTCTCTCTTTCCCGTGTAAACATTTATACTCCCACTTCCCTTCTATGTCAACACGCAAAAACCCGCAGCGAGTGCTGCGGGTTTTTGTCTTCCTATTTATAGGATTACGCTTCGTGTATAACAGCGTTTGAAACTGCTTTCTCAAAGTCGCCATTTAACGCTGAGATAAAATCTCCTCGTCTTGTGTATAGAAGTGTGAACGCTCCTAGTGCTACCGTTAGTAGTGCCAGTACATACAATACTTCACTTGTTCCTGTGTAAGGAACCTGATTTATTGCAACGTATGATGCAGTTACTGTAGGAAGAGTTGTCCCTGAAAACGTTGGTGCAATTATTCCTCCTACTGGAATTACTGTTGCGCTACAATTTTTTGTAACTCCGTTTCCCCACTTTGCTGTCATTGTAAAAGTTTGTGGTACTCCGGTGTTAGGAATAACTCGATTTCCTGCGTCGGAAACGTTTCCGATTCCTCGATCAATTGATACGTCGGCACCGTGTGCTCTCCAAGATAGTACGGCTGTACCTCCTGCAACAACTGCATCTGGATTAACCCACATTGAACATGTTTGTCCGCTTGGTAGGAACATAGAATTGTTTCCAAACGAGTAGTTAGCTGTAGGTAGTGCTACTACGCTACAAGTATCTGTACCGTACTTCCCCGTTGCCTTTAAAACGTAAGTTGTAGGTGCACTTGGATAAACTACTACGGCGTCGGCTTTAGAAACGTTACCGATTCCACTGATGTTAACAGTGTGTGCGTTATTCACTTTCCAAGAAAGTGTTGTACCTCCATTATTTGTTGGCTGTACGATTGTGTTAAATACACAAGTTGGAGCTGAGGCTGCGTTTGTTGCAGCTGGAATTGCTCCGAGTGTAAGTGCTAAAGCTATTGTTATAGCAGAAGCGTATTTAATAATTGTCATGCGTTTATTTTTTAAATTAATAAACTCCTTTCGGTTACGAAAAGAGCGTTCTTATACACGGGACAATACCACAGTAATGAGGTGTTTGTCAAGAGTAAAAAGAATCGTCGATACCCACCACAGGTATCGACGTTATTCAGTATATCCCCTAAGATAGTCCCTTTTGGCTAAATAACCGAGTTCCTCGTAGCTCATTTCGAGCTCTTCCTCGATTTCATCCATCTTAAGACGCGCACTCTTGTCACCTTGGGCCAATTTAATCATCAGCCTTCTGTGTTCAAGTATCAATTCGCGCTTATTTTTAACGGGATTTCCCATACTATTTCCCTTCATGAGCAGATTCTAACAACTCAAATAATACCACGAAAGCGTAGGCTCCGCAAGAGGTGCGTGCAAGCTTCCCGTCAGACCCCAGAAAATCTTTTACCCAAGAATTGTCGATGTCTCTTTTACCCATATTTCTAGACAATATACCTATGCTGTCTATTAAGGCATTATGTAATTGTGTTCTAGCTAAATCTTCCTTATCCATCTCTTCCTTCCATACTTCTCTGCTAATCTCACCTGTCTTAAGCCTTGCGTTTAGAGCGTCCATTTCCCATACGTCTTGTACATATCTTTGGGAATATGAAAACACATCCTCTAAAAGAGATTCTAATACTTCGTCTCCTGAACACAGCTCTCTAAGATTCTCCGGGGAAATAAATTTTGATTTAATGCTGTCTGTTCTTTCTTGCTGTTTATGTAAAAACCCTTCATTCATGTTTACTATTATAAACTATATTGCGGAGGAGAGAGGACTCGAACCTCCAAGCGCTTGCGCGCGACACTTTTCGAAAGTGCTCCGTTACCATTCTGGCACTCCTCCTTAAATGAGAGGATAGCATGTTCGCGGAAAGTATTGTAATATAGCGCCACACAACGGTCCCATCGTCTAACGGTTAGGACACCAGGTTTTCATCCTGGAAATCGGGGTTCGATTCCCCGTGGGATCACAAATGAGAATATTAGCTATAGAAACATCTTTCGATGAGGCTGGTTTAGCCATTGTCGAATATTCGCAAGAAAGCGACTCAACAAATATTGAGGTTCTTTCTGATACCCTCTTCTCACAAGCAGAAGCACACGTTGAGTACGGTGGAGTGTATCCGTCTCTTGCAAAACAAGTCCACGCAAAGAATTTAACCTCTCTCTTCGCGCAAACCCTTAAAGACGCCGACCTACACAAGGAAGGTTCTTCTAACTTCCCTGAGGAAATTAAGGAAATCCTAAAAAGAGAACCTGAAATGTTTGAAGAGTTAAAAAAATTACTCTCAGAAATTCAGAAACCAGAAATTGATAGAATTGCTATAACAAAAGGTCCTGGATTAGAGCCTGCTTTATGGGTGGGTATTTCTTTTGCAAAAGCGCTTTCTCTTGCGTGGGATATTCCTCTCTCACCAGTCAATCATATGGAAGGACATGTTGCAGCGGCACTAGCTAAAAAAACAGAAGAAGGGTTTCTAGTCACACCTCCTAACTCTCCTTCTCTTGCTCTTCTAATTTCCGGTGCCCACACTGAACTAGTTTTGATGAAAGAGTATTTACAATATGAAAGGATAGGATCAACTCGTGATGATGCGGTTGGTGAATCTTTTGACAAAACAGCTAGGCTCTTAGGACTTCCATATCCAGGAGGACCTAAAATTTCAAAACTTGCATCTTTAGCAAGAGAAGAAGGATTAGATAACCCGTATACCCTTCCAAGGCCAATGATTAATTCTGATGATTACGATTTTTCACTTTCCGGACTTAAAACCGCTGTTAGAAACCTGGTTGAAGAAATTGGAGAACCTACTGAGGAGCAAAAGAAACAAATTGCTCGTGAGTTTGAAGATTCAGTTACTGAAGTCTTAATCTCAAAAACTAAAAAGGCAATTGAAGAATACGGTATACGCTCTTTAATAGTTAGTGGCGGAGTGGCTGCTAATTCATATATTAAAGAGAAGTTAAACGCTCTTACCAAAGAATATGAAAATGTAGACTTCTACATTCCTACTCCTGATCTTTCAACAGACAACGGCCGAATGATTGCTTTTGCAAGTGCAATAAAAGACTCTCCCATCGAAGAAAATGTTGTGGCAGAGGGTAATTTAAAGTTATACTAACTAACATGCAAGTGCCAGAGAAATTTTTACAACCCTACAACCCTCAAGAAAGTGAGGGTAAAATTTACAAAATGTGGGAGGAGTCCGGATACTTTAATCCTGACAATCTTCCGGGAGATAGGACAGAGCCATTTACAATAGTAATGCCACCGCCAAACGCTAACGGATCCCTACACGCCGGACACGGACTTGTTTTTGCAATTGAAGACACGATGATTCGATTTGAAAGAATGCGAGGAAAAAAGGCGTTGTGGTTGCCGGGAGCTGACCATGCTGGGTTTGAAACTCAAGTGGTGTATGAGAAGAAACTTCAAAAAGAAGGCCGTTCTCGTTTTCAAATGGAACAAAAAGAACTCTACGATGAAATTATGGAATTCACTCTGGGTAATAAGTCATTTATGGAGAATCAGATACGCGAACTTGGCGCATCATGTGATTGGTCTCGCTCTCTTTTTACTCTCGACGAGAGTGTTATAAAAACTGTCTACGATACCTTTGGACAATTAGAAAAAGACGACCTTCTCTACCGCGGATCTCGTATTGCTAACTGGTGTCCTAAACATCAAACTTCTCTTTCAAATCTAGAAACAAATCACGAAGAAAGAACTGGAAAGTTTTATTACTTCCAATATGGCCCTTTTGTTATTGGAACAGCACGTCCTGAAACAAAGTTTGGTGATAAGTACGTTGTTATGCACCCAGATGATGAGCGCTACAAAGAATACGAACATGGCCAAAAGATTGAATTAGAATGGATTAATGGACCTATAACGGCAACTATTATAAAAGACGAAGCGGGAGATCCATCCATGGGTAGTGGAGTTATGACTATCACTCCTTGGCACTCTGGTATCGACTTTGAAATTGCAAAAAGACACGATCTAGATTATGAACAGATAATAGACTGGCGAGGGAAATTGCTTCCAATTGCTCAAGAGTTTGAAGGTATGCCTATAACAGAGGCAAGGGAGAAGATAGTTCAAAAGCTAGACGAAAAGGGACTTCTTGTTAAGGTGGACGAAAAATACGAACACTCTGTTCCCTGCTGCTACAAGTGTAACCGCGAGATAGAGCCTCAAATACGAGAACAATGGTTTGTAAAAATGAAACCTCTTGCTGAAAAAGCACTAGAGGCTGTTGATAAAAAAGAAGTAGAATTTCTTAACGAGAGAGACGAAAGAGTTTTCCGAAACTGGCTAGAAAACATCGAAGATTGGCCTATAGCTCGTCAAATCGTCTGGGGTATTCCAATTCCTGCTAAAATTTGTACAAAATGTAATCACGGAATGGTGGACTTAAAAAATGCCATTTCCGAGTGTTCCAAATGTGGAGGAGAAGTTGAACAAGATCCTGACACTTTTGATACCTGGTTCTCTTCAGGACAATGGCCACTTGCTACAACTGGATTCCCTGATTCTGATGATTTTAAGAACTACTACCCTACTTCAATTATGGAAACCGGAAAGGACATCATTTTTTTCTGGGTTTCAAGAATGATTATGTTGGGACTTTACCGAACCGGAGAAGTTCCCTTCAAAAAAGTATACCTACATGGAATGGTTAGAGACTCTAAGGGTCAAAAAATGAGTAAATCCAAGGGTAATGTTACTAGCCCTCTTGAAGTATCTGAAAAGTACGGAACCGACGCCCTTCGCATGAGCCTTGTTGTTGGAAACACTCCAGGTACAGATCTTAACCTTGATCTACAGAAAGTAGGGGCATATAAGAAATTTGCTAACAAACTTTGGAATGTTACTCGGTTTGTTCTAACAGAAACTCTGTATGCTGATCTTTCAGAAAAACCTGAACTATCAGATTCTGACAAAGAAATACTCAATCGTTTAGCTGAAGTAGTGGATGATGTTACGGGGGATTTAGAAAATTATAGATATCACCTTGCGAGTGAAAAAATGTATCACTATGTATGGCACGAGTTTGCAGATAAGATTCTTGAAGAGAGCAAGGAGGTTTTAGCCACAGATGGAAAGAAATCTCGCCAGTGGGTATTGTACGAACTCCTTACAACTTCTTTAAAGATGTTGCATCCATTTATGCCGTTTGTTACTGAAGAAATATGGCAATCACTACCGCAGAAGGAAGTAGAGATCTTAATGGTTGCGAAGTGGCCTGGTAAATAAGTGATACAATAAACGCAATGGATCTTTCTGTTGTTACATACGCGGTCATTGGTGGAATCGTACCTGCTATGATTTGGGTTTGGTTTTGGAACAAGGAAGACGCAAAGCACCCAGAACCTACTCAACTTATCGTTGCGGCCTTTCTAGTAGGAATGGTTGCTGTTGCTGCTGTTATTCCACTGCAAAAGATGGCCATGATGGTGCTTGCAGGAACTCCTATGATAATCGCCTGGGCGGCCATCGAGGAGATAATGAAGTTTGCACTCGCCTACTTCACCGTTCTCGCCCACAAGGCCAATAATGAGCCAATAGACGCCCTTATATACCTAATAACTGTGTCCTTGGGGTTTGCAGCAGCGGAAAACGCATTATTTTTAATAGACCCAATAGCAAACAGTGGAATTGTTGAAAGTATCCTTACCGGAAACCTTAGGTTCTTAGGTGCAACACTATTACACGTACTTTCTTCTTCCTTAATTGGACTAGCTCTAGGGCTGTCATTTTACAAGCGAAAAGCAGTTAAATTCTGGTATGCAAGCGTAGGTCTTGTCCTTGCTATTGTTTTGCATGGATCCTTTAATTTCTTTATACTTAGAAGTGACGGAAACGAATTGCTCCGAGTTTTTGCCTTTGTATGGCTAGGTTTAATTCTGTTACTTATTTCCTTCGAGCAAGTTAAACGAATTAAAAACTATTAACATGAGAAAACCTTCTTTTTTTGAAAAACTAACTGGATCCATAGCGCCTTCAAGCTATGACGATCTTTTTGAAAGCGAAACACCCTCAGCTATTGCTGAAGACGATGACTGTACTCAAGAAATTGAAATCGAACATGAATCTCACGAAGAACAAGAAGAAGAGGTTCAAGAAGGAGAACTTTCAGTTGATATATATCAAACTCAGGACGAAATCGTAGTTAAAGCATTAATTGCAGGAGTTACTCCTAACAGTGTCGACATATCACTAACACGCGACATGATTACAATTCGTGGTAACCGAGAAGAACACAAAGAAGTTGAAGGAGAAAATTATTTCTATAAAGAACTCTACTGGGGATCATTTGCACGAACTATACTACTTCCTGAGGAAGTTGATGTTGATAATGCAGACGCAAGTACTACTCACGGTATTTTAGTTATACGACTACCTAAGATTAATAAGGAGCGAAAAACGAAACTTAAAGTTAAGTCTCGTTAATCTTTTTCTAATTCCTCTTTTTCTTTTTGAATGGCATCATGCCATGCTTCCATATTTCCTGTAACTAGTGCTTCTTCCTTAATCTTGTAGTTAGCATAAAGTCTTTCAACCCATGATGGATCTTTTTCTAAAAGATTAAGTACTGGCCTTAGTGCACCCTCCTTTGTTTGAGCAAATAATTCTGTGAAATCCATCTTTTCCTCAAGAGATAGGTCTGATTCTTCAATAATTTCGTGAATTTTTTGGAACGTATTTCTGTCCATGTATGTAAAGCTTTTCATAATAGGTGTGTATTTGCAAGGAAAAAATGAAAAAAACGGCCTATAAAGCCGTTCTTCCCAGAAAATGTCTTCCCTACTCCGTTACAAGAGATGTAATGGCCCGGAAAGCTTCAGCGACGTCGCCGGAATACTCACCCAAAAGTTCATTCTCCACTTCTCGTGCTTTGCTTCCATCTAGTGTCATACTGATTGTTGATATGATAAATAAAATTATCACCCCGACTATCAGTGTAGCATATTGCTAAGGTGGACTAATCCACAGGTTTTGTGCTTGGACCCGGGCTCGAACCGGGGACCCTTCGCTCTTCAAGCGAATGCTCTACCAACTGAGCTATCCAAGCAGTTGAGGCATCGTATCATATTATATACTCTCTTTCATCCCCTTTATCCATCCTAGTATTTTATGGAACTTTTCTGTATTGTTAACTTGAATAGAAATTGTTCCGTTGGGAAGCCTATTATATGGAAGCACCCTCTTACTAGCACTACTTACTTGATATGAAGATTTCAAAAAATTACTTTCCTTTAAGGGCGTCTCTCCAATCCAAAATTCTCTTACTGTATTTTCATTCATGTGAGGGTATATCCTCAGTCTAGCGTGAATATCTTCCATCCCTACTTCCAAAACTCTAGTTAAGAACAGTATATATACTTTTATCATCTCGTGATCGGAATTTGAAAATGATACCGGATGAGATGTTAATTCCCTACCATCTCTAATTGCTAATCTTTTGTAGCCTTCACCCCAATAAAGTGCCGTGCCTACTAACAATAATTCTCTTTTTGTGAACTTCTTAATATCTTTAAAAGCGTCTGCCTGAACTTTTCTAGCCCTTTGTCTTGCTAAATGTGTTTGCATTTTATTTCTCTTAATAAGATGCTTGGAGCCGGCTTTTATTCTTTTTGAAAGCCTTTCTTGTGCTTTTTTTGAAAGAATCGTGTCTTTAAACCATCCGGAAAGAGTAGACTTCGGTATACCAAGTTCCAAATTTATTTCGTTATAGCTATGTCCCTTTAAACGTAGTTTCAGGGCTTCTTTTTTCGTACTACCATTCATGTGATAATTATATCACACTGCCAGTACTAGTTACCGCCAGGAATTCCCTTAAGCAAGTCTTGCAGATTAGGGATGGAATTCGTAGTAGTTTGTATTTGTTCATACGTTCCTATTAAGTCTCCTAGAATAGGCTGGAACACTGTGAAGTATAAATACAAAGGAATACCAAGCATTGCGGCGTAAATTAGAAGTTTAAAAATCCTGCCCCAAAAAGCAGTACGCTTTAAGGAGCGAAGCATTTTATTGTTACTCTTAACAAGTTTGTATATCTCTTCCTCTTTTTCCATTTGAAAATTATATCAGTTTTTTGTGCCCTCGGCAGGAGTCGAACCTGCATTTTCGCGTTAGGAGTGCGGAGCTCTATCCATTGAGCTACGAGGGCAGCTGGGAATACTTTAACACAAAAACCCGCCTTTTCGGCGGGTTTTTCGTTTTACAATCCTAAAAGCTCTCTGAGCTTACCCTCATCAAACCCTATTGCCATTTCGTCTCCTATAAATATAACAGGCACTCCCATTTGTCCGCTTTTTTCAATCATCTCTGCACGTTTCTCAGCGTCCTCTGCTACATTGTGCTCTGTGTATTCAACATTGTTTTCAGTGAAAAACTCTTTTGCTTGTTGGCAAAAATGACATGTTGGTGTGCTATAAATTACTACTTCTTTATTATCCATATGTTTATATTTATTTTTAATGCTTGATTAGTATACCAAATTATTTAAAACCCAACATACGTACAACCTTCTCCCATAGAGTATATTCTCTTGGTTCAATTAATTTTTTCTTCTCCGGAGCATCAACTAAAACTATCATTTTCTCCCCTTCTAGTCCGACATCAAATTTTTGTCTAACCTCTTCTTCCAGTCCTCTTTTCGTTTCAAGCCTTACTAATTCTTCTCGAAGGGCTATTTCGCGCACCTTTAGTTCTTCAAGTTCCTTTTGTGCTAATTCCCGGTTTTCACTAGCAAAAGAAGATTTTTGATAAACACTCCAGGTGCCATTTGCAAATACCACAAATACTATTAGTAGCACGAGGATCCATATCTTTTTTCCTAGTTTAAACAACATATGTTATTATTGTAACACTATGAGTTTTTTGTTTGATAAAAAAGCACAAAAGGCGATGAAATGGATATGGGGATCTTTTGCTCTTCTGATTATAATCAGTATGGTCGTGTTTTATACACTTCCCGGTCTCCTTTAGGTGTTGACAAATCTTTCTTTCTGTTTTAGTGTCATAAGTAGGACATAATATTTGGAAAGGATGCCCTATGTTAAAAACGACACTTGCGGCTGTTGCCGCCTTAATGTTTTTGCACACGCCAGCAAACGCCCAAATCGATGATGGTGACCTGATGTCGAACCTTCTATCCGAAAGTTCAGAGCTGCGGGAAATCTCAGCGGATTTCGGAAAATGTCTGCCGGAATGTGAGCGCACAGAATTCTCTGAGCGCCAAGCAACCGCACTGTCGACAGCATGGCCAAAAGTTTTCGACCAGATGTCTGGAAATTTTGGAACCTGCCTAACCGCCGCTCGCCAACGCCTTGGCGATGAGCAAATGCGTAATGACTGGGTTCCCCCAATCTTTATGCTCCGCGTCATCGACAACGTTGATGGGAACCACGGTTGGTGGTTCGTGGACCAGCAAAAACTGTGTTCATCGTAAAAAGCTCCTTTAAACGCCCTGTTAGTTTTTTAACAGGGCGTTTATTAATTAGTCACTCCTCATTACCTTCATAAATACCTCATGTGGAATATGCACTTTCGCTCTTGCGAGTGCTTTTTTCTTACCCTTCTTTTGTTTATCTAACAACTTATTCTTTCGAGTAACGTCTCCACCGTATAGTTTTGCAGTAACATCTTTACGCATGGCAGAGAGTTTTTCCCCTGCGATAATTTTACCCTGGCTTTTTGCCTGAATTTTTAATACGAACTGCTGCCTTGGTAGCAGATCTTTGAGTTTAGTAATCATCTCTCTTGCCTCTTCCTGTACGCGTCTTTTTGCTACAATCCTGCTAAAAGCTGGTGATATTTCCTCAGCAATTAAAATATCTAGTCTTGTAACTTCAGCATCGCGTCTTCCAACAGCCTCATATGAAAGTGATGCAAATCCTGACGAAACATTCTTTAACTTATCGAAGAAGTTCCTCATCATTTCTCGCAGGGGCATTTCTGATATTAATTGAGTTCTTCCATCCGGCATAGTCTCCGTCCCTGTTACACTTGCTTCGTGTTCGTGTAAAAGTTGTATTACTCCACTTATATACTCGGCAGTAACTAAGATACTGACCTCAACCCATTCTTCGCGTATATTGTCCGCCTCCCCATCATTAGGAAATCGCGCAGGAGTATAGACATCCTCTACTTTCCCATTCTTAAAGGAAATCTCGTAAACTGTTGTAGGCAGTGTTACAACCAATTCTAAAAGAAACTCCCTTCTTAGTCTTTCGGTAATAATTTCCATGTGGAGCATTCCTAAAAATCCACACCTGAATCCCCTTCCCATAATTCCTGAAGATTCTTCCTCATAGGAAAGTGATGAATCCATAAGTCGCAGCCTCTCTAGTGACTGCCTTAATAGAGCAAGGTCATCCTGACTCTCAGGGTACACGCTTGCCCAAATTACAGGACTAGGTTGCATGTACCCATCGAGTGCTTTAACTTTTGATCTCAAGTCCACAACGGTGTCTCCGACTCCAACGATTCCAGGTTTTTTAATTCCAGTAATTACGTAGCCAATTTCACCTGCCACCAAATCAGATTTCTCTTCTTCATCTGGAGTAAATATTCCTACTTCAAGTGCCGTGAACTGCTCACCCACCTCTGCAAATTTAACCTTGTCCCCTTTCTTTAATGACCCATCAGCTATCCTTACAAACAAAACTATTCCCCTGTGATCCGAATATTGGAAATCAAAAATTAAGGCTCTTAAATCTTCCACTTCTTTTATAGGAGCGGGAATCTTTTCAATAACAACGTCTAATAATTCTTCTACCCCTTCGCCTGTTTTTCCTGATGTAGCAAGAATATCTCCTTCCTCAATCTCAAGAAGAAGTGCAAGTTCTGCTTTAATATCATCAACGCGCGCCAACGGTGAATCTGACTTAGATAATACAGGTATAACAGTTAGCCCTTGTTCGCGTGCCATTTGTAATACAGAGAGTGTTTGGGCCTGGACACCTTGTGTTGCGTCTACAAGTAATACAACGCCCTCAACGGCCTGCAGAGCTCTTGAGACCTCGTAGGAGAAGTCTATGTGACCTGGAGTGTCTATTAGGTTAAGAATGTGGCCTTTCCAATGCATTCGAACAGGCTGCATCTTAATTGTAATTCCACGCTCTCTTTCAAGATCCATTCTGTCTAATACCTGATCTTTCATTCTCCGTTCAGGAACCGTTCCAGTAACCTCAAGCATACGATCAGCTAGTGTACTTTTTCCATGGTCTATGTGTGCAATTATGCTGAAGTTTCTAATTTTTTCCATTTTTGAATGTTGGGAAGTATCTCCAAATTTTATGATGCATAGCAACTGATACTTCTTTTATCTCTTTGTTGTTCAATACATGCAATACACTAACACCTGCTGTTATTCCCACCAGTGCTGCAATCATACCAATGGAGAATACTCCGACAAATGTATTTATATCCAAAAACCGAGCTAGTACTGAAAGTGTTTGGTGTGCAAAGAATCCTGCAACAACTGCGGCTGAGAAACTCTCGAAAAACGGTTTTCTCAATCTACTAGTTAGATTACCGAAATCTCTTTCGAAAAGTGCGATGAACAGAAGAACATTAATCACTGAAAAAATAGCATATGAAAGTGGGAGCATCAAAACTTCTGTTCCTGCTATACCTTCAACACGTAATATGCTCTCCACAAAGAATCTCCACATTTCGTTTTCGGCAAACAGGCGCAGTAGTGCGTATGACCCTAAAACTACTCCAATTGCTGTTGAAATGTTAATCAAAAGAGGTTTTTTAGTCTCTCCGGCTGCATAGTAGCCACGAAGGAATAGCAGTGAGAGAGATTGTGCAATTAGGGAAACTACAAACAGAGCAAGGGCCGCTGCAGTTAGTCTGGTGTCAGCCCAATTAAATTCTCCTGAACCTAGTACAACTCTTACAATGTGTGCTCTTAGAACTATTACTATAACCGTCAGAGGAACCGCCCAGAAAATAATATGTCTTGATGCCGTTACAATTTGCTCACAAAAATGTCTTGTTTCGCCTTTTGCAAAGAATCTAGAAAGGGTAGGAAAGGCAGCCACAGAATAGCTAGCTCCAATTATTGCAAGCGGTGCCGCCTGAAGGTTAAAAGCAAAAGAAAATACTGAAATTGCACCCGTACCCAGTGCTCCCGCAAGTACAATTAATACAAGTAGTGCGATTTGATTTGCAGTAATCGAAAGAGTCCTTGGTACTGAAATTGAAGCAACCTTCCACAACTGTCTAGTATCTAACTTGAAACTCGTAGGCTTCAAGTACCCGGACCGTATTATAAACGGAACCTGTATTATCATGTGCATAAACGCCCCTATCAAAACTCCATACACTATTCCTTGAAGACCAAAGAGTGGGTACAAGAAAACGATACCTAAAATGATTCCAAGGTTATACAGAAGTGGAGCAAGCGCATAGAGAATATACCTTCCACTAACTTGCGTTACACTCGCCAAGATTCCAGAAGCACCCAGAAGAATTGGCTGCAGTAGGAGTAGCCTACTTATCGTTAACAGCGTGTTATTACTCTCGATAAGAGAAGGAAAAAGTGTACCTAAAATGTGAGGCATCAAAATCCATAGAGCGGTAGAAGTAACTAGCATCACTACAGAAAATCCAGTTAAAACATTCCCCAGTAAACTATGCTTACTTTCTTCATCTTCTTTTTGTGTTAATAGTGGAACGAGTATAAAAACAGACACTAAAGATGCCACTGATACGAAGATAACGTCCGGTATTCTAAAGGCCGCATAGTATATATCAAGAAGATCCCCAGCCCCGAAAGATGAGGCTAAGAGTCTGTCTCGAACCAGTCCTAAAAGGACTGATAGTAATGTGAAGAAACCCAAAAGGTACGCGGTCTCATGAAGACCACGTACCTCCCCTTCTACAAATTTAAGAATCCTGTGCATTGGTTGCTAGCCTATCACAGCACACCTTATTTTGTAACTGGTGGTGTGCTTGGGCTAGTTTCTCCGATCGCACTTTGTGCTGATTGTCCAGATTTAAGAGCCTCAAGTATAGCTGCTACTTCCACATTATCTGGATTTAGAGCAGCTATTCTTTGAAACACTGATATAGCTCCTTGTACATTATCAGTTTCATCATAGGCTAATCCTAGGAAATATAATGCGTTTGAGTAATCCGGGTTAATAGTTACTGCTCTTTCAAGAACTGGAATCGCTCTTTCGTAATTTTCAGTACTGTACTGCAGTATACCTAATTGAAATAGCAGGCCTGCATTTCCAGGTCGCAACACTACAGCAGCCTCAGTAGCTGCAATTGCCTCCTCTGTGTTATTCTCCTGAATTGAGATTTGAGAAAGAATGTAATATGCATCTGTGTAGTTACTCTTTAATTCAAGAGCATCTTCTGCAAATGAACGAGCTCCTTCTAGATCATCTTGCCCAAAAGCAAGTTGAGAAATACTAATTAAGATAGCTGGGTTTTTAGGATTTCGGGCTTGAGCTTCGCGATATGCTGCAATAGCACTTTCGTAAGCACCTTCTATCTCAAGTGGTATTAATTGAGCGTAAATATCTCCAAGTAACATCCATCCTCTGTAGTCCGAATTATTAGCAGCAACTACTTGTTGTGCTGATGTGATGGTGTTTGCCAAAGCCTCTTGGAAGCGAGTTCTTTGCTCTTCAATATCCTCACTCTCTTCTTCTGCTAATATTGTAGAAAGCTGAGCTATTCCGATATTGGTTTTTAATTGAACTCCTCGAACACCTGTTCCTAGTATCGCTATTCTATCGGCTTTTTTAAGTGCCTTGTCTAGATCGCCACCATTTGCAGTAGCTACTGCCCCTGAAAGAAGCGAAGTAACTGCGATGCGATCTACGTGAATAAGAAGTGCTCCTGAAACAAGAGCTACCATCATAACGATTGCACCGGTGTGTGCTAATCCTGAGGCATAATTTTGCTCTGCACTAACTTCTCTTGTTCTAATAACACCAACTATTCTTGCCGCTGCAACGGCAACTCCTGTTAGCATAAACGTATAGGCAAGCATTGCTGTTTGCGGAACGTATACGATTGTAAGTATCCACAAGTACACAGCTCCAATGTATGAGGAGACTGTTATGTACATTAATCCGGGTTGAACTATTCTCTTTGATAACACCTTAAATCCAAGATGTAGGAAAGATGCAAAGAATAATAACCATATAACTCCTAAGACAATTCCTCCTGTAACAAATGCTGTTGGAATAAGTCCAACACCAAAGTTGAATTCTGAATTCCAGAAGTTAGTTTCATTAATTCCAATTGGCTTGTGTTGTACCCAACCATCTCTAAAGAGACTTGGGCCAATTCCTAGAAGAGCATCTTCTTGAAATACACCTGATCCAATTGTAATTGTTCCTTCCCACGAAGGTCGTACATCAAGGTACGATACGTCTAGAGCACTTGATACCTTAGACCCAATTGCAGCTCCTGCAACAAGAAATACGATACTTAGTGCAATTATACTAGCACTAGGTATTAGCCTCTTATAAGGCAAACTTGGCCTAAAGCCTCCGGTTTCTCTGTCGTAGGATGAATCCCCGAAGATATATACGGCAAGTGCAAATGCGGCAAGGGCTAGTGTTGCCCAAACTGCTACCATGTTAACCACGACAAGCAAGAATACTGACATTGCAATAATTGCATAAAGACCCATTCGAATCTTCCTAGAAGAAAACAAAGCTAGACCCGAAAGTGAAGTTACTACAGCCAACCCACTAAACACCGCTAAGTCATTCCAATTTCCTAGAATTGTAGCCGTTGAATTAGATGAGAATATACCTGGTAGTAAGTTCTCTCCACCAACTAATATTCTGGCAATCTGAAAGATTGCGAGAATAACAAACGAAATCATAACTGCTTTTTGCAGGCGTATGAAGTGTGCAACTTTACGAGTTGTTAATGCAACCGCGGCAAGTGCTCCAACGAATGTGAACATTGAAAGCACTGTATCGATTTCGTATCCGAACCCTATTAATGAACTTAAGACATTACTGGATAAGATCGCTGCGAGAAAATATCCAAGAACTAATAATATTGCGGTCCAGAGTACGTGAGTGTCTGGAAACGAGGCGCGATGCTCTTTTAATCGAGCAACTAGCCATACTAATAATGCGCCTAGCATTCCTAACGAAAGGATGGCCATTTTAGTCATTGCAAGTGGCATCCAGGATGCTGGTAACACTGCAAGCGGCAATAAGAACGCAACAACATAAATGAGGTTGCGAGCTATCATATCTAAACGATATGTAGACTTATCCGACTGTTCTAATGAATCCATATAAATAAATTCTAAATAATAATGTACTAATTATATCAAAAAATTGGCACACAAAAAGTCGCCCCGGAAGGACGACTTTTTGATATTTTTGCTCGTGCCTATAAGCCGAATTCTGTCCGTGAAATAAATCACTGTGCAGACATTTATCTGGGATTGCTGTTACCAACAACCTCTTGCGGCACTCTTACAAAGTAAGCACGGCCTTGCACGCAGGTAGGAATTTTGCCGTTTCAATTCTATGTTTCCATAAAACTCACCCCGAAGGGGTCCTCATATCTCTACTCAGACGTCTCTGCTCGCATCCCTAAGATTGCTCTCGACGGGCGTTACCCGCTACCCAATAGCGTGTTCGGACTTTCCTCACCAAATTGGCGCGTCTGCCCAACACGAGCAATCGGATTATAACACTAATTAGTTGTTTGTAAAACTAAATCTCAATCTCACAAAGTCCTCCCGCACATGCCAATTCCCTCTTAACATCAGTTTCGTCTCTTTGCTCGTAGGTAAGTAGTTTTGAGTAATCAATATGCTCCACTGTTTTATAAAGCTTCTCGTATGTTGCTTTGTTTATCTCTTCGTATGGTGCAAGTTGATATACATGGTCATTTCGTGGAAGGAATGCTAGTCCTCCTGCGATATCCCAGTTTTCGTAAACCCAGTTAGCTACTTGAATCCATTCATCATCTCCAATTGAAATTGTTACTGAAGGGTTGTGTTCTGTGTAGTTAACCTTAACGTCCTTCCAGTGTTCAAGCTGATCGAGTGCTGAGATGTCATCTTTTAATATAGCTCCCTTTGGTGCCTTAACAGGAAATTCAAATACGTAAGTGTTTGCATCTTCCATAGTTTGTCCAACTTCTGGATGATATGGAACGCCTTGATCACGAAGCATTTTAAACAAAGAATCCGTTGCTGAAATTCGTATTCTTCGTATGTAGTATTCTGAGTTTCGTGGGTGCATTCCTGATGCGCAGTCGAATGTTTGAGACACGGTTCCAGAAGGTTTTACACAAGTAGTAGCCGAAGATTGAGGAACCCCCAATTTTGCTGCGTATTTTTTGTTTACCTTATTAACCTCGACTTTCAGTTTTCTTAAAACTTCTGGCTTTCTAACAGTTGAACAATCCCATTGTCCTGTTAGAGAAACTCCAAGAAGTCTTTCCGCTTCACAATTTTCCTTCCACTGCTTTGAGAGGTATCCGAAGTTTGAGAGTGATGATTGATACGTTCCAAGAATTGTAGCAAGTCGTGCTTTTCGTAGAAGAGTTTTCTCAGTATCCCCTTTACGGCAAATTACTTCTGAAAGATTACAGAATTGTTTTGACTGGAGAATAATCTCTCCACAGTTGTGGAGATACACTCCATTACCATCAAAAGCATGTGGGCCTGGTACTGTACAATCGTAAACTTTCTCAACACCCATAGGCACTACAGAAATTACTTTAGAACTAAAAGGTTCTGCATTTGGAACTCGCTTATACGAACCTATAGCTTTTGCTAATTTCGCTCTTTTTTCTGGATCAACAAAACCAACCCTGTTTGCAAATATATGTATGTTTTCATTTGTGATAGCAAGTTCATGCTGTGATCTACAGATATACTCTTTCATTCCTCCATTACCATCTGGCATTAATTTAACGTGTTCGTTTCGCCTATTCTCATACACTGTAGATATTACACCTAGTCTAGCAAGCATTCTCTGTACCCTTTTTAAACACGGAAGGGAAGATGAGGCTAATCTAACAGATACTCCTTTTATATGATTACCTTGTACGGAACCATCTGCATCAAACCAACCCTGCAAGAAGCCTTCTGTGAACTCCGAAGAAGATTTTTCAACTAAATCAGTAACCACCTTGCTACCATAGGATATGTCGAACTTTGTAGCATATATCCCAAGTTGCGCTGATTGAACGCGAGCATATCCAGTTTTTGCTACATGTCCTACAAGGTCGGATCTCGCGCCTACTGTTTCATGAACTAGAGAAACTGCATGGTTCATCATATACTCTTTATCCGCTCCCCAAAAATCTAAATTCGCCTGTCCGCTCTTTTGTATATTTCCATCTCCCACCAAACTGCCGAGAAGCCACCCCTCTTTATGAATTCCTCGTCCTCCCCAGCTAGAACCTCTATGATTGTGCAGTATCACTTGATCCTGAGACTGCAAGCTATCTACTCTCTTCCAAACATTGTTCTGAACCTTTCTACTTTTATATCCAACAGTTAGCACCTCATGGTTTCCAGTAGCTTTAAACGAAAATCCTCTATTCGTAGTAACCTGAAACACCTTTTTAGTTCCTGTTTCAAAAAATCCTTTTTTGGAAATATGTTCCTCACCGTTAACTAAGGCAGTAAATGGTATATTTATTAACTCCTTAACCTGTCGTGATCCATCGGAAGTCATCACCCAAGTATCATCTGTAACACATGGATTTGTACCAAGATTTCCTATTTCTCCTGCCCAGTCAATACTCTTGTATTTATTTTTTAGTAATTCCACTCTTCTCTCTGGAAGTGTACCTAAAAGACTTGACCGATTAAATATCCCCCGCTCTCCTGTTCCACCTTTCATAAGGGTTACCCATTCGTCCATAAATTGCTCATTTGATGGTTTATCATCGTAGACTGCTGAGTTATTGGCAATTGCCCGGTGTGGGTCAGTCATGTAGAACTGTCCTTTCTTTGAGTCACGTACCAGTTCGTCGTCTAAATCAGACAAGCTAATCATCGCACTTCTTCTTACGCCGCCTGCTACAACACACTCACCTATCTTACAAATGATGTCGTGAGCATCTAGGTTACGAAGTCTTCTTCCTTGGTTTGCCATTATTCTCTCTCGTGCAAAAACCAAAAGACTTTTTAATGGATCAGGACCTGAGCTCTTTCCTCCCATAACTGAAAGCCGCGCGCCTGCTGGACGAACCTCGCTAAAATCAAACTTTATATCTTTTCCTGTATACCATGTCTTTAGTCCTAGAGTTAATGCATCACACCACCCTTCTTTGGAATCTCCTACTACGTGAGTTTTCACCATCACGCCTGTTTGTTTTTTAATCAATGGAAGCTGTTGAATGTTCTGCGTCTCCACTGAGTATCCTACGCCGGTTCCACACATGGACAGATACATGATTTCTGCAAAATCACTTAGCTTTGATGGCGCTGTGAATGAGCAGTTATACGCACACACGTTACATCTTCTCGCAGCATCTCCTGCAAATTGCATTAGGCGCATGCTTGGCATTATCTCCTGCCTTAAAATTGCCTCCTGAACTTCTGCATACTCCTTTTCGCTAAGTTTCTTTCCGAGGTTTTCTTTCATAAAAGACATATACCTCTCAACAGTCTCAATCCATGTCTCTCTCCTTCCTTCGTCCTTGATCCATCGCGCGTATGATCGTAAATATACAAACTCCCCCAGTGGATTGTCTTTAAAATATTTTTTGCTGTCAGATACAAGCTTCTTTACATGCTCGGGAACCTGAACCCCTTCTTGGAAACGTAATTTATTTCTCTCTGCTCTATAGATGATGTAGCCTTTTGCAGTATTTACGTAATCAGAAAGAATCAACTGCTTTTCAACCTCATCTTGCATACCTTCAACACTTGGAATGAAGTCCTTGTGCTTTCTTGCAGTGCGTACCAAATCGCTAACAACCTTGTGTGCAACCATGGCAGACTCTTCGGACGATCCTTCACCTGAGGCTTGCATTGCTTTTAGAATTGCTAGTTCAATCTTTGAAAAATCAAAGGGAACTACCTTCCCATTCCTCTTTCGAATGTTTGGGACGAACTTGTTGTATTTTCCGGAGACAGCTACAGCCGTCTTCTTTGTTGAAGATTTTCTTGCCATGCGCATTTGGTCTTATTAGTAATAGTTCTCAATATTTGAGATCTTCTCCCATTCTACATCCGTACAAACTTCACCCAACAAAAAATCCTGTGGATAGCACAGGAGAATACAGAAAATAATTATGTCCAGAACTACAATCCAGTAACCCAGTCGCCTATTTCTATATTATATACTTCGGAAAATCCTGAATTTACCTCCAAAACATAGTAAGCATCACTTACGGGTTCATATATTTGCGGATACGAACTCGGATCTGCATTTTTCCAAGCATCAATTATCTTTCCTTGTCCATCTAACCAATATATATCCAATGGGAAAAGCATTCCCCTCATCCAGATCGGATACTTACCAGGCTCATCAAAAACAAAAAGTAATCCTTCGTTTCTTGGGAGAGATTCCACGCCTGAGAGCCCATTTATCCTCTCCTCTTTCGTGTCAGCCACATTTACTTTAATTCTAGTACCGTCAACTTCAATAATTTTTGAAGATTGACCCCTTGGCTCAACTGGTCCTCCTAGAATTCCCACAGATAGAAGCCCCACCACCACGGAGATCAAAAGTATCAATCCTATCAATATAGGCTTGTCAGCATCGTACATTACTACTAGTATAACGTACATATGGAATATCCAATACGAATAAATAGATTTCTGCTGTTAAAGCATTACTGCTCCCGGCGTGAGGCGGACCGTCTTATCGAACAAAGTAAAGTTACCGTTAACGGTGAGGTGGCAGTTCTAGGACAAAAAGTAACCGAGGGCGACTCGGTAGAAGTTGTTGGGATCAAAGAATATAAGTACTACATATTTAACAAACCTCGTGGGATTGTTAGCCACAACCCACAGATGGGTGAGCAAAGTGTTGAAGACGTTTCAGGACTAGAGGGAGTATCTCCCGTAGGAAGACTGGATAAAGACTCACATGGCCTTATGCTCTTAACAAACGACGGGAGAATTGTTAACTCAATACTAAATCCCGAATATTCTCACGAAAGAGAATATGAAGTAGTTGTTGATAAGAACATAAAGGAATCTGATTTAAAGAAACTAACAAAAGGTGTAGACATAGAAGGATATATAACAAAAGAAGCTCAGTCTGAGAGACTAAGTGAGGATTCATTTTCTCTGACACTTACCGAAGGAAAGAAGCATCAAATACGTAGAATGTGTGCAGCCTTAGGATATCAGGTTAAAAACCTTAAGAGAGTTAGAATGATGCATCTAAAATTAGATGTAGAGCAAGGTGAAAACCGCGCGCTAAGTAAAGAGGAAGTTGATAGTCTACTTACTCTTGCAAATATCCCTATTTAGATCCAAACGGATACAATTCCAGCAATAACAAGAGTGCTTACTAACCAGTACCCTGCATTTATAACAAAGTATTTAAAACTTTTTTGCTCCCATAAAACAGGAGTAATTAGAACAGGAACCATAAATCCAAGCCATATCCAAAACCCTAACTCCATTGCACCTCCTAAGTCTTTAACTCCCCAAGAAAAAATAAACTGTTGAAGTACCCAAGAAAGTATTACTGCTGTAGAGAATCCAAGAAATGCCATAAGTGGTATCTTCTTTTTACCTTCTTCAACTTGTACTGGGTTTAACCTTGCAAGTGCCATCCAAACTCTTCCAAAAACCATTGGTGAATACCAAATAAATCCTACCAAAACAGCTGATAATCCACCTGCTAGAACCGCCAAAGTATTTACATCAAATCCCATAAGAATATTATTAATATTAAGCTCCTAGTGCATAGTACCAAAAAGCTGCTATTTCTCTAACGACAAAGAAAGCCTCTTTTGAATACCTCCCGTTTGCGTAGAGACTATATTCAACTGAGTAATCCTTTAGCTTTCTTTGTTTTGCTAAAAGATTTATGCGCGCTAAATGAAAATCGTTTGATACTAATACGTACGAGCGTTCGTTATCTAAATTCTCTATGGTTTGCCTCGTATTGTTTCCATCGTAGTCTAATTCTATGTCTTCAAGTTCAACCTCTCGAGAATATGCAATATCTACCATTACATCAACTTCGTGTTTTCCGTAGGCTGAATCAGCTCCTGAGAATATTAAACAACTAACTCTTTCCTCGTTATATATGTCCACCGCTGTGTTTACTCTGTCATTTAGTGCATCCGACGGAGTACCTCCCGGCCAAACAGCAGCCCCAAAGACTACAGCACAGTCATATACATTAGTACTCTTCTGTACTGAATAGAAAGAACCAAGGTAGGCAAAAGTACCCAAGCCTAGTAGTAAGGTTACTATAATTAAACCTCCAAATATTTTGAAAATTAATTTAAACACTTATATAAAGTGTAAACTATTTTTTAATAGGGGCAAAGTTTCTTGCTCTCTCGGAAACTCTTTGTAACATTCTATTTCTTTGTTTTTCGGATGTCCTCTTAAACATTTCTGGGAAGATATCAAAAGATTTCAAATCAATTCCACAGAAGCCTAATACACCATGTTTCCATCTCATAGAAGTCGCTATACGGAAAAGGAAGTAAATTAGTCTGGGACCATCTGCTGTTGCAAAGATTCTTGCAGTTCGCCCTTCTAAAAGCTCGATTCTAACTCCGTTATTGTGATACTTGTACGCAAACCCGGAAGTAAAGTTCTGATCTAAGAAATTTTTTAAAATTGCAGGTGGACCAAACCACCAAATAGGAAAGACAAAGACTATCTCATCCGCCCAGAGTATTTTAGATTGTATTAGTTTTTGAGCTGAAGTTGGTTTACAGTCTATTTTTATATTTTCATAACACAAAAAAGGTTGTGCAAATCTCTTGTTGTATAGGTTCATTGTAAAAACCTCATTTCTCTTACTGTACTCTTTTTTTACACTGGCATAGCGCTTGGCTATTTTATGTGTAAATCCCTTACTCGCGGGATGGGCAGTTACAATTAGCACCTTCATGTAACTAAATTGTACTACAGCTTGATCACTTCTGAGGTCTCTAGCATGTGGGCAACTAAACTCTCCTTGTCGTATTTTTTTTCAGCCTCGATCGCATCTTCTAATTTTGCCCTAGTTTCTGGGTGCTTTGGCATAAATACAGTACACGTATCATCGTGTGGTAATACTGAAATGTCGTGAGTATTTATCTCTCTTGCCCGGTCTATAATTTCTCTTTTATTCATTCCTGCAAGAGGTCTTAGTATTGGAAGATTAGTAGCCTGATCAACCACACCAATATTTTCTAATGTTTGAGAGGCTACTTGTCCTACTGCCTCACCAGTTATAATTGCCTTTGCATTATTTTGTAAAGCGTACTTTTCAGCAGCCTCCATCATCAGTCTTCTGTAGAGAATAACTCGGAGTCTTTCGGGAGCTGAAATGGCGATTTCCTTTTGAGCATCAAGTAGAGGCACTAGGACCAAAGTTATCGGGCCACACACTTCTTTTAAAACTTTTCCAAGTTCTTCAACTTTTTCCATTGCAGCTTTCGATGTTTGCGGATATGAATGAAAGTGCATTAGTATTGGGCGCACTCCGCGAACTGCACACATGTGAGTGGCTACAGGTGAGTCGAACCCGCCTGAGAGTAATGCGATAGCTCGTCCTGAAGATCCCACAGGAAGTCCTGAAAGACCTTGCTCCTTTACGTAGATGTAGGAAACATCTTCTAGAATTTCTACTCTTATATTTATGTCCGGCTTCTTTAGCTGTACTTCCTTTTTTCCGTCGAGTGATTTCCACACGGCGTCGCCTGCTAAAATATTCATCTCGTGTGAATCTAATTCAAAATTCTTATTC
>Ga0114932_10001258_pt1 | contig 29066 bp, 25 predicted proteins | sample 2SBtaG_2_FD_87286 | JGI IMG/M metagenome (GOLD analysis project Ga0114932, IMG submission 87286) | Deep subsurface microbial communities from Kolumbo volcano to uncover new lineages of life (NeLLi) - 2SBTROV12_ACTIVE470 metaG | ecosystem: Environmental > Aquatic > Marine > Volcanic ...
CCATCGCCGTGGCTGGTGGTCTGCTCGAGCGGCCGGTGTGGCCGAGTCACATCAAGGCGAGAGCGGGCCGCCAGGCGCGGCGAGGGCAAGTGAGCGCCCACGAACTTCTGAGACAGGGGACTAGGGCCCAGGACTCAGCGCACCTCTTCGAACTGCGCCACCAGGTCCGTGGACCCCTCGAGCACCACGGTTCGGGACGCTTCAGTCTCGCCGTCGGACCAGCCGGTGAAGGCCCAGCCGTCGGCGGGTGATGCCGTCAAGCTGACCGGCAGGCCCTTCCAGAAGCGGCCGGAGAACGGCGCCGCCACGCTCACGGCGGTGAGGTGGAAGTCGCCTGCCCCGGCCGGCTCGGTGTCCAGAGCCAGGTCGACCGTGCCGTCCAGCCCCAAGCCCCGGTTGACGTGGTTCCAGTAGGCCGCGGGACGCGCCTGGACGAAGTCCCGGGCGTAGTCGACGCTGCTGTACCAGCTCGACGCTGAAGCCCCGCACCACAAGGCGTACTGCTCCGGAATCACCGGCTCGATCCGGGCGTGCATGCCGTCCAGCACACCCAGGGCGTGGTCCACCGAGAGCACCGTGTTCAGGTAGTCGCTCGCCTGGTTGGCCAGCAGCACCCGGAAGGCGTCGTTCTGCAGGGCATCGGCGATGGGCAGGCCGGGCCCGGAGAACCCGACGCTCACGCCGAAGTGGTCATAGGTCGCCGACCCCCATCCGTGGCCCAGGTCGAACACCATGTGCCGGAACGGGCCCGGGTCCACCCGCTCGCGCCACAGCTTGATGTTGTTGCTCCACCAGTCGCCGTTGGCCATGTACCCGACGGCCAGGATGGCGGTGGCCATGTTCTCGACGTCGATCATCGACGTGAAGGTGGCCCAGTGGTCGGGATCGGACAGGTCGTGGGTGAACGCAAAGGCGTTCATCGCGTCGAAGGCCTCCCAGTCCCCCTGGCTGACCCGCCACCAGTCGTCGGTGCCGTCGGCCGTGCACTCGATCCGGTCCAGGTTCTCCGGGTCGGCGCCGTGGTGGTGGTCGATGTAGCGCTCGTCGAGCTTCTCCCGGAATGAGTAGAGCCCCCAGAACTCCCCGTTCAGGTAGACCACGGTGGGCTCCCAGGCCTGGGAGTCGATGTTCGGCAGGCGAACGCCGTCCCGGTCCCGAAACAGCTGGTCGACCAGGCTGTTCTCGGTGTGGGTCGGGCACCAGTCCCCCGCGCCCTCCAGCACCATCACCTGGAAGCTGTCCTGGGCCATGTTGGGGAAGAAGGCGTGGTCCAGGGTGGCCGGGCCGTAGGCGTTGCGGGGCAGCACCCGCCAGTTCTTCTGTTCGAAGGCCCGGGTGTAGCCCCCGTGGATCTTGACCCCGGCCTCCTGGTCGATCACCAGGGCGCCGTCGGCCGCGAAGACCTGGATGTGCAGGTCCCGCTCCCAGTCCTCCCAGAAATTGGCGCCGAAGTACGGGTAGTAGGACGTGTAGTCCTCGGGCCCATAGGCGTAGATGCCCGTCAGCTCGTCATAGAGGTCGAAGGGGTCGATGACCAGCGACACGATCTGCAGCCCGTCGTCGAGCACCCCGGGGCTCAGGCTATAGGTGGCGGTGGCCGCCCGGCTGGGCCACAGCCCAGCGGAGATGCCCACAGCGCGGACCACGCTGAAGTCCGGGCGGTCGTCCACGGCAAAGGGGCCCTCGTAGAGCGGATCCGTGGGCCCTGGCAGGGAGCCGTCCCGGGTGATGCGCACGGTCTCGGCGTCGCCGGTGATCGTGACGGTCACACTGTCGGCGTAGAAGCCGGGGGGAGGGCTCAGCTCGGGCACAGGCGCGAAGCCAGGCCTGGACTCGCTCTCGTTGGCCAGGCCTGGGGTGGGCGCGAGGAAGTAGCCCCAGTCGGCCGGATCCGAGAGGGAGCGGCCCCAGGACACGTCGCGGTAGAGCCGGGGGGTCTCGTGCACGTCGACCGGGCAGCCATCGGGGGCCCCCAGCACAACGGTGTCGCCGGTCGCGGCCAGGGAGAAGCTGGCGTGGAGCTCTGGGCCCAGCCGGTCCTTGCCGGACGCGAACACCAGCAGCACCTCGCCGGGCGCCAGCACCTGGGCCGGCAGGAGCCAGTCCAGGGGCGCGTCCGGGTCGTCGGACAGGCCCCAGCCGTCCAGGTCCACCGGCGCGTCGCTGGCGTTGAGCAGCTCCAGCCAGTCCGACGTGTCCTCGTCCCCGTCCAGGAGGCCGTGCACGTTGGCGGCGACGAGCTCGTTGATCACCAGGGCCGGGTGGTCCAGATCGTCGCAGATGTCGCCGACGGACTCCACGTCGGCCGAGTCCAGAGGATCGACATGGTCTGGTGTCTCGCCGAGCGTGACCTGGCCGGAGGTGGTGCAAGCGAGCAGTGCCAGGACCGGAACGACCATGGGCCACGGTAGCAGCGGGGCGGCACCCCCGACCCCTGTTCGCTCGTGGAATGATCCGGGGGTCTCACCCGTCTCTGGGCCGCTTGCACGACGCTCGCCCCACACTGGTCCTGCTCGCCCTGGTCTTGACCGGCCTGGGCTATGGGGCGCCCTGGGTGCTCTCCGCGCTCTACGATGAGCCTGTGGTGCCCACCATCCGCGGTCAGCGGGGGGTCGACGACGGGGTCGTGCAGGTCTGGCTCAGGCCGGAGCCCGAACCGGCCCCGGTGTCCGAGGCTGAGCCCGAGGCGGAGCCTGAACAACCTGCGGCTGCGGACCCCGCCCCGACCCACGCCCCTGTGTCCCCATCGCCCGCACTCACCCCGGCGCCCTCTGTCGAGTCCCTGGACCTGCCGTCGCCCCTGTTCCACCTGGGCCCGGCGGTGCTCGGCGTGCCCCGGGCTCGGCCTGGCGTGGCCCCACAGGGCGGCACCGATGGCCAGTCCGAGACGGCTTCGCGCCCGCGCAAGAAGGGCCGGAAGGGCAAGAAGCGCAGGCGCCGTCCCTGCGAGCCAGATCTGGCTGCGATCGCCCAGGTCACGGACCAGGGCTACCGGGTCGAGGACTCCCTGGTCGCCTTCTACGCCGGCCACCCCCGGGAGACCGAGAAGCTCGCCACCACGTGGTGGAACCGAGACGAGGCCGGCGAGCGGGACGGCTTCCGGGTCGGCCGGGTTCGCTGTGGCACGGTGCTCCACCAGCTCGGACTTCGGAGCGGCGATGCGGTCATGGCCATCAATGGCAAGGCCATCCAGAGCTATGCCGACGGGCTGACCGCCTACCTGCGGGTTCGCCAGAAGCAGCTGATCTGGGTCGACGTGGTGCGCAAGGGCGAGTCGGTGCGCATCGACTTCCTGCTCGTGGCGGACGGCACGGCCGAAGCCACCCGTGAGGGCCTGGACCCCACCGCCCTGGTGGAGCAGGAGCTCGCCCTGGCCGAGCTGCCGTGGCTCAAGCGCCGTCGCGGCAAGAAAGCCCAGAGGCGTCGCCTGGCCGAAGCCGAGGCGTCCTCCCAGGACCTGGGCCTGCCGGGGCTCAAGGAGCTCAGCGAGCTGGGAGATCTGCCGGCGGACGAGTGATCGCGGCCGATGAGGCCTCGCCTCAGCCCAGCAGGCTCCGGCCTAGAGCCACGCCACCCGCCACGGCCGCCAGGCCCAACAGGAGCTGGGCGGCGACGTTGGCCAGGGCCAGCCGCCAGTCGCCGGCTTCGAGGTAGCGGAAGGTCTCGTGGCCAAAAGTCGAGAACGTGGTGAAGGCGCCCAGGAAGCCTACGCTCAGAGGAAGTCGCAGATCGGTGGGCACCGCGTCGGAGTGCAGGATCAGCTCCATCAGCAGTCCGGCCAGCAGGCAGCCGAGGGCGTTGACCGCCAGCGTGCCCCAGGCAAAGGGGCCGCCCAGGGCCCGCTGGGCCGTCGACGCGACCAGGTAGCGGGCCCCGCTGCCCAGGGCGCCGGCGGCACAGATCAGGAGGAAGGCACGCATGGGCCAGGCCCTATCCCCGCTGGCGGTCCAGGAGCCACGCCGCCATCGGCGCGAAGACACGCTCGGGGGCTTCGGGCGCGATGAAGAGGTCGGCGTGGGCGTACCAGTCCGACGGGGTCCCGATCTCGAGCAGGGTGGTGTCGCTTCCGCCCCACAGCCCGAGCGCCGGGGTCGCGCTGGCCGGCGGCACGATGCCGTCCCGGTTGGCCAGGATCACCAGCAGCGGTCGCCGCTCGTGAGCCAGCGCCGCGCTCACGTCGACGCCGTCGAAGACCATGGTCCCGTTCCGCATCCAGCGCACCAGATCCCGGTTCACCCGCCGGTCCGGCTCGTCGACCCCCCGGGTCAGCTCCCGCGCCTCGTGCACGCTCACGTGGTCCAGGTTCATGTAGATCGACAGCAGACCGGGCACCTTGGCCACCACGGGGAACAGCCGCCGGGCGACCCGGTCGGTTCCGGTCATGGGCACCAGGCCTGCCACGCGCTCCGACGCGAACAACACTCTGAGGGCCGGGTGCACGCGATCCCACTGCAGCGGGGCCCCCAGGGCGACCAGGGCACCGACCGGCGTGTCGGGGCACAGGGCCAGGTGGGCATAGGCGACCGATCCCCCCAGGCTGGAGCCCACCAGGTCGACCCTGCTCGCTTCGGTGCGGCTGTGGCGCAGGGCTGCGTCGATCAGCACGGGCACGTCCTGGGCCGCAAAGGCCTGGAGACCGGGCAGGCCCGCCCGGCGCTCGAGTCGTCGGGACCCGCGCTGGCGGCGCATCGACCCCGACCAGATCTCGAGCCCCGCTTCGGCCAGCACGCGGATCATGGGCCGGCCCTGGGGGTGGTAGCCCAGCACGAAGTCGTTCATGCCGTAGCCGGTGAGCAGCAAGATCGGCCTTGTGCCCGGATGGAGCCGTTCCGGGGCCCAGGTCCGGGTCAGCCGGAGCTGCCAGCCGTGTCCGTTGTCGACGGACCGTGTCTCCTGCTCCAGCTGCACCACCGGGGTCCTCTGGCCTGGGCCCGGGGCCGTCTATCCCGCAGTCCGAGGCTGACCGTGCCAGGATCCCCCCGATGGCCTCGATCCGGCGCCGGCTCAGCTTCGCCCTCGTCACGTTCGCCCTGTTGGCTGGGGCGGTCGAGGGCGGGGCGTGGCTCTACGAGCGCAACACCTGGGTCGCGGAGCGCTCCTACCCGGTGGCCGGCCCCGGGCAGCACCTGGACTTCAACAAGGCCGCCGAGGAGAACCGGCGCCAGCTGAACCAGGGCGGCACGGCCTTGGTGAGCGATCCGCGGATGAAGTGGGGCCTGCAGCCGAACTCGGTCACGTCGAGCCCGCGGGCCACCTTCCGGATCAACGCGCTGGGGCTGCGGGGCCCGGAGCTCGAGTCCAAGGGCGACGACGAGCTGCGGCTCATGTCCCTGGGCGACAGCTCCATCTACGGGGACGGTGTGCGGGAGCAGGACGTGTTCATCGTGGTCGCTGCCGAGTTGCTGGGGCACAGCTGGGAGCGCCCTGTGACCGGTGTGATCGGCGGTGTGCCGGGCCACGACACGACCCAGTCCATGGCACTGCTGGCCAAGGTCGGTCGGCGGGTCAAGCCCGACTGGGTGGTGATCGGGAACCTGTGGAGCGACATCTTCCACGACAAGGGGCGACAGCTGACCGTCGAAGGACGGGCGGACACGATCTCCGGCCCCCTCCGTGGCCTGGCGACCTATCGGGTCCTGCGCCGCTGGCTGGCGCCGTGGCTGCGGGCCCAAGAGGTCGGCTTCCTGTCGTCCAAGGACGACGTGGGCACCCTGGACGGCGAGCGCTCGAGCCGGGTGCTGTTGAAGGAGTACATCGAGAACCTGGCGTCGCTGACCGAGCAGATCGAGTCCCTGGGGGCCCGTCCCGCTTTCCTGATCCTGCCGGCTCCCATGGACCTGGACCCGGTGCCGCCACCCGAGGCCGTGCTCGCCTACCGCGAGGCGATGCGCCAGGCCGCGGCCGCAGCCGATGCGCCCCTAGTCGATGGGCCGGCGCTGTTCCTGGAGCGGGGGGTCGACATCGGGTACTGGACGGACCAGGTCCACCCCGACCGGCCGGGGCACCTGCTCCTGGGCGAGGGCCTGTTCGAAGCGCTGAAGGACCGAGGTCCCTGAGTGGTTGCCCTGTGGACCTGGCGGCTGGGCGTGCCCCTGGCGTGGGGGCTGGTGTGCTTGTGGTGGCACGCGGCGTGGCTGGCGGCCGACGGCACGCTGCCCAGCGGCGACGCCCCGGGTCATCTGCTCAACGTCACCCGGCACCACGCCTGGCTCTACGAGGGTCAGGGCACGCCCATGCAGCCCTTCTTGCCGGGCGTCTACCTGCCGGCCGCCGCGCTCATGCAGGCCCTGGGACCGACCATGGACGCGACCCGGCTGGCGGTCGCGGGCTTTGCCGCGCTTGGGGTCGCGGGCCTGAGCGCTCTGGGCCTCTTCCTCCAGGGGCGCACCGCTGCGGTCCTCCTTCCGCTGCTGTGGCTCGCCGCCCCGAGCGCCGCCAACTACAGCCGCCTGCTCCTGATGGACGTGCCGGCCGCCGCGCTCGTGCCCTGGATCCTGCTGACGCTCTGGGGGTCTCGCGGCTTCCGCCTGCTGTTGCCGACCCTCGCCTTCGGGTTCTTCCTGGGCTGGGCGGTGCTCAACAAGCTGACGATCGTGCTGTTCTTGCTGGTGCCGCTGCTGGTGGCGGGCCTGGGGCTGGCGGTGCGTGCGCCCTTGGGGTTGCTCATGCTGGTGCTCGCTGCGGTGCCACTCGCTCGGGGCTTCCAGGCGGCCTGGGCCCGCAAGGACCTGGCGGCGGCGATGTACACGGGCCCCGACGCCGCGGGGGTGAAGACCACGGTGCTATGGCTCGGCGGTACCCTGGTCCTGACCCTGGTGTTGTGGGTCGCTGCCCGTCGCCGTCAGGATCTGCAGCGGGGCCTCGCGCTGGCGGGTGCGGCCTTGGTGAGCGGGCTCGTGGTGGTGCCCTGGCTCCACGCCATGGCGCCGTCGGTCTACGAGAAGCTCTACCGCGAGGGGGTGGCCGAGGTCATCGTCACCGACCCGGCGCGGGTGCTGTCGTGGAACCTGGAGCAGCTGCTGGTGGTTGTCCCCCACACCTGGTGGTGGGGTCAGGCGGTGGGCTGGCTGTTGATCCTGGTGCCGCTGGCTCTGCGGGTGGCGCGGCTGGAGAGGGTGCTGGGCACCGTGGTCCCTGGCGTCGGGTGGCGGCTGTGGGAGCTCACCGCGTCGGCGGCCCTGGGCACGTGGCTCATCTCTCGGACCCTTCCGATCAACGCCCGCTACGTGCTCCCGGCGACGCTGCTGCTGGTGATCGTGTGGGTCGTGGCGGTCACCCGGGTGCGGGCGACCCGGTGGACCTTGGGGCCGCTGCTCGGGGCGATCGCGGCGGGCCAGCTGTTCCACGGCCAGCTGCCTGCGTCTTGGTCCCTGGAGCTCCAGGAGCCGGTGGATCAACAGGTTCGTGCCGGCGCCGTGCGGGGCCATCGCTTGCTGGTGGCCGGGTCTCCCCAGGAGGGTCCGGAGCAGGCCCTGGAGTCCGCCCTGGGGGCCCTTGTCGGGGTCGCCGGCATCGGGGAGCGCTGCCGCCAGGTCGGCTTCTCGATGGGGCCGGGGTTGAAGATGGAGCCGCGGACCGTGGTCGCGATGGGCACCCTGCTGCCGCTGAAGGAGTGCGTGTGGGTCAGCCTCCGGGACCAGGGCGCGCGGGGGCTGGAGGACCCTCGCGCCGTCCTGGTGCTCGGTGCCGCCCAAGGCCAGGCGCTGGGCACGGCCGCGGGGGTCGCCCGGCAGGTGGGCCTGAAGGCCGTGGCCGTGGACACCGCTGCGACGGCGGCCGGGCCCTGGTTGTTTGCGCTGGAGGCGGAGTGAGGTCGCTGGGTGGAGAGGGTGGGGAGGGTGGGGAGGGGACGAACGTCCGAAGTACGGACGTTTGTCGCGGGCAGCTTGCTGGGGAGGGGACGAACGTCCGAAGTACGGACGTTTGTCGCGGGCAACTTGCTGGGGAGGGGACGAACGTCCGAAGTACGGACGTTTGTCGCGGGCAACTTGCTGGGGAGGGGACGAACGTCCGTACTTCGGCCATTGTGGGTCCCCAACTGAGTTGGGCGGGACGAACGTCCGAAGTACGGACGTTCGTCCCCGGCGAGACCCCGCCCTCATTGGAGATTCTCTCGTGGCCCTGAGCCTGGGCAAGAAGCTGGCCTTTGCCGGCGTGACCCTCGTGGGGGTGCTCGGCATCGCCGAGATCGTCCTGCGCATCGGGACCCGAGAGCTGGGCGAGGCCACGATCCCCGACGACCTGGTCAAGCGCCACGTCGCCGAGGGCTCCATGAGCTACCACCCGGTCCTGGGTTGGGTCCGAGCGGAGCTGCCGAACCCCCGGCTGGGGCTCAACGCCGAAGGCTTTCGTTACGGCGACGTTCCGCGGGCCAAGCCGGCCGGGACGTGGCGGGCGTTCACCTTGGGCGACTCACAGACCTATGGCGCCGGCGCCGCCTCGGACGAGACCTACACCTGGATCGCCGAGCAGCTGCTGCGCGAGCGCACGGGGCGCGGGGGCGACCTGCAGCTGATCAACACCGGCATCTCCGGCTATGGCTCGCTCCAGGCGCTGCGACTCATCGAGCACAAGCTGCTCGCCTGGGAGCCTGACCTGCTCATCGTGGACTGCCGGACGTACGACCAGCCCAAGGACGGCCTGCTCCCGCCGGTCGGGCCCTCCCGGGCCGCGATGGAGGGGGTGCTCTGGCACAGCCGGCTCTACTACACGCTCCGTTTCTGGTTGGAGCGCTGGCGGCCGACGACCGGTCGCCACATGCAGCACCAACCCGGACAGATCGACGAGACCGAGCGCAAGGCGGGGTTCGGGAACCACGAGAACCTCAAGGCGCTGGCTGCACGAGAGGGGGTGGACCTGATGTTCGTGGACTACCCGGTCTGGGACCAGCGCCACGACCGCATCGTGTGCCAGGCGCCCCCCGAGGAGCTGCCGGCCGGGGTGCCCGTGGCCCGCGCCTGCGTGGCGCTGCAGCAGGATGGCCGGTCACCGTCGACCCTGTTCATCGACCCGAACCACCTGGAGGCCCCGGGCAACGAGGTCTTCGGGGCGGCGCTCGCCGACGCGATCCAGGGCGCTGGGCTGCTGGACTGAGCAAGGTCACAGGGGCCGAATGCGCCCGCGAGGCGGCGACAAACGTCCGTACTTCGGACGTTCGTCCCTCCCAACTCAGTTGGCCCCCCCAAACGTCCGAAGTACGGACGTTCGTCCCTCGGCAAGCCCTCCGGCACGACAAACGTCCGTACTTCGGACGTTCGTCCCTCCCAACTCACCTGCCCCCTCCCAAACGTCCGTACTTCGGACGTTCGGCCCTCCCAACTCACCTGCCCCCCCAACCTCAAGCCTCACCCCCCCCGCTCCCGCTCCCGCTCCCGCTTCACGTGGTCGGGGATCTCCGGACACAGACCGCGCTGCCCCTGGAGCTGCCGCACGCGGGCTTGGCAGGCCCTGGCCTTGCCGCCACCCGTCGGACACGCCGCCCCGGCGATGTCCCGGCAGACCACCGCGGTCGCCACGTGGAATCCCACCATCTCCGCAAACCCCAGCTCGGTGGCCCCCACGGTCGCGACCTCTTCGGCCGTGGTCACGCGGTCCGCCCATCGCGCCACGGCGTGGCCCACGCAGTCCTCGACGTGGTCGGGCACGAACTCCCGACACTGACCGACGGTGGCAACCAGATCCCGGGGATTGCGGGTGTCGAGCACGTCGAAGGCACAGTCACTGTCTCCGCGGCAGACCTCGAGCAGAGCGTCGAGCGGGGTGGACTTCGACCATCGGGCACGGGCCGTGGCCCAGTTGTGACGGCACTCCCGGCCGTGGTGCGGGACCTGGTCGCAGACCGTGTCGACCGACAGGTGCTGCAGCTTCACGGCATTGGCCGCCAGACAGTAGCCGAGCAGGCGGTCGTCGCTCGCGTGACCGGCGCAGACCTCGAGTCCCGGAGGGAGGACCCGAGCGGGAGCCGGGGTGTCCTGTTGCCCGCAGCCCGTCAGGGCCGCGACAAGTGCGATGAGGCCTGGCGACGCTCGCATATGCGCTTGTTCTCGTCCTGGAGCAGGGCGCAGAGCTGCTGGCCCTGGGCCGGGGTGAGGGTGTTGGGGTTGGCTTCGAGCCAGCCGAAGACCGCGGCACCGCGGACGATCGGGTCGCTCATCGCGCTGACGGCCGCCACGAGCTGGCTCGCCTGGGCGGGCGGGATGGCCAGCACGCGATCAAGCTCGCACTGGTTGCGTGCCGGCGCTTCTGCGAGGGTCGCGCAGTCCTGTGGGGCCGGGGTTCCACAGGCCATGGCGACCACGACGCCGAGCAGGGACAAGCGGGGACCTCCGGGCTCGGGCGAGTCTACCGCGGTAGGCTCAGGGGGAACCCGAGGAGGGGAGGAGACCAGCTTCCGTGCTCCAGGGCGCGCCGATCCCGCTGCTGTTCGAGATCGCCCGCTCGGGCGCGACGGGCAAGGTCCGGCTCAGCGATGGCCGACGTACGGTCACGCTCGCGGTGCGCCGCCGAAACGTGGTGGGCGTGAAGGGCCTGCCCGAGCTGTGGGATCGGATCCAGGGCCCCGGGGTGGACACGAGCACCTGCCGCGGCCACCTGCTCCAGGACATCCCAAGGCTGATGGCCTGTGGGGTCCCGATCGACGACATCTTCGAAGAGGCGGTCTTCAGCCTGGGGCGCTTCCTGGCGGACCTGGCCGACCACGACGACGTGGCCGTCTTCCGCGAGATTCCGGAGCCCCTGAGCGACTCGGTGGGCCTGCCCAAGTCGTTGATGGCCGTGGTCGTCGAAGGGCTGCGCACGTTTCGTCAGCCTCGGTCGGTGCGTCGTGGGCTGGCCGTGGACCAGGATCGCCCGCTCGTGGTGGGCCGGATCACCCCCGACCAGATCGCCAGGTGGGACAGCGAGGCCGCGAAGCTGCTGAGGCAGGCCAGCGACTACGCCACGTTGGACTCCTGGCTCGTGCACATCGACCGAGCGCCACGGGGTCGGCAGGATCAGTTCTGGCGGGCGCTCGACCTGTTGCTCCAGATCGGCGCCGTCGAGCTCAAGGGCAGCCGCCACACCCCGATGGCGGTCCGGAGCGTCAGCCGCGAAGACCGGGACAGCACCACGCCCTCGGTCTCGGGGTTTTCGGAGTTCAGCGTCGCACCCGAGGTCCCGCGCTTCCTGCTGGACCTGGAGAGCAGCAGCGCGGCTTCGGCCAGCGGTCCCAGCTCCAGCAGCGCCAGGACGTCCATGGCGTCGGAGGCCGCCCGCGAGGGCATGAGCTGGCGGCGCTCGGAGAAGGTCACGCTGGGGGAGCCTGACCTGTTCGAGCTTCCGCCGGATGACGACGAGAGCTCCGTGGCGTCCCGCCGCAGCCGGCCCCCGCCAATCGAGGCCGCGAGCCTGGACGACCACGACGACGTCTTCGCCCTCCCCCCCGACGACGATAGCGACGAGCTCGACGCCCCCCTGGGCTCGGGCCTGGACGACCACGACGACGTCTTCGCCCTCCCCCCCGACGACGACGACAGCGACGACGGCTCGAGTCCCAGCGTGGTCTCCTTCACGCCGACCGACGGCCAGGACCTCACCACCGAGCACGATCCGATCGTGAAGACCACGATCATCGACGACGACTCCGAGCACGTGGTACGACCCCTGTTCACGCCCCGGAAGCGAAAGAAGAAGACCTGACCTCGCCGCCGCAGCCCGGATCCGGTAGGTTCGATGACCCCCCCCTCTCCGCGGAGCCAGGATGGCGCCGTTTTCCCTCCTCGCCTTGTTCGCCTGCGACCAGGAGCCCTCCCAGGACGGGCCGGTCTGGTACGGCGAAGTCGAGGACGTGGTGGTCGAGAACTGCGTCGGCTGCCACGTGTCCGGGGGAATCGGCACGTTCCCCCTGGACTCCTACGACGCGGCCTACGTGGTCCGCACCCAGGTCCAGGACGCGGTGATCGCCGGACGTATGCCCCCCTGGCTCGCGGACCCGGCCTGCGCCGACTACCAAGGCGACATCTCCCTGAGCGAGGCCCAGAAGGCCCTGATCTCGGACTGGGTAGACGCCGGCGCCCCCGAAGGAGATCCCGGTGCCGCCAGCGGGCTGTCCGCCCCAGAGCCCGCCACCCTGGAAGATCCCGACGTGATCCTGGAGATGCCTTCGGTCTACACCCCGGTGGTCGAGCCCGACGAGTACCGCTGCTTCGTCCTGGACTGGCCGGAGACCCAGGACACCTATGTGGTGGGCTACGACGTAGACCCCGGCAACGACGCCGTGGTGCACCACGTGATCGCCTACATCGCCGAGCCCGACACGGTCTCGTTCTACGAGGACCTGGACGCCGCCGACCAGGACGAGGGCTACAGCTGCTACGGCGGCCCGGGCTTCGTCGAAGGCGAAGATCCCCGCTGGCTCGGCGGTTGGGCCCCCGGCGGCCCGGTCTCGATGTTCCCAGAGGGCACAGGCATTCGGGTCTCCGCGGGGTCCAAGATCGTCCTGCAGATGCACTACAACCTGGAGAATTCCGGGCCGGGTGCCGATCAGACCCGCGTGCTCGTGGCCACCGAGACCGACGTCACCCACCCGTCGACCATCCAGCCGTGGGCCAACCCGGGCTGGATCGACACCGACTTGATGGCGATCCCTGCCAACTCCAGCGGGGTGAGGCACAGCTTCAGCTATGCGCTGCCCGTGGACCTCAACATCTACAGTGCCAGCCTGCACATGCACGAGCTCGGCCGCTCCGGGATCGGACGGCTGGACAGGGCCGACGGCAGCGAGACCTGCCTCATCGACGTGCCGCGCTGGGACTTCAACTGGCAGCGCGGCTACCGCTTCACCGAGCCCCAGAGGCTCAACGCGGGTGACGCACTCACCGTGGAGTGCACCTGGGACAACCCCACGGACGAAGACGTCTACTGGGGCGACGGCACCGGCGACGAGATGTGCCTGGGCACCTTCCTGATCTCGTACCCCTAGGCCTAGAGGTTGGAGGGAATTGGGCGGCCAGAGCGCCCAGTGTTGCCGTCGGGTGACTAGGGGGACGGCAACCGGGAACCTTCGATCGGGGTCGCCGGGCGAGCGCTGGCGTTTGGTCGAGCGGCGTGGCTGGGCGGACCCTGGGTGATTTCATGTTCCCTCCCCGGGTGTCACCGTCAGGCGTCGACGCCGGCAGGGTGCCAATTGGCAGCGGATTCTGTGCCGAATTGCGTCGGCGAGGGGCGACGGGACAACCGAGGGAAACAGGGGGGGAGGGGGGAACAGGGGTCAGGAACCTTTTGTTAAGCATTAGGTCGCCGATCATGGACCGTTATGAAATGCCGTTCTGTACCCGGGCCATGACTCCGGCTTGGCCTGTCTAGAACCGCGCAGGCCGCCCGGCGCCGTTCTCGTGGGGGCGCTCCGAGTGGGCGACCAGGGTGCGCTCCATGGCGGCCATGCCGCCGGACACGTCGCAGGAGAAGCCTTCGAGGCGCGTGCTCTCGCCCAGGGCATAGAGCACCTGGAACAGGTTGTGGGAGCGGCACTGCTCCCCCATCTGGCCCACCCGCAGGATGTCCAGGCCGAAGGCGCCGGCGATCTCGACGCCGAACTGCTGGGCCATGCGATCCTTGAGCTTGGCGGCTTCGACCCCGGTGGGGCGGTGGAAGGCGACCACCGAGTCCAGCCGGTAGGGGGCGGGCACGAACAGGCTCAGGCCCATGGCCTCGATGCCGGCCTGGAGCGCAGCCGAGCTGCGGGCGTGGCGGTGGAAGCGGTGCTCCAGGGTCTCCTCGGCGATCAGCCGCAGAGCCTCGTACAGCGCGAGCACGCCGGGGACCGGCGCCGTGTAGTGGTAGCGGTGGTGCCCCCAGAAGTTCCAGGCCCGCTGTGCGTCCAGGCACCAGTGAGGCATGGGGCGTGGCCGACTCTCTACCACCTCCCAGGCCCGGTCGGAGAACGCGATCAGGGACACTCCGGGGATAGAAGCCAGGCCCTTCTGGCCACCGGTGACGCACACGTCGATGCCCCAGTCGTCCATCTGCAGCGGAATGGTGGTGAGGGTGCAGACCGCGTCGACGATCACCAGCGCCCCAGCTTCTTGCGCGGCCCGCACGATGGCGGGCAGCTCGGTGTTGAGCACGCCGCAGCTGGTCTCACCCTGGACCAGGGTGACCAGGTCGATGTCGCCCTGGGCCAGCGCCTCGCGCAGCTGGGCTTCGGTGGCGGGGGTCGCCACCGGGCTGACCACCTCGGTCACGTCGGCCCCCACGCAGCGGGCCATGTCGGCCAGCCGGGCGCTGAAGGTGCCGGTCACCAGGCTCAGCACCTTGCGGCCAGGCCAGGCCAGGTTGCCGACGGCCATCTCCATCGCGCTCGACGCGGACCCCGCCACGCCGATCACGTGCTCGGCCTGGGTCTGGAATGCGTAGCGGGCCATCTCCTTGACCCCCTCGAGCACACTGTTCATGGTCGGTCCCAGGTGGTTGATCACCACGCTGTTGGCCCGAGCGACGGGGAACGGGATCGGGGTCGGCCCTGCCCCCATGAGCAGTAGTGGCTCGTTGGGCAGGAGCTGGGAGAGAGGGCGGGTGGGGGGCGCGGCGAGGGTGGGCGGCATGACGGTCCCTGGGCGAAGATCCCCTTCTTTCACGGGTCTGGGGCGGATCGTCAAGCCGAGACCCTCAGAAGCAGCCGGTCCGCAGGACGTCGGCGGCACCGTCGCCGTCGAAGTCGCCAAAGGCCAGGTCGGCCGGATCCAGGCTCTCCACACGCAGGTCCGTCCAGCCGCCGGTGCCGCTCCAGCTGACCACCCAGCGCGTTCCGCTGCGTCGGAGCACGTCGGCCCGGCCGTCGCCGTTCACGTCGGCCAGGGCCATCGAAGAGAGGCCGACTGTCGAGGAGTTCAGCGTGGTCCAGCTGCCCGTGCCCCCGTAGCTGATGGCCCACTCGGAGCCGCTGGCTCGGAACACGTCGGCCTTGCCGTCCCCGTCGAAGTCGGCAAAGGCCAGGGAGTCCAGGGTGTACGTCGAGGTGTTGAGCCGCGTCCAGGCCGTGGCGCCGCCACTGGACCACTCCCAGTGACTGCCGGTGGCGCGGAAGACGTCGGTCCGACCGTCGCCGTCGAAGTCGGCGAAGCCCAGGTCCCCCAGGCCGTCGCTCAGGTCGGCGTTCAGGGTGGTCCAGCCCCCACTGCCCGCCGACGACATGCGCCACTCGCCGCCGGTGCTGGCGAACACGTCGGTCTGCCCGTCGCCGTCGAAGTCCCCGAAGGCCAGGGACTCCAAGGTGTAGCTGCTGGTGTTTCGGGTGGCCCAGGCGGCGGTCGCACCGCTTGACCACTCCCACTGGCTGCCTGTGGCCCGGAAGGCGTCGGTGCGCCCGTTGCCGTCGAAGTCCCCAAAGGCCAGCTCGTCCAGGTCCTCCCCCCCCGTGGCGCCGTAGGCCCAGGGGCCGACCGCGCCGGCGGACCAGCACCAGCGCTCGGTCTCGCACTGGGCGCCCGACCGCCCATAGGTGTTCGGCGCTGCGGCGCCTGTCGGGTCCTCGTCGACCCAGAAGTTCCCCGTGAAGTTGGACTGCTTCGCCGCTGCGTCGGCATCGTTGCGGCCCAGGCAGTTGTCGTAGAGCCAGCTGCCGTGGTCTGGCCGTCCGCGTACGACCAGCGCGTACTGATCGGTGGGCAACACCGTGTTGTCGTGGACCCGGATGTCCCCGCCGGCGAGCTCGGACCCGTTGTCGGTGTTCTCGTTCTCGCCGTGCATGTCGAAGATGTGGCCGATGGCGTGCTCGAGCACCAGGTTGTCGTGGGCGTCGTAGTCCTGGCCGTGCTCGCCGCTGCCCGCCACCGCGTGCCGGTTGTAGTCGAAGCGATTCCACGCGATGTCCACGGTCACCAGCTCATCGCCGCCCCGGGTGAGCACGGCGCCGTAGCCCAGGCCCTGGCGCTGGGTGTGGTGGATGTGGTTGTGGTGGACCTGGTCGTCGACCGACTCCACGAACCAGGTCGCGGCATAGGACCAGCCTGCGAGCTCCATGTTGTCGATCTCGAGCCGGTCGTAGCCCTTGACCTGGATCCCGATCGACGCTTCCTCGCAGTCCCGGCAGTTCGAGTCCCCGTCGATGTCGCCGGAGCAGCTGTCGGGCCACTGGACCGGGCACTCGTCGCTGTCGGCCCCGATGAGTCGGAAGCCGGTGATGCGCACGTCGTCGCCACAGACCGTGAACACCGGCCTCTTCCAGGTCTCTGTCACGAAGACCAGGCCCCCGGCTGCGCCGTCGACGCCCCGTCCCCCGGCCAGCCACACCCCCTCTGGCACGCACACCCCGGCTTCGTCGGTCAGGTCGATGACCGCGTCGTCGGCCACGTAGACGATCTCCCCGGGCTGGGCGGCCTCGAGCGCAGCGACCAGCGCCGCGTCGGTGTCCACGATCGTGACCACGGGCCAGCTGGGATCGACCGTGTCGGGGTAGTCGACGCCGCCGCCGTAGCGCCAGGGGTCGTCGGGCCCCGGCGACGAGGTGTCCGGCCGCTCGGGCAGCGTCCAGGGCTCACCGCCGGAGTCCAGGGTGCCGGTCTCGGCGGTGTGGGAGTCCTGGGTCGGGCTGTCGCCGGGACGCGAGTCGGTGGGCGTGGAGTCTTGGGAGTCAGCGGTGGGCGAGGTCGGTGTGGCGTCCGAGTCCGAGCTCACGGTGCCGGTGCCGCTGCAGGCGATGAGGAGGAGGAGCATGGCACCAGTGTGCCTCTGGGGGCCATGCGTCGGGCCCGCCGGCGAGAAATCGAGGGCCCTAGGACAAAGGTCGATCGCTCTGACTGAGCCCGCGCACTGGGCGGTCAGGAGGTGTCGAATGCTCAACCCGATCACCCTGGCCGTCCTGGCCATCTCTCCGTCCCACGCCGCTGGCGGCACCACTTACACGGCCTGTGCGGCGGTGGACCGCCTGGGGCCCTGTGCGCCTGGCATGACCTGTTCGCTGCGGTCGGCCATCGTGGCGGCCAATGCATCGACAGGCGCGGACACCATCGAGGTCTGCGACACCTTTCCCGTCGACCTGCGCGTCACCCTGGGTCGCCTGGAGGTCCGCGAGGCCCTCACCATCGTCGGCACGGGGAGCACGCCCACGGTCATCGACGGCGGGGACCGCATGGCGCTGATCGGCACCTGGGCCGACCTGAGCCTCGAGAACGTGCAGCTGCAGAACGCCAGAGGGGACTATGGGGGCGCCATCCAGGGCTACGGGGCCACGATCACTCTCTGGGACGCGGTGTTCCTGGACAACACGGCGAGGTACGGCGGAGGCGGCATCCTGTGCTACGGCGGCAGCACTCCTGGCGCGGTCATCGCCGAGTCCTCACACTTCGAGGGCAATGTCGCCGGCACGGAGGGCGGGGCGATCCGCTGCACCGATGTCTCCGTGGCCGAGAGCACCTTTGAGGACAACGACGCCAACCTGGCGGGCGGCGCGATCTCCGCCGACGGCACCGTCGACATCAAGGAGTCCTGGGTCAGCGCGTCGGACTCCGGAGACGGCGGGGCGCTCGTCGTCACCGGCGCCACCCACATCGTGCGGTCGACGTTCTCGGACAACACGGCGGGGCTCCGCGGTGGCGCGATCTGGGCCGATGGGACCGTCGATCTGCAGAACGTGACCTTCGACGCGAACCACGCGGTCGAGGAGGGCGGGGCCATCTACGCGTGGGAGGCCGCCGTGGACGTGAACCACGGGACCTTCTCCGACAACAGCGTCGACTGTGTCTCGGGGTGTGGCGCGGCACTGCAGACCCACCGGACCCGGTCGGGTGCCTTCACGGTGGCGGGGAGCATCCTGTGGGGCAACACGGACCCGACGGGGGCGTCGGACTGCGCCGGCGACGTGACCTTCAGCGGCGTCAACATCGCCGAGGTGGGCTGCGGGTCGGGCACGATCACCCTGGCGTCGAACCCGGCGCTGTCGAGCCTGGGGCCGGACGGTGGCAACGAGCTGCCGGTGCGGCCGATCGACGCCTCCAGCCCAGCCCGAGACGCCTCTGGCACGTCGGACCTGGGCGTGGATGCCCGACGGCTGTACCGGGACGGCGATTGGGACCTGGGGGCCTACGAAGTCCAGCCGTGAGCTACGGGGCTTCCTCGGCGGGGGCTTCCTCGCCTTCGGCCGGGGCTTCCTTGGCGGGGGCTTCCTCGCCTTCGGCCGGGGCCTCGTCGCCGCCCTCTCCGTCCTCGGCCGCATCCGCCGGGGGCGCGGCGTCTTCGGTCAGGGCCTCGCCCGGTTGGGGCAGCTCGATCGGACCGAAGGGCGTGGCCCCCTCGGGGGGGACCAACGTGAACCCCAGCTGGTCGTAGACGTCCTTCATGTCGTAGTACAGGTGCTCGCGAACGAACTTCCCGCCCTCGCGGACCCGCACGCTGACTCCGGACAGCTCAACGGGGATGCCCAGATCCTTGTGGGTCCCGGTCACGGTCCAGAGGGTCACGTAGTACGGGCCGCTCGTCACGAAGTCGTCGATGCGGACCTGGATGTCCGGGTAGATCTCCCGGTACTCCGTCACGAACTCGCGGACCCCGTTCTGGAGCTCGGGGGCGTAGTTGTCCTCGATGACGGACAGATCGCCCTCGTTCCAGATCGCGTACATCGCGTCTTCGACGGCTTTCTGCTTGGCGCCGGCACAGCCGGTGAGGGCGACGGCCGCGGCGGCCAGGATCAGGTTGCGCATCATCGTCCCAGCATCCCCTTCTTGAGCTTCTCGGTGGGGGGCACGGGCCCCAGGTAGACGGTCCACAGGGCCTTCATGAAGTCCGCCCCGGCGATGGTGCCTTTCTTCTGGCCCTTGACCATGACGGTGGTTCCAGTGCCCGGCGCGTAGTCCAGGACGATCTGGTCGCCGGAGTTCACGGTCGACATCCAGCTGCAGAGCTTGTCCAGGTTGGGCTTCTGGGCGGCCTTGTTCGGGACGTTCGCGAAGCCCTCGCGCCACACCTCGTTGAGCTGGGCGGCGGTGACCTCCTTGTAGATGAAGTGCATCACGATGCGCTTGTGCACGTCCTGGTTGATGGCCGACGAAGCGTTGGACGTGCGGGCGGGCAGGTACAGGGCCCCGATGTACACGTCGATGAAGTACTTCTCGCGCAGTCCCAGACCGTTGAGCACCACCGACTTGCCGGCGACGGACGCCGTGTCGGGGATGTTCACCCCGGCGATCTGTGCCGGCTCGGCGGTGGCGAAGAACAAGGACAGGAGCAGCGACACGGTCGCCTCCGGGAGCGGGAAGGAGGCGCGATCCTACTCCTTGGAGGCGTAGAGTGGGGCGGTGCTGGACCTGGATCCCAGGGTCTTGACCCACCGCAGTGCGGCTGTGTGCGCTTGGGCGCGACTGCGGCGCCAGGTGCCCGGGCCGCCAGGCTCGAGGCATCGTTCCCTTGCCCTGCGGCCCTCGGGATGGCACGCCGAGGGCGAGCTTCCCCGGCCCTTCGACGCGCTGGTGGCCCAGGTCGTCCAGCGCCGGGACCGGGCCCTCGCCGACGCGATCGCCGTGCCGCCAGTGGGGCGCTGGTTGCTCTACGAGCCCGAACAGCAGCTCGCCTGCGGCACCCTGGAGTTCGTGACCCACGGGCTGTTCAACGGACACAATGTGCCGGCGTGGGACCTGTGGGCAGCCGCCACCATCCTCGACGCAGAGCCGGTGCTGATCTCGTATGTGCCGGAGTGGCTGGTGCCCGCCGTCGACGAGGGCGTGCAGTCCAGCGCCGAGGAGTGCGTCCGGTGGCTGGCGTGACGTCTACCCGGAGATCCTGAACGCCCCGTCGCGCCCGGTCTCCAGCACTGCGTCGATCCGCGCTGGGGTCATGCCGGGCAGTGCGGCGACCAGCGCCAGCTCGCTCTGGGCGTCATTGGCCGACAGCAGCGTGTTGTCGCAGCACACGGCGACCCGGATCCCGCGGGCCAGCCAGCGGGGCAGGTCGTGGTCCTCGGGTCGGGCGATGGCGCCCACCTGCCAGTTCGACGTGACGCAGGCCTCGATCACGACGCCCCGCTGGAGCACGAGCTCCGTGACCGCCGGATCCCGGAGCAGGGTGGTGCCGTGACCGATGCGCTGGGCGTGCAGGTCCTCGATGGCCGTGCGGATCTCGTGCGGGGGCCGGCCCTCGGCGGCGTGCACGGTGCGGCCCAGGCCGAGCGCCCTGGCTCGGGCAAAGGGGGCCGCGTAGTCCGCCAGGGCCCACCGCTGGTCTGGCCCAGGGCCCCCGGCCAGGTCGATCCCGACCACGCCGGGCCGGGTGGACGCGCAGTCCACCAGGCGGTCGAGGACCTGGGGGTCCTCGCCGTACAGGCCGCACAGGATCAGACCTGCACGACCCGCGAGTCCCGTGAGCGCCGCGTCGACCATCTGGGCCAGCGGAGGCCCGTGGAGCTGGGGCGCGAAGCGCACCTCGAGGGTCTCCACGCCGTGTGCGGCGGCGTCCTCGCACATCTCCGACGCGACCCGGCGCACGGCGTCGGGGGTGTCCAGGCAGGACAGGGTGAAGGCAAAGCGCGCCAGGGCAGCGGCCAGGCCCATGCCCGGTTGGAACGGCAGGTCTGCGGGCACCCTCAGTCCTCGCTCGTGGGCCAACTCCTGCAGGGTGCCGGGCCGCATCGAGCCGTCCAGGTGTCTGTGCAGGTCGGACAGCCCTCGCTCGGGGAGCGGGATCACACGGCCACCAGCGCGACCAGGGTGCTGGCGACCGCCGCGAGGGTGGCGGCCCCCAGGGCCAGCGGTAGCTGGGTCTTCACGTGGTCCATCAGGTCACAGCCCGTGAACATGCTGCTCAGGATCGTCGTGTCGGAGATCGGTGAGCACTGATCCCCGAAGACCGCGCCTCCCAGGACCGCCCCGAAGCACACGTGCAGGTAGGTCGGGTCCGGGGCCAGGGCCCAGGCCAGGGGCATCGCGATGGGGAACACCACCGCATAGGTCCCCCAGGACGTGCCTGTGGCAAAGGCGATGCCCATGCACAGCGCCGTCAGCGCTCCGGGCAACAGCACCAGGGGGAATCCGTTCCCCAGCAACGACACGACGTACGCCGCCGTGTTCAGCTCCTTGGACACCAGGCCCAGGGTCACGGCCAGGCCCAGGATCACCGCGCCGATGGTCATCTGCTGGCAGCCCCGCAGGAAGGCGTCCAGCACCTCTGGCAGCGTCAGCCCGCGGGCCAGGGCGACCGCGATGGCCGACAGGGTGCACAGGGCGAAGGCCTCGTTGATCCAGCTCGTGCCCGTGAGTGCATAGGGCAGGACCGCCACCGAGATCAGCACCCCCAGGGGGACCAGGAAGTCCGCCAGCGACGGCGTGTAGTCGGTGCCGTCCGCGGCGCTGGGCGGCTCGTCGGGCGGCATCAGAGGGCGGGCGTCCGGCGCATCGAGGGCACCGCTCTCGCGGGCTCGCTCCCGAGCCTCCCGCATCCGTCGTCCGATCCACGGCAGCCAGCCGGCGCTGAACAGCCCCGTGCCGATCACCGCGAACCAGCCGTAGAAGTTGTAGGGAATCGCCTGGACGTAGAAGTCGAGTCCGGCCTGGGCGTCGGGCAGCAGGGGCACCGTGCCCACGACCAGGCCCGAGATGTAGGCCGGCCAGGCGTTGAACGGCACCACCGTCGCCACGGGCGAACCGGTGCTGTCCACCACGTAGGCCAGCTCTTCGTGGGCCACCCGGTGGGCGTCGGCGACGGGCTTCACGGTGGTCCCAGTGAGCACCGTGCTCACGGTTCCGCCCTGGTGGAAGACCACCCCCATCAGCCACGAGAACCCAAGGCTCGATCGAGGCCCCCGCGCGAACCGCCCCCCGACCACGCGGGCGAAGTGTTCGGCGCCGCCGGTCCGTTCCCAGATCCCGATCAGACCACCCAGACACCACAGGTAGATGAGGAGGATCTGGGCAAAGGACTTGCTCCCAAGGGCCGGGATCAGGAACCGGCTCAGGATGTTCAGATCCGCGGGCTCCCCGGTCCGCAGGAACAACACGACCCCGCCCGCCACGATGCCCAGGAAGAGAGCCGGCAACACCCGCCGGGTGGCAAAGGCCAGCACGACGGTGAGCAGCGCAGGCACGAGCGAGAGCACGGTGGGGTCCACGGGCGCACGCTACCGCGGCGGCCCAGGGCGCTTGCCCAGGCTGCATCGCCTCAGTGCAGCAACACCTCGGAGAAGTGGTCGGTCTCGGTCGGGTCCTCGGTCACCAACATCGCCCGCACCCGGTCGATCTCGGCCCGGATCAGGCCCAGCAGCTTGCGGTTGCCCGGGCTGTCGCTCGGCCAGGGGAGGTGCCGGTCCCGCAGGTCCTGGCTCACTGCAGCGATCTCCAGGTGGGTGGCGTCTCGCAACAGGCCCAGGGCCAGCCATGGGTCCTTGCGCCGCAGCCCGTCCAGGGCCGCCACGAGGGTCTCGCGATCCCGGACCGGCGCCACGAAAGGACCCAGGCTGGGGGTGTCATCGGCGCTGGCAACCGGCGGCTGGACCCGGTGCAGGGGCGCGTGGTCGTCGGTCGCGGAGCACACGTCGACCACCGCCAGGCGGCTCAAGGCCGAGAGCTCGTTGGCGACCTGGGACGGGTCCACGTCGGCTTCGCGCAGCAGCGCACCCAGTGGGCGATCCGGACGACGCAGTGCCAGCACCTTGAGGGTCTCTTCGCTCACCGGGAGCTCCGGCAGGCGGCCCCAGCCAGGGCCCTCCCAGACGAATTGGCCCAGTCGAGCCAGGATCTGAGGTGCGCTGGACCAGCCGCACACCACACCGGTCCACACCCGCTCGGCCATGCCGGGCACGCGGCCGCGACCCGTGGCGTGGCCTTGGACCGTGATTCGCACCTGGGCGCCCGAGAGCAGGGCCTCGACCAGCAGCAGCGTCTGGGCGTCGCAGGCCTCACCGCTGACCACGTGCCCCAGCTGACCATCCCGGGTCTCCAGGGTGGCATGGGCCTGCCAGGCCCAGAGCTCTGCCAGCTTGATCAGATCGCGTCGGCGAGGTTGGACGTGTCGCTGCCACTCGACCGGCTCGGCGGCCCCTGTGTGCGCCTTTCTCCGAAACAACGCTGACAGATCCAAGTGGCCTTCCGATCGTCCCAAGGATCAAAATAGTCCTCGCGCCGAGCGGGCCGCAAGAGAATTCAGACCTTTGGTCCCTCCAGCTTGCCCCACTCGCCGCCTTCGGCCAGCCATGCACCCAGCCCGCCGACCAGGCTCCAGGTGTCCTGGAAGCCCTGCTCCCGGAGCCAGTGAGTGACCCCGTAGCTACGAGCGCCAGCAGCGCAGTAGACGATCAGGGTCTTGTCCTTCGGCAGCTCGTCCAGCCGGTCCGGCACGCTGTTCATGGGGATCCACTGGCAGCCCATCACCACGCCATTGCGCACCTCGCCGGGCTCCCGGATGTCCAGGAAGTGCACGTCGCGGCCGCCATCGACCCAGGCGCGGAGCTCGGGGCCTTCGACCTCGAGGTCCGGGGGCTCGACCCCGTCCTCTGGCTCGCGCTCTGGCTCGCGAGGCGGCGCCGGCTGCGGGCGGGGCGGCGCGGGTGTGGCGGATCGCCCTCGGACCAGGCGACGGAGGACACGGCGAAGCATGGTCCGTACGGTACCCCTTGCGGGTGTCGCCGACCGGATAGCGAGAGCCCATGAACCTGCTCATGCTCTGCGTCGCCAACTCCGCCCGCTCCCAGATGGCCGAGGGCTGGGGCCGTCGTCTCCTGGGGGATCGGGGCACGGTCCAGAGTGCCGGGTCTGCGCCGTCCACCGTCAATCCGATGGCCATCCGCGTCATGGCCGAGGTCGGCATCGATCTCGGTGCCCACCGGTCCAAGTCGGTGGACCGCATCGACCCCGCCACGGTGGACACGGTGATCACCTGGTGCGCGGACGAGGTGTGCCCGGCCTGGCTCGGAGACGCTCGCCGCCTGCACTTTCCGCTGCCCGATCCGGCCACCGACGACCCCGCGGTGACCGACGAAGCCCTGCTGGTGCGCTTCCGGGACGCCCGCGACGCCATCGAGGGGCACCTGCGGGCGCTGCTCAGCCGCTGATTTGCTCCGTGGGCACGGCCTCGATGCTGTCCTGGACGGTCTCGACCAGTTGCTTGGCCCAGACCTCGGCGTCTCCGGGCCAGCGGGCGGTCACCAGGTTGTCGTCCACCAGGCACCAGCCGTTGCCATAGGTCGACCACAGGGGTCCGGCGACAAAGGCCCCCTCGGGCCCGGCTGCGCGCCCGACCTCGCTCTGGACCCACTCCGGGTAGGTGCGGAAGTGGTGGCCCAGCTTCCACGCCGTGGCCGCCCACGCCGACCACTCCAGGCGCTTGGGCAGGCCCGTGAGGCGGCGCCCGTGGATCACGCTCTGCTGGGTGGCGGGATCGATGGCCCGGGCCAGCACGACAGAGCCGTGGCAGATGGCGCCCAGGACCTTGCGGGCTCGCGCAAAGGCCACCACGTGGGCCTGGAGCACCGGGCTCTCCAGGTAGGGCCGCATCCCGGGTGCGTGTCCGCCGGGCAGGACCAGGGCGGCGAAGTGCAGAGGATCGAGCTGCTCATAGGCCAGGGGGTCCAGGAACCCGGGGTCTTCGAGCATCCGGGCGTAGAGGGCGCCGTGGTCCGGCGTGGCCTTGATCTGGCCGAACAGGGCCCCGGTGAGCGCCAGGGGATCGCAGGCCGCAGGCTTGCCGTCGGGGGTCGCGAAGCAGACCTCGAAGTCGTGGTCTCGGAAGGCCTTCCACGGCACCGATGCTTCCGTGGGCTCGAAGTCGGTGGACGGCAGGGCGATGACGACACGTCGCATGGGCCCGTCCTAACCCCCGATCAGAGCGAACACCCGGGCACCACGAGCCCCGCATCTTCCAGCACATTGCGGGCGTCGCTCAGCTCCCGCTCCCAGTAGCAGAGGGTGTCGGCCCGCAAGAGGTAGCCAAAGGGGTAGATGGTCGCGTTGGCCTCTTCGGAGACCAGCCGCTCGGGGTCGGGGTCGTGCAGATCGCCGTGGCGGGCGGCGATGACTTCGGCCGCCTGGGCCATCCGGTCCTGGGCGTCGTCCAGGCGTCCGGGGTCTGCGTCCATCAGCGCGCCCAGGACCTCGACCATGAACGCGGCCCGCAGGGCGTCGACGGCGAAGCCGTCCAGGGCCTCTCGGACCACGCGGTTGTCCGCCAGGTCCAGGCCCGCGGCACGGTCCGACAGCCCCTGCAGCGCGTCGCGGTAGGCCACCAGCGGGATCAGGACGTCGGCGTCGAACAGGGCGCGGGCCTCGTCGTCGTAGGCCACCAGGTCCTCCCAGACCGGGCGCACCGGTTGGCTCACGATGTCCAGGTTGTACCCGAGCACCATCAGGTTGTCCTGGCCTGCCAGCCAGGGTGCCAGCCGCTCATCGATCAGCGCGGTGGCCTGGAGGTCTCCGAGCTCGCAGACCAGGTCTGCCAGCCCGGACCCCTGGGGCTCCAGCATGAAGCGGATCGGTCCGCACCAGTCGTCCTGGAGGGTGTAGCTGTGCCGCAGGGCGGCCACGTCGTGGGCCCAGTAGCCCCACTCCCAGCCGCTGCTGAAGAGCACGTGGTCCTCGAGGGTGGCGCCGGCGAGCCGGATCTGGTCCAGGTCCCGGTGGCGACTGCGGGCATAGAGCGGCAGGGCCTGGGGCACGGGGTTGTCGAAGGCGACCCAGTAGGCGGTCTCCGGGAAATAGCCGACAGGTTCACCCGCGTGGAGCCGATCGAGCAGAAGTGCCCGGTGCTCGGAGAATTCCTCGTGGTGGTAGGCCCCCCCAGCGTCGTCGAAGAGCGTGTAGAACATGACCGTGTGGACCCACGGGGTCAGGCCTTCGACGTGCTTGGCCAGGTGGTAGTAGAGCAGGTCCTCGCCCTGGTACTCGACTGTGAGATCGGCGCCCACGTGCACCACGGCCGGCACTTCGACCCCCGGCTGGACGGCCTGCATCTCCTCGACCGCCCACGTGGCCGAGTCCACGAAGCCCTGGGGATCCTCGTCGTAGAACTCCCCGAAGCTCAGGTTGTAGACGTCGAAGTCGAGCCCCTCCGAGAGCAGGGACAGCCTCTGATGCATCTCCGCCCGCTGTTCCGCCTCGGTGCCCACGTCGTCGAGCAGATCGAAGGACTGCTGGAGGTTGGCCGCGCCGAACAGCTGGAGCCCCAGCCCGGTGGTCAGGCCGCGGGTCCGGGCCATCTCCAGGATCTGCGCCGTCGTGGCGACCCAGTCCTCGTGTCGGAAGCCGCTGTCCGCGATGTCGTCCAGCCCGACCCACTGCACGTGGTTGGCCCTCTGCTTGACCGCCCAGTCCAGCACGGCCTCGGCCCGTGCAAGCCCGGCGTCCCCGTCGGGTTCCCAGAAGTCCATGAAGGCATCGGTGGGATGCAGGGTGTGGAGGTGCAGTCCGCGGCGGTCGATCTCCGGGTTGTGGCGCCCGCCGAGGGCGGTCGGGTCCAGGTGCTGCGCAGGGACCCACGGGTCGTGCGGGTGGAGGAAGCGGTAGCCCAGGCCCTGCTCGAACAGGTGGGCCACGCCGTACTGCAGGCCGAGCAGGTCGCCGCCGTGCACGGTCCAGTCGCTGCCGTCGCCCGTGAGCTCGAAGCACTCGGTGCAGTCCAGATCCTGGACCACGGCGACCTGGAGTCCGCGTCCCCCGGCGTCGCTGGCCGGGTCGGCGCTGGGGGTCACGGTCAGGTCCTGGATTGGCGTGTGTCGGGCCAGGGCTTCAAAGGCTTCGAAGGCTTCGCTCGGCACCACGAGCGTCACCCGGTCGCCGCCGCAGGCGAGCAGGAGCATGAGGCTGGTCATGCCTTGGCACGTACCCCGCACGCCGCCCTGCCGTCCCGTCGGATAGGGTCTCGAACGTGAGAGCCGTGTCTCAACGTGGGGAGTCCAACAACGACGGGACGAGCGGGCGCACCGTTCACGTCCTGCACCTGGCGGCGAACCAGGGGGACGAAGTCCTGGTCCGGTCGGCGCTGCGCCGGTCCAGACATGCCGAATTCGTGGTCTCGTCGACCCTGAGCTTGGACGAGGCGATGGCGCAAGCGCTCTCGGGAACCGCAGACGTCATCCTGGTCGACTGCGCTCTGGCCGGGCACGACGGCAGTGACGTCCTGGCCACCTTGCTCCCGGTCTGCGGTGTCGCGGTGGTGGGCTACCAGCACGACGAGCACACCGACGCCGGCCTGCTCGAGGCCGGCCTGGAGGACGTCGTGCTCCACCGGGACCTGGCGTCGGCTTGGCTGGGGCGGGTGCTGTTTCACGCCGTGGCTCGCCACGGGCTCCACTCCGAGCTCGAGGCGTCGGAGCAGCGGCTGCGCCAGGAGCTCGATGCCGCCCAGCGGACGCGAGAGCTCGAGCAGCGCCTGGTCCTGGCCGATCGCCTGGCTTCGGTCGGGCTGCTCGCCGCCGGCGTCGCCCACGAGATCAACAACCCCCTCACCTATGTCCAGCTCAACCTGAGCTGGCTGTTGGACCGCATCAACGCCCTCGAGGGCCAGATCGAGCCCGCGCTCGTGGACGAGATGCGCGCCACGATGACCGAGAACCAGGAGGGCATGGACCACATCCGCGAGGTCGTGAAGGACCTGTCCAGCTTTGCGCGGGCTGGGGGCGACAAGATCGTCGAGCTGGACCTGGCGGACATCGTGCGCAGCGCCTGCAACCTGGTCCGGAACGAGCTGCGGCACCGGGCCGAGCTGGTCCTGGACCTGGAACCCTGCCCGCTCATCGTGGGCGAGCGCTCGCGGTTGATCCAGCTCACCGTAAACCTGTTGGTCAACGCCGCCCACGCTGTCGACGACGGCGACAAGCGGGAGAGCCGGGTGACCGTGCGGTCCGGCCAGACGGACGATGGGGTCGGGCTGGTGGTCGAGGACTCGGGCTGCGGCATCCACCGGAGAACCTGGCGCGCATCTTCGAGCCCTTCTTCACCACCCGCAGCCAGGGCCGAGGCACCGGGCTCGGCCTGAGCCTGTGCGCAGAGACCGCCAGGCGACACCAAGGGTCCCTGACAGTGACCAGCCGGCTGGGCCAGGGCAGCCGCTTCACCCTGTCGCTGCCCTTGGAGACCGGTCTCGTGGTCTCGACCCCGAGCGGCCCCCAGCGACCGATCACGCCGGAGCGGTCCTTGCGGGTCCTGGTGGTCGACGACGAGCAGCACGTGGGCACCGCCCTGCAGCGGGCCATGACCCCGAGCCACCAGGTGCTGGTCACCACCGACGGCGGCGAAGCGCTGCGGCAGCTCGCCCAGGACGCCGCCTTCGACGCCATCCTCTGTGACGTGATGATGCCGGTGGTCGACGGGCCGCGCTTCTACGCTGCCCTCTCCCAGGAGCACCCGGACCTGGTCCAGCGTGTGGTCTTCCTGACGGGCGAAGCCTTCACCCCCAGGGCACGCGCTTTCCTGAGTGCGGTCCCCAACCGCGTGATCAAGAAGCCGGTGCGGATCGACACGGTGGTCGACGCCCTGGCCCGCGCAGCCGGGACCTCCGAGGACGCGGGCTGGTAGAGTCCGCCCGTGGACCAGGACGCGCTTCCGACGTCGAGCACCGTCGCCCTCCTCGACCAGGCGCCAGCCATCATCGCCATCCGCAAGGGCCGAGACCACGTCTTGACCTATGCCAACCCGCGGTACCTGGAGATGGTCGGCGACCGCGACGTGCTCGGGCGGCCCGGTCGCGAGGCCCTGCCGGACTTCGCCGACCAGGGCTTCTTCGACCTGCTGGACCAGATCTGGGCGACCGGCGAGCCCCTGGAAGGCATCGAGGCCGAGGCCCGTGTCCTGACAGCCGACGGCGGCACCGAGCTCCGCTTCTACAACTACGTCACCCAGGCTCTGCGCGACGACGCCGGCGCCATCGCCGGCACGATGATGGTCGCCACCGACGTGACGGCGATGGTCGAGGCCCGCCGCGAGGCCCTCGCGGAGCAGGCGGCTCTGCAGGAGCAGATGCTCCAGACCCAGAAGCTGGAGAGCCTGGGCCTGCTCGCCGGGGGCATCGCCCACGACTTCAACAACCTGCTGATGGTCATCCTGGGCAAGGCGGACCTGGTGGCCAACCGGCTGCCCGAGACCAGCCGTGAGCGGGTCCGCATGGAACAGGTCATCGCCACG